>Ga0193706_1000071_pt1 | contig 81309 bp, 63 predicted proteins | sample U3c1metaG_FD_160130 | JGI IMG/M metagenome (GOLD analysis project Ga0193706, IMG submission 160130) | Soil microbial communities from a riparian zone of the East river system, Colorado, United States - U3c1 | ecosystem: Environmental > Terrestrial > Soil > Riparian zone | place: USA: East River...
ACCTTGCCTACATCAACCTGATGCAGGAGCTCTCGATTGACGTCGCCAGCGAGTACCTCGTCATGGCCGCGACGCTCGCGTACATCAAGAGCAAGAGTCTCTTGCCCGACGAGCCGTCGACTGACGACGAAGGCCTGGAGGACGAGGCGGGGGATCCGCGCGAGGAGCTCATCCGCCGTTTGCTCGAGTACCAGAAGTACAAGCAGGCCGCCGCCGATCTGAACGACCGTGGCGCGCTCGGGCGCGACGTGTTTTTGCGCGGCACCAAGGCGCCGGAAGCGGACGGCCCCGCGCCTCTCGCGCCGGTCGAGCTGTGGACGCTGCTCGACGCCTTCGGAAAAGTCTTGTCGCGGGCCAAGGTCGACCTCCAGCACGAAGTGTCGTTCGATCGCATGTCGATCACCGATCGCATCACGCAGGTGATGGAGAGGCTTTCGGGCAAGGGTCGATGCCGCTTCGAAGACCTCTTCGACGGCCAGCGCTCGAAATTCGATCTCATCATCACCTTCCTCGCGCTGCTCGAAATGACGCGGCTCAGGATGACGCGCCTTTATCAGACCGATCCGCTCTCCGAAATTTTCATCGAAACTGCCATGGTCGACGCCGACGCGGCGGCGGCCGAGCTCCCCGACCCATCCGTTTAGATCCATGTCCAACAAAAACAAAAAGCGCAGACGAATCGTTCTCACGTCCGACGTCGTGCCGGCTGGCTCGCGCGAAGAGGTGAACCAGCCCGAGGTGAAGATCGACGAAGTTGCGGCGGCCAGCGCCGCCCCTGTGTCCGCGTCAGAGGTGGAAGCTGAGGAGTCGAACGGCGCGGCCGCCCCGTTGGATCCCGAGGAGAACGCCAGTGACGTCGCGACGGAGGCGGTCCTCGAAGGTGACGCGCCGCCGTCCGCCGAGGCGGAAGGCGTCGACGAGGTTGAAGCCGTCGACGAGGGTGCCGCCGTCGACGAGGTGACCGTACCTGACGCCCATGGAGAAGAGCTTTGGGCGCCGGAAGAAACGGAGCTGCCCGCCGTGACCATGCCCGCCGTCGACGTGACCCGGGCGCATCTCAAGGGCCTCATCGAGGCGCTCGTCTTCGTCGCCGACCAGCCGCTCTCGCTCAACGATATCGCCAAGGCCGCGGGGCGTGCCGACCGCAAGCTCGTGAGGGCGTTGGCGGACGAGCTTCGTCAGGACTATGCCCGGCGCGGGATTCATCTGGACGAGGTCGCGGGTGGTCTCATCTTCCGGACCAACGCTGCCTACGCGCCGTTCGTTCGCGACGCCGCCGCCAAGAAGCCGGTACGGATGACGCGGGCTCAGCTCGAAACCTTGGCCATCATCGCCTACCGACAGCCGCTCACACGCCCCGAGGTCGACGAGGTGCGTGGCGTCGATTCGGGACCGGTGATGAAGATGCTGCTCGAGCGCGGTCTCATCAAAATTCTCGGCAAGAAGGACGAACCTGGCCGCCCGCTTCTCTACGGAACGACGCACACGTTCCTCGAGTTCTTTGGTCTCAAGGCGCTCAAGGATCTGCCGTCGCTGCGCGAGTTCACCGAGCTGAACGACGACTCGCGGCGCGTGTACGATCGCGAGATGGCCGATTCTCCCGACGCGCCCACCGACTCCGATCTCGCGACGCTCACTGCGGCGGCTTCGGCGGTCGGTCCCGGCGCGCCGGTCGAAAGCGCCGCTGACGTTGATGGCGACCCGGCTAGGGTGATGCCCTCCGACGGTCCGCCCGGTGAATGGTTCGAGCGCCCCACCGAGCCAGACACCTCCGTCGAGGCGCTCGAGCCGACGCCGGACGCCGATCTCCAAGGGTCGGACGAGAACGGCATCGAACCCGGTTCCGATCCCGACGAATCGGAAGCGCAAGCCTAAACGTCGTCAATTGCGCGAGGCTCCGCCGTCTTCGGCGGGGTCGGCGTAGTTGGCGGCCAGCTTCGCCACCTCGTCGCGCAGTCGCTTGTGTGCGACGAGCTTGCGCACGATTTCCCAGAGACCCGGGTCGGCAAGCACACGCATGGGAGGGGGCGCGGCGCCGCGCGCCTTTTTAGGGATCGCGCCTGGGCCTTTCTCCTTCAGTGCCAGCATCCGGTCGACGAACTTCTTCGTGGGAAAGAGGCGGCCCGCCTCCCATTCGATGATCGTCTTTTGATCGACGCCCACCGCGTCACCGAGCTCGCGCGTCGTGCACGCGAGCGCGGTTCGCAGTCCTTTGATTTCGTCGGGGCTCAAGCGGAGAGGAGCATACAGCGAAAAAAGGCGGCGGACCCAGGCAACCGAAGAGCGTGATGGCCGAGCGGAGGGGCATGGCTTGGGCTTGGCTACGAACGCGCGCGAGACTGATGGCCTGGGCGTTGATCGGTCTTTCGGCTTGTCAGACCCCGCTGCCCGCGTGGGACCACCATGGCGTCCTCGCCGATGGCGGCGCGTCCGCCGACGGAGCGGCCGAGCCACGCCTCAGCTTCGACCCGCCCGCCCCCCCTGACGCGGTCACGCGCATCACGCGCATCGAGGTCGAGCTGGCGCGGGAATTCGCCTGGCCTCGCGTGGTGCTGGTCGAAGGTACGCTCACCTCGACCCAGCTGCGCGACCTTGCGCGCCCGGCCATCACTCAGGCGCTCTCTGCGCGCGCGCAACCGGTGCTCGTTTTCACCTCCTCGGACACGGCGCTCGTCGTCGCTCCGCTCGCGTCGCTGGCCGCCGGAACGCTGTACACCGTCGGCGTGAGCGATCCGCCGGTCGCCCTTTCGTTCACGATCGCCGCCGACGATGGACCGCGGATCTTGACGCGCCTCTGGCCGGACCCGGAAGATCCCACCTTGCCCGCGACGGCGGCGGTCTGGTGCGGGCCAGATGCGCTCGCCGTCGAGAATACCGCCGTGACCCTCGCGCCAGCCGCAGTCCCCGGGCGCCTTGCGCGAGGCACGGGCGGGATGGTTGCGGCAGCTGCATGCGTGAGTTGGTTTCCCATCGCCTTTGGACTCGCCGATGCGGCGCCGACCGCGGTGAGCCCGGCGATCACCCCCGCCTGGGTGCCGCTCGCTGGCGGTGCCATCGCGCTGCTCGAGCCCGTCGTGCTCTGGCCGGGCACGCACGTGCCTCCGCCCGAATCCGTCCCTTGCCGGTCGGGCGAGGTCGGTTTCGGTTCGGGGTGCGCTAGTGTGGCGGACGATCGCATCGTCGTACGTCCCCCGAGCGAGCCCGTTCTATGGACCATCGAGGGCGCGGCGACGATCGTCCGACGCAGTCGCGGCGAACGGTCCTTCGTCGTGCGTCCACTGCCTGCGAATGCACGCTTTCACGTCGCGGTGCTCGACGCGAGCGGTGGCCGCCTCGAACAAGACATCGCCGTCGACCCCGCGCCTCCCAAGGCGCACGTGGTCATCAATGAAGTGATGGCGAACCCTTCCGGCGTCGAACGCGCGCAAGAATGGGTCGAGCTTTTCAACGATGGTCTCTACCCGGTGGCCATCGGGGGATACGGGCTCGAAACGGGCGGAGGTAGCGCCATCTTTCCGGACGGGGTGCTTGCGCCGGGCGGCTTTGCGCTCGTCGTCACCGACGCCTATGTCGACGACGACGGTGTCGACCCGGTGGCCGCGCCCGGCACCCTGATCGTGCGCGTGCCGGCCCTCGGACGTGACGGCCTTTCCAACGAGGGCGAGCGGCTCGTCCTGCGCGACGGCGCAGGCGACTTCCTTTCGTCGTTTCCGGCGCTGAAAGCCAAAAGCGCGCGCGTCACGCCTGATGCACTGGATACCGACCTCGAGTCTTTCGTCGCCAGCCCCAACGGCAGCGCCACGCCGGGTGCTCCCAATGCGCCGCGCTGATTCACGTCCCCGCGATCGTCATCGAGGACACGCGGAAAGTGGGCGCGACGACCGAGCTTTTCCAATCGAGATCATTGCCGACGAGATCGATGCGCTTGAGCAGCTGGTCGAGGTTCAAGGAGATGGTCACTTCGCTGACGGGGTAGGTGAGCTCGCCGTTTTCGATCCAAAAACCCGCTGCGCCACGCGAAAAGTCGCCGGTGATCGCGTTGAAGCCAAAGCCCATCATCTCGGTGACGTAAAGTCCGCGCTCGGTCTTGGCGATGATCGCTTCGCTCGTGCTATCGCCGGCTTGACAGATGAAATTCGTGGTCGAGATGCCGACGCCTCCGCCCCCGCCCCGCGACGCGTTGGCCGTCGAAGGCCGGCCGAGCTTGCGCCCGCTGTAGCTGTCGCAGAGGTACATCTTGAGGACGCCGCGCTCGACGAGGGTGTTCTTACGGCTCTTCAATCCCTCGCCGTCGAAGGGGCGCGAGCCCGGCCCGCGCACGAGGTGAGGATCGTCGACGAGCGTGATGAGCGGGCTCGCCACCTCCGTGCCTTCGCGGCCGGCGAGATAGCTCGATTTCCGCCAAATAGCGCCACCGGTCGCGCAGCCGGCAAAGCTGCCGATGATGGAACGCGCCGCTTCGCGATCGAAGACGACCGGAGCCTCGCAGGTGGCGACTTTGCGCGGTCCGAGCTTGCGCAGCGTGCGCCGCGCCGCCTCTTTGCCGACTTCTTCGGCATCTTCGAGATCCTCCAAGAAACGCTTGGCGGAATAGTACGAGCCGCGGCGCTTCTTGCCCCCCTCGTCCTCGGCCAGCGGAACCACGTGCACGGAGGCGAAAGATCCGCGGTAACCACCGCGAAAACCGCTCGACAGTGCAAGTGCAACCGATCCGGCCGTGCGCGACACGGTAGCGCCTTCGCTGTTGGTGATGCGCGGGTCGGCCTTGCGGGCTGCGTCTTCGGCCTTGCGTGCCATCGCGATGGCCTGCGCGGCGTCGAGCTCGCCCATCGCCGGGTCGAAGAGGGAGAGATCTGCAAATGGGCCTTGGGCGAGCTCTTGGGGGTCGGCTGGTCCCGCAAAGGGGTCCTCTTGCGAGAGGTCGGCGAGCTCGAGCGCATCGGCGATGAATCGGTCGAGCCCCGTCGCCGTCAGATCGGACGTCGATGTGAGCGCCACGCGCTTGCCCTTCATGACGCGCATGCCGACCGCCCGATGGCCGGCTTCCTCCACCAGCTCGGTCTCGCCGAGTCGTACGCGCACCGAAAGCTCGGACCCGGCGCGAGCGACGACTTCGGCCACATCGGCGCCCCCCTGGCGAGCTCGTTCGACGAGCCCGACCGCGAGCGCCATCAGCGATTCAACGGATTGGTCGGCCATAGAGCCGCAGAGTGGCCGGCTGCGCGCGAACGGTCAACCCCCCCGAGCATCAACCTCGCATGAGCTTGTGGACTTGACGTCCCGTCCAGGCGACTCCGAGGGCGAGCAGCGCGTCCATCCAGAGGAGCGCGTAGCCGAGCGAGCTCCCCGAGACGGGTCGCGTTCCGAAGTCGCCGTGGTACTGCGCGTAGGTCGCCTGGATCCCGAGGCGCCCCGCCGTCGCAGCGAGGCAGGACAGCGTGAACACCATGGGCGCGCCCGCGATCATCAGAAGAGGCACCAACTTGCGGCTCTTCGCGAACGGCGCAGCCACGACGAACCCCACCGGCACCGATGCCGCGTCGACGAGGACGAGGGCGAGCTGAAGCGCGGAGGGAATGCGGCGCGTGTCGATGAAATAGGCGTACGACCAGTCCGCTTCGAAGGCGAGAAAGTAGGCGCCGATCGGAGCGAAGACGATGGCCGCGAAGAGCGCCACGATGACGAGCGATCGAGAGCCGATGCCCGCTCCCGAGGCCGATTTGCCGAGCTCTTCGCGCGCCCACCAAGCAAACGCTACGCCGAGTGCGAATCCGATGAGGGGGGCGAGCGGGGCGGGCATACGTGAAGCTCGGTTCCGAGGAGACGATCCAGGTCGACAGTATCGCATGCCTGCGCTAGATGCGCCCCATGGATGTCGAGCGTCTCAAGGCGCTGCTCGAAGCGGTACGCGCAGGCAAGACGGACATCACCGAGGCGCTGTCCGAGCTGCGCGACTTGCCGTTTCGCGACCTCGGCTTTGCGACGGTCGACCATCACCGTCAGCTGCGAACGGGCGTTCCCGAGGTGATTTTCGGCGAGCCCAAAACGGCCGAGCAAATCGCGGCCATCGCCGAAGAGCTGGTGCGCACGGGCCAGAACGTCCTCATCACGCGGCTCGATGCGGCGAAAGCGGCCGTCGTGCAGAAGCGTCTCGGCGAGCTCAAATACGTGGCGGCGTCGCGCACGGCGACGCTCGAAGTGACGCCCATCAAGCCGCGAGCCTGCGGCTCCGTCGCCGTGGTCACGGCGGGGACCGCCGATGTTCCCGTGGCCGAGGAAGCGGCGGAAACCTTGCGGATGGCGGGGATCGGCGTGACCCGTGTCTATGACGTAGGGGTGGCGGGCATTCATCGGCTCCTCGATCGGCGGGCAACGCTCGAAGCCTCGGCCGGTGTGATCGTCGTGGCCGGGATGGAGGGCGCTCTCCCGAGCGTAGTCGGAGGTTTGACGCGCAGGCCAGTGGTCGGCGTGCCGACGTCGATCGGGTACGGCGCGCATCTCGGCGGCATCGCGCCGATGTTGGCGATGCTCTCGAGCTGCGCGGCGGGGCTCACCGTCGTGAACATCGATAACGGCTTTGGGGCGGCCATGGCCATGGCGCGCATTCTCTCGCCCGCGGAGTGAGATGGGACACGACGACCACGACCACGAGCACGAGCACGAGCACGAGCACGAGCCTACGCAGGATCGCGGCCATGCCCATGCTCACGCGCCGGCGCACGCCCATCCTCCGGCTCAATCGCTCGGGCCGCTCGGGCGCGGCGAGGGAAAAGGAAAGACCCTTTTTCTCGACGCGTTCAGCGGCATCGCGGGCGACATGACCATCGCCGCGCTGGTCGACTTGGGGGTCCCGTTTGCCGTTCTCGAGAACGCGTTCGAGGAGCTCCCCGTCGCGGGGTATCACGCCCACCTCGGACACGTACATCGCAGCGGAATCGTTGCCACGACGTTCGATGTGCACGTCGAAGGCAAGCATCCCGAACGCACCTACGGTTGGATCGATCGCATGCTCGCCGAAAGTGGGCTCACCGAGGGCACCAAGACGCTGGCGCGGCGCATCTTCCGCAAGTTGGGAGAAGCCGAAGCCAACGTGCACAAGATGCCGCTCGAGGAAGTGCACTTTCACGAGGTGGGCGCCGTCGACGCCATCATCGACGTGGTTGGCTCGGCGGCCGCCATCGAGTGGATCGGCGCCGCGGTCGTGGCAACGCCTTTGCCGATGGGGAAAGGGTTCGTGAACGCGCGCCACGGAACGCTCCCGCTGCCGGCACCGGCTGTGGTCGATTGTTTACGCGGCGTACCAACGTATCCGGTCGCGCTCGATGCCGAGCTCGTCACTCCGACCGGGGCTGCCATCGTGGCTTCCATTGCCGAACGGTTCGAACGCTGGCCGTCGTTTGCACCCGAGCGGATCGGGTGGGGCGGTGGGCAACGCGAGCTTCCCGATCGCCCCAATTTGCTGCGCGTGGTGCTCGGTTCGAGCGGTCCCGATCCAGCGGTCGAAAGTCACGTCATCGTCGAGGCCAATGTCGATGACATGACTGGTGAGCTCGCCGGACACGCGGTGAACGCGTTGCTCGCGGCCGGTGCGCTCGATGCGTGGGCAACGCCCATCGTGATGAAAAAGGGGCGCCCGGCATTGACCCTCGCCGCGGTGGGCCCGAGCGAACGAGCGGATGATTTGGCGCGCGCCATGTTACGGGAGACGTCGTCGATCGGGGTGCGCATCCTGCCGATCCGACGTCTCGAACGCCCCCGCCGCATGGCCGAAGTGATCACCCCCTACGGCGCCATCCCGGTGAAGATCAGCACCGGGCCGTTCGGTCCAGCCCTGGTGAAGCCCGAGTTCGACGCCTGCGCGCAAGCCGCCGCGGCTCATCGCGTCACGGTGCGGGAAGTGATCGCCGCCGCGCTCGAGGCGGCCAAAACATTGCCCCTCGACTAACGGTCAATCCGCCCGTTCCACCGGGAGCCCCTCCGCTTCCCACGCCAGCACGCCGCCCTCGAGGAATGCCACCGGCGCGCCTTCCGACGCGAGGCGCGCAGCGAGCTCTTTACATTGCTCGCCGCCCCGGCAGTAGAGGACCGGCTCGGCGGGAAGCATGTGCAGCTCGGCGAGTCGATTTCCAATCTCGGCGATGGGAATGTTGATGGCGCCGGGCAGATGCATGCGCGCGTAAACGGGCGGGTCCCTGGTGTCCACCAGGGCCACCTGGTGTTGCGCCAAAAGCTGCGCGACTTCTGGGGCGCGCAGCGCCCCCTCGGCGCGCGGGAGGAACGGCTCTATCATTTGCCGGAGCTGGTCGCGCCGGAGGGCGCCCACCTCCGCGGCCGCAATGCGCCCGCCCGCGAAGACCATCGTCGTCGGCACCGATTGAATCCGCAGGCGCTGGGCCAGAGCTTTGGATCGATCGATGTTCACCTTCACGACCTTGGCTTTGCCATTGAGCTCGTGAGCGAGCGCGACGACGTCCGGCTCCATCGTTTTGCAGGGGCCGCACCAGTCGGCGTAGAAATCCACGAGCACGGGCTGCTCGTTGCGCAGCACCTCGCGCTCGAAGTCTTTTTCCTCGATCACCGGAATCGCCATGGTGCTCTTGATACCGACGTTGGCCAGCAATGCAAGCCCACAGACCCACAGCAGCGAAACGACCGTCGCGCCGTGCCGGAGGCACGGCGGGGGTGGGGCCCCATTCCGGATTTACTCCGGTGGGCGAGGGGGCAGCGCCCCCGCAGGGAGACGCACTACGCGAACGCCCGCCGCACGGCGTCGGCCATCGCATAGAGCGCCCCCACCGTGGCGGCGAGTGCGAGAAACGGGGGAACGATGATCCAAGGTCCGGCCCCCCACCGGATTTCGCCCAGCATCTCCCCCCACGATGCGAGCGTCGGGGGTACACCCAGGTCGAGAAACGTCAGCGACGTCTCGATGAGGACGGCGGAAGCCACCGCGAAAACGGCTGCCACCGCGAGAGGCGCGACGAGATGCGGCGCGACGTGGCGAAACGCGATCCTGAGCGGCGACGCCCCCATTGCCTTGGCGCCCACCGCGAATTCCTCGGCTAGGGTGTGGATGACGAGCACGTGCGTCAGTCGGGCGATGCTCGCCCCTTGCACGGCGGTGACCACGATGACGAGGGATGTCACCGAGGGGCGTTGCTCGAGAGCGCGAACGAGCGCGATGGCGACCACCGCCGGGAAAACGCTGACGATCTCGACGAAGCGCTCGATCAGACCTTGAAAAACGCCGCCGAGGGCCCCCGAAAAGCAGCCCAACACGAACCCGAGCAGCACCGCCGTCACGGCGATGGTGGTGCCGAGCGCAAGTGAGGCACGCGTGCCGTAGACGAGCCGCGCCAAGACGTCGCGTCCGAACGCGTCCGTACCGAGCGGGTGCGCCCCCGACGCGCCCGCCATGCGGCTACTCGTTTCCGTCATCGGGCCCCACCGAAAAAGCGGCCATACGGCGCGATCGCCCGGTCCGAGCGCGGCCGCGATCTCGTCGGACCGCGCGCCTTCGGCGAAGGGTCCGTGGTGCGTCAACGCGGGCAACACGTACGATTCTCCCTTGTACTCGAGGAACACCGGTACGTCGGCCGCGATCCACTCCGCGAGAATGCCGAAAAAGCCGAGCACGCCCAGCACGACCAGTCCCAAGCGCCATCCGAGCAGGCCGCTGAGCTTGCGCCAGCGCGCGCGCCTCATGTGCTCATTCTCCGGTGGCGCAAAGCGGCGAGCGTGAGGCGCGGGTCCGCCGCAGCGACGGCGAAGTCCGCGGTGATGGCGGTGACGGTGACGGTGAGCGCCGTGATGAAAGCGAGCCCCACGAGCCATGCCACGTCGTGGGTCTGCACCGCGCGCACGGTCTCTTCGCCGAGGCCGGCGATGCCGAATGCCTTCTCCACGACGAAGGTAGCCCCCATCGCCAGCGGCATCTCGGTGCTCGCCAGTGCCAGCACGGGCAAAAGCGCGCCGCGGAGCGCATGACCGAAGACGATGCGCGCCGGCCCGTAACCGAGGGCGCGCGCCGCCCGGATGTAGTCGCTGCGTGCGATTTCGCCGAGCAAGGTGCGGGTATGCGTAAGCGGCGACGCGATGATCGACAGCGCCAGCACGACGATGGCAAGGCCGAGTGCCGGTCCCGCCCTGCGCATTGCCCATACGGCGAGGCACGCGGTCGGCGTTGCGAGCGCCATGAGCGACGCACCGAGGATCCCCCATTCGACCGGCGGCGAAGAACGGATCGCGGCCCCCACCGCCAGCGCGATGGCACCGAGGTAGGCGAGAAGCAGCGCGCTCGTCATGAGCAGCAGCGTGAGAGGCGCCCGCGCCTCCATCCGTTCGAGCACGCCCGCGCTTTCCGTGCCCGCGCCGAATCCGGCCAAAAGCGCCCGCTCGGCCCAGCGGGCATATTGCGTCTCGGTGAGCATGGCCACGAAGCGCGCCGTCCCTTCGTGGGCCTTGTAATCGGCCTGATGGACGAGCCACCAATCGCGCCAGCGCCGGATGGCGACGAGCGCCTCGCGTTCACTCGCAGCCGGAGGCAGCCGATCGTCGCGTCTCGTCACGTGAGCGGCTGCGCCGATGAGCCGCGCGATGGCGCCGAGGCGAGCTCCCGGCGCGTTCCATTCCGGCGCACTTTTCGACGAGGGTGACGAGAGCTCCTCGAGGTGCAGCATGATCTGCTCGAGGGCATAGGTGTCGAGCTCCATGACGTCCCCTTCGCGGGTCGTGCTCGTGTGCTGCGCGAAGCGCCGCACGGCGCGGCGAGCGTTCGCAGCGCGAAAATCGGGCGCGCGATCGGTCCAGAAGCGAATCCAAAAAGCCACCGTCCGCTGCGGATCGAGCGCGTCCGCCGACGCCATGCCCATGCGCTCGGCGACGGGCGCGAGCGCGACGGCGACCCGCGCCCGTGAAGCCGGTGGCAGCGCGTCGAGCCGCGGTAGCAGGTGAGGGAGCGCCGCGCCGCCGAGGCGCACCAGCTCGTCGCGCGCCTCGGCGGCGCGCGCATCGCCCTCGCCGATGCGGATCAACGCCCGCTCGACGCGCCCCGCCACATCGATCGGCCGCGCATTGAAAAAGCGCGGCAGATCCAGAAATCGCGTACGGCGCAGCGAAGCGAGCTGCTCGGCGGTGAGGGTGCCTAGCAGCGCTGGATCGTCCGCTGGATCGGGCAAGTAGGACAAAACCGCGAAGCTCGCCAGCGTCACGCCGATGAGAATCGGCACGATCCAGAGCAGACGCCGGAGGGCGTGCCTCAGCATGGTAGAGGGGGTGGTGTGATCCGCGGATCGACTAAAATCAGCGGAGAATTAGCGCAAAAGATAGTAGCCGGCCACCAAGGCAAGCGCCAAGGCGGTAAGCACGACGCCCCCTACCATCCAAGCCGGGGCGTTCGAGGTGGGGATGAAGATGGGCTCGTTGTCCTCACGCCGTGGGCGTCGCTGGGAATCGGACGCACTGGCCGCGCCGCCACTGACGCCGGGGGGCGGCTCGGCGGCACTCGACGCCGCCAGCGCGGCGAGCGCGGCTTGGCTCATCTGTGCACCGATCATGGTGTTCGCGACTTTCGATTTGCTGGGGCCATGATCGGAGAGGCGTTCCGAGGCGGTCACGGCGTTCGGCGATGACGCGGGGACCACCAGCGGTGCGGCGGCGTGCTCGGCGGCCCGTGACGAAGGCCGTGTCGCGTCAGGCGCGCGATGGAAAGGAGCCTCGGGCAGTGGGTACTTCCGGTAAACGAGCTCCTCATCCCCCGGATCCGGCGGAGCGATCCCGGGTCCGTCGAACCTGGCGACGATGACGGTGATGTTGTCATGGCCACCGGCTTGATTGGCCCTGTCGGTGAGGACCTTGCAGGCTTCGAGCGGCTCGGGATACGTGATCAACACCTCCCTGATCTCGTCGAAGCGAACCATTCCCGAGAGCCCGTCGGAACAGAGCAGGAGCGTGTCGCCTTGGCGGAGAACCGCGTACGTGAGGTCGACCTGCACGGTGTCGGCGGTGCCGAGCGCCTGGAGGATGATGTTGTTGTGCTCGAAAGTCTCGGCTTCGGCTTCGGTGAGTTGCCCCGCTTCGATAAGCTGGTTGACGAGCGATTGGTCCCTCGTCACCTGAACCAGGCGATCGCCGCGCAAGATGTACCCGCGGCTGTCCCCGACCTGGGCGAGGAACAAGTGGTCATCGATGAGGCCGGCGATGGTGGCGGTCGTGCCCATCCCGCGCCGGGCGCGATCGACCTTGGCCTCGGTGAAGATGCGCAATCCCGCGGCTTCGACGGCGCTTACCAGCCGATGCGCGAACTCGTCACGGCTGACCGGGGGACCCCCTTCGGACATGCGCTCGGCGATGATGTCGACGGCCAGTTGGCTCGCTACCTCGCCAGCCGCGGCCCCGCCCATCCCGTCGCATACGCCGAGAATCGTCCCGTTCGCCCCGACGGCGTACGTTCGATCGGATTCGAGGAGCGTGCGCGTTTTCTTGGTCAGGTCGGCGACGAGGAAGTTGTCCTCGTTGTGTTCGCGAATCTGACCGACATCGGTCCGACCAAAGAGCTTGACGACGATCTGCACCCCCGCGAGCCCTCGTTGGGAAGACGGGGGCCCGCCGGCCAGACCGTCGGGGGGAGCAGGCTGCCGCCCGGAAGGCGGTTGGGTCATGGGCCGCGTCGGATCCCGCCTATCGGGGAGCCGCCTGCTGGTGGTGGATGGGACGCAACGAGGTCGACCCGGAAAAGGTGCTGGCCCACGCGCAGGAAATCGCCGTGAGTCAACGGAGTCTCGCCCCGCACTGCGACGTAGGTACCATTGGAAGAACCGAGATCGGTGGCGGTAAACGTGGCAGTCGCACCATCGAGACGGATCGATACATGTCGGCGCGACATGAACGGGTCGTCCGTGAACACGACATCTCCCGACTCGCGGCCGATAATCGTTTCATCCCGGTGCAGGTAGAACACGTTTCGCGTAACCCCCTCGACGGTGCGCTCGCAGAAGCGAGCGTACCTCGGCAGCATCGGTGATCCGAAGAGCAGCGTACCGTGCTGCGTCGCCGGGCCAAACCCCTGCTCCGCGTCCCTCACGGCCTCAAACCTTAGCACTTGAAGGCCGATCAAGAGCAAATCTCCGTCAACCAGGGCGTGGGCGCGCCGCAGGCGGAGGTAGATACCGTTGACGGACCCCAGGTCCTTCGCGTACCAGCCTTCCTCGCGCCGCGCGAGACGTAGGTGTCGGGGAGACACATACGCATCTTCGCGGAGGAGGATGTTGCCGTCCTCGCGGCCGATGTCGAGCTGCTCGCCGGCGAGCGGATAGCTCGTTCCTTCGGCGCCATCGCGGGCGATGGTGACGAGACGTCCCGAAACATCCCCCATCGGACCGCTGCGAGCGGTGACCTTTTCCTGCACGCCCCCGTGCACGCCGCCGTGATACGGGTCGACCCCGTCGGCCAGGGCCGGGGCGCGTGCGGGCGCGGGGTCCGAGCCGCCCGCGCGATCATGGGGACGCAAGCTCGCCCCACAGAACTGGCAGTAGAGCATCGTTGCGTCGGAGGCACCGTTACACCGGCCGCACACGATGCGCGCCGCCGCGATCGGCGCTGCGCCAAGCGTCGCGACGGCGACCGGATGAGGCGGCATCGCCGCCGTCGGGCCACCCGCCTGCGTGACGGCGGGGCCCGGTGCGGGTAGCCGCGATCCGCAAGACACGCAGAATCGATTCGCGACAGGATTACGGGTCGAGCATACGGTGCAGGTCGGCCCCTCTTCCTCGCGCGATTCGAAGCTGAAGGCCGGCGCTTCGGGGCGCGAGCGCCCGCCCAACCCGGCTTCCGCGCCATAGTCGCCGGGAAGTGACACCACACCCAGGCCGACGGGCGGCGTGGGGGGTACGAGCCCGGCGGGCGATGCCAGGCGTCGCCCGCAGTCTTGGCAGAATGCGAGATTCTCGGGGTTGTTGCGCCCGCAGCGGTCGCAGATCACGTCCCCTAAGGGAAACCCTCAAGACACAGGTACGTCAAGCACATTCCAGTACCCGAAGCTCGGCCGGGCAGTCGACGGCGCCGTTCTCGCACGCCCACGCCAAGCGCCCGATTGACCGCGGCGCGTCCGCCGCGGCAAACATTTCGCAATAACAGCGCGCCTTGGGGAGGCCATTGCGTCGATTGTCGGAGGAACTTTGGGCAATCCCTTGACGTCTCCCCGAAGCTTCGCTTAAACGCCTGAAGTCGTTGTTCTTGGAACGGACGGGTGACGACCGCCCGGGAGATTGCGGCATAATGGAGATCTTTCTCGACAAGCGCGCAGTGCGGCAAATTCGCATATCTGCGCAAGATGCGATCGAGGAGGGTGATACGGAGACGTTGCGCGAGGACGTGCTCGAAGCCTTCACCGAGGAGCAGGTAGAGGAAATCGAGCGGCGGCTCGACACCGGCGATTTCTTCGAATTTCTGACCGACATGCTCGACGAGTGGGGGGGCGACGACGTCGACGAGCTTTTCGAGCTCTTGGAGACGCAGCTCGGCGATGTCGGTATCGACCTCAAATACGAGGCGAAAGAGGGTGCCGTCGCTGCCGAGGATGACGCCGACGAAGACGAAGATGATGACGACTTCGACGAAGACGACGACGAAGACGATGATGACGACGACGACGATGATGAAGAAGAGGAAGAGGAAGAAGAAGACGCCTGACGATCAATCCTCGCTACCGCTGCGCACGAGATAAGCGTGGCAGCGGCCAGGAGCGAGAGCGGCCGTCGGGCAGAGTGAGCGCGCGCAGGGCGCATAACGCGAGCCGGGAAAGTCGCGGGCGAGAGCGGTTGTGAGCGCACACGCGTCCTCGACGTTCCCGTCGCTGCTCGCCAGCTTGGCCTCCTCCCACAACGCGTCGTCGCGCAGAATCGACGTCGGATGGTCGACGTAGAGGCGGTGAAACTCGCGCCGCGCGGCGGCGTGATCCCCGAGCACGTCGCGGTAGAGGACCGCGATACGAAACTGCGCGGGCGAGAAGCGCGGGCGCTCGTAACTTCCCGCCATCGTCGACAGCTCGCGCTTGGCGAGCATGTTCCGCAAATGCGCGATCGCCTGCTGGGGTCGACCGAGCTTCTCTTCCAATTCCGAGGCGTGCCAGAGCGCATCGTCGAAGAGAGCCCCTTTCGGGTACGGATGTCGCTCGGCGCACGCCACGTAAGCATCGCGAGCCCCCTGAAAATCGTTCGCTGCCTCCAGGTATCCCGCGAGCGCGTAACGAGCGGTCTCGTCGAGCTCCGTTTCTGAGATCTGCGGCAGAATCGCGCGGAGCCACGCCACCGGATCGCCACCCGTCGCCGCGAGGTGGCGCACGTACCGCTCCATGGCGCGACGGGCGAGACCGTCGTTGGCATTCGTCGTCGTCAGCACGCGATAGCGCTCGTAACCCTGGTCGGGGTTGCCGGCTTCGATCTCCAGATCGGCCAGATCGAACTGGGAGCGACGCGCGAAATGGCTGGCCGGCTGCTCGGCGATGACACGCTCGTAAGCGGCACGCGCGCGGTCCCACGCGCGGCTGCGCTGGTAGGAGGATGCTGCGAGGTAGAGCGCCTCGGCCGCGTCGCGCGGGCGGTCGGCGGCTCGCTGCGCGGAGGCGTACGAGCTTGCCGCTTCCTCGTAGCGTCCGGAGGAATACGCGCGATCGCCGGCGCCTTTGGCAGCGCGATAGGCGCTGCTCGGTCCCGGTGCGCACGCCGTAAAAGCGAGACCGACCGCGATGCCCGCGACGCTGCCGAGCCACTTCAGCGTGTGCATGCTGCTCGAATGGCGCGCATCAACGTTTCTGCTGCGGTCTCCGTCTCTTCTCGGCTCACGTCGAGATGAAAAACGGCGCGAAGACGGGTGGGGACGATGGTCGAAATGAGCAGCCCTTCCGCCTTGGCCCGCGCTATCGCCTGCTCGGCCACGGGGGCGGCGACGTCGATGCTGACGATGTTCGTCTCGGGCTCGAGGGCGACGGCGTGGTTGGGATCGAGGCCGGCGTCGAGCCGCTGCCAGAACAGACGCGCGTGCTCGTGGTCGAAAGCGAGCCGTTGCCGGTGGTGGGTGATGCCATAAAGAGCAGCGGCAGCGATGATCCCGACCTGCCGCATGCCCGCTCCGAGCATCTTGCGCAAGCGTCGCGCGTCCTCCATTTGTGGGCGCGAGCCGGCGAGGGCCGAGCCGATGGGCGCGCCGAGCCCTTTGGAGAAGCAGACGGTAGCGGTGTCGAACGGGGCGGCCAAATCGGAAAGCGCGACCCCGGTCGCGACCGAAGCGTTCCAGAGGCGGGCGCCGTCGAGATGGAGACGAAGTCCCAGCTCGCGCGCGCGCCGCGTGATCGCCGCGACGTCGCCGGCAGGGAAAATGCGCCCGCCCGCGACATTGTGCGTGTTCTCTAAGGTGACGAGCGACGTGCGAGGTACGTAGTAGCTGAGCGGCTTGATGGCGGCCTCCATCTCCGCGGCATCGAAAAGCCCGGCCTTACCGGCAAACGTGAATTGCACGCCCGAGAGCGCGGCCGCCGCGCCCGCTTCGAAGAGGGAGATATGTGCCGCCTCGCCGCAGATGACCTCGTCGCCGCGGCGCGTGCAGGTCAGGATCGCGAGCTGGTTGCCCATGGTGCCGGTCGGGACGAAGAGCGCAGCCTCCTTGCCGAGCAAGGTCGCGACCGTGTCCTCGAGCTGGCGCACGGTGGGGTCTTCGCCGTAAACGTCGTCGCCAACCTCGGCACGCGCCATCGCTTCGCGCATGGCGGGGGTGGGGCGCGTCACGGTGTCGGAACGCAGATCGATCATGCGCGCATCTTATCGCCCGCGCGCCGGCAGGCCATGCCGATCCGCGTGCGCTCGTCAGCGCGTTAGGGCCGCCTCTTTCTCAACGCGGGCGGCGTGCTCGGCGCCGCAAGGCCAGCCCAGCCATCACGACGAGAGCGAAACCCGCCTTGGCCGATGCCGTCCCGCCCAATTCGCAGCTGCACCCGTCGCGTGCGTCGCTCGATCCGGCACCCGGATCGATGCCGCCTTGAGCCCCCGCGCCGCCCGTTCCACCGCTTCCAGTTGCTGCGCCACCGGTACCCCCGCCACCCGCCCCGGGCGTGGGAGGCCAGCTGCGCGATTCATTCCACCTTTGAAGAAGCTCGTCGATGCGCTCCGTATTGTCGACGAGCACAACCCCTGCCGGGAGCTCTTCGATCTTTTCGACCCACGGCATGTCGCTCGTGAACCCGGGCCACATCGAGGCAGGCGTAAGCGCGACCGTGCGCGGGGCGGAACCTTTGTCGCCGAAGGTCATGCCGCTCGCGCCTGTGCACGTGATGCGCCGTATGGCACTGGCAGGGAGCGGATGGTCGGGCAGGTTGGGCATCGCCTCGAATTCGGGATCTTCCGTCATCTCGACGGGCGAGATGGTGGTGAACATGCGCGTCAGGTACGGCCAAGTCGCGAGCAGGCTGTCTGCGTGCCGCGCGGGATCGACGATGCGGTCTGCCAATGCCGATGCGAACTTCGCGTTGTCCCAGCGGCTCGCGTCGATCTTGGTCGCGAAACAAGACGGGCACCCATAGAAATAGCCTTCGACGATGGCGGGGTCGGTGATCACGCCGCCGCCGTCCTCCAAGGTGAGCGTCGCCGGAGCGGGGACGAAATCGCGCAGGAGTGGCAGCACGAGCGGGTGGGACGACGCGCAGAACGGTGTATCGGAAGGGCCGGGAAACGGTCCCGCATCCGGGCGCGGGCCCTTACCGCACGCGAGAAATCCCTGCAGCTTCATCCGCTCGACCGCCTCGACGGCGGTGAGCAAGCCAAACGCGGTGGGATCCCATGCCTGGGGCGTGAGGCGCATCGATCCGAGGATGGCGGTCGAACCTGCGTACTCCGTCACGAAAGCTTTCCCGTTGGCGACGGGGCTATCCACTGCGCCGCTCACGAGCTCCTTGTAGTTCGAACCGAACGTCATCCAGTCGAGTCTCACCGTATTGAGCTCGATACTCTTGAAGTTCGTGGGGCCGACGCGGGTCGTTCCCAAGAAAAACGTGCGAATGCCCATGTTCTCGACAGCGGCCACTTTGGTGAGCTTGATGGGGACGCAGGGTTTGCTTCCCGCGTAGCGCACGACCAAAGGATGGATTTGGTCGATGCCTGTACCTCCCGTCAGCTTCACGGCGACGAACAAGTAGCCGCGCGCAACGTAGTCCTGAAAAAGGGCGGGAGCCTCGGTGGGCATCTGATAGCCGTTGGTCCCCAGCCAATCGACGAGTTCGTCGGCGCCCCCGGACAAGGTAGTTGCCTCGAAGGCCCCCACCTGTTTTTGCGCCACCACGACGCCGCCCGTCGCGGCATCGGCATTGGTGCGAGGGTCTAGGCCCCCCGAGCCGCCCGCGCCGGTGCTGGTGGCTCCGCCTGTGATGACGGTGCCGCAGGAGTCGCGCTGCGTCGAGTAGCCGAAGGTTGGCACGGTACCGGCGAGCAGCTTGGCGAAGAGCGGGTCGGAGCCGACTTCGATTTCGGGGAGCGCCGGTACGGGCAGGATCCACGAGAACCGCGCGGCGTCGCCGCGGTATTGAATCTGGATGTGCGCTTCGACTTTGCCCGCATCCATTACGAAGAGGATGTTCTCTCCCGTTTGGTCGACCGGCATTGCTCGCGGTCCGATGTCGCAAAACGTCCCGCCACAGGCGTGCGCAGAGCGCGGCGCCGCGGCGAAATAGAGCGCGCCGGCGGCGCAAGCGACGGCCGTGCCTCGAAGCGATCGCATGGTGGAAAACGTTTTCATAGGAGCCTCCGACGCGCGAGCTTTTGGTGTGTCGAGACGCAAAGACACAAGTGCTCATTCTGCCGTCTTCCTCTTCTAGATAGCAATCCGAATGCCAGCCTCTCGCCCCCGGGGAGAGGCGCTCGCGCGAGCTCACTGTGCCACATGTGTGCCAAATGATGTCCGCGCGCCGTCGAAGCGTCAGGACGCTGAGCGTTGCTCCGAAGCCTGCCCAACTTGGGCCCGCCAGCGTGCGATCAGCGCACGATACGTGCCACGAGCTGCCTCACCGCTTGCGGCGGCGCGCTCGGCGCGAGAGGAGCCCCGCCGCTAGGACGAGAGCGAACGTGGACTTTGGCGACGTTCTGCCGCCGAGCTGGCAGCTACACCCGTCGCGTGTTCCGTAGGGTGGGGGCGTGCCTGCTTCGGGGGCGATGCTCCCGCCGTTTCCGGCGTTTCCTTCGCCGCTATCTTCCGCGCCGGTGCCGCCCCTCCCGCCGTTCGCGCCTGCTCCGCCCGTGCCCCCGCTCGTGCCGCCGGTGCCCCCACTTGTGCCGCCCCCGCTTGTGCCGCTGGTGCCGCCGTTCGCATCGACGCCTGCATCAAGAGGCGACCCCCCCCTGCCGCCGGAGCCGCCGCTCGATCCAGCAGCTCCAGTACCTCCGGCACCGCTTCCCCCTGCGCCTCCCGTTCCCGGCGCGGGTGGCCAACCTTGCGAGTCATTCCACAGCTTGAGAAGCTCGTCGATGCGCGCCGTGTTGTCGACGAGCACGATGCCTGCGGGGAGCTCCTCGATCTTTTCGGCCCAGGGCATCTCGCTGGTGAACCCGGGCCACGACCCATTCGGCGTCAGCGCGATGTTGCGCTTGTCGGGCAGGGTCATGCCGCTTGCCCCGCCGCACGCGATGCGACGCGTACCCAAAGCTGGCAGCGGGTGTAGCTGCAGATTCGGCATTGCCTCGAATTCGGGGTCTTCCGTCATCTCCGCTGGTGAGATGGTGGTGAACATGCGCGTCAGGTAGGGCCAAGTGGCGAGCAAGGCGTCCGCGTGCCGCGACGGATTGACGACGCGGTCGCCAAGCGCTGTCGCGAATTGGAGGGCATCCCATCGGCTCGCGTCGATCTGGCTCGCGTAACAAGACGGACATCCATAGACGTAGCCTTCGATCGTCGCGGCGTCGGTGATCAGCGCACCGCCGTCGTTCACGACCAGCGTCGCCGGAGGGGGAACGAAATCGCGCAGCAGTGGGAGCACCAAGGGGTGCGGCGAGCTGCAAAACGGCGTATCGAAGGGCGGCGGAAACGATCCCGCGTCGGCGCGGTAACCACGGCCGCAGGTGAGGAGTCCCTGCAGCTTCAGCCGCTCGACCGCATCCACGGAGGAGAGGGAGGCGAACTGGGTTGGGTCCCACGCCGCCGGCGTGAGACGCGTCGAACCGAGGATGGCCGTCGGTCCCGCATACTCCGTTACGAACGCTTTGCCGTTGGCGACGGCGCTATCGACGGCGCGGCTCACGACTTCCTTGTAATTCGAGCCGAGCGCCATCCAGTCGAGCCGCGCGGGGTTCAGCTCGATGCTCTTGAAGTTGATCGGGCCGACGCGGCTCGTGCCCAGGAAAAAGGTGCGAATGCCCATGTCCTCGACGGCCGCCACTCTGGTGAGCTTGATGGGCGCGCAAGGTTTGCTTCCGGCGTAGCGCACGACGAGGGGATGAATCTCGTCGATCCCGGTGCCGCCCGTCAGCTTCACCGCGACGAACATGTAGCCGTGCGCGACATAGTCTTGAAAGAGAGCCGGCGCCTCGGCGGACATCTGGTAACCGTTGGTCGTGAGCCAATCGACGACTTCAGCCGCGCCTCCGGACAACGTCGTCGTTTCGAACGCGCCCACCTGTTTTTGCGCCACCACGACGGTGGTGCCGGCATCGGTCGAGGCATCGGCACCGGCGCCAGGGTTCATGCCCCCGGCCCCACCGCCCGCGCCGCCCGCTCCTGTGCCGCACACGTCGCGCTGGGTCGAGTAACCGAACCTCGGCACCGTAGCCGCGAGCAGGGCGGCGAAGAGTGGATCGGAGCCGACTTCGATCTCCGGAAGAGCCGGCACCGGCAGGATCCATGAGAACCGCGCAGCATCCCCACGGTATTGAATCTGGATATGCGCCTCGACCTTGCCCGAGTCGATCACGAAGAGGATGTTCTCTCCCGTCTGGTCGACGGGCATCGCGCGTGGTCCGATGTCGCAGAACGTACCGCCGCAGGCATGCGCCGAGCGTGGTGTGCCGCCGAGGTAGAGCGCCCCTGCGGCGCAGGCCACGGCCGTCCATCGTAGCGATCGTAGGATCGATAGCGTTCTCATCTCTGCCTCCAAGGTTGCACCCACCATCGTTCGTTGATCCGAGCCGCCGCTGTCGGAGAAACCACGCGAATGGCTCGGCGCGAACGCGTCCTCCCGAGCAAGCCGAATGCCAGACATGTCGCGTCGGGAGCGGCGCTCCAGCGGCTCCACGTCGTCATGGTGTGCCACGCGATGGCGCAGGCGTGCCTCGTCGCGACTCCGACGCCGGTGGGCCGCCCTTGCACTTTCCGAGCGCATAGTTGGCCTCGCATTCGCACTGGCAGAGCGCTTTCTCTTCGGGCACCGTCTGGCGACAGGTCGGCAGGAGCCGGAGTCGCGCCGAACCGGTTTGCGGCGGCTCCGTGTAAAGCGTCGTTACCTCGAACTCGACGTCGAGCGGTTGCGCCACGATGTCGATCGGATCGTAATCGGGACAAAGTGGAACGTGTGCCACCTGACTGCGTGAGCGAAGGTCGGGCTGCCGGGTGGCCGGCTCGCCGGGCACGGGAACCATCGCGACGGTGCGCTTCTCTTCGGCGACGATGAACCCAGTGTCGGGCCGACGCACGCGAACCCGGATCGTCGCGGCGCTGGTGTTCGCATTTCGAATCTGAGCCGCGAGCAGCACCACGTGTCCGCCTTGCGGCGCGCGCATCAACTCCATGGTATCGTCGGGTCCGAGGAGCCTCATCGGCGCGTTCTCTTCCGTAAACGCGGCAGGGATGACCTCGAGCGCACCGGTAGCGTCGCCCGGTGCGGCGCCGTCCTCGTCGTCGGCCGCACCTTCGCGTCCCCAATCCTCGTTCGCCGATTCGGACGCGAACGCGTCGACGTCGCGCGGGATCGCTGCGTCGGGCAGCGCGGGATCGGCGGGCGCGGGTGCACTGCAGCCTACGGCGAGAGCCATCGCGTGCATCAGCCACAGCGGAGTGCCTCGCGTGCGTCGCATGCTCGTCCCGACGACCCGCGAAGCACCCGCTAGAAGCAATTGACGTCCGTATCGGCGCGGCGTGGGTAATAGTAAACGAAGGCGTTGCAATGCTCTTGGAACTCCACCTTGCCGCCGAAGGTGAAGCAGCATCCGTCGGCGGGATCGCCGCAATCGTTGGGGCCCACCGCGAAGTCGCACGAATAGCGAATTCCGCCTTGCGCCGGGACGAGGGCGCCGATGTCGCGCAAAAAGACCGGTTCGTCCCAAGCCGTGCTCTCGTAAAACGGCGCGGGCGCCTCTGCCTCGGTGGGGTCGAACACCGACATCGTGAATCGCCGGCCGCGGCTGTGAAAATGCCCATTGGCGCCGAAGATGGTGACCGGGTTCTTATCGGCAAACCGGCAGGTCGTTTCGAAGCTCTTGGTCACGTCACCTGGGCAAATGCGAAGGCTCTGGTTGGTCGCGAACGCGGTGCCGAGCTCGTCCCGCACCGACGCAGGATCGGCGCGATCGAAGTTGACCAGCACTTTGCCGAGCCCCGGCGTGGCCTGGGTCGTCGCGTTGACATAGTGCGTTTGCAGCATGAGCTTTTCGTGCGGTTCGAAGCGGTGTGCCACGCCCTCCGGAAGCTTGAGCTCGACGTGCCCTTCGTTTTGCGAATTGACGACGAGCGGCCAATCCGACCAGTTGGCTGATTTCCAACACTGGCCATCCACCACCACGTCGCCGTTGGCGCCGTCGAGCTCGCGAACGGTGCGCATGCGAAAGATGTTCATGTGGTGCGTACCGCTGGTTTGCGCGATCTCGATGTGCTTGACGTAAACCGGTTCGTCGTAGGGCACCTCGAAGAAAAAGCACTGCTGCAGCTCCTGGCCGGGCTCCAGCTGGAAGGACGGCGTACCGAGTTGCCATCCTTGTTCACGCGTCGCTGGCGGCGCGAGCATGGCGACGTCGGACGGCTCGGACGTCACACTGCAGCCGGCTGCCAACAGCGCGGCCGATCCGGCGGTGAGAAGTCGTCGTGCGAAGCATCGAGCGGCAAAAAACGAGCGTGGGGTGCGGTGCATTGAGCAATGGCACAGCAAGTCGCGTGCCACTGCCTTTTTTCGCGAGGATCCAGCGTTTTGGAAGGATCACGCGCGGCGGATGGCACAGCTGGCACAGTAACGACGTGGCCCAATGCGGGCGCACGTGTCGCATGTCGCGCGACCTGGGCGCGCTGGGATGATCAGCGGCGCAGCGAACCGCGCATCAGCTCGCCGATGGCTTCGGAGAGTCCGTCGAGCGTCAGCTCGAACATCGGAAAAATGCCGCCGATGGTTTCGACGGTGCTGCCCGCCCATACCGAAGGCGGCTCGGGATTGAGCCACACGGAGCGTTCGAAGTGCTCGCGCAAGTAGAGGAGCCACGCCACGCCGGCCGCCCCCTTCTCGCTCTCCCCATAGCTCGGCGCCCCCAATAGCTCCCACGGCGCCATGAGGGCGTCACCGACGAGGACGAGCTTGTAATGCGGGCCGCAATCCGCGACGAGATCGGTGATCTTCACGGGGTCGCGAAACTCTTCCGTAGGGTAGACGGCGCCGTAAACGCAATTGTGAAAATAATAAATGCGCAGCTCCTTCCAGTGCGTCGACCGTTTGGCGGCACTGAAAAGCTGGGACATCGTTTGCGCATAGGGATCCATCGAGCCCCCCACGTCCATCATGAGGATGACGCGCGTGTTGGGGCGGCGCGGCGGGCGCGTGACGACTTCGAGCTCGCCCCCGTTTTGGGCGGTGCGATCGATGGTGCCTTCGAGGTCGAGCTCGTCGAATGTCCCTTCCCGCGAGAACGCGCGCAGCTTGCGGAGGGCGAGCTCGATCTGGCGAAGGTCGAGAACGAGATCGCTCCGGTAGCCCTGATACGCGCGCGCGTCGGCGGTCTTGACGGCGCTCCTCCCTCCCGAAGATGCACCCAGGCGAACGCCCCCAGGGTTGGCACCGGCGCGGCCGAAGGGAGAGGTCCCGCCCGTCCCGATCCAGCGGTTGCCGCCGTCGTGACGCTCTTTCTGGTCGCGCAGCCGCTCCTCGAGCAAGCGCTCCACTTCCTCGAGATCGAGCGCCTTGAGCAGGGCGCGCTCTTCTTCGGTGAGCTCTTGGCCAGGTCGCGCATTGCGCAGCCATTCCAGGATCTCGGCGTGGATCTTCTTGGCTTCGATGGCAATGCCGCGAAAATGCGCGGCAAAGGCAACGTCGAACGCGTCGAGGTGACTCTCGCGGTGGACGAGGATCGAGCGGGCCACGAAGTAAAAACCTTCGAGAGAGCTCTCGTGCAAGCCGAGCGCGAGCGCTCGTGCCAGCGCCACCGCTTCTTGCAAGCCGACCGGCACCTTGTTGCGCCGCAGGTCGTAAATGAAGTCGATGAACACCGTGCTCTCTGCTCCGTGTTGGGGGACGGCCTACGACCGGTACTTGCGCCCCCCCGACAACCGATCGGCGTAGGCGACGACGTCCTGCTCTTTTTTGAGCAACGTGCCGAGGAAGGGAAGCGCTTGATCGAGCTTCACCGATCCGACGCCGGCCTTTTTCAGGACCGCGATCCAGTCGATGAGCTCACTCGTGGATGGACGTTTGCGCAACCCACGCATGTTGCGAAGATCGAAGAAGGCTTGCAGCGTCTGCTCCACCAAACCGTCGTCGAGCCCGGGATGATGCACCTCGACGACGCGTTTCATGAACTCGCGATCGGGAAAGTCGATGAAATGAAACACGCAGCGCCGGAGAAAGGCGTCGGGCAGCTCTTTCTCGTTGTTGCTGGTGATGATCACCATGGGGCGCTGCTTGGCGGTGATGTCGTCGCCCGTCTCGGTGATGCTGAAGTGCATGCGATCGAGCTCGTGCAGCAGATCGTTGGGGAACTCGAGATCGGCTTTGTCGATCTCGTCGATGAGGAGCACCGTTCGCTCCCCCGCGCTGATGGCCTGACCCAGCGGGCCGAGCTTGATGTAACGGCGGATATCGCGGATGTCGCCGTCGCCGAAGCGCGAGTCGTAAAGGCGTTGCACGGTATCGTAGACGTAGAGCCCGTCTTGAGCGCGGGTGGTGCTCTTCACGTTCCAGGAGATGAGCCGAGCCGGCAAGGCTTCGGCGATCGCTTCGGCGAGCAGGGTCTTGCCGGTGCCGGGCTCGCCGCGGACGAGAAGTGGACGTTCGAGTGCGAGTGCGGAGTTGACGGATGCCTCGAGCGCTTCGTTGGTGAGGTAGCGTTCCGTCCCCCGAAAGCGGAGGAATGTCGACATGGCCCGCGCAGCCTAGCACTTCGGTTTGTGGCGAGCAGCGTCATTCGCGCCGAGCTCGTGAAACGTGTTTCAGTTCCGCGAAATGGCCGCTTTCGCGCTAGCTGGGAGCGATACTGGGCGGCGCTATGCTGGGCCGGGCCGGGGCGAGGGCGGCCGAAGTCTCGCCCGACCTATCCAGCGCTAGCTTGAAAAGAATAGGGCCGATCATTTCGTTCAAGGCGACGGTAGCGATGACGAGAGCGCGAAAGGAATCGCCGAACGTCGGGAAGCGCAGGGCAATGCTGGCGCCGAGGCCAAGCGCGAGACCCGCCTGTGAGATGAGCCCCGACCAACCCCATTTGCGTACTGCAGGCGGGTCGTCGGCGAGGTGGCTCGCGAGCCGCCCCGTCCCGTAGGTGATCAAAAAGCGTGTTGCCGCCAAGGCAACTGCCACTGGGCCGAGCGCACGAAGCAGCGGGATATCGAGATCGGCTCCCGCGGTGGCGAAGAAGATGACGTAGATGACACTTCCGGTACGCCGGATGGCGTGGATGAACTTCTCGCCCTGACTCGATAGGTTTTGCACCACGAAGCCGGCCACCATGAACGCGAGAAGCGCGTCGTAGTGGAGAAAGTGCATCACCTCGGAGAGGCCGAAGCCGAGGACCAGGAAAACGACGATGAGCTGGCGATTGACGAGCCGCATGTAAGCGGCGAGAACGAGGCCCAGCGTCGTGCCGAGGGCGACACTGCCCAGCAGCTCACGGCCCAAAGCGTGGAATTCTCGCATCGAGATCGATCCTGCGGGATCGATCATGGGCTGCACCACCGTCAGGCAGGCCGCGACGAGGACGACCACGACGACGTCGGAGGTCATGACGAAGGTCAGCGTGAACGTCGCGACGGGTCCTTTGGCACGCGTCTGAGAGAGGATGCCGAGCGCGGCAGAAGGGCTGCGCGTCACCGAAAGGACGCCCCATACCAGCGCCACGCCGATGACGGCCAGGAGCGGCAACGGTGCGAGAAAGGGAATCATCGACCGGAGCAGGACGAAAACGCCGGCCACGCCGAAGACGACCAAGGAGCTTTGCAGCAGCGTGGCCCAGAGCAGACTGCGCAAGCTCCGCCGGACGATGTCGAGCTTGAGCTCGGCGCCACCTTCGAGCGCAATCAACGCGAGCGCGAGCGCGTTGGCACGCCCCAGGTTGGCGACGCTGTGGTGATCGATGAGCCTGAGGACGTGCGGCCCCGCGATGATGCCGGCCAAGAGATAGCCGGTGAGATGAGGGACGCGAATCGCTTCGACCAGCTGGCTCATGAGCGTGCCGGCGAGGAGCAAAAAACCGACGGCGGCGATCGTGCCCACGCCCTCGTGGATCTCGGGAACCGCGCGGGTCGCGGCGAAAAGCAGCGTGAAGACGAGCGCCAAGCTTGCCGCTTGAATGAGCCGCGTGCCGAGACCGCGCGGTGCTTCGGCGCCCCCGTGGCTCACGGCCCGAGCGCCTCCGGACCGCTCGACGGCGATCCCAACGCCACTTCGGAGGGCGCCGTCTTGGCGTCGGGGATCTCCCCGGCGCGCATCAGGGAGACGCGCATGCGCGCGGGCCCCACGAATTCGCCGAACACCGTCACTGCCGCGACCGTGATGAGAATGGTGTCGCCGACGACGCCCGGAAATCGGAGCGCGAACGAGAGGCCCACTGCCATCGCCAGTGCGCCGGTCGGGAGAAGGCCGAGACCCAGCGAAGCGCCGGCAGGCCGAGCCACGCGGTAGCCCGCCCAAACCAAGAAGCCGACGGCAAGCTTCACGAGCAGGCGAACGGCGATGGCCGTCCCGATGATCCACGCGAGATCGGGCGTCGCTCGCGGGCTGATCCGCGCGCCCGCCAAGACCAGCGCAGGGAGGAGCACGGGACGTTCCGTCGGCGCGATCATCGCAGCCACCTCGTCGCGGTGGCGTGACGACCCCGCCAAAGCGATGCCCATGAAGAACATCATGGCCAAAAACGAGAGATTGAGGCGAACGGCGAGCCCGATGGCGAAGAGCGAGGTCCCGAGGAGCACGCCCCAGCTCTCATGCAGCCGGCTTTCGCGGCCGAGCAGCACCGATGTCAAGAGGCCGAGCAGGACACCGAGGACGAGGGTGATACCGGCCCAGGCCATCCCGGGGAGCTCTACGCTCGCATGCTCGACCGGCGCGAGCGCGAAGAGAAGCGCCGTGGCAACGAGGGGAACCACGTCGTCGGAGTCGGCGATTTCTCCGAGCAGATTGGCGAGCGGTCCGCGCGCGCGGTGACGTTCTACCACCCAGCGCACGGCGTCGCGCGTTGTCTCCGAGCAGGCCGCCCCGATGCCGCCCGCCAGAAGGAGCAGCGTCGTGCCGTCGAGCGTCGTGAACCGCGCCATCACGACGTACTCGGTTGCGCCCACGGCAGCGCCCGTCGCGAGCGCAATCGAGCAGGCCACGACGAGGCTCGAAAGGCGAACGCGCCGGCGCCCGAGAAACGCGTAGTCGAGGCCCAGCACGAACGCGAGCCAGCCGAGGGCGGCGTCCGCGATCGGCTCGAAGGCGTCGAGCATCGAGCGCTCTACCAGGCCGAGCACGTTGGGCCCGATGATGAACCCAAGCACCAGGTACTCGCTGCCCGAAGGAAGGCCGAAGCCTCGGATGGCGCGGCCGCCGACGAGAAAGCTCCCGATATACGAGAGTACGAGCAAACCCATGAGCAGCAGCAGCGCGTTCATGGACGGAAGCTCGAGCTACGGCCGAGCGCGACCTCCTCTCGGGCCAACGCGGCGGCGATTGCGGTGGCGAGATCATCGTCGCCTTCGGACAGGGGACCGTGCGCCGCGACGCGGTAATGCGCGCCTTCGACGTCGAGCTTCAGCAACTCGACTTTGACGCTCGTGCCGAAGCGCCGTGCCTCGGCGAGGAGGACGGAGCGGACGTGGCTCTGCGCCGCGAGGGGGTCGGCGACGACGTCGACCACGGTGAGCGGTGACTGGCCGAGCACACGCGTCGGCGAGAGCAGGCTCGTCAAATGCGGCACGCGGATGTGACAGCCGAGATCGTCCTCGAGTCGCACCTCGAGCAGGCTCACTGTCACCACGCGGCCCGTGCGCCCACCGATCTCGATGTGATCGCCGACCCGCACGCGGCGCCCGTAGATGGCGGGAATGCCGGCCACGATCGAGGCCAGCACGGGGGCGCTCGCGAATCCCAGCGCAACCAAAGTGGCGACACCCAAGCGCGCCAATGCGCCGTCGTCGGCGCCCGTGATGAGCGGCGCGGCGAATAGCAGAGCGATGATGACGATCGCGACGCGGACCAGCGCGCCGGTCGGCACCGCCAAGTCGCGGGGCAAGCTTCCGAGCGTCGTTTCGCCTTTTCCGATGCTGCCGAAGAAGAGCCCGACGAACCGGACGAGAAGGACCGTGACCAGGACCGCCACGGCGAGAATGACGAGCACCGGCAGCGCGCTCCCGACGCGACCGATGAGCGCCGAAAGAGGCGTGAGCACGAACCCGGTGAGCCGCTCGGTGTAGGTGCGGGTCGATTCGAAAAGCGATGATGCAAAGAGCAGCCAGCCGTAGGCGATCCCGAGCTGCCCCAGAATGCGCCCGCCGCTCAGCGCGACGGAGATGCCGCCCCGGAACGCGGCCGGGCGGACCAGATCGATCCCGTGAAAGCGCAGGGATGGCAGTCGATCGGGGTGCTGGGTGATCCACGTCTGCAGCTTGCCGGCGAGCTCACGCACCTTGCCGAGCAGGAGAATGGCGATGAGCGCCGAGAACGCGAAAAGCGAGATGGAGAAGACGGTCTCGGCGATGGCCTTGCGTTGCCGCTCGCTCTGCAGGGCTTCGCGCACCTTGGCGGCGACGGCCGCGGCGTGAACGGAGAGCGATTCATCGCCTTCGGCGATAGCATCGTCTGCGGCGAGCTGGACGATGGGGGTCGTCCCGCCGAAAACGACGATGCGTTCGGCGTGTTCCTCGGTATGGACATCGGGGAGCTCGCGTTCCTCGACGAGCCGTTCCAGCGTCTGGCTGGCGGCGCGCGCACGGGCTTCCGCCGATTGCCCTCCCAGCGAGGCGCGGATGGTGAAAACGTTGCGATCGTGAACGCGCACCGACACTTCGCTATTGGCAGAAGATGGTGCGCTCGACGCTGCGGCGGGTGAGTGGACAGCGGGCGGGCTCGGGGGAGCGACCGGCGCGATCGGAGGCGGCGTCTGCGATCCGCCAACCGCGGGCGAGCCGATCCCCTCCGCGATGGCGCCGCCGTCCGCATCGAGGACGGTCGTGCCGAGCGGCTCCGCCGCGTCATGATCGACGCGCGCCGCATCGGCCGGCGTGTCTGCCCGCGCCGTCGCGATGCCCGCGCTTTTCGTGCCGATTCCAAGGAGAATCAGCGAGAGAGCGACCCGGCGAGCAAGAGTGGTCGGCACCGTGGCAACTACAACTATCACAGCCAATCACGCGGAAGCGACGGCAGGTCCCGTCGTAGAACCTTCGCCTGCTTCGCCACCGCTCGGAGTCGCTCGTCGGACGGCGGCGCACGGGCGGCTGACGGCACGACCGATCTGCCAACGGGACGCTGACAAAGGGCGCTAATGTGGGCGCACGATGATTCGAAAAGGCGAGTATCTGAGCGACGTTCTCGAAAAGACGCCCGGTACGGCGGTGACGGTGCACGGCTGGGTCAAGACGCGCCGCGACAGCAAGGGCGTGCATTTTCTCAAACTCAATGACGGGAGCACGTTCGTCGATCTACAGGTCGTGATCGAGACCGGAGCCGTGCCGGAAGAGACGCTGCGCGACGTCACCACCGGGGCGTGCGTACGCGTCGGAGGAGAGCTCGTGGCGTCGCCGGCATCGGGCCAGAAAGTGGAGCTCAAGGCCAAGGAGATCCACGTGTTCGGGACGGCCGATCCCGCCGTTTACCCGCTGCAGAAGAAGGGGCACACCATGGAGTTCTTGCGCGAGATTGCCCATCTTCGCACGCGCTCCAATACCTTTGGCGCGGTCTTTCGCGTGCGCAATGCGCTGTCGTTCGCCGTACACAAGTTTTTTCAAGAGCGCGGCTTTCTTTACGTGCACACGCCCATCATCACCGCCGCCGACGCCGAGGGCGCAGGCGCCATGTTCAACGTGACCACGCTCGACTGCGAGAAACCTCCGCGGCGCGAGGACGGCACCGTCGACTTCGCGCGCGATTTTTTCGGCAAGCGCGCCTACCTCACCGTGAGCGGACAATTGGAGGGGGAGATCTTCGCGCTCTCCTTCACCAACGTTTACACGTTCGGCCCCACGTTCCGCGCCGAGAACTCCAACACTCCCCGTCACCTCGCCGAGTTCTGGATGGTCGAGCCGGAAATGGCCTTCTGCGATCTCTCCGGCAACATGGCCCTAGCCGAGGAGTTTTTGAAGGCGGTCATCGAGCACGTGCTCAAGACGTGCCCGGAGGATCTCAAGTTTTTCAACGACCGTATCGACAACACCGTCCTCGCGACGCTCGAGCACGTCGCTTCGTCCCGCTTCGAGCACGTCACTTATACGGACGCTGTCCGGATCCTGGAATCCGCCAACCGCAAATGGGAATTCCCGGTGCATTGGGGCGCCGATCTGCAGAGCGAGCACGAGCGCTATCTCACCGAGGAGAAATTCAAGCGGCCGGTCATCGTCACCGACTACCCCAAGACGATCAAAGCTTTTTACATGCGCGATAACGACGACGGCAAAACCGTACGCGCGATGGATGTCCTCGCCCCTCGTATCGGTGAGATCATCGGCGGCAGCCAACGCGAAGAACGGCACGACGTCCTACTCCAAAAGATCCGCGCCCAATCGCTTCCCGAGCAGGCTTACTGGTGGTACCTCGAGCTGCGCAAGTTCGGCTCGGCTCCGCATTCGGGGTTCGGTCTGGGGCTCGAGCGTATGCTGATGTACCTCACCGGTATGAAGAACATCCGCGACGTCATCCCCTTCTTTCGCGCGCCTGGCAGCGCCGAGTTTTAAAACATTTTCACGAGGCCACCATGACCGAGATCGTCAATCCGGACATCGAAGCGTACCTGCGCCGCCTCTACGACGACGGCGATCTCGTGCGGCGCGACATGGAAGCGGTTGCCGCCGAGCGGCGCTTTCCCATCGTGGGGCCGCTGGTGGGGCGCGATTTGTCGCTGATGGCGCGAGCCATTGGCGCACGCAAAGTGTTCGAGCTCGGGTCTGGCTTCGGCTACTCCGCGTTCTTCTTTGCTCATGCGGTGGGTCCGGAGGGGTCGGTGCACTGCACCGATCTGTCCGAAGACAACGAACGCATGGCCAAGGAGTTTCTCACGCGCGCCGGCGTCTGGCCGCGCATTACGTATCACCGCGAAGAAGCCACCAAGGCGCTGGCGCGAACCGGCGGCATTTGGGACATCATCTATAACGACATCGACAAGGACGGGTATCCGGAAACCGTCGATCTCGCCTACCAGCACCTTCGTCCCGGCGGTCTATTCATCACGGACAACGTGCTCTGGTCTGGCCGTGTCCTCGAACCGGAGAAGGACGCATCACCGGCCACGCGCGGCGTGATCGAGTTCACGAAGCGGCTCTTCGCGCATCGCGGATTTTTGACGAGCATTCATCCGACGCGCGACGGCGTCGCGGTCGCGCTTCGTCTCTAAAAAAAAAGATCGCGCGTTCGAATCTCGATTTGCTTCTTCGCGTCCGCTGCGAAGAGCGAATTGAAAATCCGTCCCTATACGTCGCGAGCGGGCGCGCGTGCCGCACTTTTGTTGACATTGAATCTCACTCGACATCGTCGACAAGCGCCGCCGCGCGATTCAATTTCATCCTTATTTTTGCGTGCTTTTCGTGTGATTTTCCAAGCGTGTCATTGCGTGTTCGCACGCGAAGACGGTACGGCCACTCATTGTGGGTGCGTCGACCACAAGACCACGCGACGTCGCTATATAAGTGAGTTCCGCCGAACGAAAGCAGATTTACTTTCTTTTCGATGTCCTGCACTCTGAGCTCCCCGATATTGTCGGCGAGGGAGGAACTGCTCATGGCTCGTATGAGACTCGTTTGGGTCTGGCTTATTGCTCTTAGCGTTGCAGTGATGACCGGTTGCGGTGGAGATGACACTCAAACTCCCGATCCGGTCGATGCAGCAAAAGATACGAAAACCGACACGGTTCCGTCGGATGTTCGCTCCGACACACCGGATGCGCGAACCGACGCAACGACCGACACGGCCCCCGATGCGGTCAATCCGCCACCGGACGTGCGCCCCGATACTCCCAGTACGCCCGACGTGATCCCCGACACCCCGCGTCCGCCGGACGCCCCCCGTCCCGACTCTCCGCCGGATGTGACTCCGCCTCCGCCGGACACCACGCCGCCGCCGCCGGACACCACGCCGCCGCCGCCGGATGTGACTCCGCCTCCGCCGGACACCATGCCGCCGCCGCCCGACGGGCCCGACGCGAGCGTGTGCTCGGCCGACAGCCAGTGTCCCAATAACAGGCCGCACTGCAACACGACGACGGGCGCATGTGTATCTGCCTCCTCGATCGCCGTGTCACCGACGAGCCCCTCGATCGCTCTCGGCACGCAGCAGCAATTCCAGGCGACCGTCACCTACTCCGACAACAGCACTGGCCCCGGCACCACCGGCGTCAGCTGGACGTCGAGTGCTCCCGCTGTGGCGACGATCAACGCCACCAGCGGTCTCGCCCTCAGCCTCGCCATTGGCCCGACGACGATCACGGCAGCCTTGGGCACGGTCCAAGGCACCACCGTCCTGATGGTGACCGACGCCACGCTCACCTCCATTGCTGTGACGCCCCCCACGCCGAGCAACGCGCTCGGAACGGCGCGTCAGTTCGTGGCGACGGGCACCTTCTCCAACGCCACGACCCAAGACCTGAGCAACCAGGTCACCTGGGGGTCGGACACCCCCAGCGTTGCTACCGTCAGCAATGCTGGTTTGGCCACGACCCTCGCCGTCGGGACCACCGTCGTCCGTGCGACCTCCGGAGCCGTGTCGGGCAGCACAGTGCTGACCGTCACGGATGCGGTTTTGGTCAGCCTGTCGGTGACACCGCCGACGCCGAGCATTGCGCGCCTGACCACGCTGTTCATGCACGTTACCGGCACCTACACCAACAACACGACGCAAGATCTCACCGCCCAAGCTGCGTGGACTTCCTCGAATGTCAGCGTGGCGACGGTGAGCAACACCGCGGGAAGCCAAGGGCTCGTGACCGGAACCGGCGCGGGCACCTCGACGATCACCGCCACGGTCAGCGGCATTTCCGGAGCCACGTTACTCACCGTGACCGGCGCGGCTCTGCAATCGATCAACATCACCCCGAACACGCCCACCGTGGCGAAGGGCATCGTCCAGCCCTTCACCGCCATCGGCACTTACGACAACAGCACCACCCAGGATCTCACCACCCTCGTCACCTGGACCTCATCGGACACGACCAAAGCGGTCATCAGCAACACGCCTGGCAGCCAAGGTGTGGCCAGCACGGTCAACGCGGGCACGACGGACATCACCGCGACGTACGGTAGCGTCTCGGCGACGACGGTGTTCACGATCACCGCGGCGAATCTCGTGTCGATCGCCGTTAACCCGACCAACCCGAGCATCGCCAAAGGAACCACCCAGCAATTTTTGGCGACGGGCACGTATACCGATAACTCGACTCAGGACATCACCAATCAGGTGACCTGGGGATCGTCGAGCATCGCCGTGGCAACGATCAGCAATGCGGTAGGAAGCCAAGGTACGGCGACCGGCGTTGCGCTCGGTGACACGAACATCTTGGCGACTCTGACGGGTATCTCGGCGTCGACGACTCTCCACGTCAGCGACGCAACGCTCGTCTCCATCGGCATCACGCCCGCCACCCCGTCCATCGCCAAGGGCACCGACGTGCATTTCGTCGCGACGGGTACCTATACGGACGCCAGCACGCAGCCCCTCACCACGTCAGTGGCTTGGAACTCCTCGAACCCTGCAGTTGCAACCATCAGCAACTCGGCGGCAACCGAGGGATTCGCGCACGGCGCCACGGAGGGCGTCGTGACCATCTCCGCGACGCTCAATGGCGTCTCGGCGGTCACCCAGTTGACGGTAACGACGGCGACGCTCGTTTCGATTGAGCTCACGCCGGCGACACCGACCATCGCAAACGGGACGACACAGGCGTTCACGGCCACCGGGAGATACACCGACAACACGACGCAGGATCTCACTGAGCTTGCGTCGTGGTCGTCTTCCAACGGCGTCCGTGCGACGGTGAGCAACGTGGCCGGTTCGCGCGGTGTGGCAACCGGCAACAGCGCCGGTGTGGCCACCATCACGGCGGCATACCAGGGAGTCTCGAGCTCCGTGGTGCTCACCATCAGTCAGGCGACGCTGGTGTCGATTTCCGTCAATCCACCAAGCCCGACCATCGCGGCGGGTACGACCAGGCAATACACGGCCACGGGAACCTACACCGACCAATCGACACAGGTCATCACCGCCAGTGTTCTATGGGACACCGCCGATCACCTTATCGCTACCATGAGCAACTCGCTCGGCAGCGAAGGTTTGGCGAGTGGTCTCACAGCGGGTGAGGTGAATGTCACCGCGACGCTCGGTTCGGTCGTGGGGACTGCACATCTCACCGTCATTGCGCCGCAGTTGGTGAGCGTTCAAGTTACGCCCCCCAACCCGTCCATTCCGCTGGGTACGACGCAGCAGTTCTCCGCCACCGGCATCTATACGCAAGGGCCGCCGCAAGATCTGACGGCGCAGGCAACCTGGTCTTCGTCTGCGACGAACGTCGCCACGATCAGCAACGCCAACCCAACGGAAGGAAAAGCAACCGCCCACGTCGCCGGAACTACGATCATCACGGCCACGTTCAACGGTTTCAGCGGAACGACGAGCCTCGACGTCGTTGCGGCTGCGCTGCAGACGATCACCGTCACCCCGGCGGCCCAAACCGTTGCGAAAGGCACGACGATTCAGTACATGGCCATCGGAACGTACACCGGCGGGGCGACAGTCGACCTGACCGATACCGCGACATGGGACACGTCCAACCATGCCATGGCGACCGTCAGCAATGCGGGCGGCAGCCGTGGATTTGCCACGACGCTCCTGGAAGGCGGCCCGATCAACGTCACGGCGGTGTACGCCGCGGTGACGGGCACGACAACGCTCACCGTAACGGCGGCCACGCTCAGCACGATCGTGGTCACGCCGGCCACCCCGGTGATCGCGAGAGGGACGACCCAGCAATTCATCGCCACCGGTACCTTCTCCGATTCGACGACTCAAGTATTGACCGCACAGGTCAATTGGGGCTCGAGCAACTCGAGCGTGGTATCGATCAGCAACGGCGTGGGTAGCGCAGGGCTGGCCACCGGTGTCGCCGCAGGAACGGGCATCACCATCACGGCCTCGCTCAACGGGAGTTCGGGATCCACGACCATGAGCGTGACGTCAGCGACATTGTCGTCAATCTCGGTGACGCCGGCGAGCGGTGGCATCAATCCCGGCGACACGCGGCAGTACGCCGCGGTGGGCACGTATTCCGATGCAACGAGTCAGGACATCACGCAGCTCGTGACCTGGGCCTCGAGCACCCCCGGAACGGCCACCATCAGCAACGCCGCGGGCAGTCGAGGGCTCGCGACGGGTGTCGCCACCGGCACGACCAACATCACGGCGACGCAGGGAATCCGAGTGGGAACGGCATCACTGACCGTCAACTGACGGCGCTCCCCGACCAAGCAGAACCGCTGGGCTTCGACTTCGGTCGAAGCCCAGCATCGTTTTGTGGTCTCTCTTGTGACTTTTGGCCCCATCCATTCACGCAATAGCTTTGGAGCTAGGGCGGAAGACCGGGCGGAATTTGATCGCATTTGCGCCGTTGCGCTACTTAGATGCTGATTGCCAAGAGTGGCGTTTTCTGCGCGGGCCTCGTGCATGGCGCAGGGGCTCGAGGCCTTGTCCTTGTGGAGTGCTGCGCCGATTTCGTCATGGTCAGTCTTGTCGGTTCGTACCGGCGCAAGCATTCGCGATGAAGTAAGGAAAGCTCGTGAATAGGTCTTTTGCTTGGCGCTTCGCGCCGCTCCTCGCCCTCCTGCAGGTGGCTGTGATCCACTGCGGGGGCAGCGACAACAGCGACATCAATGCCGATGCGGGGCGCCTCCATGACGCCGGTGGGTTCGCCGGCGCGTCCGACGCGCGGGCCGATGCCACCGTGACACCGCCGGCGTGCCCACCTTTGCAACCGGTTCCGGGTCGCATTTGCCCAGCCCCGATGCTCTTGTGCCCGTACGGCGAGCAGATCTGCGTTTGCAGCACCAGCGTTCCTTGGACGTGCTTCGACTCGACCGATGCCGGCACACGGCCGGAAGGTGGCGGAAGCGACGGCGCTGGAGGAACGGGCGGCGGTTCGATCGATGCTGGCGGCGCGGGCGGCACCCGTCCTCCCGATGGCGGAGGACGCGCCGATGGATCGACCGCCGATGGTAGTGCCGATGCGGGCCGTGATGCCGGTCGCGGAGGCGGCGGCGCCGGTGGCACCGCTGGAATGGGGGGCCGCGGCGGCGCTGGCACCGCGGGTACCGGTGGACGCGGAGGCGGCGGTGGTCGCGGCGGTCGCGGAGCCACGACGAGTGACGGCTCGGCCGATGCGCGTGACGGATCACGTGATGGCCGAGGCGACACGATAGCGCCCGACGCAACGGACGATGACGGCGGATCCACCGACGACGGCGCCATCGGCGACGATGCGGGTGACTCCGGTGACGACGGGGGCTGACCTCACCGCAGCATGAGCGGGGGGCTGCTCGACAACGCGCCGGCCCGTCGCGTGCGCAAGTGCGAGCGCGCTATTGCAGCGAACGTTGCACCAAGGTGCGCAGTGCTTCGGGGGAGAACGGCTTTTCGAGGCGTGCGTTGGGCACCGAGTCGAGAAACCCCGCGCCCCGCGTGGAGAAAGGGCCGCCCGTCATGAAGATGATCCGGTTCACGAACTGAGGAGCGATCTGTTCGAGCGAACGATAGAGGTCGTAGCCGCTCATCTGCGGCATCAAGATATCGCAGAGGATGACGTCGTACTGTTCGCCGCGCTCGAGCCGCCGGATGGCGTCCCGCGCCGTGTAAACCGCCGTCACTTCGTGCGCCGGGTCGAGAATGCGCGCGATGGCGCTACCGATGCGAGGCTCGTCGTCGACGACGAGGACGCGTGCGCGCTGGCGCGCCGCGCGGCGAGCCGGCGAGGTGACGGCCGACTCGACGCCTTCTCCGGCGGGCAAGAGGAGAATCTTGAAGGTCGGACCTTGGTCGCCGGTATTTTCGACGAGGAGCTCACCGCCGCTGTCGTGGATGAGGCGATGGGACAGCGCGAGACCGAGGCCGGCACTTTCACGCAGCCGGCTCATGGGGAACGGATCGAGGGTCTCGACCGAGGGAACGGTGGCTTGCCCGGAGCACTGGATCTCGACCAATATGCGGTCGCTCGGCAGGTGCCGCATTGTCACGCGGATCTCGTTCTTTTGTGCGTCCGTTTCACCGAGCGCGTGCGTGGCATTGAGCAGCAGATTCAGAAGGACGTGCGCCAGCTGCGATTCATTGGACTGAGCGGGAGGCACGACGTCGAAATCGAGAGCGAGACGCGCCCGATGCCGAATTTCCATGCTGGCCATGGAGATCGCGGCGCGCAGCGCGCGTTCGACGTCGACTGGGCCCTGCCGGTCCGACTCCGGACGGGCGAACATTTTGAGGTCGCGCACGGTGCGCCGCACGCGCTCCGCCCCCTCCAACGCGTCGCGCAGGGCTGCCAACACGGCCAAAAGCTCGGGCGTAGTCTCGGAAAGCCCCTGTAGATGCTCGATGGCGAAGCTCAAGTTGCCCATTGCGTAGGCAAGGGGGTTATTGATTTCGTGAGCAATGCCCGCGGCCAGCTGACCGAGTGACACCATTCGATCGGACAACTCGCGACCGGCTCCGGCCATTTCCGTATCCGCGTCGAAAAAAAGACAAAAACCGCCCTCTGACGAGGGAGCGAGGCTCACCACTGCCACCAGCGTTCGGATGCGCCGGCCATCTTTGCGCACACAGAAGAGCTCGAAGACGCGGCACCCGCGGCTCTGTGCAATTTCGCGCCGCGACGCGGAAAAGCGCGCGCGTTGCTCGGGCGAGATGAATGCGTCGAGCGATTGCCCGGGGAGCCCGCCGTCGGCCGACCAACCCAAGAGCGCACGGAGCGCGCCGTTCGATTCGACGATGATGCCTTCACCCTTCCAATTGACGACGCCGACGACGTTGGATGCGAACAGCGCAGCGCAAGCGGCAGGGCCGTGCTCCGATTCGGGCGTGTTGGACATGATGGATTGAACACGGCCCATAATCAGTTCCGCCGACGCCCGCAAGGGACGAGGCTCGGGCCAACGTTCTGCGGGCACTCAGGGAGGGCGCGCCTCACAACGACTGAGCGCGGATCTCGCGTCGCTCAGTTGCCGCGGATGAGAGCCGACATGAGCGGTGTGCTCGCATACCTCTCGCCCGTATCGCAGACCATCATGACCACGAGTTTGCCTTCGAGCTCCGGGCGGCGTGCGACGACGAGTGCGGCCGAGAGCGCGGCCCCCGACGAGATCCCGGCCAAAATGCCTTCCTCCCGCGCCAGGCGCCGCGAGTGCTCGATGGCGGCGTCCTCGCTCACCGTGGCGATCTCGTCGATGACGGCACGGTTCAAGATCTTGGGAATGAATCCCGCACCGATGCCCTGGATGATGTGATTCTTGGGCGCACGACCGGAGAGCACGGCGGCGTTCTCGGGCTCGACGGCCACAATGCGCACAGCCGGTGCTTTTTGTTTGAGCACTTCGCCAACGCCGGTGATGGTGCCTCCCGTGCCGACGCCGGCCACGAACGCCGCGACCGCGCCGGAAGTGTCGTCCCAAATCTCGACCGCGGTCGTGCGCCGGTGGATTTCGGGATTGGCGGGGTTGTCGAACTGCTCGAGCCGGATCGACCCCGGGATGGAGTTGGCCAGCTCTTCGGCGCGCACGCGCGCCTCGCGCATGAGCGTGCCCGGCGTGAGGACGACCTCCGCTCCGAGGTAACGCAGGAGCGCGATGCGCTCGGTCGACATGCGCTCGGGCATGGTGAGGATCAAGCGATAGCCGCGCGACGCGGCCAAAAACGCGAGGGCGATGCCGGTGTTGCCACTCGTGCACTCCACGATCGTCATCCCGGCCTTGAGCTCGCCGCGCTGCTCCTTGTCCTCGATCATGGCGACGCCGATGCGGTCCTTGATACTTCCGCAAGGGTTGCGCGATTCGAGCTTGGCCACGATACGGCCGGGCAAGCCCGCTCCGATGCGTCGCAGCTCGACCATGGGCGTGTGGCCGACGGTCGCGGCGATATCGCGGAAGATCGTCATATCGTGTAGTCCTCGACGAACACCTTTGCCTCTTTGAGATCGACCATCACGCGGTCGCCTTGCTCGACACCGAGTCCGTCGACCTCGCCTTTCGCCATCTGCACCGTGACCGCCTCGCCGGTGCCCAGCCTGACGGCGAGCTTGACGTTGCCACCAATGCGCGTCATGCGCTCGATGCGCGCCAATTGGACGTTGGCGATGGGTTCGTCGGTCGGCTTTTCGAGACGGATGTCCTGCGGGCGCACGAACGCTTGGACGCTCGCCCCGTTCTCTGCGCCGGCTGGTCCCGCGACGGCGAAAGACCCCATGTCGGCCCTTCCGTCGCGGATTTGCCCACGCAAAACATTGGCTCCTCCCAAGAACGACGCCACGAACGGCGTGGCCGGTCGGTCGTAGAGATCGTGCGGGGTGCCCGACTGCACGACCTTGCCGTCTTGCAAGAGCACCACGTGCTCGGAAAGCTCGAACGCCTCTTCTTGATCGTGGGTGACGAGGATGGTCGTCACGCCGGTGCTCGTTTGAAACTCGGAAAGCCACTCCCGGAGCTCGACGCGAACCCGCGCGTCGAGGGCGCCGAACGGCTCGTCCAGCAAAAGCACCTTGGGACGGATGGCGAGGGCGCGCGCCAGTGCGATGCGCTGTCGCTGGCCGCCGGAGAGCTGACTCGGATAGCGCGCGCCGTAGCCGGGGAGCTTGACGAGGGAGAGCAGCTCTTCGACTTTGGCGTCGATCGCCGCGCGTCCCGTTTTTCGAATGCGCAGACCGAATCCGATGTTGTCGTGAACGGTCATGTGATCGAAGAGCGCGTAGCTCTGGAAGGCGAATCCCACGCCGCGCGCGCGGGCCGGTGTGGTCGTGCAATCGGAGCCGTCGATCTCGATGCGCCCCTCGTCCGGCTCTTCGAGACCTGCGATCAGGCGGAGCACCGTCGATTTTCCCGATCCGGACGGCCCGAGGAGCGACGTGATGTGCCCGGTGGGCGCAGCGAAGCTCACCCCGGTGGCGGCGGCGGCTTCTCCTTGGCGCCCGAAGCGTTTGCTCAATCCGTGCACGACGACGCTCATCGTCCCCCCGTTGGCTGCGCGGGCAGCGCGAAGGGAAGCGCGTGGCCCGCGGCGGGAGCGCCGCGGCGTTGTCGGCTCACGGCGCGCTCGACCAGCTTCTTGAAAATGAGCGTGGCCACTGCCAACAGCGTCAAGAGCGAAGCGACCGCGAACGCGCCCACGAACCGGTATTCGTTGTAGAGGATCTCCACCTCGAGCGGCATGGTATTGGTTTGACCGCGCACGTGTCCCGAGACGACCGACACCGCGCCGAATTCCCCCATTGCTCGCGCGTTGCAGAGGATGACCCCATAGAGCACGCCCCAGCGGATCTTCGGCAGCGAGACGTGCCAGAAGATTTGCCAGCCGCTAGCCCCCAAGATGAAGGCCGCTTCTTCTTCCGCGCTGCCCTGGGCCTGCATGACCGCCAGTACCTCACGCGCCACCAGTGAGAAGGTGACGAACGCGGTGGCGAGCACGATCCCCGGCACGGCGAAGATGATCGAGACTCCATGATCGCCGAGAAATGGCCCGAACCATCCTTGCGCGCCGAACAGAAGCACGAAGATCAACCCCGCAATGACGGGCGATACGCTGAACGGAAGATCGATGAGCGCGAGCAGCACGCTCTTGCCGAAAAAATCGTAACGCGCCAAAAGCCAAGCCGCGCAAACACCAAACGCAAAGTTCAAAGGGACGACGATGGCGGCGATGAGCAGCGTGAGACGAATCGCCGAAAGCGCCTCATCGTCGATGATGGCCGCAAAATAGGCGGCCGGCCCCTTGGCGAACGCTTCCGCAAAAACCAGCAGCAAGGGAACGAGCAGGAACATCGCGACGAAGGCGAGGGCGATGGTGGTAAGCAACCGGCGCACCCACGGTCGTTCCGAGGCGACCCCCACCTGCCGCCGACTGGCGACCGATCGAATCGGCGGCAGCGACGCGCTCACACGTGGGCCCTCTGCGACCAGCGGCCGAGCGCGTTGATGGCGAGCAAAATCACGAATGACGTGCCCAGTAGCATCACGGCAATGGCTGTAGCGCCCGCATAATCGTATTGCTCGAGCTTGGTCACGATGAGAAGCGGTGCGATCTCGGTTCGCATCGGCATGTTGCCGGAGATGAACACCACCGATCCGTACTCTCCTACCGCCCGCGCAAACGCGAGCGTGAATCCCGTGAGCAGAGGGGGCACGAGGGTGGGAAGCACGACGAGGCGAAAAGCTTGCCAGCGCGTCGCTCCGAGCACGGCGGCCGCTTCCTCGAGATCGGGGTCGAGCTCTTCCAGCACCGGCTGTACGGTGCGAACCACGAAAGGGAGTCCGACGAAGGTGAGCACGACCACGATTCCGAGCGGTGCGAAGGCCACCTGGATGCCGAGCCGTGCCAATGGCGCGCCGAGCCAACCGTTCTCCGTGTAAGCGGTGGTCATGGCGATTCCGGCCACCGCGGTGGGCAGCGCGAACGGGAGATCGACGATGGCGTCGACGATCGATTTGCCGAAAAAGCGATAGCGCACCAGCACCCACGCGAGAAGAAGCCCCATCACGGCATTGATGATCGCCGAGAGCGCCGATGCGCCGAACGTCAAGCGATAGGCCGCCAGCGTGCGCGGATGCGTCACCACCCGCCAAAATTCGACCGGCCCCATGGACCCTGCCTTGAAGAGAAGTGCCGACAGGGGGACGAGCACCAGAAGGCCGAGATAGAGCGACGTATAGCCCATGGTGAGCCGAAATCCCGGCAAAACCCCGCGCGTCCTCATCGCGATTGCGGCTCGTAGATCTGGTCGAACACGCCCCCATCGTCGAAGTGCGTCTTCTGCGCGGCGCGCCAGCTCTCCGCCACGTCTTCCAGGGTAAAAAGCTCGACCTGGGGGAAATCGCTCTCCCGGCGCGCTGCACCGGGCGCCGCCGCTTGCGGACGGTAGTGATGTTTGACGCCGATCGCTTGCCCCTCATCGGAGTAGAGGAATTGCAGATAAGCCTCGGCGGCAGCGCGCGTTCCGTGTTTGTCGACATTCTTGTCGACGACGCTGACCGCTGGTTCGGCCCGGATGCTGGTGGGCGGCATCACCATCTCGAAGCCGTCGCCCATTTGCTGGGTGGCGAGCAGGATCTCGTTTTCCCAATTGATGAGCACGTCGCCGATGCCGCGATTGGTGAAGGTCGTCGTCGCGCCGCGCGCTCCCGAATCGAGCACGGGCACATTCTTGAAGAGTGCCACCATGAAAGCCCGCGCCTTGCGTTCCGCGGCGGCGAGCTCCCCCGCTTTTTCCGCCCGATGCGCAGCGGCCATGTCTCCGAGCTCGCTCTTCAACACGAAACCCCATGCCGCCAGGTAGTTCCATCTCGCCGCGCCCGACGTCTTGGGATTCGGCGTGATGACTCTGACGCCCGGTTTCACGAGGTCGGACCAGTCGTGAATCCCTTTCGGATTTCCTTTGCGAACGAGAAAGGCAATGGTCGACGTATAAGGCGCGGCGTGACCCGGCAGCCGGTTTTGCCAATCGGGCGCGATGAGCTTCGCCCTGTCGGCGATGGAGTCGACGTCGTGCGCGAGCGCGAGCGTCACCACGTCGGCCTCGAGGCCATCGATGACGGCCCGCGCCTGCTTGCCCGAGCCGCCGTGCGATTGCTTGATCTTGACGCGCTGTCCCGTCTTCGTCTTCCACTGTTTGGCGAATGCTTCGTTGATGGCAACAAAGAGCTCGCGCGTCGGGTCGTACGAAACGTTGAGCAGCTCGATGTCTTTCGTTACCGAAGTCGCGGCGGATCCCGATCGCTCTTTGCACGCGGCCATCCCCCACGCGGCTAGAAGGAGCACGCCGAGCCCCGGGATCAGCTTCTTGAGGAGGTGCGGTAGCGCAGGCATAGTCTATGTGAGCGATGGGGTGATGGGTCAGATGTGGTAGCGCTGTAGCGTTAGGCGCCGCGGCTCGTGCTCGCCGCGGGTGAGCTGGTCGAGCGTGGCGGCGTCGAGGATGCTCGTGGTCGCGTCGTTCACCTCGCGCATGAGAGCTCGAATCCGGCACGCGGCCGCATCGGGGCACTCCGCGCAAGGTCGAGCATCGGCATCTCCGACACAGGCGACGGGAGTCAGCGAGCCGTCGAGAGCCCGCAAAACACCGCCCGCGCTGATCTCTTCAGGGTGCCGCGCGAGGAGGTAGCCGCCCCCTTTACCCTTCTTGCTCTGCAGCATCCCTTTCTGCTTCAGCTCGAGCAGGATGAACTCGAGGAACTTCTTGGGGATCCCCTCTTCGGCGGCGAGATCGGCGATGAGAACGGGACCGCGCCCGTACTCGCGCGCCAAGCGCATCATCGCCTTCAGTCCGTACTTCGCCTTTTTGGAGATCATACTAGCCTATAGACTTGATAGGCTACTACCCACAAAGAACACGGCTGTCAAGGCAGCGGCGTGGGGGCGCGTGGCGGCTATGCCCAGTGCTTTTCGATGGAGCGCAACATGTCTTCGACGGGAAATGGTTTTTTCAGCAGCTCCTCGACCTCGGCCTGCGGGTGGCGGTGATCGATGAAATGCTGCGACGCTGACATTCCGAGGACCGGAATGCGACGGAGCCGCTCGTCCTTTTTTCGTGCCGCCAAGAATTGCCAGCCATCCATGTGCGGCATACCGAAGTCGAGCACGATCATGCGCGGAAGCTCGGCGCTCGATGAGAGTTGGTCCATGGCCAGTTGCCCGTCGGCGCAGCAGACGACCGGGTAGCCTTCGTTGGAGATGATCTCGCTGAGCCCTTCGCGCACGCCCGGGTCATCTTCGATCAGCAGGATGTAACCGCCCGTCGTATGGCTGGGCATCATGCCCGACCGCGCGGCGAATCGAACATCGGCTCTTCTTCCCACGTCGCCCCATCGAAAGGCGGTGGCTGGCTGGGAGGAAAGAAGCTCTTGGCCGTATTCACGTGCTGCACGCACCACAGCCGTGCGCCATGACTCTCGATGCGAAGCTCGTGGCAGAGCGGACAGGGGGGCTCGAGATCGCTCGCGCGTGGCCGCTCTTTTGGCTTTACGGTGAGCACGGGGCAGGGCGCGAGGCGCTGCACTTTTTCGGCCACCGAACCGAGCAACAGCCGGCTCACTCCTCCACGCGAGTGCGTGCCGATGACCACGAGATCGGCTTCAATGTCGCTGGCGAGCTGAACGATCTCGCGATACGGCTCACCGGTGCGGACATGCGCGAAAGCGCGCAGCGCAAATTTGTCGATGGCAGCGGCGCAGAGCACGTCGAGCTCGCGGCGCGCGTCTTCGACGGCTTTCTCGTATTGATTGATCGACCCCGACCAATCGCCGAGGCCAGTAAGTGGTGCGTGCTTCAGCACGTGGATGAGATGCAAATCAGGCGACCGCGTGATGCGCGCCAAGTTGAGCGCGACTGACACCGCTTGGTGCGACGTCTCGGAAAAGTCGACTCCGATGACCATGACCGATCTGCATTCGAGCTCGTGATCCAGCTGCATCATAGGACACCTCCTCGGCGCTCGGCGCCCCCCGCTTCCGGATTGAAGACGCTTCAAGCCGCACTTTAATTATCGCCCTTTTTCTCTTTCTGCCAAGCGACAAATGTCGGGGTTCGCCTTTCGCGCGAGGCCCCCGCTCTCATCGCACGTGCAGCCAGCGCAGCCCGTCACTTGGCGGCGGCGCTTATGCAAATGACGATCGTTGGTCGTAGATCGGTTTGCGCCGCTTATTCACACGAGATGGACGGCCCTTGGCGCAGACGCTCTTTTGCAGCGCATCAAATCGGCTTTGATCGCGGCAAAGTGAAGCGAAAGGTTGCGCCGTCGCCGAGCTCGCTGGCGACCCAGATTCGACCGCCGTGCGCTTGCACGATGCCTTGCGCGATAGCGAGACCCAGACCGAGCCCGCGCCGCCTCTGGCCGGCAGCTTGCCAATAGCGATCGAAAATATGGGGTAGATGTGCGCAATCGACCCCGGGGCCGGAATCCTCCACGCTGAATTCGACCTCGTCGGGCATGATCGCGGCTGTGAGACGGATGCGCCCCCCTTCCGGCGTGAATTTGAGCGCGTTGCCGACCAGGTTCGAAAGAACCTGGTGAATGCGTTCGCGGTCGCAGGTGACGAGCGCGCTTTGGTCCGGAGGCGAGTACGAGAGCTCCTGCGATTTGCGCGTAGCGAGGGCTGCGAACATGTCGATCGCTTGTCGGAGAATGTCGGACGATTCGTGCTCGGCCTTATCGAGAGGCAGCCGCCCTCCCTCGATTTGCGAGACGTGCAGGAGATCGGTGACGAGCTTGTGCATCCGATCAAGCGCGCGCTGGACGAGCTCGGCTTGCCGATGCACGGCGTCGTCGCCCAGCACGGCGGCGCGGCGCATTATCAGGGTGGCGCCGGCAGAGGCGGCGGCGATGGGATTTCCGAGATCGTGCGAGACCGCGGCCAGGATTTCCTCGCGCGCGGCAATCTTGGCTTCGGCCGCGGCGCGGGCGACGCGCTCCGCTTGCAGCAGCTCGGACTGCACGCGAAGCTGCTCGCGGCGCCGAAAGAGCTCGACGAAGACGGAGATCTTCGAGCGCAGCACGTGGGGCTCGACCGGTTTGACCAGATAGTCGACCGCGCCATGATCGTAGCCGCGAAAGCTGCAAAGGGGATCGCGGTCGATGCCCGTGAGAAAGATGATCGGTACACCGTTGCCGCCGGGCTGGTCCTTGATGAGCCGCGTCGTTTCATAGCCATTCAGTCCCGGCATGTGCGCGTCCATGAGAATGACCGCGAACTCACGCTCACTGACGAGGCGCAGCGCCTCTTCGCCGGAATGTGCTCTGACGACTTCGTGGCCGAGGGGAGCGAGGATTCTCTCGATGGCTAGCAAATTGGCGGGATAGTCATCGACGGCCAGGATTGCCGCGCGCGAAAATAAACGGTCTTGGACCGGTTCCGCCGCGGCGCCGTTCGCCTCCCCCATATTTCACTCCCCGCTTGCCATCTTATCGAGCGACGAACTCCTGTCGATCGATTCGCTGCGGTTTCCACATATTTTTTCGGTGATTTGTGGGCGCGCACACTGTCGGATCTCTCCCATAAAGTGGGCAATGGCGAGTCGGCGCATGCGTCGCAGCTTCGTGTTCGAACGGCGAGCGGACGGTGCGGCGAGCGCGCCCTACCCGACAATCACAGCCGAACGTTTCGTTTTTGGTGGCAAAACCCCACCTTGACTTTCCGCGCCCGGCGGCGAACATGAGGACGACCGATGCTTTTCTCCGACGGGCTGCGGTGCCGAGCGCAGCGATGGTTCGGGCGGTGCCTCATGACGACTGTCGTCGCGTCAGCTGCGGCTTGTTCGGTCCTCGTCGATTCGGGTCGTGAGCAATGTGCGACCGACGGCGATTGTCAAAAGCGCGGCGGTACTTTCGCCAAGGCGATCTGCGCCAATGAGGTGTGCGCGATCGAGCCCAAGTGGGGCTGCGTGGGTTCCGTCGTTTGGCCCGTGCCGCCGCCGGTGGGGTCCACGCCCGAAAAAGTCACGGCCAAGGTTTCGCTATCCAACCTGCTCACCAGCGACGTCCTCGTCGGTGCTTCGGCGCGTGTCTGCGGCAAGCTCGATCCGACCTGTGAATTCCCGCTCCAGAGCGACGTGCTCAGCAATGCTGATGGCGTGCTCGCCGTCCAGGTGACCAAGTTTTTCGACGGCTACTTGGAGATCAAATATCCCGACATGGTGAACACCATGTACTACTTCAATCCGCCGGTGGACGCCGACAGGGTCGTCCCCTTCGTGCCCCTCGTTCCTTTCACGGCGTTCGATGTGTTCGGCCGTGAGCTCAAGATGATGCCGCGAGCCGATCGCGGGACGGTGATCGGCCTCACCTACGATTGCCAGGGCGCGAGCGCGGAGGGCATCGAGCTCTCCACCGACGATGCGGACGAGTTCACGACCGCCTTTTACATGGTGCAAGGCTCGCCGCGGATCGATGCGACCCAGACCGACAAGTCGGGTCAAGGAGGTGTGGCGAATGTTCCGCTCGGGCCTCGGCTCGTGTCGGGCCGCCGCTCGGGAACGGGGGAGCTCATCGGGGTGGTGAGCGTGCAAACTCGGGCGCTCACGATCACCTATACCTCCATGCTTCCGACGCCCCTCTCGGCGCAGAAATAAGCGTACAATGAGCATGATTCAACCAGAACTTGCTCGAATCGGACGCTACCAGCTCGTCACCCTCCTGGCCGAGGGCGGGATGGCAAGGGTCTACCTCGCGTTCGCGCGGGGGCCGGCAGGTTTCGACAAGCTGGTGGTGGTCAAGCAGATCCGTCCCGAGCTCGCCTGGGATCAGGACTTCGTCACGATGTTTTTCGACGAAGCGCGTATCGCGGCGCGGCTGAACCACGCCAACGTCGTGCACACGTACGAAGTGGTCGAGGAGAACGGCCTTTACCTCCTCGTCATGGAGTACCTGGAAGGGCAGACGGTGGGCGAGGCGTTGCGGCGGATCACGCGCGAGAACATGCCGCTCGATCTGCACCTCTGGGTTCTCACCCAGGTCTTGGCGGGGCTCAGCTACGCGCACGACCTGCGCGACTACGACGGTAGCGCGCTCGGCGTCGTTCATCGCGACGTCAGCCCCTCCAACGTGTTCTTGAGCTACAGCGGTGAAGTCAAGCTGCTCGATTTCGGCATTGCCAAAGCCGCCGGCGCCATTTCGGCGACCCACGAGGGCACGATCAAAGGCAAGCTCGGTTACAGCGCGCCGGAACAGTTTCTCCAGAGCGCGATCGACGGGCGGGCCGATCTTTACGCGGTAGGGGTCATGCTCTGGGAAGCCCTCGGCCGGCGCCGGCGCCGGATGGCGGATACGCCCGCTGCGACGTACCAGGCGCGCATCGCGGGTCTCGAGCCGAAGATCCGCGAGGTGTGTCCCGACGTGCCCCGCGTGTTGGCGGAGATCTGCGACCGCGCGACGGCACCCGATCCCGCAGATCGGTACAACACGGCAGCCGAGTTTCAGCATGAGCTCGAGGAATACCTCGATCAAGCGAGCCGCCCGCCCGGCCGCCGCGAGCTGGCCGCGTTGCTCGAGCAGCACTTCAATTCCGAGCGCATCGAGCGTCGCAACCGCGTCCAAGAGCTGCTGAGCACCGCCATCACACAGCATCCGCCTGGGTCGACGGCGGTGTCCTTTGCGTCGAGGTCTCCCCCCGGCGCGCTCTACGACTTGCCCATCACCGAAGCGGGTGCGAGCGACGCGCCCCCGCCTTTCCGCTCGGCCCTGCAGGTGAGCGGCCTTCGCCATCGCCCTCTGCTCATCGCGGGAGCGCTCGTGATGGTGATAGGCGCGTTTGCGGCTGCGTTCTCGCGCAAAGAAAGCCCGGTCCCCACCAGCGACGGGGTCGCACCGGTCGCCGCAGCGCCTTCCGCCGTGAGCGCGCCGGTCCCTGCCGAGGACCCGAGCAAGAAGGTCGAGACGGCGACCGTCCAGCTCTACATTCACGTGAAGCCGGCATCGGCCACGTTGACCCTCGATGGCGCGCGCTTGGTGAGTAACCCTTTTCAGGCAGACGTGAATGCCGACAAGCGCGCGCACGTTCTTCACGCCGCCGCGCCAGGCTACCAAGTCGTCGAGCAGGTGATCACGTTCGGCAATGACGCCCGCCTCGAAATCGCGCTGAAACCGCTGCCGGGGGCCGCCGGAAAGGCGGCACGCGCCGCCGAAGCGTCCGCGCAGCGGTCGGCCCTCGACAGCTGGAAACCGGGGGGCGGCGAAATCACACGCACGCCCTCCGACACCCCAGCCGAGGCGCGACCGCGCGAGTCCGATGTGGAGTTGAAGCGGGGGCCCTCAACGCCGCCGCGGCCGATCGATGAAAAGGACCCGTATTCTCCATGAAAGCGCGTGTCGCGTGGGCCGCGCTTCTGGCCCTATTGCCGCTCGTCACGTCGTTCGACGTCGTGGCGGCACCTGACGCGCCGGCCAAAGAGCCGACCGCGGTGGACGAGGCGCGGCTGCGTTTCCAAAAAGGCGTTCAGCTGTTTCACGAGTGGAGCTTCGAAGCTGCGCTGGCGGAATTCCGCAAGGCGTATCAGCTCGCGCCTTCTTATCGCGTTCTCTACAACATCGCGCAGGTGCATTACGAGCTGCATAACTACGTCGATGCGCTCAAAGCCTTTCGCCAATATTTGAACGAAGGCGCCGCGGATTTACCGACCGATCGGCGAACGCAGGTCGAGGCCGAGATACGCAAGCTCGAAGGGCGAGTGGGGTACCTCGAGGTCGTCGCCAACGTCGACTCGGGACAGGTAGCCGTCGACGACGTCCCGGTGGGCATGGTTCCCATGAAAGCGCCGATCCTGGTCAATCCTGGCGTGCGCCGCGTATCGGTGACCAAGCCGGGGTTTGGAACGACGGCGCGCAACGTCACCATCGCCGGTGGCGATCACGCGCAGGTCCAGGTCGAGCTGAACGAGGCGGTCGCTTCACGCATGCCGCGTGATGAGGCAGCGAGAAAATCGGGCAGAGGCGAGGCGCGAGCCGACCGGCCGCGCACCGCGATGTGGATCACACTGGCGGCGACCGGCGCACTCGGTGTTGGCACAGGTGTTTTCGCGCTCCTCGCCCAAGACGCCAAGCGCGATTTCGACCATCAGCTCGGCGTGTTTCCTTCGAGCAAGGCCGACATCGACAATGCCCGCTCGACGCTCGTTCGCAAGGCGGCCATCACCGATGGTCTCATGGCCGCGACCGCGGTGGCCGGCGGGCTCACGGTATTCTTCGCGCTCTCCGGTGGCGCAGCCAAAGATCCCGCCGCGGCGTCCACAGGAACGCCGCAGCCGCCCGCCCCGCGCGTCGGAATTGCACCGACGCTGGGGGGCATCGTCGCCGTCGGCTCGTTCTGACGCGGATTCGCTATTCTGACGCAGTTTCGCTAGTTGCGGGCGGTCACGTCGAGGGCATCGCTCGGAACGACGCACGAGGACGTGTCGCATCGGTATTCCGGATAGGCGAAGAGCGATTCGTGGCCGATCGCGTCGACGGCCGCCACGGAGATGTAGAACGTGCCGCTGCCGCTGAGGCCGAGCTCGGCGGCGGTCACGGAACGCGACATCGTACCGACCGGAACGGTGACGCGCGTAGCGTAGAAGTTCTGCGTCGATGGTCGTGCGGCGATCACGTAGTGATCGACGGCAGGGCCCGAAGCGGGCGCCATCCAGCCGACCGTCCACGGTCCGCTGCCGCTTCCGGACACCGTCGCGGCGCTCGGCGCCATCGGTGCGCGCGCCAGGCTGGCCCCCGTCGCGACCACCAGCTGCGCGATGCGCGCCGTGTAGTCGGGCGAGACGTACGTCGGCAAGTCATCGGCGGTGTGCTGATGACTGCCTGCCATCCCCGAATTCGGCGATTCCACCGTCTCGATGAAGCGGACGGCGGGGATGCTCTTATCGAGAAACGACTGCTGGTCGCCGCCGCGGGTCGGCCGATCCTCACGGAGCTGCTCGAGCATCGTCATGCTCGGCACATAGAGCGCGCCCCAATAGCCGATGTAACGCATGATGCCGCGCGACGGCGACGTGTCGTCCGTCTTGCCGAGCGGCGTCAAGATCTCGCGCGGCGTGCCCGAGGAAAAGAGACGGAACTGCTTCAGCGTGGTGGCGTCGTTGGCCGAGGTGTCGCCGCCCACGATGTCGCAATTGAGCATGGCCTCCACCTTGGCGCCGGCGGTGACGTAGTTGGCGTAGTCCTTGGCCAATTGGGCCGACCCAGCCAGCCCCTGTTCCTCGGCGGCGAACGCGGCGAAAATGAGCGACGCGTCGAAGGTGTAACCGGCCATGACGCGCGCCGCTTCGAGAACGAGCGCCGTCTGCGATCCCGAGTCGTTGGCTCCCGGGGCGCGGGCTGTTGCACTGACGAGGTCGATGGTGCGCGAGTCGTAGTGGCCTCCGATGACGATGACGCGCTCGGGGTGTGTACCGAGCTTCACTGCCAGGACGTTGTGATCCGTTACCGTCGTCGTCATGGCCGCGCCGCAGCCGGCGTAATTGAACGACTCGTTCGCGACGGTGAGGCCGCCGATCGCCTGAAACTGTGCGTTGATCCAGTCGCGCGCGGCGCCGATGGCATTGCCCGAAGCGGTATTGTTCGAGCAGGTGTTGCGGGTCGTGAAGTTCGAAAGCGTGGTGATACCGCTGGAGATGCGGCCGGAGTCGACGGACGTGACGATCCCGACGATCTCGGGATCGAGCGAGCTGCCGCCGCCGTCGGGCGGGCTCGCATCACCCGTGGTCGCGCCGCCGGTTCCGCCTCTGCCTCCGGCGTCGGCACCAGAACCTGCCGATCCGGCGGCAGCTCCCGGCCCACCATCGCTGACGCTTCCGCCGCTTCCCGCAGAGCCGCCCGTGCCGGCGCCGCCTTGACCGGCGCCGCCGGTCGCGCTTCCCGCCGAGCCACCGGTCCCCGTTCCTCCCGTCCCGTTTCCGCCGCTGCCTGACGTTCCGGTTCCTCCGCTGCCGCCGGTTTCGGTCGTGCCACCCGCTCCCGCCGTGCCGCCGTCGGTCGCGCCTGCGCCGCTGCCGCCGCCGCTCGTCGTACCTCCGCTACCGCCCGATCCTGCAGTCGAGCCCGCCGTTCCGCCGCTTCCCGCCGCGGTGCCGGCGCCGCCGCCGTTGCTCGAACCACCCGTGCTCGGATTGCGCGGGCCGTTGGTCGGCCCGTCCGAGCAGCTCAGCACCGAGAGGACCATCAAGATGGAGCCGAGCTGACCAGGGCTTTTGGTGGCCCGCGAAATCGATTGCATAGGTACTTGTCTCCCGTTGCTCCCGGCGCGAGGAGCTCGCTCTGCGGATCCGAGCTTGCTTCGTCTGCCGCAGCTCTTTAGCGTTGCACGAAATGATGTCGATATGGCCGCAGAGGTGGATATGGGGTGTCATCCCCGCGGCGGCTATCCTCTTAGCGTCTTCGTTTGCTCTCGCCAATGGGCGATTTCCACGGGCAGAGCGATTGAGGGAGGATCCGAACAATCCCGACCGCCTCGCGCTCGCCGCAACCTACGGCATCCTCACCACCTCTGACCGCGGCCGGCACTGGTACCACGTCTGCGAAGCATCGTTCGCAGACCTAGCCACCTATACGGGCGATCCGCTCCTCGATTTCTTGGATGACGGAACTCTCCTCGTCGGCGTACAGGCAACGCTCAACGCATCGCGCGATGGTTGCCGATGGACGCCGAAGTTGGGCGGAGGGGGGTCAACGTTCGTCGTCGACTACACCGTCGTGCGCGGGGCGCCAGCGATCATCGTTGCCTTGCTCGCGAACTACCACGACGGCACGACCGATTACGCACTTTGGAAGTCGAGCGACGGGGCAGAGAGTTGGTCGCACCTCGGCGTGGTTCCGACCGACATCGCCTACACGCTCGACGTCGACCCTGCCGATCCGACGCACATTTATGTGACGGGGATCGGCAACAACAATGCCGGCGAGCTTCTGCGCTCGAACGACGGTGGGAGCTCCTGGAGCAAGCGCCCCATCCCGAACACGAACATCAGCGAACCGCCGTACTTGGCTGCACTCCATCCGCGCGATGCGCAGCGGCTTTACGTGCGCACCGACTCCTGGGTTCCGCTCGACGGTGACCTTACGGCCAATGACGCGTTGCTCTATTCGAGCGACGGGGGCGACACGTGGACCGAGCTCTTTCGTAACCGCGCCAAGATGCTCGGCTTCGCGCTATCGCCCGATGGGGGCACGTTGCTACTCGGTTATGGCAACACGTTCGAGGGCGGTTCGACGTACGTGCCTGGTCAGCTCGGCATTTTCAAAAGTGCCACCGACGCGTTCGCGTTCGAACCCGTGTTTTCGGGCCACATAGGATGCCTGACCTGGACCACACACGGCATCTACATTTGCGGATCGCAGCATTTCGACCATTTCGAGCTCGGGCTCTCGGCGAACGCGGATTTCGCCTCTGGCGCGGCCTGCATCACGCCCCTTTTGCGTTTGCCCGACGTGAGGGGACCACTCGAGTGTCCAGCGGGCACCCAGGGGTTCGCGTGCAACGCCAACTGGATCGCAGCCTGCACGCTCTTCGACGCATGTGGGGATGCGGGCTCGAGCGCGGTCAGGTGCGTCGGTGAAGACGCGTCGACCGGAGGAGAGGTCGACGCGGCGATCGATGCGCGCCGCGACGCTGACGATGAGCCGCCGTTGCCGCCGGTGGCTGGACCGGGCGACGGCGGCTGCGGCTGTCGCGCAGGATCGAGATCGACGCGCCTCCCGGTCATGGCTTTCGCGTTGCTGTCGAGCGCGGCGATCCTGTGCCGGCGTCGCGCGCGGGCGCGCCCCCGATGACGACCGGTGCGTGAACGACGTTCCGCCCCGTTTGATAAAAGGTCGTCATTTCGCCGGCACTATCCAGAGAGCGGAGCCACCGCCCTTCAGCTGCTGACATGTGGGCCGTGCTCCGCGCAGACAAACCGGTCGCGCTGTGACTTCTGCGCACGCCAGGGAGTAAAGCTTGGTCGCCAATCGCCGTTGGAAGATGACATGGCCTGGGGCAACAAGAAAAGCACTTCACAACAGCAACACTCCACCGAAGAGATCGGAAACATTCTCGAGGCTTCGACGGTCGTCAAAGGCGATCTCAAGTCCGATCGAGGTTTCCGTATTGATGGAACCATCGAAGGTTCCGTCGAATCGAACGGCGCTATCGTCATCGGCGAGAGCGGCGCAGTGAACGGCGATGTGCGGGGGGGCGACGTCATCGTCGTCGGACGCGTCGAGGGCAACATTCGCGCGCGTGGGCACCTCGATATCCGCTCCACCGGAAAGGTTATCGGCGACGTGAAGGCCGCGAGCTTTCGCATCGAGACCGGCGGCATGTTCATGGGGACGAGCCGCATGGGAGAAGAGCCGGAGGAGCAGGCCGGCGTGATGACCGCCGCAACGTCGATGGCGTGATTGAAAGGGAATCCGTGCGACCCCTGACCAAGCTCGAGACGGCGAATCAAGAACTGAGACAAGTCCGCAAGGAGCTTGCGCGTGGTGGAAGGGCGCCGCTGCGTTTCGTCGTGGCGGGCGACCCCACCAAGCCCGTCTTCAGCATCACCGTGCCGCGGCGATTGCCCGCTACCCTCGGGGCCGTCGTAGCGGTGTCCGCTTTGGCGACTATGTTGAGCGGTTGGGGTGGTCCGGCCAAGGCGCTGGCCGCGCTCTCTTCGGCCAATCTTTACGCCGCGCCGATGGAGGATTCGCACGGGGGCAAGAACGACCCCGCAGTCTCGGCGTCTGCGCAGGTGGACGCCGTGCCCCCCACGGTCCAAGCGCACTCCCTGCCGGAAAGGGAGCACTTTACCGTCGAGATTTTCAACACCGGCAAGATGATCGAAGTCCACCTCGGCGGGCCCGCTGGCGAACCGGACACCGAATCGTACCGCGCGCTTCGGCACGAGTTGCGCTGTCAGCGCAGCGGCGCCGAGAGCCCCATCGATCCGCGTCTCATCGAGATCCTGCACCAGATTTCGCTGAGCACGGGTCAGCGCATCCAGATCGTTTCTGCATTCCGCGGTCTCGGCCCCTCGGGTGATTTCAACTACCACGTGCGCGGTATGGCGGCCGACATCAAAGTGCCCGGTGTTTCCACCGAAGATCTGCGCGATCTTGCGAGGTCGCTCGGCGCGACCGGCGTCGGCTATTACCCGACGGTCCAATTCGTCCACGTGGATGTGAGAGGGACGTCCTATTTCTGGACCGACACGTCCGGACACGGCGAGCACGGCCACGCCATCGCAGGCTTCAACGCGAGCGACTCGAGCGAAAGCTCCGAGCCGTCCTCGGCCGATCCACCGCCGGCTGCCCCGCCCGTCAGCGCCGGCCCCGAGTTGTCCGCCGAGGTGGCCGCAATTCTACGCCCGCCGGGCATCGATACGTCCGCCAACGTCGCGCCGATCGCGCCGCTCGTCGTTTCCACGGCCGCGCCCATGGTCGTGCCCGCGGCGGCGCCGGCCGCTCCTCGCGCGAAGGCGGCGCCCGGTCCGGTCGAACAGGCGAATTTGCCGGCCAAGCCGCGCTCGGTACCTGCCGACGAAGCCCGCCTCGTGAAGTAAAGCGTTCTTAGAACGTAACGCGCAGGCCGAAGCGGAAGATTCGCGGCGGCTGGTAAAGCGTGACTCTCCCGAAGTTCGGATTGCGTTCGTCCCCCGCTCCGGTCGCGACAAAGGGCGTGCCGTCCGCGTGCTTCAGCGACGCAAGGTCGCCGTTGACGACGGGGAGCACGTTGGCGATCGTGTAGCGTTCGTCGCGCTGAACGGCGGCCTGAAAGTTGAACAAATTGAAGATGTCGATCGTCGCTTGGACCGTCTTGTCCTTGTCGATATGAAACCGGTAGCCTAGCTGCAAATCGGCGCCGAATTCCCAGGGAAGCCTCTCACCCGACCCGCGCGGGAGGATATACGCTTGGTCCGCGCCGTAAACGGGATGGCCGCCGAGATAGCTGGTGGGGTCGCCGGAGTGGGCACGCCCGCCGAGGCCCGTGGTCGCGTAGTGCTGCGGCGTCAGTCTCCAGTCTTTGGCGAGGAAGACTTTGATCTGGTGCCGGCGATCGCCGTTGAGCGGCCCAGTGCGGTTGGCGAGCAGCGACCGCAGATCGAAGTCGCTGTTGATATTGGGATCGAGCTGGAGGTTTTCTGGGCGGAAGAGCCCGACGTAGTTGCCGCGCAGGTACGAAAGCGTGTAGCTCGCCTGGGCCAGCCAATCATCAGCGAACACTTTGGTGAGGTATAGCGTCCCGGCATCGTAATTTCGCTCCGCCTTCGGAAAGTCCTTGGCGATGCCTTCGCCCGGATTGCCCAGGAAATAGGTGCGCGCTTCGTCCCGGCTCATGTCCTCGATGATGGAGTGCATCCATCGTTTCGAGTAGCTCACGCCGAGCCGGGTATCGCGGAGGATTTCGTACTCCGCGCCGAAAACGATCTCGTCGGACGCCTGGGGTCTAATGTCGGGATCGATGACTTGAGGGCCTGCGCCGATGGTCGAATACTTCAGGTTGGGAGCTGTGTAGGAATCGCGGTGTTCGCCGATGCACGGACCCAAGGTTCGTCCTGAGCCACATGGGGCGGCGGTCCGGCCGGCGCCGACAACCGATTGAATGACAGCCTCGCCGGAGAGGGAACGATCGGCGATGTCGAGGGGGACGTTTTCATAAAAGCGCGCGTAGTTGGCGAATATTTTGGATCGACCGGACTGGGTCGGATCGTAGATGACTCCCGCACGCGGCGACCATTGGTTCGGCAAGCTGAGGCTGCGATCGCCCGTGTTGCTGTAGAGGTATTGCGCGTCGTAGCGAACGCCCGCATTGAGAGTGACCTTGTCGAGAATGCTCCAGCTGTCCTGAATGAAGCCGCCGACCGTGAGGGATTGGGTTTTGGCGTGCAGATTATCGAGGTGCACGATCTGATCGGGACCGGTGATAAAGCCGTATTCGGAGAGCTGGGTGAAGGTGTTGCCGTTGGTCGCTTCTCGATAGCCAACGCCGCCCGAATTGGCGCGCAGGTTGTCGTACTTCATGAGCTCGAGATCGACGCCTGCTTTCACGACGTGATGGCCGGCCCCTTGCAGAAGGATCGTGAGTACGCTTCGACCTTGATAGCGGTTCAGCTGCGACTCCGAGAGTGCTGCCGGACCCCCCGTGAAGTAGCTCGGGACGGGGCAGTTGTTGACGGTGCTCATCGCCCCGCTGGGAAGCATGACGGGCACCATTTCGCAGCCGCCCGGAGCCTGCAAAACGTCGGGCTCGAAGTCGGGGAGGGGATGCGGGTTCGTTCTGCGCCACGTCACGCGGGGAACGTTGGAGAGACCTTGGAAGGAGGAAGGTCGCGTTCCGTCGGACGCCAGAAGGGAGTTGGTCTCGTGGTGCCATCCGAGGGTCGTATCGAGCATCACGCGCTTGTTCGCGAACGCGTCCGTGAACTTGAGGTTCACGTCGATGGGGTCGTTGCGACGCACATGGCCGAGCGTGTCCGGGGTGCCGAGGATGTTGGTCTGCGGAGTCACTTCCGGCTGTCCCGAGCTCGAGCTGAGGCTGAATGCGTTGCGCCCTCCCGAGCTCGTGGGCGTCACGTAGACGGAGAGGGCCACTTGGTGGTTCGGATCGATGGCGTACGTCAATTTGCCCATCGCCTGGATGCTCTGCGAGTAGGCGGGCCAGGACTGCTCAGAGCCAGGTATTTGCTCGGTGACGGTGAGACCCTCTTCATCTTTGACGATGCTGCCATCCGGGTTCACGAGGCGTCGATTGAAGGTGCGCGAGAGGGTGTACCGGGTGCGAGCGAGATCGAATCCAGCGTAAAACCAGAGCTTGTCCTTGATGATGGGACCGCCAACGTCGGCTCCGACGTCGCCGATGCCCGAAAGCGTTTGCTCGGATTGAACGGTCGTACCCTCGCGCTTGACCAGCGCTTTGCGCCCTTCGAGAGCGCCGGGCGAATAGAAGCCGAAGACCGATCCATGAAACTCATTCGACCCGGACTTCGTCACGACGGTGAGCACACCGCCGGTCGAGCGCCCGTATTCGGGCATGTACCCGCCGCTGACGACGTTGACCTCTTTGACGAACTCCATGGTGAGCGGTGTGCCGACGATGCCGAAAGCCGGGTTGTTCACGGACATGCCGTCGAGCACGTATTGATTCTCGGGCGAGGTGGTCCCGCTGATCGACGTGCCATAGGTGTCGTTGCGCGCGCCGGGCGCGGCTTCGGCCACCGACTCGAACGATCGGCTCGCGGCCCCTTTGCCGCCGGGCCGCGACATCGGAATGCGATGCGTGAACTCCGAAGAGATGCTGGTGCTGGTGGTGCTCGATCCTACGTCAACGGTGGGGGGCCGGGCCACGACGGTGACCGCCTCACCTTTCAAAGCTTCAGGCAATAGCTCGACGTTCACTCGGATCGTCGAGTCGGCGCGGAGCATGATGCCGTCGCGCAGGTAGGGCTTGTACGTATCTTTTTCGACCCGCAGCGTGTACTTCCCAATCGGCAAGCTGGGAATCCGGTAAAGCCCGGCGGAATCGGTGACCACGATCTGCTCGCCTTGAGCCGCTGGCGACGTTGCCGTGACAACGGCGTCCGCGACTGGCTTTTTGTCGGTCGTGTCGACGACGGTCCCCGTGAGGACGGCCGTCCCCACCTGTGCGTGCGCCGTGCGAGCAAGAAGGCAGATGGCCGTGAAGGCCACCGTGGCCAACCAGTGCAAGCAGTCCCTTTTCAACATTCGCAATTTCCTCTCCGCAACGAGCTGCCCCCAAAACCCATCGAGAGGCGCGATTCGCGGCCCGCGAGGGTGCCGGCTCGAGCGCTGCATACACGTCACCCGTCTCCGCTCAACCCGAGCAGCGGAGTGCGGGGCTTCAGCTACCTACCGTCCGCGGCGGGACAATGGATCGGCTCGTCTGCAACATGCAAGATCTTTCTCGTCGCGCCGCGGCTTCTTCGACGACGTGATCAAAGGAGTCGATGCGGCGCGTAGTTCGATTCACACCGCGCAGCGCATGCGTGCGGAAAAAAACGACGGAAGCGGTTACTGACGCAGCGCGACTACCGGAAACGAATCTGAGCCACGACGCACTGCGTGGAGCGACTCGCGCTGCGTCAGGGATAGGCGACGTAGATGGGGTTGGTAAGCGCAATGAAATCGCCGAACGCGACCGAGCTGAGGATAGGTGCGTCGCTCGTGGGCCCGCGCAACTCGACACGGTAGTAGGCGCGCTCCCCGCCGATGGGAGCGTCCTCGAAGGCGACGCTCGCGCTGGTGAGCTGCCAATTTTTGAAGCTCACACCGTTCTTGAACACGGTCACGTTGTACGTGCTCGTCGCGCGAAACCCGGTGATGTCGATCTTGAATCGAATTGCTTTACCGTCAGCGGGTCGGACGTTGTCGCCCACGATCGTTTCGTAGGCGCCGTCGCCATCGACGTCGGCGGTGAAGTCGGCGCGCTCGGCGGTGGCCGCGTAGCTCACCGATACGTGTCCCGCTTTCAGCCCTTCGAGGAGAGCGTCGCCGCTCTTGGCTCGCGAGTAGATCCAGGTGGTGGGATTGCCGGTATTGAAAAGCGTCGACTCGAGATCGTGCTGATGGTGCGAATCGCTGCCGCCGCGCACTCCGAGCCGGCGCCCGCCCAGAAGGAGCTGGTCCCATTTGGCGATGGCGTCGATGTTCGCATCGGGGAATACGAAGGGCGCCGTCCAAACTTCCATGCTGTCGAAGTCGAGCTCGAAACCCCACTCCCACAAATCTTTGGCGGCAGGGTGGTTCACCGAGAAGTGCAAGCCCTGCGCGTGGGCGATGGCGATGCTCGCTGCGCCATCGCCGTCGCGCGCCGCCCAAATGGGGGCATAGTCGTAAGGCTTGGTACCGAAGATGTTCGCGTGCCCCTTGGCCGTCGTCCACTCCGCGCCATAGAGGAGCACCATCTTGTCGGAGTGGTAGTCGGGGTCGCTCCAGGTGGAGATCTTGCCCTCGACGTGATTGTCGTGATCGGTGAGAACGAAGTAATCGAACGCGAGCGACTCCGCCTTCGCGATCACTTCGGCGACGGTGGTGTCCATGGCATCCGTGCTGTGGTTGCAATGGACATGCAAGTCTCCTTTGAGCCACATGCCGGCGGTTGGGCCGCCGGTGTCGACGCCACTCGCGTCGGTACCTCCGCCATCGGCGCCGGCGTCGATGCCACTCGCGTCGGCTGAGACATCCGAAGTCGCATCGCCGATGTCACCCACTCGCACGTCGCCGATGGAGGTCGCGTCTGGGATTGCGGCTTCAGTACTTCTGCCCATATCGCGAGCCGCGTCGGATCCCGCTTCCCATGAGGCATCGACGGCGTCGGGAACCGTTGTGTCATCGGTGTTACCAGCGTCGGGTGTGGGAGGTGCCGCTGCGTCCCATTTGCCGCCATCGACGGAAGAGGCGGGGCCAGGTGCGCCGTTCTCGCCGCCCCCGCAAGCTGCAAGAAAGCACAGGGTCGTCAGCAACACTCGCATCGCCGCTGAGCATTACATGACACCCAAGACTGCCGCACGAAGGTTCGGCAAACTCATCGCCTCGCTGCTCGCAGCGGCGAGAAAGTCTGCAAAGACGCGTCATTCTGACGCTTTCGCGAAGGCTGGAAAACCCTTCGATCGAGCCCGCCGGCGCCCCCCGCGAGCGAGCGGTTTTGATCGACAGACCCGCGATAGGTGACGTTTGAGGTCATCCAGAACCGCCTCGAAAGTGTGCTTGCATCTCGGCGCGTCGCGTACAGAGTGAGGCCGTGTCGTCTCAAGGTTTTCGCGCCGTTGCCGTCCTCACTTAGGGCGGTCCGCTGCAATCGCTGGGCAAATGCGGATCTTCGACGAGCTTCCGATCGTTTCAACGCCCGGCATGTCAGCCCTTCAGCCAAGCAATTTGCAACCAAAGCCCACGTCGACACCTTCGCCCGAGCGAGAACGCGAATCAGCCGTAGCGCCGAGTGATTCAGTGGCAGCGCCCCGCGATTCGATGTTGTCTCGCGATCCGGTGCGCCCGCCGCCTGCCTCCGTGTCTGCGCCCCGTCCGTCGATGCCCGTAGGAGGCTCGGACCCGAGCCGCGCGCGCCGTGAGAATTCGATGTTGCGACGAACATCGATGCCGCCGCCGCGAACGTCGGTTCCGGCCCGCGCCACCGAGCCAATCGTACTCGACAGCGAGCCAGGAGCGTTCATTTTCGGTTCTTGGAAAAACGTGTTCATCGGCGTCTGGGAGTCGCAGGCCACGATGACCGCGGTCGATCGCATGCTCCGCGCGACCACCGCTTTGAACGACCTGCATCCCATGGGACGCTCGACCATTCACATCGTCGCGCATGGGGCAGGACTACCTACGCCCGACGTCCGAGCGCACTTCGTCAATGTCTTGAAGAAGAACGCCGACAAATTAGCCTGCGTGGCGGTCGTCGTGGTCGGGACCGGCTTTTGGACGAGCGCGCTACGAAGCTTCGTGACCGGTCTGCGCTGGCTGGCGCCGCGCTCTTTCGAGTTTCGCATGGACGGGAGCATCGAAGACGTTGCGCAATGGCTTCCCGCCGAGCACTTGAAACGCACGGGGGTCGAGCTCGACCGACGGCAGCTGGTGCAGGTGATCGATCGCTGGGCAGCGCCGCGCAAGCCCGGCGGTTAACCGGCCAGCACGGTCGAACCGCGCGCTACCATCCGAGCTTTTGTTTCAGTAGCGGGACGAGGACGTCGGCCATGCGCTGATCCTCGGCCACGCTGGGATGCCAATCGCAGCCGGTGCCGAGCAGAGCGTTCTGCGTCCCGAGATCGATCGCGGCCATTTTTCCGGAGTCGCCACCTCGCGCGTTCACGACCGATTGCGCATAAGAAAGCGCCTTGCCGTGCTGCGCATCGCTATACATCGTGCCCACCGCACATAAAATCCAAGCGCTTGGGTAGCGGCTGCGCACCGAATCGACGAAGGTGCCGAGCGCCTGCGTATAGGCATCGCCGGGATCGCCGAGACTGAAATCATTGGTGCCGAGGTTGATGACGACGGCTTGCGGCTTGATGCGAAAATCCCAAGAAGAGGTGGTGCTAAGGCCGAGAGCGCCGCCGTACACCTTGGGAAGAACGGAGTTCATATCCCCCGCAGCGCTGCGGTAGACACCCCAGCCCGATACCGCAACGATGCTGGCGTCGGCGCCGAGAGCGCGCGCCGTTACGCCGCCGTAGCTCATGTAGCCGCTCTCGGTGTCGAAGCTGAAATGACAGGGGCTCGGATCGCCGAAATTCGGGTGCGGCTCGTTGCCTAAGTTGCCGTACCCCGCGCTGATCGAGTCGCCCACGAACTCAATGAGCCGTCCGCGCGACGGCACCGGCGCTTCGAGCGTGGCTTCCGTGATCCCGAAGAACTGCGACGTGCCGTAGCTCGCTTCGATCTCGCGATAGAGCTCGAGCGTGTGCGAACCGCTGGCGAGACCACTGGCGATCGTGTGAACGGCGCGCCCTTTGGTGGCCCGGAAGCGCTCGATTTTGTTGCCATCGACGATCGGTTGAAAAAAGTAAGCGTCGTCGTTCTTGAGATCGACGCCCACCGACGTGCCCGAGAAACGTGCGATAAACCCGGAGCTGGTCCAGGCGAAACGGGGTGCGTTGGCGTCACTCGTATCGACGCGACCGATCCAGCGCACCCCGGCGGCAACGACGGTCGTCGTGTCGGCGCCGGCGTCGACCGACGAATCGGCTCCCCCCGATGCGCCCCCACCGCCACTGCTGCTACCGCCACCGCCACTGCTGCTACCGCCACTGCCACTGCTGCTACCGCCACTGCCACTGCTACTACCACCACCGCCGCCCGAGCCGGCGGCCCCTCCGGGCGAACCGCGATCGGAGGGGCAGCCGAGCAGCATGGCACCATGCAGTAGCATGGCGCACGGAACGTACGAGCGAAGGTTCATGCGCCCACCGTCACGGCTTGCACGGCTGCCATCACAGCCTCCTCGGCGCGCGTCTCGCCCGTGCCGGCGAGTGATCGCACGAAGCGGCCGATCGAAACGATCGCCGCCTTTCCCTGCGGCGAGAACGCGGCAAAGCACTGATAAACGTGCACCATGCCGGGCTCGATCTCGTGTTCGACCACGACCCCAGCCGCGCGCGCGCGTTCGACGAGCCGCTGATTTTGCGAGAAGAGCATCTCGGCGTCCCCCGATTGGACGAGCAATGGCGGCAGACCGGAGAGATCGGCATAGATTGGAGACACGAGAGGATGGGAAAGGTCCGTATCTTTCGCATAGAGCCGGGCAGTGGCGACGGTGTCGCCCCCCAAATAATCGTAAGTGCGATTGGTGAGCAGGGACTCGCCGGTGCCGGCCAGATCGACCCACGGCGAGAGCAGTACCGCTCCGCGCGGCATCGGTGCTCCCGCGTCGCGCAAGGAGAGCAGCGCTGCCAGTGACAATCCGCCTCCCGCCGAATCCCCGGCCAGAAAGATCGTGGTCGGGTCGACCCCGTCCGCCAAAAGACCGCGGTAAACGGACAATGTGTCGTCGACCGCCGCTGGAAATGGGTGCCGGGGAGCCAGCCGGTAATCGGGAACAACGCAGCGCGCGCCGCTGACAACGGCGATCCGCGCGACGAGCTCGCGGTGCGTGCCCGGGGAGCACGCGATGTACGCGCCGCCGTGCAGGTAAAGAATGGTCGGGGCGCCGCGTTTCCATGCGCGAGGCGTGTGGATGTCGATCGGCAAGCCGGCGAAGGTCGTGCTCTCGACCGTGAGCTCGGAGGCGATGCTGCGCGGCACGCGGGTGGCAAGCCGTCGCTTGGAATCCCCGCTCACCGCAGACAATCCGGTGCGGGTGATGGCCTCGCGCAGCACCGCCACCAAGATCTCGAAGCGAAAGGTCCACCCCGGGCGCTTGGGTCCGCGAAAGATGCGAAAAACCGCAGCGGTGAGCGCCGCGACCGCGAGGCGGAAGTAGAGAATGTAGCGTCTCATGATCATTCCTCTTCGGCGACGACGACTTTGACGCCGCCCAAAACCGCGGCGCCGGTGATGCGGAGCAGCGGACCTTTGCGAGCGCGCCGCCGTCCGCCCCAGCGCTCGAAATAGCCGAGGACGCCCACCCCCGTCGCCTCGACATCGACGCCGGCTTTGACGTAAACGTTCAAGCCTCCCATCACTGCGACGCACTTCAGCTCGGCGACGGCGTCGGCATCCGTCGAAAGCTGCGAGCAGTCGACGAATACCGTCGCTTCGCCCATGACGGCGACCGCTGTCCCCACCTCGCCGTCGCGTAGAACGATGTCGCGCCGGTTGGAGCTCATGATCGACACGATCTGCGTTTCGGGCCGCCGGTAGGCGCGCACGGCCAGCGTCGATGCCTCGCGCGGCTCGACGATGGCGACCACCTCGGACGCGCGCCGCTCGATCGGCAGGGTGCCGTTGGTCGAGCGCGCGCTCTCGGCCGCACCGCGCGACGACGCCGGCGTCACGGGGTCGAGCGCCGGCAGATCGGCGAAAACCTTTTCGACCTCTTGCGCGGTCTGGGCCTTCTTCACCCGCAGCATTCGGAGCTCGAGCTCGTTCACGTCGATGTGGCTGCGCGTAAAATGGTGCTGCAAGCGATCGATGGGTGCGCGCAGCGATGCCCGTTCGACTTCGTCTTTCCGTTCCGCCGTCGATGCGGGCGCGGCAGACGCCCCGGCGCCGCGTTCGGCCACGGCGCGGCTCTTCAGTGTGGCGGGATTGGCTCGCGCGATCGCATCGCGGTTCTCGTCGAAAAAGGCGCGCGCTCGCGCCGCGGTCCAGCGCGTCTCGAGGGGACACGCTTCGAACAACGCGCCGAGCTCGGCGGCGCTGGCGGGACGCTTCGCCGGCTCTTTCTCGAGACACGCGAGGACGACGTGTTCGAGCTCGGGAGGAACCCGCACGCCGTGCTGCGAGGGCGGCGTCGGCGCACTCTGCATGTGAGCGAGGATGACATCGATGGGCGTCGGCGCTTCGAACACGAACTTGCCCGTCAAAAGCCAATAGGCCACACAACCGACACCATAGATGTCGCACGAAGGGGCGAAAGCTCCGCGCGCTGCCTCCGGCGCCATGAAAGCCGGCGATCCCGCGATGGTTCCGGTGATGGCTGGCGACGACCCAGGAGCGAGCGTGGGCAGCGTTCGCGCGAGACCGAAGTCGAGCACCTTGACGAAGTCGTACTTCGTACCCAGCACGCACGTAAAGACGTTGGCGGGTTTGACGTCGCGGTGAACCAGACCGCGGTCGTGCGCTTCGGCCAGCGAATCACACAAACCCGTGAGCAGGTGCACCGCGCGTTCGGCCGGCACGGGGCCGAACTCGTTCACCAGCGCGGCCAGACTGATGCCGTCGAGGAGTTCCATCGCGTAGTAGACATTGCCGTCGGAGGTCGCTCCGTAATCGAACAGCGCCACCGTGTGCGGCGAGCGCAGGGTGCTGGTGGCATGGGCCTCGCGCTCGAACTGCTTGCGCGCTTCGACGGCGCTCCGCGAGGAGAGTGTCTGCGGATGAATGAGCTTGACCGCGACGAGGCGTCTCAAACTCTCGTGCTGCGCGAGCCACACCTCGCCCATCCCGCCCTCGCCGATCCGCTCCAGCAGATCGTAGCTGCCGACGCGCTGAGGGCTCAACGTCGCGCCCTTCGGGGGGCGGCGTGGAGGTTGCGAAAGCAGAGGGTGTTGCCGAGACGATCCATGCGTTGGCTGCGAAGCAGGAGAGCACGCGTCGGCCCAACAGGGAAGGGCGCGCCGCGCCTAGCATGGCGTCTCGGGCGGCGGAGCGCTAGCGGTTCACTCGACGTCGAAGCGGACGCCCTGGGCCAGCTGCAAGCTAGGCGAAAAGTTCACCGTTTGCGTCTGCCGCCGCATGTAAGCCTTCCAAGCGTCGCTCCCCGACTCGCGGCCCCCGCCGGTCTCCTTCTCGCCCCCGAACGCGCCTCCGATCTCGGCGCCGCTCGGCCCGGCGTTCACGTTGGCGATGCCGCAGTCGCTTCCCAGTACCGACAAGAAGGTCTCGGCTTCGAGCAAGTTGTTGGTGAAGACAGCCGACGACAGCCCTTGCGCTACCGCATTCTGGAGGGCGACGCCTTCATCGAACGCTTGGTACGGGAAGGCATAGAGGATGGGAGCAAACGTTTCTTGGTTGGCGATGTCGATAGGTGAAGGGAGCTCGACGATGGCTGGCTTCACGTAGTACCCGCCTGTCGTCTCGGAGGGTGAGTACCGTTCGCCGCCGGTGACGCGCGCTCCAGCCTGACGAGCCGCGGCGAGCGCCGCCTGCATCTTGTCGAAGCCGGCGCCGTCGATGAGCGGTCCCACCAGGGTCCCGCTTTTCAGCGGATCGCCGACGGGCAGCGTTGCGTAGGCACGTTTCAGTCGCTGCAAGACGTCTTGGTACACGTCGCGATGCACGAACAACCGACGCAGGGTCGTGCAGCGCTGTCCGGCGGTGCCCACCGCGGCGAACACGATGGCGCGGGTGGCAAGCCCCAAGTCGGCGAAGGGGGTGACGATAGCGGCGTTGTTACCGCCGAGCTCGAGGAGAGTACGGCCGAAGCGCGCCGCCACACGGGGCCCGACCGCGCGCCCCATGGCGGTGCTGCCGGTTGCGCTGATGAGAGGAATGTCGCGATGCTCGACGAGCTGCTCGGCCGTTTCGCGCCCCCCGATGACGACCTGCGAAAGCCCGGCGGGAACGTTTTCTGCGCTCGTCATCGTTTGCTCGAGCAGCCGATGCAGCGCGAGCGCCGAGAGCGGCGTCTTTTCGGACGGTTTCCACACGACGCTGTCGCCGCACACGAGTGCGAGCATCGCGTTCCATGCCCACACGGCCATGGGGAAATTGAAGGCGGTGATGACCGCCACGGGGCCGAGTGGGTGCCAGCGCTCGAGCATGTGGTGCCCCGGTCGTTCAGAAGCGATGGTGAGCCCATAGAGCTGGCGCGAGAGCCCCACCGCGAAGTCGCAGATGTCGATGACCTCCTGCACTTCGCCGAGCCCTTCGCTCGTGATCTTGCCCGCTTCCAGCGAAACGAGCCGGCCGAGCGCCGTTTTGTTCTCCCGCACGAGGGCCGCGAAACGGCGCACCAGCTCGCCGCGCGCCGGGGCGGGCACCGCCCGCCAGACGAGAAAGGCCGCGCGCGCGGCCCCTACTTTGGAGTCGATCGATGCTACATCGTCGACGGCCACGCGGCCGAGGAGCGACCCGTCGATCGGCGTTCGCACTTCCAGCGTACCCGCCGAAAGATCGCGCAGAGAGAGCCCGACGCCTTCCAGGATATCGCGATATTTCATGATGGGCTCGTCTCGCCGGAATGAGTTCGATCGACGGCATACACCTGACCGAAGCGGGTGTGCAGAAAGTCCGCGAAAGGCACGTCTTCCTGCCGCACGAAGCCGCGATCGGGCAGCTTACCTCGAGAAAGCAGCTCGAGAACGCCGCAGATACCGGCGGCGGTCGTGATCTGGATGGCGCTGCGCGGCGCGCCGTGCAGCACCTGTCCGTAGATCTTGGTGGCATACGTCTCCTGCATGAAACGCCCGTTCTGGGTACCGGTGACGGTGACGAAAATGATGACGACATCTTGCAGCGTGGCGGGGATCGCGTGCTCGAGGATGTCTTTCAGCACCGCACGCCGATCGCGCAGACCCAGATCGTTGAGCAGCGCTCTCATGATGACGGCATGACCCGGGTAGCGGATGGTGCGGTAATTGAGGTTTCGCACCCGGCCCTGCAGCGTTTCGCAGAGCGTTCCGATCCCGCCCGAGGTGTTGAACGCCTCGTAGGTGACGCCGTCGAGCGAGAACTCTTCGCGCTGCTCCAGGGCCGGCACGGTGCGCAGCACGCCGTCGGCGATCACGTCGCACGGCTCGCAATACTCGTTGATGACGCCGTCGGTGCTCCAAGTGAGATTGTAGTTGAGCGCATTCGAGGGAAACTGCGGCAGCGCTCCCACCCGCAGGCGCACGTCGTGGAGCGATTCGAAACGCTTGGTGAGATCGTAAGCGACGAAGGCGATGAACCCCGGCGCCAGTCCGCATTGCGGAATGAATGCCGTCTTCGCTCCCACGGCGAGCGCCTTCACCTGCCGCGTGACCGCGACGTCTTCCGTCAGATCGAGATAGTGCACGCCGGCGTAAGCGGCGGCCTCGGCGACCTTGCCCGTCACCTGGAAAGGAGCCGCACTTAAGACGGCGAATTTGCCCGTCAGAGCTCGTGCGAGGGCCGCGGGGTCTTCGACGTCGAGGGCGAGGCGCTCGACCTTGGGATCCAAGCGGAGCCGCGCGAGCTGGTCATGCGATTTGTCGATGACGGTGACCTGGTAGTCGCCCGCGTGACCCAACCAGTCGGCGATCATCGAGCCGATTTTTCCTGCTCCCACGATGGCTACGTCTCTCATTGGTCCTTCTCCGCGTGGTTATCCAGAGGTGGATCAACCATGCGGGGCTGACGAAAGGAAGTGGGCAATCTGACAATTAGACGATAAATTGTGAGCGAAATGACGTCCCACTTCGGCAGTTCGACGATCGACGCGACCGACCAACGCATTCTGACGCTCCTGCGCGAGGACGCGCGCGCATCGACGTCCAAGCTCGGGCGCAAGCTCGGCCTTTCGCGGACGACCGTCCAGAGCCGCATCGAGCGGCTGCTCGCGCGCGGGATCATCGCCGGGTTCACCGTGCGCCTCAGCGACGAACTCGTGCGCGGTCAGATCCAGGCGCACGTGATGATCAAAACGCTCCCCAAGCTCGCCTCGCGCGTCGAGGCGGACCTTCGCCGCACGCCCGAGGTGCGCAAGCTCTACGCCATCAGTGGCGAGCACGACTTCATCGCGGTGCTCATCACTGATTCGGTGCGCTCCATGGACGTGCTGCTCGATCGCATCGGCGTCCTCGAAGGCGTCGATCGAACCGAATCGTCGATCGTTCTGTCCACCAGAATCGATCGCTGACGCGGTGGGCGGACGAGCGGCGACAACGGCCGGTCAGGGATCGCAGCCGATGCGCCGGGTCGCGAAGGCGACGTCGTCAAACCAGAGCGTCGCACCCTCCGCGCCGTAACTCTCCCACCCCAATTTGAGGTCCGTGAGCACCGGTCTCCACCCCACCCGCGTCAACCACTGCCGGTCGATGTCGGGGGTCGGTGTTCCATCGACCGTCATACCGAGGACATTCGAACCGTCGACGGAGGTCGTGATGGTGCCGTTCTCGCCGTCGATCTCGAGCTCAATGCACAGCCATTGCTCCGGCTTAGGCGCGACGCTGGTCGACGTACCCACGGGGCTCATCTCCGGCAACGTGGCGTCGTCCTGCTCGCGGTTCCACATGAGGACTCGATTTTGGCCGCCCATTCGCAGATCCTTGCTGTCGGCCGAGTCCATCATCGCCAGGAAAGTGACATGACTGTCGGCGAGCGCGCCTGCGAATCGCACGAAGAAGCGTCCGAAGACGTGGCGCCCGAGCGCTGCGATAGGGGTCGCGACGAAAACGTGATTGCAGTACCCGCCGGCGCCGCTCACCTTGAGCGATTGCCGGCCTCGTCTCGCCTGCGCTGCGTCGATGCTCACTTGCCCTGTGCCGCTGCAATTGGGCGTAACGATGGCCCACGTGTCCGGGCGGGGAGGACCGCCGGTGGCGGCGGACTCGAAATCGTCGCAAATCGCGGGCGGAGCACAGTCGAAAGAGAGGCCCGTATCCGGCAGACCGGCGTCGAGCGGCGGGCCGCTCGCGTCGACCGGCGACGGCGCGCTGTCGGAGGCATCGAGCGACGAACCGCTCTGCGTATCGACGACGCGCGCATCATCGACGGTCGGGTTGGTCGTGCCAGCATCCGAAGGCGCAGCGTCGGCCACCGGCGCCGAGCGCTCCGCTGCTTGCTCGGGTCCACACGCGCAGGCGAGCAGCAGCGCCCCCAGCGTGAGGCGGCGAAAGGACCAATCGACGCGACCTCCGCCGTTCATCTCGATCCTAGGTAGCCCGGCCGCCAGCGATCGGGTCAGGAAATCTTCGATTCTCGCCCTTGGCAAACTCGGACATGTTGCTGACGACGCCGTTGACGCCAAATCGCGGAGCAGCGTGCGGACCGGTGCGAAGGGCGCGATTGATGAACGACCCTTCGCATGTGCAGTGTCTGATGTCGGACGGTATCCCTCACGGACGGGCGCGCGTGGCCGCACAACCGCTTTGGCCTCGGGTCCCGGCAGTGAGTTGGATCCCGACATGGCCGCTCGCCTCGTACACATCGACCCGATGCGGCGGAAGAGCCGTCCCCTGCGACACGCAGGATCTTTCGCCTGCTTGATCTCGAGGCCGACCCGCGACACGATGGCACGATGGGCCGAAGATCCCAGTGCGATTGCATGTTCTGCAAGGTCAATGGCACAAAGACGAGATGCGGGTGTTGGGTCTGCGAAGACGTCCAACGGATCAGAGACGATCCTAAATGGGCCGACGAGCTAGGTCTCGAACCCAGGGTGGTCCGATCGCTTTTGCAGATGTCGATCGAGCAACTTCACGAAAAGCGCACGACCGCCGACGAGCGCGAGAGAAAAGCCGAACTACATGCCAAATGGACCGCGGCCCGACAACGGTCGAAGCAACGGCTCGTCGTGCAACTGAGCAACGATGATTTGGCGCGGCAGAAGAAGGTAAGGTCGGAGAGGAACGCTCGCTACCGCGCTCGCAATCAGCAGCGGTCCTCGCCGAAGCCCTGACCAACAGCGCGAACCGCCGCTACGGCGGTCGCCTTCGCCGCAGTGACCGACCTTCCCTTTGATCACGGCGGAAGCGGTCGCCTATGTGGAATCGGGGCACTTTATGAAGAAGGTCATCGCAGAACGCGTTCGTCGCGCGATGGAGAAACGGCACTACAATCAGGCGCAGCTTGCCCGCGCGATGAACAGCAAAAGGGTGCAGGTCCAGCGCTTGCTCGATCCAGAAAACACGAGCTGCACGCTTGCAACACTGGCGTCGGCGTTTACCGTCCTCGGGCTCAAACTCGACGTAAGCCAAAAGCCACGTCGCGGAATCTCGCTGCCACCGACGTGCTCACGCCCGCGGAAAACTTGTCATGAACAGGGGAGCCTCGGCTGCCAAGTCTGTGCGCCGTAAGTCCCGGACGACAGGTACTGAAAAACGGCGGCTAGTCTACAAATAGGGCGGCAGCACTGTTTCCAATGCCAGGAAAAGTCAATGACAGGCTCATGAACTGACCGACGCTCGAGGAAGTAATCGACAGAACCGCCTGCCGTGGAGCGCCGTTGGTCATCGCACGCGCTGCCCCGACTGGCAGCGAACCTCGCACCGGGCACTTCGCCATTGTCCAGTTATCGATCGTTCGGCGCCGCCCGACGCGATGGACTAAGCAATTGACATGGACGGGATCGAGCACCGGCTCCTTTTGGATGCCAAGGCCCCTCGCCGGGTGCCGGACGCAGGCATCTTCGCCCGCATCGGAGGTCAGCCCACGATCGACCGCATGGCGGACGCCCTTTATGATCGGTTCGAGTCGGATTCGGTGTTGCGGCCCCTCTTCGGATCGGATCTCTCCAGCGAGCGCGTGAACCAGAAGCGCTTCTTCGCAGAATGGATGGGCGCAGGGGATCAATACAGCCAGGCCGCCTACGGGACCCTGAAGCATCGGCACGATCGCCTACCTATCACCAGGGATTTGGCCGGCCGGTGGTTGGGCCACTTGCGGCGCGCACTCGACACATCGGTACGCGCGGAAGAAGACCGCGCGATCATCTTCTCGCATGCTCAGGCGATGGCCTTCGCGCTCGTGAACGAGGACGACTCCGTTGGACGCCGCACGAAGAAAGAACGCTCCGGCGTGTACCAAACGGATCGGGCCGGCGAGCTCGCGCACAAGGGGGATTTGCCCGGGCTGCGCGCGCTGTCGAAACAGAGCCCGCAAACGTTCGATCACCCGATCAAGGCGGCCATCATCATGCAGGCAGCCGTGATGGCGGGCCGGGCCGAGGTCGTCAAGTGGTTGCTCGCCGCTGGAATCGACGCGAACAAGCCACATTACCTGCCGATCAACCTCGCTGGACGGGGCTTCGAGCGCGTACTGTTCGTTACACCCTTGTGTGCCGCCCGCCTCAAGCGGCGCGGCGAGGTGGAGGCTCTCCTCGTCATCAAGCGCATCCACGAGGGATCCGATGACTGAGAGGCCCCACTCCGCGTCGGCGATCCATGCGATCCATGCGCGCTTCGAGGGCGTCTTTGCCGAGGCCGTCCAGGAGGTGCACTTCGTGCGCGATGCCACCGTGCAGGCGAGGCACCCACCGAAACTTGCGACGCTTCGTGAGGACATCCGCGTGGTCGTAATGCTCTCGTGCCCCTTGCAAGAGCGGGTGCTTCTCCGATCGATTCTGTTTGGCTCGGCGCGGGCGCAGCGAGGGTGCCACCATTGGCTGTCGCTTCGGCTGCGAGCCATCGCGAACCCATTCGAGCTCCGCTCCAGGATCCGCCGTGGGGAGGCGAGCCTGCGCTACCTTGATGCCGACCGCTCGTTGCGCCCAGTATCCGCGCGGTGGCCGGGGAACCTTGAGCCGCTCGCAGACTCGGGCGAGAAAGCTCGACGATACGCCGTACCGCTTGCCGATCGCCGTCATCGGCTCAGCCGAGACCTCCTCGTAGAGCTTCTCGCGTGTCACGCCCATGGGGTGCGCAGGATAATAGTTCGCGGCGGGACGTACTTCCCCTCGCAAAGAGAAACTCGCGGCATCCACGTTGCGGGACACGTCGAACGGCAAACGTTACTGCTTTTGAAGGTGATTCGTTTCTGCCGAGCCAGCCGCCTGCGCCATCGCGATCGCCGGGCACGAGCCGTTCGACGACCGCAGCTCCGAGCTGCAGCCCAGGCGATCATCACATTCCCTGGTTGACGATGTAGAGCACGGCGACGCCTCCTTGTCCTTCGGCGACCCCGATGCTGAGGGCGCGCGCATGGACGAAGGTTTGGCCGGTCCGGAGTTTCTGGGCGATTTGCGGATCCCAAAATCCGTGGTCTCGCCCGAGATAACCACCGGAGCCGGAGGCAAAGGCCTCTGATTCGACCGGTGCGTGCGCGAGAAAGGCTGGAAGATCCTCGGCGCTCATTTCGACCTTGAGGCGCACGGTGTCGTTTCCGTTCAGGCGCTCTGAGCCTACTAAGCGCGCGCTCGAGGGAAAGGACAGCTCAAGTTCCTTGCTGAGACTGTCGAGTGATTCACCTGCCGCGTCGATCATCCGATTCATTTCGCCATGCCCCTTGTCTCGACAGCCGACTACGGTCCACATCGCAAGGAAAACGCTCCCCACAAATAGCGATCCTCGATTCATCATCCTCCGCGACCTCGGCCGGGATGCATTTGCGATTCAGCGATGGCCTCGCCCTGTTTCCAAGCAAGCTTGCGTTTCAATGAACCGTAGCAATTGAATTCCTTGGCGAGGCCCTGGCGATGGAATTCGCCCATGAAGACATCGGTGATGGTGATCCCCGCAAGTTCGACTTTCTTGCCCTTGTCCCAGTTGTACCGGTCAAAGAACTTGTATTCGAACTCCACATCGTACGATCGGATACTCGGGCCGGTGCCGACCTTGGCGACGCCTTTCCCCCACGACACGTACGAGCCAATGGCAAAAAACCAATTGCGACTTTCTTCCTTCGGGTTCGTGCCGAGGTTGGGCCGACGCGACGTAAAGAAGTGATTGCCTAAGGGTAGCTTTTCGACGAACGCCTGCATTTGCGCAACCTCGTGCTCGTACCGATCCTTGCCGGAAGGGACCTCGACGACCATCCCTTCGAGATCGATCGTATAGTCGAGCCCGGTATTCCGCATGTAGTGCATCATATGTGTCGCCGCGTCGTCGCCGATGGAGATGACTGCACCCGGCAATGCCGCCAAAATGGCGACCTTCATGGCGAAGTAGCTGGCTTCTGGTGCCTTTGATTTCCAACCGCCAGCTCCCGGATCGGTGGGAACAGGGGGGTCATTGGTTCCTAGCGTATATTCCCAGGTCTGTAGGGGAGGCGGAGGGGCAGGCGCAGGAGGGGGCGGCAACGCGGCCTTGTAAAGCAACTCATCGAGCCGACGAATCGTATCCTTGCCAACAGTCCCATCGGGAGCGAGCTTTTCCTTTTCTTGAAACGCCCTGACCGTTCCCAGTGTCTCGCTGCCGAAAATCCCGTCGGCAGCGCCATAGTGCACTGACTTGGGCATCGGGTAGCCGAGCTGCCACAATCCGGTCTGTGTAAGCGCGACCCCGCGCCCAGTGGAATGTTGGTGAAGCACGCGTTGGCCGCGCTCCACGATCTGCATCTCGGCCGACGCCGCGAAGGGCAGGTATCGTAGGGGCATCAAGTAACCACCAGACGTTGCCGTCTGGTGCTCCCACTCAGAGTTGGAACGAGGCGACGGCGTCCCGTTCGGAGTCTCGCAGCATCATCGCATCGCAGATCATGACCCATCGTTGCATCGAGTCGCGCTGTCGGCACTCTCAGCGATTGCGGCGGCGGAACTCGTCGTCGAACCACTGCCCTCCGGTGCCTAGCCCAATGAGTTGAGGGTGCCGCTTGTAGAAGAGGAAGTGCAAATGGCCAGCGTGAGCTCCCGCATCGATGCGGTTCGACCACGCTGGCATTCCGTAGATCGATTCCGTCGGAGCAGTGCTGAGGGCTACCATTTGCTCCTTGGATGAGGGCGGTCGAGGAAGAAAATCTGCCGAAATGTTGAACAACGAGCGCGCAATCGTGGTGACCTCGCTTGGAGCCACATTCTTCGGCTCCGTGCCCTCCCTCTTCGACCGGATCCACACCGAGACCACGGTTGGCGTTTGATACTCGACGATGTCGAAGTCGCCGTGCTGCCACTGGAATCGGACGACGTCGTCGGTCTTGTCGGCGGACAGATGCAGCGCGCATGGGACCTTCGCGAGGTCAGGCGGCGCCCGAAAGATTCGGCCGTGCCAATCAGGAATTTCCCTCGGCAAAGTCTCCCGGGCCAACGCGCTGCATTCCTTCGGAGCCGCGTTGTCGACCACACTCAGCGCATGCGCGATCGCCTCATTGGCTTCGTTGATGATTGCCTGATCCATCTCGGTCAGCATTGCAGCTCCCTGCGACGTTGGAGTTTGTGGTGCAGCATCCGGTGAGCGTTGAGATTTCGGCGCGGAATCAGCGCTCGAGGCCGGAGGCGCTTTGAACGAACCTTGGGGTTGTGAAGCAGGGCAGCCCAAAGCCGCCACCAGCGCACTCCATACGATATTCCGCCACAGCACGTCGTGCCTCCTCAGTAGACTTTGACGATCTCCCGAACGATGTATCCGCCGTCTCCTTGGATCTCGCACCAAACCAGCCCCCAAAAGGCCCGGATGACGCCATCTTTGCTTGCGAAGACGCCAGCGCCACCTCCGTAGTATTTCGTTTCCCCATCAGCATCAAAGTGGAGGCACGCTTCATAGCGGTTCAATCCAGGGCTGACAGAGCCATCCGGCATCGATGTATGGCTTCGGGAGTACTTCTTGCCAACAATTACGGCACCATCTACGAGGGCCGCGCGGTGCACCCGTCCATTTACCTGTCGGGTCACATTCAGACCGGACGTGGGAGAAGCTTCCCAATCGGCTTCCTTAGTGACCGCCTTTCCACCAATGGGTTCGGCCCAAACGACAGTGATGATGGCTTTGCCAGGTATCCCCAGTTGGCGGAGCATGGCGCGGGTCAAACGGCAGATCGCCTGACATTCTCCATAATATTTCGCGTATTCGTACAGCGGCCACGCTCCTCCTTCTGCATTTCCGAGATACGTAGGATGTTCGAATTGTGCAGGAACCGCTGGGTTCTCGGTGAGCGTGTAGCGATCGATTTTTCCCATGATGCCCGCAACAATCGCGTGCGGGCGCAACGTGTCGAGTGGCGCGACCCAATCGATTGCCGCTTGCATGCGTTTGATCGTGAGCCCGTCCTCCTGAAGCGTGCTCGCCCGGTCATCCTCCGGCGTGCCCATCGTGACGAAGATAACGTGCCCAAAGCTGTGGTCGGCTTGTATGGATCCCACCGCGGCATGGACGATCGACCACTCGATGTCGCCTTCGAGGCGCGTGATCTTGTCGGGAAGCTTCTCGTTCGACGCGAGTTTGACCGTCTGCTTACCGCCTTTCAGAGGTTGCGTTGTTGCGAAGGTGAGCCTGCCCCACGTAGCGGCGCCTTGAATCGTGTACGTCCTCTCTTCGAGGTGGAGCGGGTAGAGCTCGATTTCGACGGTGATCGCGACCGCGGTGTCGCGGCTCTGCGAGATCGGCTTGCTCGGTTTGCCGAAGGTGAACTCGGGATCGGCGAAGAGCGCCCCCGTGTTCTTCCAATCGGCGTCGTTGTCTTTCAGCTTGCCGTGGTCGCTCGTGAAAGCCAGCGAAACGACTTTGGCAATGTCCGGTTTTGCGGCGCGACCGATCGTGGCCAGGCCGGTGTTTCGCGGAACGAAGAGAGGCGACGGGGGAGGAGGCGACGTGGCGCCCGGTGCCGGCGCGGGGTTGTTGGGATTGTCGTTACTCATGTCGAGAGCTCGTCATGCACGCTGCGCAATTTGTCGCGCGTATCGGCGTCGTATTCGCCGGTCACCTTCAGCTTGAAGTCCTCCTGGAACAAGCGGAGGGAGCCTTGGGTCGCGTCGTCGATGTTTCCGCTCACCGTGCCCGAATAGTAGCCGAGGTTGGCGAGCCGTTGCTGCATGCCACTCACGTCCTGCGGGGCGTCGAGGGTTCCGATCTGCAATTCCCATTCGTACGTCTCTCCGGTTTCCGGCAGATGGATGACCAGAGCGCCCGTTCCCGCGTCGGCGGGGACCTGATGGTCGATAATGCCATCTTCGTCGTGGGCGTCGTCGTATGCCATGTTTCCTACGCGGAGCGCGTAGCGGAAGGCACTTCCGAGCCGCGGTTGAACGCGTATGCGCGCGAAGTCGTGCCAGTGGTCCTTGGTCTCCACCGCCCTTCGACACCACTCCGGGTACTCGGGCGCGCCCTTGGCAGAGTTCTTTCCTGGTGGCGCAGGCTGCACCCCCAAGGCACGGTCGAAGAGGAAACACTCGACACGTCGGTTTTGCGGCGTGTCCTTGGAGTCGGGGGCCGGCACATCGGGGAAATTCTCCCCACATCCATGCGTGACAACGTCAACGCTCTTGGGCAGCGAAGTTCCTTCGAGCGCCATGTACTCGGTTACGAGTGCGCGTCGCGTTTTTGGACCGGCGATTCCATCAACGGTCAATCCGCGTGTCCCTTGGTACCAGCGCACGGCGTCCTGATCGGGCGTTCGCGCAGCTGCGTCGGGGAGTGCGAGGATCATCATACTGTCCTCCGATCGGCCCCAGCGCTTTTCGGGCGGCACACCTTCGGCGTACCACTTGAGCCAGCCGTCGACATTGTCCGTCAGATAGTCCTTCATCGCATCGGCGCGCTCGAGCGACAGCTTGTCGTTGTAGGCGGGCTTTCCGGCGGAGTCAGTGTGGCCGACGACGAGAACAGTCGGCGAAGGGTGATTCGCGCACGCGAGCACTACGCTGCGGATTCCGTCACGTACCACTGGGAGTGGAAAGCACTTCTCGGTATCGAAGAATCCGCCCAGCAGCCGTACGCGGGAAACATAGGGTTGGATGCTGACGATTCGGAGTTTGTCAGCGACGATGTCGAAGACGGGAAGGGTATCGCCTGTCAGCTGCACCACTGTGACGCCCTGCGACTCGTCGAGAAGTTTGCGACCACCACGCGGCCGGTCCCATACGGGTTTGAGCGCCTTGCGTAGCGCCTTCGCGTCGACAATTTTGGCCTTCGCGCCTGTCGCAGCGCTGTCCTCGAGCCTCGCGACGCCGTTGCCGTCCGTCGTGCCGTCGTCTTTCGAGCCGCCGTGCGAAAACTGTAGGTCGACGCCAGAAATTGCAGTTCCGAGCTCGTCTACGAATCGAATCGCAAAGCTATGAAGCGTCTTCGGCGGCGCAACAGGGCGGCGGGGCGCCGGCGGGGGGAGAGGCGGCTCGACTTTCGCTGGCTGGCCATGGACGCCTTCCTCCGTTGGCTTCTTGGCCTGCCCAAGCAGCGACGCATCCACCGCGATGAGCGTGCCGTCTTCGAATGCGCGACGTAGGCGCGGTTTGACCCAATCGTCGATGTCAGCGCTTGTCGGGGGGCGGAACCTCGATCCGGCGAGCTCCTCGTAGAGCTCGTACATATCGGGCCAGGTGGTCGCATCATTGCACCACTCGTCGACCATCGATGCCGCGAATGAGCTCGACGCGCAGTGAGCTCTATCCTCACGAGCGAAGTGGTGCGCCATCGCGATGACCCAACGCGTCCCACGTGAACGAACGTCGAGCCGCCCCCCAAACCTCACCGGACCGTTCTCCGGGACGCTCGTCTCACCACACACCTCCCACGCCGACACCGAGTTCTCGCGCATCGGCCACCGGCACAATCGCCACGTTGTGCGTCGAAGCAGACGAGGACGTGAGCCACAACACCGTCGCCGTCACCAAGCTCGCGCCGCCCACTGCGCCAGCGACGATACCGATGTTCCGCGCGGTCGAGGCCTCGTCGCGATAGGTATGGGCTTGATCTAGTTGCGCGTTGCTGCACGCGCCGGGGCACGTCGCGTTGGCGTCGTCCATCTTCTGTTCGAACTGGAGCCATTCGACGCCTCCAAGGACGAGGCCCCCGACGCCTACGACTCCCAATATCAATGCAACCGTCTTGCTTCCATTCCACCCCCCGCCTTCCGACGCGTCGGGCTGCGTGGACGAGGGTCGCGCTCCCGCAGTGGCAGGGCTTGCACCATCGGGAGGTGTCGTTGCACCTTTTACGGGCGCCGCCGCTGCCGACGTCGAGCGGCTTGCTTCGAGCGGCGGCACGGTCACCGTCGCCGTGGTGCGCTCGACCGCTCGGATGCGCGTCGACCATGCCTTCTTGTCCGCCGCGGTCGCTTCGATGAGGTGTTCGCCGGGATCGACTGGGGCGTTTACGCCCCATAGGTCAGACGAAACCGCGACCCCATCGCGTTTGACCTGCACCCGAGCAGCGCTCGCCTCCGGTGCGACAACAATGGTCAATCGGGGGAGGGTCGGCTCGAGCGCATCGGCTCGTTCTCGAGCGCTCTTCTCGCGGTCGGGGCGCTGCGCCGCTTTCGCCGACGCAATCGCCTCGCGATAGGTGACCCAAGCGCTCGCCGTTTGGCCATTTTTTTCGTAGCACCGTGCGAGATTCAGCAGCGTTCCCGAGGCTGGGTCGAGCCGCTGGCTGGCAGCCAGTTTTTCGCACGCTTCTGCGTACCGTCCGGCGTCGAGCAGCGTTCGCGCTTCTCGAAAGAGCGCCTCGGCGGCGGGCTGGTTATTGGCTTGGGCATGCGCGGGGCTCAGCGCGCCCGCTGCGGCGAGAATGTAGAAGCCCCCGACTGCAGCTACCTGGCGAAGCGAAATTCTGCGGCTCACCCTGTCACCCCTACACCAGCTCGTTTCGGGCGTGTGCGCATGTCGAGATCGGTCGACGTATTCCGATGCTTTTCGATGCAGCCATCGCTCAGGGCGATCTCCTGAAAGATCGCGCGTATCAGTGCAGCCACACCTCGACGGGCAGGAGCTCGTTCATCGCCGCGAAGTGCTTTTCGGCTGCCGCGAGTTGAAGGCGAGTCAGGGGGTTGTGCGCATCGGTAATGGGCTCGCCTTCCGTCCCTTGCGGGGACACTTCCCACTTCCGAAAGGAACGAAGCACGCGCTCGCACGCCTCACTCTCGAAAGGAGGCCGGACCACACCTTCGAACTCGAGCGGCCCATCGGATGCAAAGAAGACGAGGTTCTGGGGTTCGTCAGTTGGACCGTCGTCGGCGCCGTCACGAAAGATGCGCACGTTCGGGAAGACGGCGCGCAGCGTGCGTCCCACGGCCCACGCTGCTTCAGCGTTCGGCCCGATCTGGTAGCCCACGAAGTTCAGCGCGAGGGCGCCACCGGGGCGGAGGATGCGTTTGATCTGCTGGATGACTTCAACGGACAAGAGATGCTCGGGCGTGCTGCCGCCGGTAAATGTGTCGTGCACGATGAGATCGTAGCGGCGATCGGTGCGGCGCAAATAGGTCCGAGCATCCTCGACGTGGATCTCTCCGCGCGTCGCGAAGCCGAAATACTTCTGAGCGAAGCGAACCACGGCGGGATCGATCTCGACGACGTCGACCGTGCGACCGTGTGCTCCGGGCGACATTCCGAGCGAGCCGATGCCGAGGCCGATCTGAAGCACGTCTGCCGCTGCCGGCCGCAAGAGCCACACGGTCTCGAGCAGATGAAGGAACGAGAACGCTGAGCTGCGATCGGAAATCCATTGTGCGCCGATGATCGAATGATCGGCACGCAGGAGGCGAACCCCGCGTTTGGAATCTTCGATCGCAACGACGAGACCGTAGAGGCTTTGGGCACGGTCGAGCTCTCGAATACCAGTGGGGAGCGGCGGTTTCGCAACGGTGGAGGCGACAGCCGGCAAGAGCACGGCAACGAGCGCCACTGGTTTGCCGCGCCAAGCCATGGAGACACCGCCGAGGAGCGCCAGCAGGGAAGCTGTGCCGATGAGAATCTGGTCCGTCTCATACGACGGGATCAGAACGAACCCCGTTAAAACGGTTCCCGCGAGGCTGCCCGCGGTGGACACTGCGTACACGGAACCGACGCGATGTCCCGCGGCGCCGACGTCGGTGGTGCTCAAGCGAACGGCGATGGGTCCCACCATACCGAGCACGACCAAGCACGGAGCGAAGATGGTCGCTGCCATGAGCGCACCCGCGCGCGGTCCCAAACCCTCGGCAGCGCGTAGCATGAAAGGGCCGAAGAACGGCGCCAAACCGAGCAGCACGCCTGACGCCAAGACCACGGCACCGAGCAGTCGTGGTTCGGGTCTCCGGTCCGCGAGGACTCCACCCGAGTAGTATCCAATCGCAAGAGAGGTCAGCGTCACGGCCAGCAGCGCTGACCACACGAAGAGACTCACGCCGAACACGGGGCCGATCACGCGCGTGATCGGCCCCGTGTTCG
>Ga0193706_1000072_pt1 | contig 81086 bp, 83 predicted proteins | sample U3c1metaG_FD_160130 | JGI IMG/M metagenome (GOLD analysis project Ga0193706, IMG submission 160130) | Soil microbial communities from a riparian zone of the East river system, Colorado, United States - U3c1 | ecosystem: Environmental > Terrestrial > Soil > Riparian zone | place: USA: East River...
CCGACAGGCCGCATATGCCCGAGGTATGGCCTCTGGCCGCAGCCGGTTGCCGTCCATACGCCCCCGACCAGGCGCGCGAGCTTGCAGCGATACGGACTCGACCGCCGGCATCGAGGATGCCAGCAGACGCTCCCACATTGCCGCAACGTCTCCGTATATAAAGGGCGGGGGCGCGGGCACCTCGAGGAACGCAACCTCGACCGATCGCGACGACCGCTTCCACCAGACGAGCGGCAGGGCGCCGACGAGCAGGTCTGGGGTGTCGCCACCGTCATCGATCACGTCCAGCACGGTGGCCAATGCAGACCGAGTCGCTACCGCGGTACCCACGGGAGGCATCAGCAGAGGACCATCGAGGTCCCTCTCGGCTAGCGTCACGCCCTTTGCGCGGAGCGAAAGGCGCATCGGTCAGGACAATGCCGACCAGAAATCGAGCATGCCGCCGAGATCCGAACCCTCACTTGATATCCCGAGCAAGCGCTCCACCCGCGCGCCCAGCAGACCGCCCATCTCCTCGGGCGTGGCCGCACTCCCGGCCAGGCTCAGCTCCTTCAGCGCTTCCAGGGTCGGCACGAACCGGCCGGATTCGACGGTCGGAAGCACACAGTGCGAAAACGCGTTCTCGACGGCCAACTGCAGAACCCGGTCCTCGTCCTCACCCCGCCGGAGAGCCTGAAAGTAGGCCATGTACGCAAGGCACCGCTTGGCGTCTCGACGGCTGACGAACAGTCCGCCGAGTTGCTCCACGAACCCCTGCAGTTTTTCGGTCAAGAGACCAATCGCAACCTCGTCGCCGGACACGGCCTTCAGGGCTGCCAGTGGATCGCCGAGGAACCTTTCACCATGGGGCTCTTCGTCGAAGTCCGCTTCGTCCACCGCCGGAGTCGCCAGCGCGATCAACTCTGCCGCGGTCAACGCGGCCGGCTCCAGAAGAACGACCGAGCTCCGCGCGGCCACCTTCCGCGCCGGCGCGTGGGCGCTGGCATCGACGTTGATCGTGCCGAAGACCCGTGGATAGGGGCCGATCAGAGCGGCCTGGGGCAAGGTGACGACGGCGGCCTCGTCGATCGCCTCGGCCCCGCCGGTGTGCAGCTCCCAGTGGAGCACGGGCTCGCTGACTCCGCTCAATCCGTGGATCACGGGAGCGAGGTAGCCCTCGGGAGCGGAGAGATTCATCTCCTCGACCAGCAAGATTGGCGGGCCTTCGACCTCGTCACCTTCGCCGGCGAGAGGGGCCACGGAGGCTTCGTGGAGACCGACGACGGTCAGGGTGCCCGACGCGGTCGCGAAGCGCTGACCCAGCACCGAGTAGTAGCCGACGAGGTCGTCTGGGGTCAGCCATTGCCGCAGGGCCTCGACCTCGAACTGGCGGTCGACGGGGGCGAAGAAGCTCCTCAGCAGGCGAGCCACGGTTGACTTGCCAGTGCCGCTGGGGCCGGCGAACATCAGCAACTGGCTCGACAGGGTCGCAGCAAGGAGATCGGTGGCGAGGCTGAGGTCGAGGATGACCCCGCGTCCCTTGGCGAAGGCGACGAGCTTCTCCGGCAGCTCGGCAAGGCCCTCCAGCTCGGTAGTGCGGTTGATCATCGCCGAGGCGAACTCGTCCTCGTCGACCACCGGCACGGAGGGGATGGCCTCCGCCTCGACCGGGTCTGACTCCGGGTCGTTCGCGGCGGGTTCCAACGGCAATTCAGCCGGCAGGGGCTTCGTCTCCACCTCGTAGATGCTGTCCTCCTCCAGCACCGGAAACCTGTCCCTGATCCGGTCGGCGAGGTCAACGCCCTCACGCTCAATGATCGCCCGCACCCGCCAGCTACCGGATTTCCGGTTCAATACGGCGATGGTCTTGACGTTCGGGAAGCGTTTTATCCGGTCTCTGGCCACCCGGATGAATCTCCCGATGGTGTACGGCTCACCGATGAACACGAGATAGAGCTGGATCTGCTTGTCCATGCTCTCGGTGATGACATTGGCTGCCCTACCCGAGTTATTCGCTTTCTTGCACCTCGTCTTACCGTCGAGCTCCAGCTCCTCTTTGAGGATCGCGTCGACGGTCCCCCAGTTGTAGCCGGTTTTCCCAGATCTATAGACCTGGTCGGCGGCGTCACTGATTCTCTTCTCGAACTCGGTAATGCCAGGTTCACTCATTCGCTTAGCGTATCGGCGGGGTTGGCGCCAATCAGCTGATTGTGATCGCGAGAGTCGCGGAGACACTCTTGCCGAGCTCGACCAAAGGTAGGTCGGGTCCGCCGCTGACCAGGGCGTTGGTCGGGGCGGTCATCGGCTCCAAGGCGACCGCGTCGGTGTCGTCGGGCGCGTAGATCTGGGCGAAGCGGTAGCCGGCGCCCATCTGCAGCTCGATCCGCCTCCCCCCTCCCGAAAGCGCGAACGGCTCGTCGCCTGGCGGCGCGAGGAAAGCGTCGTCGAGGATGCGCGAACCGAGCGGACCCGGCTCGATTCGGACCGGCTCGCGTCGGCCGGTCGGGAGCGATCTCTCGTCGAGCTCGAGGCGCTCGCGGACTGGAGCCTCCAGCTCCCAATCGGCGCGCGCGACGCCGGGCAGACGCAGGTAGGGATGGAAGCCGAAGGAGATCGGCACGCTGACGTCGCCGGTCGCGTGCACGGTCGTGACGATCGTCAGCCGTGCCCCGACCAGCGTCGCCTCGATCTCCACTCGGTGCGGGAAGGGGAAGGCCGCGACCAGATGCGGATAGGCGCCGAAGTCGAAGCTGGCGGCCAGCAGACCGCCTCCATCGACCTCCCCGTGCCGGTCCACCTTCCAGCCGCGGGCGGCGGAGAGCAGGCCGTGCATCGGCAGACCGGCGCCATCGCGCTTGAGGGGCAGGTTCTCGAGGTCCAGGTCCACCTCGCGGCCCGCGACCTCGAAGCTGGTCCGCGCAAGGCGGTTGGCCCAGGGATGGAGGAAAGGAATCCCCATCGTCGATCCCGACGCGACGTACTTCGGCAGGCCGCCCCGCTGGCCGAGCAGCTCCTCGCCGCGGTGGCGCAGCGAGCAGCAGATCATCCCGGCCTCAGGGACGAAGATCGCCTCGATCCCGCCCAGCGCCTCACTTTCCAGGCTCAGCGCCGCGAAGCCGTCCTCGTTTCGTTCGCCGACCACGGCCGGCATCTTCGCCGACCGGGCTCAACGGCGGTCTACCGTTCCTGCAGCACCGAGAGCGTGTTCCCCGCCGGATCTTTGAACCAGGCGATCAGCGGGCCGCCCTCGCGCATCACGCCCTTCTCGTCCTGGGGCAGGTCGTCGTTGCCGTACTGCTCGAAGCTGACGCCGCGGGCGGCCAGCTCGTCGACCGCCTGGTCGATGTCGTCGACCGGGAAGTTGAGGATCGTGTAGCTGGCGGGGGTGAAGCCGGGGCTGCGGTAGACCAGCGTGTCGCGGTCGCCGGCGAGGTGCAGGCTCAGCAGACCGTGCTCCTCGTCGAGCAGCTCGGTCTTCAGGCCGAGGGTCTCGCCGTAGAACTGCTGGGCCTTGTCGATGTCGTCGACGGCGAAGCCGCTGTAGGCCTTCGAGTTCGTGAGCATGATCGGATCCTTTCGGTCAGGGGTCGCATCGGTCATCTACCCATAAGACCGCCGGCCGATCGCGAACTCATCGCCGCACGCCGCTGGCGCTACTCCCCTTCGCCGCCCGGCCGGCGCCGGCCGCGCTTGCGTTCGCCGATGCGGCGCTTCTGCTCGAGGCGGCGGCCGCGGGATGCCTTGGTCGGCCGCGTCGGCCGGCGGCGCCGCGGCACCGCCAGTGCCGCGGCGATCTTCTCGGCCAGGCGCTGCAGGGCCAGCTCGCGGTTGCGGGCCTGGCCGCGGGCGTCCTGGGCGACGGCGGTGACCGTGGCGCCAGCGCGGGCGAGCAGGCGCTGGCGCTGGGCCTCGTCGAGCACCGCCGAGGCCGCGACGTCGAAGACGGCTTCGACCCGCGAGGCGGTGACGTTGGCGTGCTGGCCGCCGGGGCCGGAGGAGCGGCTGGTGCGCAACTCGATCTCCGCCAGCGGGATCGCCAGGCGGTCGTCGATCCGCAGCTCGTTGGGCACGGCTACCCGGCCAGCTCGGGGATGTGGCGCTCGACGTGTGCGGTCAGCGTCTGGCGCACCCAGCGCTGGGTCTCGGCGTCGGCCATCCGGTAGCGGCCGAGCAGCATCTTCTGCTCGGTCAGCGGTAGGCCGGCGATCTCCCAGCGCACGGCGAGACGCTCGAACAGCGCCTCGTAACGGCGCCGCCAAGCATCCTCCAGCGAGGCCGCGTCGCCCACCGGCGGCTCGCCGATCTTGACGATCGTGGCGGCGCTGAGCGACTGGCGCAGGACGAGGATGTTGCCCTCGGGGTCGGCGTAGTCGAAGGTCGGCGCTTTCTGCCGATTGCGGCGCTGCTTCTTGCGCTTCGCCATCGGACCCGGCTAGCTATCCGGAAACTCGCGCGTGCGACTGGCGAGCGCCGGACCGAGCGGGGGTAGGGACGCAGGGAGGCCTAATGGCAGCGCCATTTGGCCGACCGAGGACGACGCACCGCGAAGTGTGTCCGGCGCCGCCAAGCGTGCGTGGGGGTTTCCGGATAGCCACTTAGGCCAGCGCGTCGATCCGCGCGGCAAGCTCGAAGTCGGCCGCGGTCAGACCGCCCTCGGAGTGGGTGGCGATCGTCACCGTCACCGTCGCCCAGGAGATCTCCAGATCGGGGTGGTGGTTCATCGCCTCGGCCGGCTCGACCAGGCTGGAGACGAATTTGACGGAGCCGACGAAGTCGCCGCGCTCGAAGCGCTTTGCGATCGCCTCTCCGGACCGCTCCCAGCCAGGCAGATCGGCGAGCTTCGCCTCAATCTCGGAATCGTTCAAGAGCGCCATCGCGCCTATGCTGCCACGACGACCAAGGAGGCGCAATGAGCGACGACAAACCCACCCTCTGGCAGCTCGACATCTCCCACTACAGCGAGAAGGCGCGCTGGGCCCTCGACCACAAGCGCATCGCCCACCGACGCCGCTCGCCGATGCCCGGCCTGCACATGGCGGTCGCGTTCTGGCTGACCCGCGGCGACGGGAAGATCTTTCCGGTCCTGGAGCTGGACGGCCGGGCGATCGGCGACTCGACCGCCATCATCGCCGCCCTCGAGGAGCGCTATCCGGAACGGCCCCTCTACCCGGCCGACCCCGAGCAGCGCCGCCGCGCCCTCGAGCTGGAGGACTTCTTCGACGAGGAGCTGGGACCGCACGCGCGGCTGCTCCCCTTCCACGAGCTGATCAACGAGCCGGAGATGTTCGCCGAGGTCGCCTCCGTGGCGGTGCCGGAACCGCTCGGCAAGGCCAAGCGCTTCGTCGGCGCCTACGCCCGCGTCTACACCAGCCTGCGCTTCGGCGCCAACAGCGAGGCGGCGGCGGCAACTGCACGGGAGAAGATCATCATCGCAATGGATCGGCTCGACGCGGAGCTGGCGGCGAGCGGCGGCGAGTTCCTGGTCGGCGACCGCTTCAGCGTCGCCGACCTGGCGGCGGCGTCGCTCTTCTACCCGTTGGTGGCGCCGCCGGAGGGACCGCTCCCCGCCGACGCCGCCCCGACGCCGCCGGCGCTGGAGAGCTTCCGCGACGGGCTCCGGGAGCGACCGGGCTACGTCTGGGTCGAGGAGACTTTCCGCCGCCATCGCCATCCGGCTGGGTCCGCGGCGGCGAGCGCAAGCGCCTGATCAGAAGTTGCAAAGAAGTTACGCTTTGCAGACAATAGGTTGCGGCCGGTTTCCTATGCTGCCACGATGGAACGCATGGCATGGACCGACGAGCGCCTCGAAGAGCGATTCAACGGAATCGACCATCGTTTCGACGAGATCGATCAGCGCTTCGATCGGGTTGAAGGCGAGATCCTCGAGCTCCGTCGTGAGATGCGAGGCGGATTTGCCGCCCTTCAGTCGATCCTCAACCGTGTCGGCGTCGGCGTGGTCTTCAGCTTGATCGGGATCATCGCCGCGATCCTCGCCAAAGGCCCCTGAGCGTCAGCCGCCGATCGGCAAGCGCGGATTCGCGCCCCAGAAGACGACCGTGCCGAGCATGCCGAGGATGTGGACGGCGACGATGTTGAAGACCATCGACTTCGCGGTCGCGGTGCCGACGCCGACCGGCCCGCCCGACGCCGTGTAGCCGTAGTAACAGCCGACCAGCACGATCACGGTTGCCATCGCCATCCCCTTGATCATGCTGAAGACCAGGTCGGTGGGGCTCTGGAACATCCAGAAGATCAGCTGGTAGCCGCCGGAGGAGACGTCGCCGACCTGGTTGACCACCGCCAGGTAGCTGGCGAAGTACATGATGCCGATCCCGACCAGGTAGATGAACGGCAGGGCGATCCAGGAGGCGAGCAGGCGGGTCGCGCAGAGGAAGGTGATCGGCGGCACCCCCATCACTTCGAGGGCGTCGATCTCGTCGGAGATCCGCATCGCGCCGATCTCGGCGACGATCCCGGTGCCGACCTTGGCGGAGAGGATGTAGCCGAAGGCGTAGGGCAGCGCCTCGCGCAGGTCGCAGAAGGCCGAGAACAGCCCGGCATAGGCCGGCGCCCCCTGGGCGCGGAAGAAGTAAGCCCCCTGGAGCCCGCACTGCAGGCCGAGGATGAAGATGACGACCCAGATGATCAGCGCCGAGCCGAGGATCAGGATGCCGGCCTGGCGGATCCCCTCGCCGAAGAAGCGCAGCACCCGGCCCGAGTAGACCTGGCCCGCCACCTGGCTGCCAAAGCGGGCGATCTCCCCGAAGGAGTCGAGCCAGGAGCGCGGGGCGTCGAGCCAGCCGATCATCGGATCGTCTGCAGCTCCGGGTTGGTGGCGAGCAGGACGGCCGTGAACACGTAGCTGAAGGCGAAGACCCCGACCAGGGAGATGACCACCGCCTGGTTGACCGCCCGGCCGACGCCGGCGGCGCCACCGGAGGCGGTCATCCCCTTGTAGGAGCAGACGACGGCGATGATCGCGCCGAAGATCGTGCACATCAGGATCGACCCCCAGAGGTCGGTGACCGAGGCGTTCGAGAAAAGCGTCGCGAAGAAGCCCCCCAGCGACTGGTGATAGAGCAGCTCGGCGGCGATGCCGGCGCCGAGCCCGAAGACGATCGCGAAGATGTCGAGCAGGGCGGTGACGACCATCAGCGCCAGGAAGCGCGGCACGACCAGGTTCTTGATCGGATCGACGCCGAGCACCTGCAGGGCGTCGAGCTCCTCGCGGATCTTCCGGGCCCCCAGATCGGCGGTGATCGCGGTGCCGGCGACGCCGCTGACGACGACCGCGGTGACCACCGGCCCGATCCAGCGGATCGCGGTCAGGACGAAGAATCCGCCCAGCCGGTCGAGGGCTCCGAACACCTGCAGCGGACCGGCGGCCTGCAGCCCCGGCGCGCCGAGGTTGAGCGCGAAGGTCGAGATCAGCAGTGGAAACCAGCAGAGCTTCAGCGCGAAGTAAAACTGCTCGACCAGCTCGCCGCCGTAGGGATACGGCGGCCGCACCGCGGAGACCAGGGTCCTCGTGGTGAGGATCACCATGTTCCCCGTTTCGACGAACATGGCCCCGAAGGAGCCGGCTCTGCGTGCTAGGGCTTCGCCCGCCACCAGCTCATCGCCCTGCCGAGCGGCCCGCCGGACTGGCCGGACTCGCTCTCCTCGCCCTTCTCGGCCCGCTCGCGCCGAACACGGCTCTGCGCTTCCTTCCGCACCCGCTGCTCGGCCGCCTTCTGCGCCTCGGAAAGCTGGGCGATCAAGGTGTCGCGGGTCTGCTCCAGCTCCTCGACGCCGGCGACGTGAGCGACGGCGCGGCGCGGCGCGGTCGGCAGCTCCTCGGCGCTGAGGTAGCGGGCGTAGCTGGCCAGCTCGGCCTCCAGTCGGCCGATCTGGCGGCGCAGCTCCTGCCGCACCTCGATCGCCTCGCTCTCCTCCTCGAGGTTGGGGAGGCCCGGCACGGGCGCCGCCGCGGCCTCCCCCCCAACATTGCCGGGAATACTCGCGCAGGCCATCGCGACGATCGCCAGGTCACGCGGGCCGAGGCCGGCATCGCTGGCCCGGCGCAACGCGTCGGCGGCGATCTCCTCCAGCTCGGGAGCCGCGCGGACACCGTCGGCGACGAAGGTCCCCTGACCTTGGCGGCTGACCACCAGGCCCTCCGCCTCGAGCCCCTCGTAGACCGCCCGCACGGTGTTGAGGTTGACCCCAGCCCACTCGGCGAGACGGCGAAAGCTAGGCAGGCGCTCGCTGCGGGCCAGCTGGCCGGTGGAGATAAGTGCCCGCAGCCGCCAGGTCAGCTGCAGCCCAACCGGCAACTCGTCGCTGGGATCAGTCGCGAAGGGGTTGGGCTCGGCCCGCGCGGCGACGTCTTGCTGTGCCATCAGACAGCACAGTAGCGGCCATAACTGTTCTAGTCAACTAGTACAGCCAGCCGTGGATCCGGCTGCCTGGCCGCTTCGAGGCTTTCGCGCCGCGGCCCAGAGGCGCCGCGGCGAGACGACGCCGCAGAGGCCCCCGGCCCAGCGCCGGCCGCCGCTGAGCAGGAAGAGGCCATAGCTGTGGCCGACTCCGTCGGGCAACGCGCAGGCAGCGGAGCCGCGTGGGCTCGTCACCATCAGAGTCGAGCCGGGCTCGATCTCTCCGCGGCCTCGGTACACGTGCAGAACCTCGTAGCGATACACCGCCCGGGCCGCACCGTGCGGGGCCACGGAGAGCAGACGGCCGGCGAGCGCGGCGTCGGATCCGGCCAGCGATTCAGAGGGCGTCGTCGGCGCGCAGGAGCAAGCAAGCGCGCCATTGGCAAAGACCAAGCCAAGCAGCACGACGGAGACTGCTGCGATTGCGACGCGCCCCCCGCGCACGAGCCTCACCCTAGAGAGAAAATCTCATATTTACAATCGCCCCAGCGAGTGGGTCCCCGAGAGGGCGAGCTAAGGCGTGAGGACGATCTTCAGCGCTTCTCGGCGGTCGTAGATCTCATAGGCCTCGGCCGCCTGGTCGAGCGCCATGCGATTGGTGACCAGCGGCGTCGGGTCGAGTTTGCCCGCCTCGAGCAGGGCCAGCACCCGGTCGACGTGGGCGATCACGTTGGCCAGGCCGAGGCGCAGATCGAGCCCCTTCAGCCAGGCCAGGCCCAGTGGCACCTCGCCCTTGCCGGCATAGGCACCGATGCCGGAGACGGTGCCGGCGTCGCGAGCGAGGCTGATCGCCAGCGCCAATGGGGCCGGGTCGCCGACCGCGTCCACGGCGACGTCGACGCCGAGCCCGTCCGTCGCGGCGCGCACCGCCCGCTTGGGGTCCTGCTCGGTCAGGTGCAGCGGCGTGGCCCCAAAGGACGCCGCCATCTCCAGCCTTTCCGCAACCGTGTCGATCGCGAAGACCTCGACGGCGCCGCCGGCGAGCGCGGCCTGGACCGCGCAGAGGCCGACCGGCCCCAGGCCCAGCACCGCAACGGTGTCGCCCGAGCGCATCCCCGCGTGGGCGACCGCGTGGTAACCGGTCCCCATCACGTCGCCGGCGAAGAGGGCGACGTCGGCCGACATCCCCTCCGGCACCCGCCGCAGGGTCAGGTTGGCGCGTGGCACCAGCAGCTGCTCGGCCTGGGCGCCCTGGAGGTCGCCGAGGTTGGCGCCGTGGCCGAAGGTCTGGCCGTTGCGGCAGCGGTGGTAGTCGCCGCGCAGACAGGAAGTGCAGGTCGCGCAGGCGGTGTGGAAGGTGCCGAGCACGCGATCGCCGACGGCGACCCGCTCGACATCCCCGCCAATCGCCAGCACCGTGCCGACGAACTCGTGGCCGATCGTGAAGCCCGGCTCGACCGGGACGCGGCCGTGGTAGATGTGCAGGTCGGAACCGCAGATCCCGCTGGCCTCGACCCGGATCACCGCATCGTCGGCGGCAACGATCTCGGGCTCGGGCTTCTCCTCGATCCGAACCTGCTGGGGAGCCTGGAAGGTGACGGCACGCATTCGGCCCGAACCGTACAACGCTCGCCGCGCCGGGCGATTGATCCGCCGCGAGGGGGCTGGGCGTGGTGGGTCGGGGGTCTCTCTAGCTCACAGGGTTGGCAGCTTCCGTGGGTGAGACTGCTTCCGTGACTCGGCTAGCGAACGGGTGAAGGATTGTGGGGCCTGGGACCCCCACAATCCTTCAGTCATAACTGGGGAGCTTGCGTGAGACGCAAAAGCTTTCGTGAAACGGAACCTCCCACAAGCAAACGAACCCTCGCCCCCTCCAACCCGAGGAGTCGGCTTCACCTGGAGGGTCGGGTGCCCCTCCCGCGGAGGCTCAGGGAACCGCGCTCGAACTCACAGGGCTCGATCCAGCTGCGCGACGGTCTCCGCGGGAGGGGCACCCGACCCTCCTCGGCATGCCGTCCCTAACTCGACCGCTAGGAACTGACGCCCGCCACCTGGAAGCGACTGGTCTCGCCGTCGGGGCTAGCCGTCTCGGCGATCCGGGATTCCAGCGCCAGCTCCTTCTCGAAGTCGGCCGCCTCGCCGTGGGCGAAGGAGACGTCCTTGCCCTCGAGCAGCTCGATGAAGACCTCGACGAAACGGGCGTCGAGCTGTTTGCCGGCGACGCGGCGCAGCTCGACGATCGCGTCGTGGCTGGACATCGGCGTGCGGTAAGAGTCGCGCGCCGTCATCACGTCGTAGGTGTCGGCGACGGAGATAATCCGCGAGAGCTCGGGAATGTCGTCACCGGAGAGCCCACGCGGATAGCCTTTGCCGTCGATCCGCTCGTGGTGGGCGAGGATGATCTCGGCGACGGGGCCATAGCCGTCAAGCGAGGAGACCACCCGCGCGCCCTGCTGCGGGTGGCGTTTGATCAGCATCCAGTCCTCGTCGGTGAGCGGCACGTTGGCCTTGAGGATGCGGTCGGGAAGGATGAACTTGCCGATGTCGTGGAGCAGCGCGGCGATGTGGACCAGCTCCTCCTCGCGGCGCGAGTAGCCGGCCCGCTGGGCGATCGCCCGCGAGTAACGCGCCACGGCGGCGGAGTGGCGGGCGGTCATCTGGTCCCGCAGGTCGAGCGTGCGCAGCATCGCGCTCAACATCCCGACCTGGAAGCTGGCCAGCTGCTTGCTGCGCAGCTCCAGCTCCTCGGCCCGCTGCTGGGAGACGAGCAGGGCGCCGAGCAGGTACTGGAAGGTGACCAGGACGATGCCGAAGAGGGCGACCCCCGCGAGGCCGATCTGGTTGTAGAAAAAAGCCACCCCGACGGCCATCAGCGCCGCGGCCATCTCCGAGGGCAGCAGGGGAATCAGCGCGGTTCGCACCTTCTCGAGGAAAGAGCTTCGTTCGAGATAACAGGTGTAGGCGCCGATCATCGCGAAGTTGATCGCCAAGGCCAGCAGGAAGACGGAGAAGACGAGGACGTAGAAGGCCGGATCCTCCTGCGTCACGTCCGCCCGTTCGACGACGGCAGAAAACGCCAGGCCGCCGACCAGCGGGAAGGTCGCGTAGGTGACCAGGTTGTTGAGCAGATCGTGCGGTGCGTCGCGCCAGCGCAGCCAGCCGACCAGGATCGTGATCACTCCGAGCAGCGCCGCCGGGGCGCCGCCGAGGAAGACCATCGCCAGGACCAGGGCCAGGAAGCTGCCGGAGATCTTCACTTTCGAGCTGGTCGAGATCGCGGTGAGATCGCTGAACACCGAGAAGCCGAGCAGGATTCCGAACAGGGCGGGGTCCCAGTCCGCCGCGGGAGCGGTGAGGATCGCGGCCGCTATCACTCCTGCCAGCAGCAGCGCCTCGAGGGCGATTATCCGGGGTGTCGGTCGTTCGTCTGGCATGGGAGGTATCTGCGACAGAACCCGCTACCCGGCCACTTCGATCACGATTCCGCGCCTACATGCAATCCCCTGCTGGGGATGACCGGGGCGCACGGATCTCTGCAATACGCAGCAAAAACTAGACCGTCAAAGGATGGTCAGCAAGTGAAATAGACGGTTTGGCCACGCTCTTGCAATGCCTGAAGGAGGCCCGCGGACCCGCGCGCCGAAGCCCAGAACGACAAAGGACGCCCCAGTGGCGCCCTTTGAATGAGGGCCAAAAGGCGCCCTCGGAAGTTATTTGACGAATCTCGATCGATTCGCCTGAGTTAGATCTAGCGGCGGTAGCCCATAAGATTCCTCCGTTGAAGCCCTTGAGAGTTTGTGCACTGGACGACTGAACTTGGAAAACCTGCTGGCAACTTTGTAGCACAAGTTCGCGGAAAGTTGTGCATCTGCAGGAAAACTTGTGCAGAAATGCAGTAGGAGGAGTGCCAACTCATGCGTAGGCCCGCTCTAACCGACCCCCTTCGCAGGCGCGCCTTCCGGCGCCTCGCCGCCTCCTACGCCGTCAACGAGCTGGGCGATTGGATGGGGATCGTCGCCCTCTCCGTGCTGGTCTACGACCGCACGGGAAGCGCCTTTGCGACCGCCGTGCTCTTCCTGGGCACGGGCTTCGTGCCGGCGATCCTGGCCCCGGTCCTGGTCGCCCGGGTCGAGCGGCCGCCGCCGCGCTACGTGCTGCCGATCCTCTACGCCGGCGAGGCCGCGGCGTTCGGCGGCCTCGCCCTGCTCGCCGGCCATTTCTCGCTCACCGCCGTCTTCGTCCTCGCGACCATCGACGGGGCCCTGGCGCTCGCCGGCCGGGCCCTGACTCGCGCCGTGGCGGCGGCGATGCTCGAGCCAAGCGGCGAACTGCGCGCCGGCAACGCGATCCTCAACGTCGCCTTCACGGGCGGCGCCGCCATCGGCCCGGCAATCGCCGGCCTGGTCGTCGCGGGCTTCGGGGTGGAGACGGCCTTGCTGCTGGACGCGGTCTCCTTCTACGCGATCGCCTGGATCCTGTTCACGGCCGGGGCGCTCCCCCAGGCGACTCCCGACGAGGGGAACACGCGCGAGCGCCTGCGGGCCGGCGTCGCCTACATCTCCGGCCATACCCGCCTGCGCCACCTGATGGCCGCCCAGGGCGCCGCCTTCATCTTCTTCGCGGCGGTGATCCCGATCGAGGTGATCTACGCCAAGGAGACGCTCGGCGCCGGCGACTCGGGATACGGCCTGCTGCTGGCGAGTTGGGGCGTCGGCATGGTCCTCGGCAGCCTCGTCTTCGCCACCCTGCGGCGGGCCTCGCTTCCCTACCTCCTCCTCTTCAGCACGATCACCGTCGGAGCCGGCTACCTCGGGATGGCGGCTGCCCCGGTGCTCTCGGTCGCCTGCCTCGCGGCGACGATCGGCGGCGCCGGCAACGGCGTGCAGTGGGTGGCGATGGTCAGCGCCGTGCAGGAGCTGACCATCGAGAGCATGCAGGCACGGGTGATGAGCGTGCTCGAATCGATCGGCGCCGCGATGCCAGGGGTCGGCTACCTGGTCGGCGGGCTGATCGCCACGGCCGACAACCCCCGCGCGACCTTCGTCTTCGCCGGCGGCGGCGTGCTCGTGATCGTGGTCGTGGTCGCCCCGATCCTTGGCTCTAATTGGCCTGAGCGCGCCGCAACGTCTAATTCAAACGAGCTTGACGGGGGTAACGACATTGTGCTGGAGTTGCTCGCGGGGAGCAGGTCCGTCCAGTCAGACCGGGAGGTTGTGCGTTGAAAAAATTGCGCGTTTCTATTGCGGTGCTCGGACTTGCAGCGGTCGCGGTATTTGGACTGGCCTCCTGCGGAGGGAGCAGTGACGGCTCCAGCGGCGGCAAAGAGGGCGGAACCCTGAACGCGACCTTCGCCGGCTTCCCCGACTACCTGGATCCGGCACTTTCCTACACGCAGGAAGGCTGGACGGCGATGGCGGACACCTACATCCCGCTGCTCACCTACAAGCACGCCAACGGCGCGGCGGGCAGCCAGGTCGTTCCGGGGCTGGCGAAAAGCATGCCGAAGATCAGCGACGGCGAAAAGACCTACACCCTCTTCCTCCGCCCCGGCCTCAAATACTCGGACGGCACGCCGATCAAAGCGTCGGACTTCACCTACGCCGTCGAACGGGTCTTCAAGGTCAACTCGGGCGGCTCGCCGTTCTACACCAGCATCGTCGGCGCCGAAAAGTTCGCCGAAACGAAGCAGGGCGGGATCCCGGGCATCGAAACGAACGACAAGACCGGCGAAATCGTCATCCACCTGACCCAACCGCGTGGAACCTTCACCAACGAGCTGGGCCTGATGTTCGTCGCCCCGGTGCCGCCGGACACGCCGAACACCAACCAGTCGACCAGCCCGCCGCCGGCGACCGGGCCGTACATGATCACCAAAGCCGACCCGGGCCAGGGCTGGAGCTATGAACGCAACCCCTACTGGGCCAAAGCCAACTCGAAGGCGATGCCCGAACTGCCGAGCGGGCACATGGACAAGATCAACGTCACGATCAACCGCAACCCCTCGACCCAGGTCAACGACGTCGAGCAGGGCAAGTTCGACTGGATGCAGACCCAGCCGCCGCCAGATCGTTACCCGGAAGTGAAAAGCAAATTCGAGGGGACCCAGTTCCGGGTCGAGAAAACGATCAGCACCTACTACTTCTGGATGAACACGAAGCGGCCCCCGTTCGACGACCTCGAGGTCCGCCAGGCGGTCAACTACGCGGTCGACCCGGCGGCGCTGGAACGGATCTACGTCGGCTCGCTGGTCGGCAGCCAGCAGATCCTGCCCCCAGGCATGCCCGGCTACGAAAAACTCGAGCTCTACCCGCACGACCTGGCCAAAGCCAAGGCGATGATCAAGGAAGCCAACCCGGCGGACATGGACGTCACCGTCTGGGGCGATAGCGAAGCCGAAAACGAAGCCGCCGTCACCTATTACAACGACGTGCTCACCCAGCTCGGCTTCAAGACGACGCTGAAAATCGTCAACGCCGACAACTACTTCACGGTGATCGGCAACCAGACCACGCCGGAACTCGACACCGGCTGGTCGGACTGGTTCCAGGACTATCCGCACCCGAACGACTTCTTCCAGCCGCTCCTGTCCGGAGAAAGCATCCTGCCGACCAACAACGGCAACCTCGCCGAAATCGACGTGCCGAAGTTCAACGAAAAGATCACCCAGCTCGGTGAAGTCCCGCTCGGTCCCGAAGAGGAAGCGCAATATGCCGAACTCGACAAGGGATACATGGAACAGGCCCCGTGGGCGCCCTACGGCAACCGCGCCGTCTCGACCTTCGTATCCAGCGCCATCGATCTCGACAAGGTGGTCTTCAACCCGACCTTCGGTCAGTACCTGACCAGCTTCCAGTTCAAGTAGGCCGCCCGAGCACGGAGGCACAATAGGGGCGTGCCGCTCGAACCCCAGCCGGATCCGGCTCTCCCCGCGGGGGAGCCGGATGAAGGTTTTCCCTCGGCTCCCCCTGCAAGCGGGGCCGAGGGTCACAGCCCCTGGTACCTCGCCTACAGGCGGCTGCGCCGCAACCGCATCGCGCTCGCCTCGCTGGCTCTCTTCATCCTCATCGTCGTCTTCGTGCTGGCCGCCCCGCTCTGGGCCAACCACGTCGCCGACACCGGACCGAACACGACGCACACGACGGAGAAGGTCAGCGTCGACGGTGAAAAGCGCGAAGTCGTCAGCGTCGAAGGCAAGCCGATCGGCCCGCTCTGGTTCGGCGCCGGCGGCAAGTTCTTCCTCGGCGCCGACGGCGGCCTCGGCCGCGACGAGATGGTGCGGCTGATGTACGGCGGGCGCACCTCGCTCTTCATCGGCCTCACCTCGGCCCTGATCACGACGATCCTGGCGACGATCCTCGGCCTGCTCGCCGGCTATTTCCGGGGCTGGACCGACGGCGTCATCTCGCGCACGATGGACGTGATCTGGTCGTTCCCGGTCGTCCTCCTCGGCATCGCCCTGGGTACCGCGCTGGCCCTCGGCGGACTCAAGATCGGACCGATCGAAATGGCGGGCAACTCGATCTGGATCCCGATCCTGATCATCGCCGTCGTCTACACGCCCTACATGGCGCGCCCGATCCGCGGCGAGGTGCTGGCGCTGCGCGAGAAAGAGTTCGTCGAGGCGGCGGTCGCCCAGGGCGCCGGCTCGCTGCGCGTGATGTTCGCCGAGCTGCTGCCCAACCTCTGGTCGACGATCATCGTCTTCTTCACCCTCAACATCGCCAACAACATGCTGCTGGAGGCATCGCTCTCGTTCCTCGGCGCCGGCGTGCAGCCACCGAACTCCTCCTGGGGCAAGATGGTCTCCACCGGCGTCGAATCGATCTACACCTCGCCGCTGCTGGCCTTCGCCCCCGGGGTGATGATCCTGCTCACGGTGCTCTCGCTCAACGTCTTCGGCGACGGCCTGCGCGACGCCCTCGATCCGAAATCGAAAATCCGCCTCGAGGCCCACGCCGGTCTCGCCGAGCCGGAGGGGACCGCCGCCTGATGGCCCGCTTCGTCGCCAGGCGCCTGGCCGGGATGGTCCTGGTCCTGTTCGTGGTCTCGCTGCTCGTCTTCGCGATCTTCAACGTGATCCCGAACTCCGACCCGGCCCAGCGCATGGCCGGCAAGAACGCGGAACCGATCCTGGTCAAGAGCATCGAAGAGGACTGGGGATTCGACGAACCGCTGCCGGTCCAGTACTGGTCGATGATGGAGAAGGTCTTCAGCGGCGAACTGATCTCCTACGGCGACGAGCTCAACGTCGACGAAAGGATCCTCGAAGGGATCCCGGCGACCTTCTCCCTCTGCATCGGCGCCGCCGTGATCTGGCTCTTCTTCGGCATCCTCTTCGGCTACCTATCGGCGACCAGGGCGGGCGGCTGGCTGGACCGGGCGCTGACCGTCGGCTCGGTGGCGGGAATCTCGATCCCGGTCTTCCTGATCGCCGCGGTGCTGCTCTATCTCTTCACCTACAAGATCGAACTGTTCCCAGCCAGCGGCTACGTGCCGCTGCTGGATGATCCGCTGCAGTGGGCCTACCACCTGATCCTGCCCTGGTTCACGCTGGCCGTGCTCAACATCGGCTTCTACAGCCGCGTATTGCGCTCCAACATGCTCGACGTGATGCGCGAGGACTACGTGCGCACCGCTCGCGCCAAGGGCCTCGACGAGCGCCGAGTGCTGATCCGCCACGTGCTGCGCAACTCGCTGATCCCGGTCATCACCCTTTTCGGGCTCGACTTCGGGGCGACGATCGGCGGCGGCGCGATCATCACCGAAGCGATCTTCAGCCTCGGCGGGGTGGGCCAGTACGCGGCGGACTCGATCACCAACCTCGACCTGCCGCCGCTGATGGCGATCACCCTCTTCGGCGCCTTCTTCGTCGTCTTCTTCAACGCCGTCACCGACGTCGTCTACGCCTACCTCGACCCGCGGATCAGGCTGGGAAGCTCGGCGCAATGAGCCCGCAGGCGCTTCTCTCCGTCAAGGACCTGCGGGTCGGGTTCGCGACCGAAGGCGGTCTCCTGCAGGCCGTCGGCGGGGTCAGCTTCGACCTTGCCGCGGGGGAAGTGCTGGCGATCGTCGGCGAGTCCGGCTCGGGCAAGAGCGTTACCGCGCAGACGATCCTCGGGCTGACCCGCTCGCCCAACGCCCGCATCGAGGGCTCGGTGCGCCTGCGCGATGCCGAGCTGCTCGACGCCGGCGAAGACGAGCTGCGCAAGGTGCGGGGCGAGCGGATCGGGATGGTCTTCCAGGACCCGATGACCTCGTTCAACCCCGTCTACCGGGTCGGCGCCCAGATCGTCGAGGCGATTCGCGCCCACCGCCATGATGTCTCCAGCCAAGCGGCGAACGATCGGGCCGTCGAGCTGCTCGACTCGGTTGGGATTCCCGACGCGGAGCGCCGCGTCGACGACTACCCGCACGAATTCTCGGGCGGGATGCGGCAGCGGGCGATGATCGCGATGGCGCTCTCGCTGGAGCCCGAGGTGCTGATCGCCGACGAGCCGACGACCGCCCTGGACGTGACGATCCAGGCTCAGATCCTGCGCCTGCTCGAGGGCCTCAACCGCGAGCGCAACCTGGCGACGATCCTGATCACCCACGACCTCGGCGTCGTCGCCGAGGTCGCCGACCGGGTGATGGTGATGTACGCGGGGCGGGTGGTCGAGGAAGGGACGCTCGACGAGATCTTCTACGACCCCCAGCACCCCTACACCTGGGGGCTACTCGGCTCGCTGACCCGGCTGGATCGACCGCGGCCGGCGCGGCTGCCGCAGATCAGCGGTGCGCCGCCGTCGCTGCTGGCGCCGCCGACGGGGTGCGCGTTCCGGCCGCGCTGCCCGCATGAGTTCGGGAAGTGCGCCGAGCTGCCGGCGCTCGAGGCTCGCCTCGCCGATGCCCCCTCCCACTGCGATCGCTGCTGGCTCAGTCCCGAGCGGAAGCGCGAGAAGCGCCAGGTCGCCGGCCAGATCGGGCTGGAGGCGCCGGCCTGATGGCGACCGGCGAGCCGCTGCTCGAGGTCACCGACCTCGTCAAGCACTTCCCGATCAAGGAGGGGCTGCTGATCGACCGCGAGGTCGATCAGGTCCGGGCCGTCGACGGGGTCAGCTTCAGCGTCGCCCGCGGCCAGACGCTCGGCCTGGTCGGCGAGTCCGGCAGCGGCAAGTCGACGGTCTGCCGGGCGATGCTGCAGCTGCTGAAGCCGACCGCGGGCTCGGTCCGCTTCGAGGGCGAGGAGATCGCCGGGCTCTCTCGCCGCCGGCTCCGTCCCCTGCGCCGGGAGATGCAGATGATCTTCCAGGATCCCTACGCCTCGCTAAACCCGCGCAAGCGGGTGGGGCAGATCGTCGGCGACCCGCTGAAGCTGCAGGGCGTCGCCTCCGGCGGTCAGCTGCGCACCCAGGTCCAGGAGCTGCTGGAGCGGGTCGGCCTTTCGTCCGAGCACTACGACCGCTACCCGCACGAGTTCTCCGGCGGCCAGCGGCAGCGGATCGGGATCGCCCGGGCGGTCGCCCTGAAACCGAAACTGGTCGTCGCCGACGAGCCGGTCTCGGCTCTCGACGTCTCGATCCAGGCGCAGATCATCAACCTGCTCGATGACCTCCAGGACGAGCTCGGGCTGACCTACGTCTTCGTCGCCCACGACATCGGCGTCGTCCGCCACATCTCCGACCGGGTCGCGGTCATGCACGAGGGCAAGATCGTCGAGCAGGGCAGCGCCGACCAGGTCTGCGAGCACCCGACCGACGCCTACACGAAGAAACTCCTCGCGGCGGTGCCGATCCCCGATCCGCGCGAGAGCCGGGCCCGGCGACAGGGCGCCGCGTCGCCGTCGTGACCCTCCCCCTCTCCCCACCGATCAAGCCGCAGCTGGCGCTGACCCGCAAACAGCTGCCGGTCGGCGAGGAGTGGGCGTACGAGCCGAAGCTCGACGGCTTCCGGGCGATCGTCTTCGTCGACGGCGAGGAGGCCTACATCCAGTCACGCGGCGGCAAAGAACTGGCCCGCTACTTCCCGGAGCTGAGCTTCGCGCCGGGGCGCTGGGTCCTGGACGGCGAGCTGGTCATCCGCGACGCCGACGGCAACCTCGAATTCGACGCGCTACAGGAACGGATCCACCCCGCCCAGTCGCGGATCGAGCTGCTCTCCAAGCAGATTCCCGCCGGCTACATCGTCTTCGACCTGCTCGCCGAGGGCGACGAGTCGCTGCTGGAGGCGCCGCTGGCCGAGCGGCGGGCGCGCCTGGAGGCGATCGCGGGACCGGCCGGCCTGGAGCTGACGCCGCTGACCGCCGACACCGCGCAGGCTGAGAAGTGGCTGGGCAGCATCGAGGGCGTGATGGCGAAGCAGCTCGACGCCCCCTACGTCCCCGGCAAACGCAAGGGCTTCGCGAAGGTGAAGCGCGAGCGCACGATCGACTGCGTGGTGATGGGCTGGCGGCCCGGCAAAGAGGAGGGCACCGTCGGCTCGCTGATCCTCGGCCTCTACGACGGTGAGGAGCTGCGCTCGGTCGGCCACATCTCCGGCTTCAGCGCCGCGGCGAAACGCAGCATGCGGGCGATGCTGGCGCCGCTGGAGACGGGCGAGAGCGGCAGCGCCGAGCCGAGCCGCTGGACCGGAGGGCGCGACTTGGAGTGGGTGGAGCTGCGGCCGGAGCTGGTCATCGAGGTGGGGTACGACCACGCGGCCAGCGGGCGGATACGGCACGGGGCGCGGTTCCACAGCTTCAGGGACGACAAAGCGGCCAGGGAGTGCTTGTTCGAGCAGTTGGACGAAGGCGGCTAGAACAAAGGCTGCTGGTCCGGCGGGTCCTGTCCCGGGGGGAGAGGCCTGCGGGCGAGGTTTACGTTCTCGGCCTCTCCCCCCGGGCCACCCCCCGGAAGGAGGCCTTTGTCTGACCGGGTTGCTCTGCCCGCTGCCCGGTCGGCGCTCCTCAGTCGGTTGCGGCCCCAGCCCTTGAGAGCGCGAGTCGTTTGCTTGCGCTGCTCGGGGCGCATGTAAGCGCGGCCTTGGTAGAGCTGCTCGTAGCGCGGCAACAGGTCGGGGCGTTTTTCCTCTAGCCAGGCGAAGAAGACGTCTTTGACCTCGTCGCGGAGATGGAGGGCGACGCCGCCGAGGAAGCTGGCTTTCGCTTTTGTAGCTCCTTCGATGATCGGGCGGACCTGGTCGGGGTGGTCGTTGATGCCGGGCATCAGCGGGGCGATCAGGACGCCGGAGTCGATACCGCGGCGGCGCAGCTCGGCGACGGCGTCGAGGCGGGCGGCGGGACTGGGGGTATGGGGCTCGGTCGCCCGCCAAGCGTCCTCGTCGAGGGTCGGGACCGAGAGGTTGACCGAGACCGGCAGCTTCTTCGCCATCCGCTCGAAGAGCTTCACGTCGCGCATCACCAGCGGCGACTTGGTCAACACCGAGACCGGCGTCTCCGCCGCCTCCAGCGCCGCGAGGATCTCCGGCATCATCCGGTAGCGGCTCTCGACCCACTGGTAGGGATCGGTGTTCGTCCCCAGCGCCACCAGCTCCCGCTTCCAGCTCGGCCGCGCCAGCTCCGCCCGCAGCAGCTCCGGAACGTTGACCTTGACGACGATCTCACGCTCGAAGTCGCGGCCGGCGCCGAGGTCGAGATAGGTGTGCGTGCGCCTAGCGAAGCAGTAGACGCAGGCATGGCTGCAGCCTCGAAACGGGTTGACCGTCCAATCGAACCCGTAGCGCCCACCCGCGACATGGTTCAGGGCCGAGCGGGCACGGACCTCGTGGAAGTTGATCCCCATCGCCTCAGGGGCATCGAAGGTGCGGGTGACGGTGCCGTCGCCGATGCCCGGCAACCGCAGATCGTTCTCGACTCGCTGTTCGTCCCAGCGCACGAACACATGTTCGCACACGGCGCAAGCGCGCTCGACGCATTTGAGCCGGCTATAGCCGGCTCAAATGAACGAACGGCGTGCGTGTGGAGCGCGCGGGTTAGAGGCTGGAGCCGGTCTCGTCGCGCTTGAAGGCCTCGAGCTGCTCGAGGGCTTTGGCGCGGGCTTTGGAGCGCAGCGGTGGCAGGACGGCGACGAGGTTGCCCATCGGGCCGAGGGCCTGCTTGGCCCAGCGGCGGAAGTCGAAGTCGTCGACGTGGTCGGCGATCTTGCCATCGGCCGCGAAGCGGAAGCTGGCCTGAATGTCGTTGACGACGGGACGCCCGGTGTTGAAGGTGTAGCGGGCGATCCAGTGGGCGCTGCCCGTCTCCTCGCCGGCCTCGTGCTCGTGCAGCTCGATCTTCAGATCGGTGGCGCGGCCGGTCAGCATCCGCCACATGGAGCCAATCTCATCGCCCTCGAGATCGCCGAAGGCCGGGTCGCGGAAGTGGGCACCGGGCGCGTAACAGGCGGTCATCGCGGCGCCGTTGCACTCGCCGAAGGCCGCGTAGAAGCGCTCGATCGTCGCATTGTTGGCCTCGGCGCTCATGCGCGCACCCTACGCCCTATTGGCTCGGCAGCTCGCCGCGGATGGCGTAACGGAGCACGTCGACCACCTGGTCGGCCTCGCGCGCGGTCGCCTGGGCGGCGCGGTCGACCTCCTTCAGGGCGTGGTCGAGCTCGGGGTCGTGGACGGTGACGATCGGCTTGCCGAGGGCGGCCGCGAAGCCGGCGTCGAAGGCCGCGTTCCACTGCCGGTACTTGTCGCCGAAGCGAACGACGACGAGGTCGGCGCCGCGGATCAAGGTCTGGGTGCGGATTGCGTTGACGCCGGCGCCCTTGTGGTCGCGCCAGAAGGAGTCGCGCTCCTCGCCGAGCGTGCCACTGCCGGCATCGTCGGAGGCGGCGTGGTCGGTGACCGGGGCCGAGAAGAAGACCGGCAATCCCGCCTCGCGCGTCCCGGCTTCGATCCGCTCGCGCCAGTCGGTGTGGATCTCGCCGGAGAGATAGACGTTCCAGACGCGCTCGGCCATGAGCCAATTCTAGGCGGTTGCTAGGCTAATTGACGTGAACGTAAGGAAACGGTTCTCTGGGCGCGCGGGGGTGGACGCCGACCACGAGCACTACAAGTGGTGGGCCCTCTCCTGCACCAGCCTGGGGATGCTGCTGGTCGCGACCAACTCGGGAACGCTGATCATCGCCCTACCGGACCTGGAGCGGGCGCTCGGCACCAACCTGCTGGAACTGGTCTGGGTGATCCTCGCCTACATGATCTCCTCGACCGTGCTGGTCCTCACCGCCGGCCGGCTCTCGGACCTGTTCGGCCGCAAGACCGCCTTCGTCGGCGCCTTCGTGATCTTCGCCGCCGCCTCGCTCGGCGCCGGCTTCGCCAGCGACGGCACCCAGCTGATCCTCTGGCGGATCCTGCAGGGGATCGGCGGCGCCTTCATCTTCGCCAACGGCCCCGCCCTCGTCACCGACGCCTTCCCGCGCGAGCAGCTCGGCCTGGCGATGGGAACCAACACGATGGTCGCGGCGATCGGGCTGGTGATCGGTCCGGTTCTCGGCGGCATCCTCGTCTCGATCTCCTGGCAGTGGGTCTTCTGGTTCAACGTGCCGCTGGCACTCGCCGGCGCCATCTGGGCGGCACTGATCCTGCGCGAGCTCTCCGCCCGCGATGCCGTCCGCGGCTTCGACCTGGGCGGCACCCTGACCTTCGTCGTCGGCCTGACCGGGCTCGTCTACGGGATCTCGCGCGGCGGCATCTCCGGCTGGGACGATCCTCTCGTGATCGGGGGGCTGGCGATCGCGGCGGTGCTGCTGCCGCTCTTCGTGCTGATCGAGCACCGCGGTAAGGCGCCGATGCTCGACCTCTCGATCTTCCAAAACCGCCTCTTCGCGGCCGCCACCGGCGCCGCCTTCATCAACGGACTCTCGCGCTTCGCCCTGATGTTCATCTTCGTCTTCTACTACCAGGGCGCCCAGGGGGACGACCCGATCACGGCCGGGATCAAGCTGGCGCCGATGGCGCTGGGGATGCTGGTCTCCTCGCCGCTCGCCGGGATCTGGGCCGACCGCCACGGCTCCCGCACTCTGGCCGCGCTGGGGATGCTGGTCACCGCCGTCGGGCTGGCGCTGATGACGACGCTGCAGGCCGACTCCGCCTACTGGGAGGGCGGCCTCTGGCTGGCCCTAGTGGGGATCGGCTCGGGGATGTTCAACTCGCCCAACACGGCGGCGATGATGGGCACGGTGCCGACCGAGCGGCGCGGGATCGCCGCCGGGGCGCGGACGATGCTGCAGAACACCGGCGCCGTGATCTCGATCGCCTTCGTGCTGGCGATCGTCACCGCCGCGGTGCCGAAACCGGTCCTCTTCAAGATCTTCTCCGGCCTCGCCTCAGGGCTGAGCAGCGCCCAGCTGGATCCCTTCATCGACAACATGCACACGGCGCTGTGGGTGCTTGCCGCGACCTCGGTGATCGGCGCCGGCGTCTCACTGCTGCGCCCCAGCGACGAGAGCGCCCCCGCGGAAGCCGGCGGACGTCGCGGCTCCGCCGTCCTCTCGATCGAGGAGGCGATCTCCGAGGAGATCGAGGCGATGCCATGAGCACGCCACGCCGGGAGCTGCGAATTGGCGACGTCGCCAAGCTGGCCGGGACGACGCCGCGGACGATCCGCTACTACGAGGAAATCGGGCTGCTGCCGGCGACCAGCGGGCGCGAGCCCGGCGCCCACCGCACCTACGCCGAAGCCGACGTCGAGCGGCTCACCGACCTGCTGCGGCTGAAAGACCTGCTCGGGGTCTCGCTGGAGGAGTTGAAGGAGCTGGTCGAGGCCGAGGGCGCCCGCACCGCCCTGCGCCGCGAGTGGCGGGGCGGCGTCGAGGACCCGGTGCGGCGGCGCCAGATCCTCGAGGAGTCCCTCGGCCACATCGGCAACCAACTGCAGCTGGTCCGCCGCCGCCGCGACGAGATCGCCAGGCTGGAAAGCGAGCTGGTGGCGAAACGCCGCCGTGTACAGAAACTCCTGCGTGAGTCAGAGCAGCCGACCGGAGCCGGAGGCCGCGGCGACCCCTCTCGAAACACTCAAGCGCGGCGCTAGCCGCGCGTTTCGAGAGGGGTCGCCGCGGCCTCCCCCGCCCCCGCCGTCTGCTCCTCGAAGTGCTTACTGAGCATCGTCACCTGACCCTGGTAATTGGAGCCGAGGTCGGCGCCGTAGAGGCGCTCGGCCGGGGCGGCCATGCGCTCGAGGCCGAGCTTGCAGACGGGCTGGCGGTGCTCGACCATGAAGGGGACGTCGCGGGCGCGCACCTCCAGCGCCGCGCGGCTGCCGTGCTTGGCGCCCCGCGGGTCATAGCCGAAGCCGGGGTCGAAGAAAGACCGGGTCCCAGTAGTCGGTCCAGCGGTAGGCGCGGATCTTCGAGAGGTCGACCGGGAGGCTGTTCTTCTTGGCCCGGTAGCCGACGGTGCGGTCGCCGGGCCCGGAGAGGTCGAGACTGAGGAAGAGGCCGTCGGAGAGCGCCAGGTCGGACTCCGGCACCGGACCTGAGTCGACGTAGAGCAGTGGTGCCTCGTCCTGGAGGTCGCGGATCTCGCCGTCGTCGAGGCGGACGTCGCCGCGGGCGATCCGCAGCTGGTTGAGCGAGAGCCCGGTCTTGACCTGGATCGCGAAGGAGCGCGGCACGACCTCCAGGTAGAGCTTGCCGCGGTAGCCGGGACGGATGTCGTCGAAGCGGTGGTGGCGATCGGTGATGACCCGGGTGAAGACGTCGAGGCGTCCGGTCGAGCTCTTCGGGTTGGCCTTGGCCCGCACGTCCTCGGGCAGCGCCAGCTCCTCGATCAGCGGCACCAGGTAGGGACGGTCGCGCTCCAGCACGGCGCCATCGCGCAGGTCGACTTTCTGGAAGGCCAACCCCTCGGTCTTCTCCTCGACGGTGGAATCGACGTCCGGCAGGAACGAGCAGCGCAGCGCCCAGGCGAAGTCGCCGAGCCGCAGGTCGATGCTGGCCGGCTGGACCGACTCGGGGCGGATCCGGTAGTCGCCGGAGCTGACCCACTCCGCCTCGATCGCCCGGTTCAGCTCCTGCGAAGGGAAGACGCCAGGCGTCGGCTCGCTCATCCAGCAGAGATTATTCGCCTCGCCTCGACGGCGCCGAGGTAGGGCGTCAGCGCGAACTCGAGCACGTCGGGGAGCAGGGTGTCGATCTGCTCCGCTTCGCCGGCGAGCACCCGCCGGCCCAGCAGGGAGGCGATGCCGCCGACCACGGCCTCGTCCGTCGCCGCCGGCACGGGATCCCCGTCCGGCGCCGCTGGAGCGCCCTGGCGCAGGTAGGGGACAAAGCTCTCGACCGCCGCCTGGTAACGGTCGTAGACGCCGCGACCGGCGCGCAGTCCCTCGACCAGGGAGATGCTGGCGAGGGCGGGGTCGCCGGCCAGGAAGCTGAGCAGGGCCGTGATCCCGTCCCGCACCCGGGGCGGCCATTCGGACTCCTCGTGGGCGGAGCAGGCGTCGACCATCTCCTTGCGAATTCGCTCTATCGCCGCTTCATAGGCGGCGAAGAAGCACTCATCCTTACTCCGGAAGTGCTTGTAGAAGTCACTCTTAGAGACAGCGGCGCGTTCACCGATCAGCGACACGGTGGTTTTTTGATACCCCACCGCATAGAGAGCTTCGGTGAGTCCAGCGATCAATCTTTCGCGCTGGTTCCGAGCTACGAACTCGGGGGAAAGGCCATGGCGTCCGCGGGGAAGTCGCTCCATTAACTATTGGAGTCTGCCACCGTACTGTCACTTTCGCCTCCCGGTCAGGGGCCCTGTTTCGCTACACCGTGGTACGGAGAAAGCACGAAGTCCAGCAGTTCGGGCATCAGCTCCGGCGCCTGCTCGGCCTCACCGCGGCGAATCTGCTGGTGGAGGATCCAGGCCACACCGCCGACGAGGGTCTCCTCGATCGTGTCCGGCAGACCCGTCTCCTCGGGGACGCCTCGGCGCAGCATCTCGATGAATCGCCGCACGGCGTCGTCGTAGCGGGCCGAGGCGGCCGGTGTCGCCGAGACCGCCTCGATCAGGCACATGCGCGCCGTCGCCGGATGCTCAGCGAGGTAGGTGAGAAATGTGCGGAGGCCGGCCTCGACCCGCTGCTCCCAGTCCTCCCCAGCCGCCGCGCAGGACTGGTCGATTCGTGCCGTGATCTCGTCGATGGCGCTGTCGAAAGCGCCGAGGAAGACCTCTTCCTTGCCGTCGAAGTTGTCATACAGCGTTTTGCGGGCTACCCCGGCACGCCGAACGATGTCGGCGATCTTGGTTGCCTCATAGCCCTGTTCCGCACTCAGCTCCGCCATCGCATCCATAATGCGGCGGCGCTTACGCACAGCGACGAACTCTCGTGGAAGCACGGGCCGAGTCGGCTTCACCTGGGCTCCCCTGCTTGGGGGTGGGAGCATGGCGTGAAGAATAGCCGTGCCGCCAAAAAAGACGCACAAGACAGCGACTCTTCTGGTACCTTGAGAAAACTTCAAGCGTTCTTATTGGAAACGTGGGGGTTTTCCAGTGCCATTCGATCGAGTTCAATTGAGCGAGGAGAAGCTGGTGGCCGCGATCGGCGATCAGTGGCCTCCTGCCCAGGTCGATGCCGTACTCGAACTGCTGAGCAGCAGCGATGGCAAGTTCCCCTCCGGGGTTCGCAAACTCCCCTCCGATCTGGTCAGCGCGGTGCAGCGCGAGCGGTTGATCGCGGCAATGCTGCGAGCCGCCTCCGAACTCGGATACCGGGAAACCAACGTCCAGGACGTGATCGACCGGGCCGGTGTCTCCCGCCCCACCTTCTACGAGCACTTCTCCAACAAAGAAGACTGCTTCCTCGCCGCCTTTGACATCACCGCGGAGCGCCTTCGCGACCGCATCGGCGCCGCCGCCGAGAAGGGCGGCGACAACCTGCGCAACCGCTTGCGCTTCGGGCTGGAAACCCTGCTGCACTTCGCCGCCACCGAACCGGAGGCCGCCCGCACCCTGATCGTCGAGGCCCGCGCCGCCAGCGCCGACGCGGCGATGCGCCGCGACGAGCTGCTCGACCACTTCGCCATCTGCATCGACACCCAGGTCAGCGAACTGCTTCCCGACGCCCCCTCCCACTCGCCGATCACCGCGGCGGGAATAGTCGGCGGCGTCGAAGCGCTCCTCTACTCCCGCCTCAACAAGGGCGAACTCGACGACCTCGACGCGCTCCTGCCCTCGACGATGTACTTCCTGATCCTTCCCTTCGAGGGTCACGAGGCCGCCAGCGAGGAGCTCGCCGTCACTTCGCTTTCCTAGCCTCCATCAAGGTCGCCGTTTGCAAGGGCCCTTATGCTGAGCCGATGCGATCGCCGACGGCGGCACGGGCGGCCTTGGGCCTCCTTTTCGTCGCCGCGGTGACGATCGGGCTGACCGCGGCGGTGCTGCCGCGGACCTTCTACGACGACTTCCCGTTCATCGCCCACTGGGTCGAGCTGCTGCCTCCCTACAACGAGCACCTGGTCACCGACGTCGGCGGGCTCTACCTCGGCTTCGCGGTGCTCTTCGCCTGGGCGGCGTGGACGCTGGAGCGCGCCCTGGTGCGGGCGGTCTGCGCGGCCTGGATGCTGACTGCGACGATCCACCTCGTCTTCCACTCCGGCCATCTGGCCGGTTTCGGCACCGCCGACGCGATCGCCGAGATCGCCACCCTGGCACTGCTGTTGGCGCCGCCGCCGATCGCCATCTGGGGCATCGGCCGTGAGGCCGACCGCGCTCTATAGGCTCGCCGTCGATGAAGGCCATGCGCTACATCGCTCTCGCCGAGGCGACGAGCTTCCTCGCCCTCCTGGTCGCCTCCTTCCTCAAACACCAAGGGGAAGGAGAAACCGGAGTCCAGATCCTCGGCCCAATCCACGGCCTGCTCTTCATCGCTTACGTGTTGATCGCCCTCAACCTCCGTCCCCAGCAGGGCTGGTCCGCCAAGACCACCTTCTGGATCCTGGTCGGCGCCGTCCTCCCCTTCGGCGGCTACGTCGTCGACTGGTGGCTGATCCGCAACCCCCGCGAGGCCCCCGAGCCCAGCTGACCCCCCGCGAGCGGATCGGGGCCGGGAGATCAGAGTAAGAACCTGCGGGGGAGAGTCCGCTACCTGCACTCCCTTGGGCATTGGTGCCCACTGTTAGCCGCTTCTTCGGGATCACGATCAGGATGTTCTTTGACGACCACGGGTTCCCGCACTTCCATGCCCGCCACGCCGACGGGGAAGCCAAGGTCCGGATCGACAATCTCGAGGTCATGGACAGCGACCTGGGTCGTCGACAGATACGCCTTGTGCTGGCCTGGGCAGCGCTTCATCAGGAGGAGCTGGAGGAGAATTGGCGCCGAGCGCGAGCCGGTGAGACACTTCTGGAGATCGAGCCATTGCAATGAACGGCCTAACTCCTGACATAACTGCGGCCGCCGTCATCCGCCACGGCGTTCTTCGCCTGACTTTTGCCGATGGACTGAGCGGCGAAGTCGAGGTGCTCGGCCGCATGCACGGTCCCGTCTTCGAGGCAGCACGCACTAAAGAGGGCTTTGCCAAGGTCAACGTCGATAGCGAGGCCGGCACGATCGTCTGGCCGGGGGGCGTCGATCTCGCCCCCGACACGCTCTATGAGCGCATCCGATCTGGTGTTTGGCCAGAATCTCGCGCACCTGCCTGACGCCGTTTAGCGTTTAGACAAGCAAGCCATGGATGCAGGGGTTGCTCGCCGGTCGGGGGGCACCGTCATCACCAAGTTCCGCTGCCGCCCTAACGGCGGCAGCGGAGGGGGTGGGATTCGAACCCACGAGCGCCTTGCGACGCCAACAGTTTTCGAGACTGCCCCGTTCAACCGCTCCGGCACCCCTCCGGGACTCGACCTGGGCTGATTCTAGGCATCCCGGAACTCAAGGCACGGCCACGGCGAGTCGATGACGCCGCGTGGACAGTGGCGAGCAGACCTCGACGGGGCGGTTCTTCGACCGCCATCCCCGCCTGCTGCGCGGGCTGGCGCTGTTGGCGCTGCTCTGGGGAGTCGGCTACCTGACCTGGCGGGTCGGCTGGAGCGGCGAAGGGGCGAGCCCCGTGCTCTTCGCGATGCTGCTGGCAACCGAGCTCTACGGGCTTTACGCGCTGGCGATCCTGACCTGGTTCTCCTGGTCACGGCCGGTGGTGGTGCGGCCGGCGGCGGCGCCGGGCCGGGCGGTCGACGTCTACGTCTGCACCTATGACGAGCCGACCGAGGTCGTGATGGCGACGCTGGCCGGCTGCCGCGCCCTCACCTATCCGCACACGACCTGGCTGCTCGACGACGGCCGCCGTCCCGAGATGGAGGCGATCGCGAAGCTGGCCGGCGCCCGCTACCTGACCCGCGCCGACAACTCCCATGCCAAGGCCGGCAACCTCAACGCGGCGCTGCCACGCACCGAGGGCGATCTGGTCCTGATCCTCGACGCCGACCACGTGCCGATGCCGGACGCGCTCGACGCCCTGGTCGGCTACTTCGACGATGAGCGCATGGCCGTCGTCCAGAGCCCGCACGACTTCTTCAACCACGACTCCGCCCAGCACTACGCCGTCGGCCGCCACGAGCAGTCGCTCTTCTACCGGGTCGTCAGCCCCGGCAAGGACCGCCACGGCGCCGCCTACTGGTGCGGCTCGGCGGCGCTGATCAACCGCCACGCCCTGCTGGCCATCGGCGGCGTCGCCACCGAGACGATCGCCGAGGACTTCCACACCACGATCCGGCTGCTGCGCGAGGGCTGGCGCACCCGCTACCACGATGAGGTCCTGGTCCAGGGGCTGGCCCCGCACGACCTCGACGGCTACCTGCTGCAGCGCGACCGTTGGGCGCGCGGCAACCTTGCCGTCTTCACGCTCGCCGAGTCCCCCCTGCGCGCCCGCGAGCTGAGCCCGCTGCAGCGCCTCTCCTACCTCGCCAGCCTGCTCGCCTACCTGGCGCCGCCGATGCGGCTGCTGCTGCTGGTAACGCTGGGACTGGTGCTGTGGACGGGCGCCCTGCCCTTGAAGATCAGCGTCGCGGCGCTGGCGGCGCTCTGGCTGCCCTCGCTGCTCCTCAACCTCAGCGCCGGCTCGGCGCTCGCCCGCGGCTACATGCGGATTCCCGAGACCGCCCACTACGAGCTGCTGACGATGGAGATCTACACCCGCGCTCTGCGCTGCATCGTGCGGCCGGGCCGGACCGCCTTCGAGGTGACACCGAAGCAGGGCAGCGACGGCGGCGGCCTCGACGCCGTGCGCAAGCTCCACCTGGTCCTCTTCTGCACCGTCCTGCTCGCCACCGGCACGCTGCTGCGGCTGCTCGACCTGGCCGGGGTGGGCCCACTGCCGGACATGCCCGGGATCGCCGCGGTAATCGTGCCGCTGCTGGGGCTGTTCGAGCTGCGGCGCCTGCTGAAAACCCTCTTCGCGGTCGGGCGGCGGCGCCAGCGCCGGCTCGTCTACCGCTTCGAGGGCGATGCCGAGGCGCACTGCTTCTCCGCCGACGGCCACGTGCCGGCGCGGCTGGTCGACGCCAGCGCCTCCGGGGTCGGGCTGGTCGCCGAGGCGCCGCTGCCGATCGGCGACCGGCCCGCGGTGCTGCTGCAGCTGGCCGACGCGAGCGGCGCCGTGCACGAGGTCAGCGCCCAGGTCGAGGTGCGCAGCTGCCGCGAGGTCGAGGGAAGCTTCCTGATCGGCGCCACGATCGCCGAAATCGACCCCGACTCCCGCCTGCGCCTGATGGAGTGGTGCTACGTCGTCTGCAACCACGAGCGCCTGCGCGGCCACCGCCCCTTCGCCCCGCCGCTGCCGGAGTCCGAGGCAATCGTCGTCTCCCTCGACGAGTACCGGGAGAGCCAAGTTCCACGTCCCCTCCCGGTCGTAGAGCAGGCCTAGCCACGGCCGCCCTCCGGCCGTTGGACCAAGTCTGGCAAGGACGCAGTGAGCGCCGTGTGCTCCGCACACAAGCGATCGAGGACGCCGCCAGGCGCCGGTCCAACGGCCGGAGCGGAGAGGGAGGGATTCGAACCCTCGAGGCGGGTTAACCCCGCCCACGCGATTTCCAATCGCGCTCCTTAAGCCGCTCGGACACCTCTCCAGGTGCAGACGAAGCGTATTGACTCTCAGCCGCGACGGGCGTTGAAGAACTCGCGCAGGAGGGCGGCGCACTCTTCCTCGCGGACGCCGGCGATCAGCTCGGGCCGGTGATTGAGCGCCGGCTCGCCGAGTACGTCGAGGACGCTGCCGGCGGCGCCCGCCTTCGGGTCGGGGGCGCCGACGACGACGGTGGGGATGCGGGCGAGGACGATCGCGCCGGCGCACATCGCGCAGGGCTCGAGGGTGACGTAGAGGGTGGTGCCGGGCAGGCGCCAGCCGCCGAGCGCCGCAGCGGCGGCGCGGATCGCGAGGATCTCGGCATGGGCCGTGGGGTCGCGGCGCAGCTCACGCTCGTTGCCGGCGCGGGCGATGGGCTCGCCGGCGCGGACGATCGCGGCGCCGATCGGGACGTCCCCGTGGGCCTCGGCAAGGCGCGCCTGCTCGAGCGCCAGGCCCATCGCCTGCACGTGCTCGACCATTGGTTTGCCTTCGCTCATCGATCCGGGAGTATGTCCCCCTACAACTTCACCGGCCTGCCGGTGTTAGCTCTAGAGCTCGCTCGAATGCAGGGTTTCCGGCGCGCGACGACCAGATGAGACGACTGCTCCCGACACTCGCAAGCGCGACCCTGCTCACGGCCCTGACCGTGACCGCCGCCCCCGCGGGCGCTGCCGTGGGCATCGCCCCGGGGCGCGAATTCGCGCCCCGGCAGGTGGTCGTCAAGTTCGACGGCGAGCGGCGCGGCCGGGCGCTGGCGCTGCCCGCCGGCGTCGGCGTGATGCGGACGGCGGCGGCGCTGCGCCGCAGCCCCCAGGTCGCCTACGCGGAGCCGAACTACGTCGCCACCGCCTCGGAGGCGCTGCCGGTCTCCAACGTCGTCCTCCCCAATGACCCGGGCACCCTCGACGGCGCCTCCGAAGCCGCCGCCACGGTGGGCAACTGGGCCTTCAAGCAGTGGAACTTCCTGCCCTCCGAAGGAGCGGCGACGTCGCGTCTGCCGATCTCTCCCGGCGGCATCGACGCGGTCGACGCGTGGCGCAATCTCGACGAAGTCGGCCACCCTGGCGCCGAAGGCATCACCGTCGCCGTCCTCGACACCGGCATCGCCTATCGCAACCTCGGCAACGAGTTCGTCGCCAGCCCCGACTTCGCCCCCGGGCAGTTCGTCAAGGGGTACGATTTCATCGACGACGACCGCCTGCCGCTGGATGAAAACGGCCACGGCACCCACGTCGCCGGCACGATCGGCGAGAAGACCGACAACGCAGTCGCCGTCACCGGCCTCGCCTACCGGGCAAAGCTGATGCCGGTGCGGGTGCTGGACAAACACGGGCGCGGCCAGGCGACCGACATCGCCAAGGGCATCCGCTTCGCCGTCGCCCACCACGCCAAGGTGATCAACATGAGCTTCAACTTCGGCTGTGAAAAGAAGGTGCCGGAAGTCGACGAAGCGCTGCGCGAGGCCTACGCCGCCGGCGTCGTCGCGGTTGCCTCGGTCGGCAACCTCGGCTCGGAGACCTGCGTCTCAGAGCCGGCGACCGGACCGCGGGTGATCGGCGTCGGCGGCACCACCGAGGGCGGCTGCCTCGGCAACTACTCGCTGGGTGGCCACGGGGTCGACCTGCTGGCGCCGGGCGGCGGCACGCCGGCGACCGGCTGCCCGTCGGTCTCGGCCCGGCCGATCTACCAGGTGACGCTGAAAGCCAGCAGCACCCGAATCTTCTCGATCCCCGGCAATTACGTCGGCACCTCGATGGCGGCCGCCCACGTCAGCGGCGTCGCCGCGATGATCCTCGCCGCCGACACCTACGGCGGCCCGCGCTTCATCCCGGAAACCGGGCAGGGCGCCAAACCCCGCGTCAACGGAGTCACCAAACGACTGCGCGAAACGGCGCGCAACCTCGGCCTACCGACGACGCAGCAGGGCGCCGGCCTGATCGACGCCGCCCGCGCGACCGAACCGCGAGCGCCCGTCGGCTAGACCCCGTTGGTCCGCGCCTCCTGAGGGCGCCTGACCAAGCAGATCAAGGACGAGCGAGGGAGTGTGCTCTGCACATGACCGAGCGAGGACGCCGAAATGCGCAGTCAGGCGCCCTCAGGTGGTGCGGACGATGATCACGCTGCATGGGGCGTGATGAGAGATGTTGTTGGGAACGCTGCCGAGCACGAAGCGGCGGGCGCCGGTCATCCCCTTGTTGCCGACAACGATCAGGTCGGCCTTGGTCTCTTCGGCGACGTTGAGGATCGCCTCGGCGGGATCGCCCTCGACCGGGTGGGTCTGGACCTCGATGCCCTCCTTGCGGGCGTCGGCGGCGGCGGCGTCGAGGACGAGGTTGACGTCCTCGCGCGGGCCGATCTCGTACTGAACGTCCGGCGGCGCATCGCGCTGCTGATCTTTGACTTTGCGCTCGGGAATCGGCGCGTAGGCGCTGACGATGCTCAGCGTCGCACCCGCCAGCTTGGCGAGGTCGACGGCCTGTCGGACTGCCTCCCCGGCCGTCTCAGATCCGTCGGTTCCAACCACGATACGAGTGAACACGCCCCGTCTCCTCTGCTCGGTCGCTGAACGGGCTCGATACTAACCGCGATCCCGAACCGTGGTTCCTTATGCACGTATTACGTCACTAAGGAACCACGCGATTGGCGGTGCTTTGGTCGAGGTAGGCGTGAGCCTGCTGAGCGGAAAGGCCCCGGAAGCCATCGCCGAGGATCTCCGTCGGCGTCGTCGCCAGGCGCACGACCGCGATCGCGATCGAGGCGACGAGGCAGACGATCAGCACCACCATTCCCGCTTTCCAGATCCAAGGCACGCGGCAGACCCTAGCCGGGGGCATAGGCTTGGGGCATGGGACTGGAGAAGGTTGCCGACGGGGTCTGGCTGCTGCGCGGTGACTTCCGCGGCGCGATGAACATCTACTTCCTCGAGGACGGCGACGGCGTCGTCCAGTTCGACGCCGGCACCAAGGGGATGCGCAAGAAGGCGCGGGCGGCCGGGGAGCAGCTCGGCGGCGTCAAGCGCGTCGTCCTCGGGCACGCCCACGCCGACCACCGCGGCACCGCTCCTTATATGGGGGCACCGGTGTTCTGCCACGCCGACGAAGTGGCCGACGCCGAAAGCGATGCCGCGATCGCCCCCTACTTCGACCTCGCCCAGCTGCCGGTGGCCTGGGTGCGGTGGATCTATCCGACGCTGCTGCGGCGCTGGGACGGCGGCGCCGTGAAGATCGCCGGCACCGTCGCCGAGGGTGACGAGATCGCCGGCTTCCAGGTCATCCACTTCCCCGGCCACGCGCCGGGGCTGATCGGCCTCTGGCGCGAGAGCGACCGGGTGGCGCTGGTCAGCGACGTCGTCTACCTGGTCGACTCGGGCCGGCTGAAACCGCTGCCCGAGGGCGAGGCCAGCGTCCCCCACCCCGCCTGGGCCTGGAACCACGAGAAGGCGAAGGAGTCGGTCCGCAGGCTGGCCGCGCTGGACCCGCAGGTGGTCGGCGCCGGGCACGAGCAGCCCCTGCGCGGCGACAGCCTGCGCGAAACGCTGGAGCGAGCGGCCGAGAAGAACTGAGGCCGCGGGGCGGCGGGGACGGGCATCGCGAGCCCTGCTGCCATAAGTTGCCACCTGATGATCGGGACCTACGCCTCGGCGGCGCTGATCTGCGCCGCTTCGCTGCTGGCCGGGCGCGCCATCCTCTCGCTGGCCGGGCGGCGCTCGTGGTCGTGGCTGGAGCCCGGCGTCGGCCTCGCCGCGGTGCTCGCCGTGACCGGCCTGCTGGCGCGGGCGCCGGGGCATGGGACCAGCGTCACCCTCGGGGTCGTGGCGCTGCTGATCGTCGCCGCCCTGGTCGTCTGGCGGCTCCCCTACGAGGCGCCGGGAGCGCTGCGGGCGGGGCTGCCGGTGGCGATCGTCCTCCTTCTCGCGCTGGCGATCCCCTTCGCGGTCAGCGGCCGCTGGGGCCTGCTCGGCGTCGGCTTCAACAACGACCTGGGGCTGCACCTGGCCTGGGCCGAGTGGCTGCGCAGCGGCTTCGGGCCGGCACCGGACACCGGCTACCCGCTGGGACCGCACGGGCTGGCGGTGGCGACCGCGGCCTTCCCGGGGATCGGGCTGGGGCAGGCCTTCATCGGCGAGATCGTCGCGATCGGCGTCCTCACCGGGCTGACCGCGCTCGGCGCCCTGCGCGAGCTGGCGCCGGGCCGGCGGCTGCTCGCCGCGGCGCTGGTCGCCCTCCCCTACCTGGCCGCGTCCTACTTCGCCCAGGCCGCCTTCAAGGAGACCGCCGAGGCGCTCTTCGTGCTCACCTTCGCCATCTACCTGGTGACGATCGACAGATCGCGCGGCGGCGCCCGCAGCCATGCGCCCTCCCCAGACACTCGACAGCGAGCGCCGCGAGCTGTGTCTGGGGTGGGCGCCTGGCTGCGGGCCCTCCCACCCCTTGCCCTGGCGGGAGGCATCTTCTTCTCCTACAGCTTCGCCGGCCTCGCCTGGCCGATCGCCATCGCCGCCCTCTGGAGCCTGGCCCAGCCGCCCGTGCGGCGGGCGCTGCGGCCGCGGGAGCTGCTGCGCATCCTGCTGCGACCGGCGGTGCTGGCGACTCTCCTCGTCCTCGCCGGCCTCGCGGTCGTCGCCACCATCGTCGGCCCTTTCGGCTTTGCCAGCAGCTTCAACAAAGTCGCCGGCAGCAACACCTACGGCCCCGTCTCCCCGATCGAGGCGCTCGGCGTCTGGCCGGCCGCGAACTACCGGCTCGACGCGGTCGGCGGCGCGCCGCTGGCTGGGATCGCCGGGGCGATCGCCGTCCTGGCGCTGTTGGCCGGCGTCGCCTGGTGGGTGCGCCGCGACGAGCCGACGATCCCGATCGCCTTCGGCGCCTGCGGCCTCCTCTACCTCGCCTCGCTGCCCTCCAGCGGCGACTACTCCCAGGCCAAGGCGTTGATGATCGCGGCGCCCCTGGCGATGCTTGTCGCGATCCGCCCGCTGCTCACCGAGTTCGGTCGGCGACGGGCCGAAAATACGCCTACAGGGAGGGAAATCGGCCCATCAACGGGTCTGGTGCGGGTGGGCTGGGCAGTATTGGCGGTGGCGTTTGTGGGAGGGGCGATCTACTCGAGTGCGCTGGTGCTGCGGGACGCGCCGGTCGGGCCGGCGGGGCATGGCAGTGAGCTGGAGGCGTTCCTGCCCGTCGTCCACGGCAAGCCAGTGCTCTACGCGGGGCAGGATCGCTACGCCGCCTACGACCTGCTCGGGGCGGACACCCACGTGCCGCTGGTCGAGTTCCCCGACGCCGACGTGGCGCCCAATCCAGAGAAGCCGTTCGACACCGGCGACGCCTACAGCCCGATCGACTTCGACTCCCTCTCCCACGGGACGCTGGAACGCTTCGAATACGTGATCACCGGGCGCGCCGCCTGGAACAGCCAGGCGCCGCCCAACTTCAAGCGGATCGCCGCGACTCCCTCCTACGTCCTCTGGAAGCGAACCGGCCCGACTCCCGAGAACCGTCACGTCCTGCTCGAGGGAACCGAGGCGGGGGCGCGAGCCGGCTGCGCGGCGCCGGAGATCCGCGTCCTGCTCGCCAACCGCGGCCGCGCCTCGCTCTTCTCCGGCGCCGTGATCGGCTCCAAAGCCGCCTGGGAGGAGGGCAGCATCCTCGGCACCGGGGCGCGGACCTCGCAGTCGCTGAAGCTGCCGGCGGGCAGCTGGAACCTCTCGATCCAGTACTTCTCCCCCTTCGACCTGACCCTCTCGGCCCCCGGCTTCGAGGAGCCGCTGAAGGCGGCGCTGGACGGCCAGCGGCCGAACACGATCAGCCTCGGCAACAACGGCCAGTTCTGGCCGGCCGGGCGCTACGAGAGCGACGGTGGCAGGACGAAGTTCACGCTCGCCGCCGACGACGCCAGCACCCCGCAGAGCCTCAGCGGCTACGACGGCAAGGCCTACGTCGGCGAGCTCGTTGCCGTCCCGGCCGGGCCACACCGGATCGTCCCGCTGGGCCAGGCGTGCAACGCCATGATCGACTGGTACGAATCCAAAGAAGCCCCCTAAACGACCCCTCGCCACAAGGCCGTCTGACCAAGCAGATCAAGGACGAGCGAGGGAGTGTGCTCTGCACACGACCGAGCGAGGAACTCGCGCTTCGCGCTCGCACCGCTCCCTTCGGTCGCTGGATGCGCCGGTCAGACGGCCTTGGCCGAAAGTCGCTCCGGCGAAACCCGAACTACGTCCCAGACCAGGCCGGCCTTCTCCAAGCCGTCGATGACCAGGGCGGAGAGGTCCAGCTGGTAGCGGCCGAGGCCGTGGGTGGCAGAGGTCGGGAAGGCGTGGTGGTTGTTGTGCCAGGCCTCGCCGAAGGTCGGGATCGCGATCAGCGCCAGGTTGCGCGACTGGTCGGTGGTCTCGAAGTCCTGGTTGCCGAAGACGTGGCAGAGCGAGTTGATGCTGTAGGTGAAGTGGTGGAGGACGAAGACGCGGACCAGGCCGCCCCAGAGCAGGCCGGTGAAGGCGGCGAAGAGGGTGCCGCCGATGATCCAGCCGAGGAAGAAGGGGAGCAGCAGGCCGCCGATTGCCCAGTAGATGAAGGTGGCGTCGATCCGGCTGATGATCGGGTCCTTGAGCAGGTCCGGCGCGAAGCGCTCCTTGTTGCCGCGCTGGGTGTGGATGAAGAGCCAGCCCATGTGGGCGTGGAAGAGGCCTTTTAGCGCGCCCGACCAGCCGTGGCCGTGGTCGACGTGGGGGCTGTGCGGGTCGCCCTCGACGTCGGCGAAGGCGTGGTGCTTGCGGTGGTCGGCGACCCAGGAGATGACCGGGCCCTCGATCGCCACCGAGCCGGCGATCGCCAGCAGCCCATGCAGCCACGGCTTCGCTTTGAAGGCGCGGTGGGTGAGGTGGCGGTGGAAGCCGACCGTGATCCCGAGCCCGCTGAAGACGTAGAGGCCGAGGAAGAGGAAGACGTCGCTCCAGTGCAGGGCGCTGCCCCAGACCTGCCAGGCGGCGAGGCCGATCGCGACGAACGGGATCAGCGTGACCAGGCCGGTGATGATCCGGTCCCGCGTCTCGTTTTCGACGGGCTGGATGTCGGAAGGCAGGGGGCCTGCGGTGGAGGACATGGCGGCGATGATAGGGCTCGAACCTGAAGCTTGGGGGTGCATTTTGCATCGATCGGTGTCAAATAGACCCGGGCGGGCCGATTTCCCCCCAGATGGGTGGGTTTTGGACCCGGTCGCGATTGTTAGGGTGCTGGCGATGGCGTTTGCTGACACCGGCCGGTTGCGAAGCGAGATCGAGGCGCGCATCCCCGAGCGGCCCTTCGCGGTCGAGTTCTGGGATGGGACGCGGCTGCCGTCGACCTCCGGCGGGGGCCCGACCTTCTCGATCCGTTCGCCGCGCGCCGCCGCCCACGTGCTGCGGGCGCCGGGGCAGCTCGGGCTCGGCCGTGCCTATGTCAGCGGCGAGATCGAGGTCGACGACATGGACGCGGTGATCGAGCTGCTCGACGGCTGGCAGGCCCCCGCCCTGGAGGGCGCCGACAAGCGGGCGCTGCTGCTGGGCGCCGTGCGCGCCGCCGGCCTCAGCAAGCCGCCGCCGCGACCGCAGTCGGAGCTGCGCCCCAGCGGCCGCCGGCACAGCAAGGAGCGCGACGCCCGCGCCGTACGCCACCACTACGACGTCTCCAACGAGTTTTTCGAGCTCTTCCTCGGCGAGACGATGGTCTACAGCTGCGCGATCTTCTCGCGCGGCGCGACGACGCTGAAAGAGGCCCAGGAAGAGAAGCTGAAGACGGTCGCCCGCAAGCTCGAGCTGAAGGAGGGCGATCGCGTGCTGGACGTCGGCTGCGGCTGGGGCGGCTTCCCGCTCTGGGCGGCGACCAAGCACGGCGCCAGCGTCGTCGGAATCACCCTCTCCCCTCCCCAGGCCGAGAAGGCCCGGCAGCGGGCGGAGGAGGCGGGGGTCGCCGACAAGGTCGAGATCCGCGTCATGGACTACCGCGACCTGCCGGCGACCGGCGAGAAGTTCGACGCGATCGCCAGCATCGGCATGGTCGAGCACGTCGGCGCCTCCCAGATCGAGGTCTACGCGCAGACGCTGGCGCGGATGCTGGAGCCGGGCGGGCGCCTGCTCAACCACGGCATCACCCGCCTGCGCCACAGCGACGGCGAGGCCGGCGCCTTCTCGGAGCGCTACGTCTTCCCCGACGCGGCGCCGCTGCACCTCTCGCGCAACCTGCTGGCGCTGGAACGGGCCGGCTTCGTCGCCCACCACGTCGAGGACTTCGCGCCCGACTACGCGGAGACGCTGCGCCACTGGTACACCAACCTCGACGACAACCTCGACGAGGCGATCCGGCTCGCCGGCCCCGAACGGGTCCGCGTCTGGCGGCTCTACCTGCGCGCCGCCCGCAACGGCTTCGAGAGTGGCTTCACGTCCATTTACCAGGCGCGTTGCAGCCTCGCCTAGGCCGGGAAGTCGCTTTCGACGGTCTCCAGCGCCCAGTCGGCGCCGGACTCGTCTAGTTCCTCGACCGTGTAGCTGCCAGTCGCCACGCCGACCACCCTGATGCCGGCGCCGTGACAGGCGCTGACGTCACGGGGGGTGTCGCCGACGCCGATCGCCGTGGTGGGGTCGAGCGGGCTGCCGGCGACGACGCCGCCGCGCTCGAGCGCCTTCTTGGTCAGCTCGGTGCGGTCGCGGGAGTCGGAGCCGTAGCCGCCGAAGGCGAAGAAGTGATTGAGGCCGCCGCGGGCGAGCTTGATGTGGGCTGCCGATTCGATGTTGCCGGTGACGATGCCGAGCAGGACGCCCCCTTCGACCAGTTTCGGCAGCAGCTCCTCGATGCCCGGCATCACTCGGTAACCGCTCGACTCGGCGACGGCATCTTCCAGATGGCTGAGATAGCCGGCGATCGCCTCCGCCCGCTCGGCCTCGCTGCCGTCGCGGCCGATCACCTCGCGGAAGACGATCTCGGCGATTTCCGGGTCGGTCATGCCGGCGTGGGTGTGCTCCTCGATGTCGGCGTCGATGCCGTGCAGCTCACGGAAGGCGCGCTGCCAGGCGACGGCACCCGCCCCGCCGGTGACGAGCAGGGTGCCGTCGATGTCGAAGAGGACCGTGGCGATCACGGCGGCGAACCTAACAGGGCGCTAGCGGCGAACGTCAGCGCGCGCGTGGGCGCGGCTGGAACTCTGGGCCTGGGGCACGGTGACGTCGCTGCCGCGGACGAAGCGGCGGTGGCGGCCCTTGCGCCCCGGGCGGGGCTGCGGCGACTGGCCGGAACCGGACCCCGTGAAGGCCGAGCCGCTGGCGGCGACCGAGCCGACGCCGGACGCGGACCCGGCAAGCGTGGCGACCAGGGCGCCGCCGACGCTGCCGACCCGCAGCTTGGCGGTCTTGGCGCCGGCGCTGTCGGGGGCGAAGCGGACCCGGACCAGGCACTCGGCGCCCGGCGCCAGCGTGGCCCCGGTGCACTCGTCCCCGGCCAGCGCGAACTGGTCGAGGTCGACACCGACGATCGAGACGCCGCTGAGGTCAAGCGGCGTGCTGCCGTCGTTGCGGACCGCGAAGGCGTGAGCAGCGCTCTTGGTGCCAGCAGCCTGCGAGCCGAAGTCAAATCCGGAGGGCACGAGCGTCACGGCAGGGGCGACGCCTTCGCCCTGCAGCGGCACCATGGCGCCACCTTCGCTGTCGCCGAAGAAGGCCAGGTAGGCGGCCTTGGGGCCGGCGAGCTGGGGCCGGAAGCGGACGTGCACCGTGCAGCTGCCGGCGGGCAGCAGCGGGATGTTGGTGCAGTTCTCGTCGAGCAGCTGGAAGCTGCCGGAGTCGCCGCCGGCGACGATGCCGATGAAGAAGCCGGTCGCGACGTTGCCGCTGTTGCTGATCACGATCGTCTGGGTGGCGCTGGTCGAGCCGACCGTGGTCGCGCCGAAGTCGACCGGGTTCGGGCTGGCTTCGACGATCGCCTGGCCACCTTCGCCGCTGAGCGCGGCGCTGAAGTTCTCGCTGCCCGAGCTGACCTGGAGCTGGGTCGCAAAGGAGCCGGCTTCATTCGGGCCGAAGTCGATTTCGATCGAGCAGGTTTCGCCGGGTTCCATCCAGCGACCCGCGCAGTCGTTGTAGCCGAACCAGTAGCCGTTGGAGTTGCCTCCGTTGAAGCCCAGCTGGCCGACCTGGGCCAGCGCCTGTCCGTCGTTTTCGAGCTGGAAGGTCACCCGCCCGGCTTCGGAGTGGATCGGCAGCAGGCCGAAGTCATGGCTGTCGGGGTTGAAGGAGAAATGCGGCGGGGCGCTGACGCCGGAGACTTCGAAGCCCTGAGCTGGGCGGCCGCCGTTGAAGGTCACTTCGAGCGTCGTCTCCTTGGCGCCGACGCTGCTCGGCTTGAGGGCGATCCCGAGCGAGCACTGGGCGCCGGGCAGGAGGGCGCCGCCGCTGCAGGTGGTGCCGCCGAAACTGAATTCGCCGGCATCTTCGCCGGCGAGCGCGACCTTATTGATCGAGGCTTCTTCGCCGCTTTCGTTATGCAGCACGAATTCGACCGTCGGCGACTGGTTGCCGACCGTGGTCGTCGGCACGACCGCCGGCTGCGGCGAGAGCGTCAGCACCGGGTCGCTGCCTTCGGGCAGCGGTTCCGCGAAGCTCGCGGCCGGTAGGACGAGCGCCGCGAGGGCGATCGCGAGGAGGGAGAGGACAGTGGCGCCGGCAGGCCGCGGCAGGGCATCGATCTTGGTCATGCAGCCTCATCGGAGGATCGTCCAGAGTGGCTTGAGGTTGGATGGGATCGTTCATCCAAACCCCACTATTGGGGCGCCTCGGCTCAGTGCTCGGCCTCGAGCAGGTCGCGCTGGCTGAGCGTGTAGAGCAGGCCCAGCGAGGGCAGGACCAGCACCGCGGCGGCGCCGAAGACGATGAAGACGGTCACCAAAGTCGGGTCCGGCGCCGCCGCCTGATCGATCCGCAGGCTGGTCGGCAGCAGGTATGGGAATTGGGCAACGCCCCAGCCCCAGATAACCGCGACGACGGCGCCGGCGGCGAGCGGGCGCAGCGGCTTCCTGGCGCCCCGCAGCAGCACCACCAGCAGACCGATCCCGCAGAGGACCGAGAGGATCACCAGCGGCAGTCCCTCGTCGACCAGGCGGTCGAAGACGTAGCGGGATTCGGCGTGCAGCTCGACCAGGCCGGCCGCCGCCGCGATTCCGGCGACCGCGGCCGCCGCCAGCGCCCGCCGCACGAAGTAGCGCTCCAGATCCGCCTCGCCCGCCCGGCGCGCGTCGCCGACCAGGAAGACGGCGGAGAGGTAGGCGCCGGTGGCGACGAACATCGCCCCGGTCAGCAGCGGCAGCGGCTCCAGCCAGCTCGAGAAGGCATCGCCGTTGCCCGTGGCCGGCACGTTGCCGGAGGCGATCGCGCCAACAGTGGCGCCCATGAAGAACGGCGTCAGCAGCGAGGAAAGAGCGAAGGTCGCGCCGGCGGCGCGGCGCGCCTGCAGGCCTTCGATCGACTTGCGGAAGGCGAAGCCGCAGCCGCGCAGGACGATCCCTACCGCGGCCAGCGCGATCGGCACGTAGAGCGTCGTGAAGACGGCGCTGAAGGCGCTCGGGAAGGCGGTCCAGAGAACGACGATGACGAAGATCAGCCAGACGTGGTTGGCCTCCCAGACCGGCGTCAGCGAGCGCTGGATCAGCGCCCGCGGCCGCTCCCCCTGCTCGGCGTCCCCCGCGATCAGATCCCAGAACCCACCGCCGAAGTCAGCCCCCCCGAACAACGCATAAAACGTCGCCCCAACCCAAAGAATCCCCGCCGCCGCATCAGCCTTGCTCATGCGCCCACCCCCCGGGGAGGTTGATGGGCCTATTTTCCTCCATATCGGCGTATTTTCGGCCCATCAACATCATCCGGGCACCTCTTCGGGCGGCGCGTATGGGGTGCCCTCGGGTTCGGCGACGCCTTCGCGCCAGCGGCGCGACATGCCGCGCAGGACGAGGATCGCGATCGTGCCGATCGCGGCGTAGAGCAGCAGCACGCCGGCGAAGCTGAACCAGATCCCCTTTGCCTCGGTGACCGCTTCCTCGGTACGCATGTAGCCCTGCACGATCCAGGGCTGGCGCCCCACCTCGGTGACGATCCAGCCGCACCAAAGCGCCAGCACCGCCCCCGCCCCCGTGACCGAGACGGCGCGCAGGAACCACTTGGTCTGGGGGATGTCGCGCTTTTTCCACCAGGCGTAGGCGAGCCAGGCGCCGAGCAGCAGCAGGGCGCTGCCGATCCCGACCATCGCGTCGAAGGCGAGGTGCAGCAGGGTGTTGGCCGGCGGCCGTTCGTCGACCGGGATGTCCGCCAGCCCGGTCACCTTGGTGTCGGCGCTGAAGCCGACCAGGAAGGAGTCGAGGTCGGGGATCGGGATCGCCGCCTTGACCCCGTCGGAGGTGCAGATGCCGCCGACGTACTCAGTCTGGTGGCCGCCGGTCTTCTGGATGCACTCCATGCCGGCGAACTTGGCCGGCTGGTGGTCGGCGACTTCGCGCGCCGCGGTGTCGCCGACGAAAAGCTGGATCGGGGTAACGATGCAGCCGATCGTCAGCGGGATCAGCAGGCCCAGCCGGTGCAGGCGGTCGCGCCGCCCTTTCAGCATCCCGACCGCGTAGATCGAGGCGACCAGGAAGGAGGTGACCATGTAGGCGGCGAGGATCATGTGCGGCACCTCGTAGCCGGTCGCCGGGTTGAAGAGGACCTGCCAGGGGTCGGTGTCGACGACCTTGCCCGCCGCGTTGAGCGTGAAGCCCTGCGGCTGGTTCATCCAGGAGTTGGCGGCGACCACCGAGAAGGCGCCGCCGATGCCGGTGATCGCCATCGGCACCCCCGACCAGAAGTGGGCCCAGCCGCTGAGCCGCTTCCAGCCATAGATGTAGATCGCCAGGAAGATCGCCTCGATGAAGAAGAAGATCCCCTCGATCGCGAAGGCGATCCCGAAGACGGAGCCGAAGCGACCGGTGAACTGCGGCCAGAGCAGGCCGAACTCGAAGCTGAGCACGGTGCCGGTGACGGCGCCGACCGCGAAGGTGACCGCCATCGCCTTCGACCAGCGCCGGGCCAGCTCCAGGGCGTCCTTGTCGCCCTTTTTCAGGCCGATGTAGTTGGCGACCAGGATCGTCGCCGGCAGGGCCACGCCGATGCAGGAGAGGACGATGTGGAAGCCGAGCGTGAACGCCATCTGCTCACGCGCGGCGAGCAGGTTCGATGCCGACGCCGCCAGCGGGAGCGGGTCGAGCGACAGCATCCCTTACTCCTCGCGCCTCGCGTTGCGGTAGCGGCGGATCAACGCGTTGGTCGAGCTGTCGTGGCGCAGCTTCGGCTCCTGGCCGGCCTCCAGCTCGGGGATGATCTTCACGGCCAGGACCTTGCCCAGCTCGACCCCCCACTGGTCGAAGGAGTCGATCCCCCAGACGGCGCCCTGGGTGAAGACGCTGTGCTCGTAGAGGGCAACCAGCGTGCCCAGGGTCTCCGGCGTCAGGCGGTCGGCGAGGATCGTGTTCGAGGGCCGGTTGCCCTCCATCACCCGGTGCGGCACGACCTCCTCCGCGGTCCCCTCCTCGCGCACCTGCGTAGCCGTTTTGCCGAAGGCCAGCGCCTCGCCCTGGGCGAAGACGTTGGACATCAGCAGGTCGTGGTGGCGGCCGAGCGGGTTGTTCGAGTGGCAGAAGCCGATGAAGTCACAGGGGATCAGTCGCGTCCCCTGGTGGAGCAGTTGGTAGAAGGAGTGCTGGCCGTTGGTGCCCGGCTCGCCCCAGTAGATCGCCCCGGTGTCGTAGTCGACGCGGGCGCCGTCGACGGTCACGTGCTTGCCGTTGGACTCCATCGTCAACTGCTGCAGGTAAGCGGGGAAGCGGTGCAGGTACTGGTCGTAGGGAAAGACGCCGCTGGTCTGGGCGCCGAAGAAGTCCGAGTACCAGACCGAGAGCAGGCCCATCAGCATCGGCAGGTTCGAGGCCGGCGGCGTCTCGCGGAAGTGCTCGTCCATGGCGTGGAAGCCGGCCAGCATCTCGGCGAAGCGGCCCGGGCCGATCGAGAGCATCGTCGAGAGCCCGATCGCGGAGTCCATCGAGTAGCGGCCCCCCACCCAGTCCCAGAAACCGAACATGTTGTCGGTGTCGATGCCGAACTTGGACACCTCGGCGGCGTTGGTGGAGACGGCGACGAAGTGCTTGGCGACCGCCGCCTCGTCGCCGCCGAGCCCGGCCAGCGACCACTCGCGAGCGCTCCGAGCGTTGGTCATCGTCTCCAGCGTCGTGAAGGTCTTCGAGGAGATCACGAAAAGGGTCTCCGCGGGGTCGAGGTCGCCGGTCGACTCGGCGAAGTCGGTGCCGTCGACGTTGGAGACGAAGCGGAAGGTCATCTCGCGGCGCGAGAAGTGCTTCAGCGCCTCATACGCCATCACCGGTCCGAGGTCGGAGCCGCCGATGCCGACGTTGACGACGTTGCGGATCGGCTTGCCGGTGTGGCCCAGCCACTCCCCGGAGCGGACCCGCTCGGCGAAGGCGCCCATCCGGTCGAGCGTCTCGTGCACCTCCTTGACGACGTCGACCCCGTCGACGACGAGCGAGCGGTTGCGCGGCATCCGCAGCGCCACGTGGAGGACGGCGCGGTCCTCGGAGACGTTGATGTGCTCGCCTTCGAACATCGCTTCGCGGCGCGCCTCGACGCCGCGCTGGCGGGCCAGCTCGCCGAGCAGCATCACCGTCTCGTCGGTGATCCGGTTCTTCGAGAAGTCGAGGTGGAGGCCGGCGCCGTCGGCGACCAGGCGCCCGCCGCGGTCGGGATCGGCGGCGAACAGCTCGCGCAGGTGGGTGCCGCCGATCTTCTCGTAGTGACTCCGCAGATCGGTCCAGGCGGGCGCCTCGCGCAGCGCCGGCAACGGCTCGCTCACTAGGCCGTGACCCCGCGCTGGGAGGAGATCGACTTCAGCAGCTCTTCCCAGGACTTGTTGAAGCTCTCTTTGCCCTCGACCTGAAGGCGCGTCGCCAGTGCGGCGACGTCGATCCCGGCCGCCTCGAACTCCTTCAGCAGCTGCTCGGAGTTGCCGCCGTCGGCCGGCATCAAGTCGCCGACCTCGCCGTGATCGGCGAAGGCGAGCAGGGTCGGCTCCGGCATCGTGTTGACCGTGAAGGGCGAGGCGAAGGCCCCGATATAGAGGGTGTCGGAGGCGTCCGGGTCCTTGGTCCCGGTGCTGGCCCAGAGCAGCCGCTGCGGCCGCGCGCCCTCGTTCATCAGGCGCTGCATCCGCGGCGAGTCGAGCAGCTCGCGGTAGGCGCGGTAGGCGCGGCCGCCGACCGCGATCCCGAGCCGGTTGTGGAGCTCGTCGGGCACCTGCTCGGCGACGGCGACGTCCCAGCGGCTCATGAAGATCGAGGCAACCGAGGTGACGTTGGGGTCGAGCCCGGCCTCGATCCGCCGCTCGATGCCGCGCAGGTAGGCCTCGGCGGACGCGAGGTACTGCGTGGCGTCGAACAGCAGCGTGACGTTGATCGGGATCCCGGCGAAGATCGACTCCTCGATCGCCTCGAGCCCCGCCTGCGTGCCCGGGATCTTGATGAAGAGGTTCTCGCGCTCGGCCTTGGCGTGCAGCGCCTTCGCCTGCTCGATCGTCTCGCCGCCATTGTCGGCGAGCAGGGGTGAGACCTCGAGCGAGCAGAAGCCGTCGACGCCGGCGGTGCGCTCGTGGACCCCGGCGAAGAGCTTGGTCGCGTCCTGCAGGTCGGCGACGGCCAGCTCGAAGAAGACCCGCTCGTCGGCGTTGGCGCCGACGCCCTCACCAGCGTCAGCGGCGGCGCTGACCTCGGCGATCTGCTCGTCGTAGGAGTCGCCGCCGGAGATCGCCTTGTCGAAGATCGTCGGGTTCGAGGTCAGGCCGGTGACCGAGAGCTCGTCGATGTAGCCCTTCAGCGTGCCATCGGCCAGCATCGTGCGGGTGATGTTGTCGAGCCAGAGGCTCTGCCCCAGCTCGTGCAGTCGTGCGGTTGCCTTCACGAGCGACCTCCTCAGGTCGAAGATTTGACGGTCGCGCTCTTCGCGACCTCACGCGCCACCTCGGCGACGTGGTCCGGGGTGAAGCCGAACTCCGCCTCGACGTCCGCGAACGGCGCCGACTGGCCGAAGGTGGTCATGCCGATGATCGCACCCTCGGTTCCCACGTAACGCTCCCAGCCCATCGTCGAGGCCTCCTCGATCGCGACCCGGGCGGTGACGTTGGGGGGCAGAACCTGGTCGCGGTAGTCGGCGTCCTGGCGTTCGAAGATCTCCCAACAAGGCAGGCTGACCACGCGCGAGCGGATCCCCTCGCCGACCAGCGTCTCGTGGGCGCCGAGCGCCAGCTGGACCTCGCTGCCGGTGGCGATCAGGATCAGCTCCGGCTCGCCCTCGCAGTCGGCGAGCACGTAGCCGCCGCGCCGCAGCCCCGCAGCCGAGGCGTAGCGGGAGCGATCGAAGATCGGCACGGTCTGGCGGGTGAGGACCAGCGCGACCGGGTTGTGGGTGCGGTCGACCGCGACCCGCCAGGCCTCGGCGGCCTCGTTGGCGTCGGCCGGCCGGATCACGTCGAGGTGGGGCATCGCCCGCAGCGAGGCGAGCTGCTCGATCGGCTGGTGGGTCGGGCCATCCTCGCCGAGGCCGATCGAGTCGTGGGTGAAGAGGTGGATCACCGGCAGCTCCATCTGTGCCGAGAGCCGGATCGCGCCACGGCCGTAGTCGGAGAAGGTCAGGTAGGTCGACCAGAGCGGCTTCAGCTTCGAGAGCGAGAGGCCGCTGCAGGCGGCGGCGGCGGCGTGTTCGCGGATCCCGAAGTGGATCTGGCGGCCGTTGAAGCTGCCCGGCTCGAAGTTGACGGCGCCGTCGAAGTCGAGCCGCACCGAGGTCGAGTCGGTCAGGTCGGCCGAGCCGGAGAGCATCCAGGGGATCCGCTCGGCGATCGCGTTCTGGACCTTGTTGGAGGCCTTGCGGGTGGCGAGGCCCTTCTCTTCGTCTGCCTCGAAGGAGGGGATCGCGGCGTCCCAGTCGTCGGGCAGCCGGCGGCGCTGCATCATCTCGATCTCGGCCGCGTGGTCGGAGCCGGCGAGCGTCTCCTCCCAGGCGCCGCGCAGCTCGGCGCCGCGCCTGCCGACCTTCTCGTCGAAGCGCTCGCGGACCCCGTCGGGGACGAGGAACTGGGCGTCCTCGGGCCAGCCGTAAGCCTTCTTGGTCAGCCGCACCTCCTCCTCGCCGAGCGGTTCACCGTGGGCGGACTCGGTGTCCTGCTTGTTGGGCGAGCCCCAACCGATGTGGCTGTCGATCACGATCAGGGTCGGGCGGCCGGTCTCGGCCTTGAACTCGTCGAAGGCGCGCGAGAGCAGCGCCGCGTCGTTGGCGTCGCCGACCCGCAGCACGTTCCAGCCGTAGCCCTCGAAGCGGCTCAGCACGTCGTCGCCGTAGGCGAGGGCGGTGTCGCCGTCGATCGTGATGTGGTTGTTGTCGTACATCCAGCAGAGGTTGTCGAGCTTCAGGTGGCCGGCCAGCGAGGCCGCTTCGTGGGAGACGCCCTCCATCAGGCAGCCGTCGCCGGCCAGCGCGTAGACGTCGAAGTCGAACAGCTCGGCGCCGAAGCGCTCGCCCTGCCACTTGGAGGCGAGCGCCATCCCGACCGAGGTGGCGACTCCCTGGCCGAGCGGGCCGGTCGTCGTCTCGATTCCCGAGGTCCAGCGGTACTCGGGATGGCCAGGCGTGCGCGAGTGCAGCTGGCGGAATTCTTCGATCTCGCGCAGGCTGACCGCCGGCTCGTCGAGCACGTTGTAATCAGCGTCGACGCGGCGCACCCCGGCCAGGTGCAGCACCGAGTAGATCAGCATCGAAGCGTGCCCGGCCGAGAGCACGAAGCGGTCGCGGTTGGGCCAGACCGGGTCGGCGGGGTCGTAGCGAAGGTGGTTCTGCCAGAGCTCGTAGGCAACCGGCGCCATCGACATCGGCGTCCCCGGGTGCCCTGAATTCGCCTTCTCGACCGCGTCGATGGAGAGCGTGCGGATCGTGTTGATGGCGAGCTGGTCGATGTCCTGGGCCATGCGCGGTGACCGATCCTAACCACTACTGCCCGACGGGCCGATTCCCCCCGGCAAGAGCCAGTTGCCAGATTGCCGGCGGTTGAGGTTAGTCTCCCTCTTTCAGATATTTTTCTATGCTTGATATCATGATATAGATAGTTTAATATCTATTCATGCCCAATAGCGCCCATCCACTCTCGCCGCAAACCGACGAGGCGGCCCGCCTGCTTGGCGCTCGCATCCAGCTGGCCCGGCGCGAGCGCCGGTGGACCTTGCAAGAGCTGGCCGACCGCGCCGGCGTCACCGCGGTGACGATGCGCAAGGTGGAGCGCGGAGACCCGAGCGTGAGACTGGGAGTGGCATTCGAGGCTGCGACGTTGACCGGAGTGCCGCTCTTCGACCCCGATCCCTCGCGGCGGCGACTGGAGGCCGACCGCATCGACGACCGGCTTGCGGTCCTACCGCGGCTCGTCCGCAGGCCGAGGGAAATAGACGATGACTTCTGAGCCCGAGCACGCTTTCGTCTGGGTCTGGCTTCCCGGTGCCGCCGATCCGGTCGTCGCCGGTCGTCTCGACGTCGAAGGCCAGGTTCTCGTCTTCGCCTACGGACGCAGCTACCTCGAGCGCGAGGACCGGATCCCGCTCTATCTGCCAGAGCTGCCCCTGGGTCGGGGCTCGATCTTGCCGCGCGTCGGCGAGGTGGCCGGATGCATCGCCGACGCGGCTCCGGACGCCTGGGGCCAGCGGGTGATCCTCAACCGCCTCGCAGGCAGCGCCGCCGCCGACACCACCGCCCTGACGCCCCTGACCTACCTGCTCGAGTCCGGCTCGGATCGGACCGGTGCCATCGACTTCCAGGCCTCGGCCGAGGAATACGTTCCGCGCTCGCTGGATCAGGCGACCCTGGAGGAGCTGGCCGAATCGGCGGAACGGGTCGAGCTCGGTGTGCCGCTTTCGCCGGCGCTCGACCAGGCCCTGCTCCATGGCAGCTCGGTCGGCGGAGCACGGCCGAAGGCGCTGCTGCGCGGCGATGGCCGGCAGTTGATCGCGAAGTTCAGCTCGACGACGGACACCTACCCGGTCGTCAAGGGCGAGTTCCTCGCGATGGAGCTGGCGCGCCGTGCCGGCATCGAGACGGCAACAGTCGAGCTGACGAAGGCGCTCGGCCGCGACGCGCTGCTGGTCGAGCGGTTCGACCGGCCCAAAGGAGAGCGACGCGCGATGGTCTCGGCGCTGACGATCCTCGGACTCGACGAGCTCGGCACCAGGTACGCGAGCTACGCGAATCTCGCCAACCAGATCCGCGCCCGCTTCACCGATCCAACCGCGACCTTGCGCGAGCTCTTCGCCCGGATCGCCTTCAACGTCCTCAGCGGCAACAACGACGACCACGCCCGCAATCACTCCGCCTTCTGGGACGGTGCCGACCTTACCCTCACCCCCGCCTATGACATCTGCCCAGCGCCGCGGGCCGGCGGTGAGACCGCCCAGGCGATGGCGATCGGCGCCGACGGCTACCGCTTCAGCCAGGTCGCCGGCTGCGTCTCACGCGCCTCCACCTACCTGCTGTCTGAGGCTGAGGCTCGCGAGATCGTCGACCACCAGATCGATCTCATCGAGACCGAGTGGACCGATGTCTGCGACCGCGCGGAGCTGACCGAGGTCGACCGCGACAGCTTCTGGCACCGCCAGTTCCTCAACCCTTACGCAACCGAGGGGTACTGACTCAGGGTTCGATGCGGCTGACGGCGCCTTCGCCGTTGTCGGCGACCCAGACGGCGGTCTCGCCGACGGCGACGGCGCCGGGTTCGGAACCGACCTCGATCGGGGCGCCGCTGCGCTCGCCGCTCGCGAGGTCGATGCGGGTGACGGCGTCCTCGGCGGCGCTGGCGACCCAGACGGTGCTGTTGCCGGCGTCGATGCCGCCCGGGCGGCCGCCGACTTCGATCGGGTCGCCGAGCACGGCGTGGATCGAGGGGTCGACCTTGGTGACGGTGGCGGAGCGGCTGTTGGCGACCCAGACCAGGCCTTGGGCGACGGTGACGCCGGCGGGGCCGCGGCCGACCGGGATCGGCGCGTCGATGCGGCCGCTGCTGAGGTCGATGCGACGCACGTTCCCGGTCGAGGCGCTGCTGACCCAGAGGCCGCCGGCGCCGACCGCCAGCCGCAGCGGCGCCGCGTGCGGAACGACGCCGCGCCGCTCGACCGTGCCGCCCTTGGCGTCGATCGCGCTGACCCCGGCGCCGTTCTCGTCGGCGACCCAGACGTCGCCGCCGCCGAAGGCGATCGGGCCGGGGCTGCCGCCGACCTCGATCCTCCTCGCCACCGCGCCGCTGCGCGGGTCGACCTGCAGGATCTCGCCGCGGCGTGGGTCGGAGACCCAGACCGAGCCGGCGCCGACCGCCACCCCGGAGATGCCGGCGCCGAGCTGAAGGGGTTTGCCGACGGGCTTGCCGCTTTCAGGGTCGAGCTTGGTCAGGGTGCCATCGGGTTCGCTGGTCACCCAGATCGCATCGTCGGCGGCGGCGACCCGCAGCGGTGCGGTGCCGATCGGGATCGGCTTGGAGGCATGGACGCCACCGCCGTCGTCGACCAGAGCCAGGACGAGAACCGCCATCACGGCGACGAGCGCCGCTCCCGCGGCAATCCCGAGCAGGGTCTTGCCGCGCAACCGCCCAAGGCCTGAGCCGCCGGCCGCGATCGGCGCCGTCGGGCGCTCCGCCGACTCGGAGAGCACCTGGGTCGCCGCCAGGCCGGCGCCCTCGCGCTCGCGGGCGGCGCCGATCAGAGCCCCGGCGCTCGGGTAGCGCTCGGCCGGGTCGATGGCGACGGCCCGCTCGATCACCGCGTCGAGGCCCTCCGGCATCTCCGGCTCGGTGTCGGCCTCCTTGCGGGCGAAGGGGACGATCCCGGTCAGGGCCTCGTAGAGGACGCAGCCCAGCGAGTAGACGTCGGCGGCCGGCCCGATCGCGCGGCCGCGCCACTGCTCCGGCGACATGTACTCGGCGGTGCCGACCACCGAGGCGCTGCTGCTCTGCTCGCCGCTCTCGCCGAGCGCCTTGGCGAGGCCGAAGTCGGAGAGGAAGGCGCGGTCGCCTTCGACCAGGACGTTGTGGGGCTTGACGTCGCGGTGGACGATGCCGGCGGCGTGGGCGGCGTCGAGCGCGTCGGCGACCTGGCCGAGCAGGGCGATCGCCCGAGCCGGCGCCAGTGGTCCCTCGCGGTCGATCGTCCGCCGCAGGTCGCCGCCGGCGACCAGGCGCATCGCCACGATCAGCTCGCCGTCGACCTCGCGGGAGTCGAAGACCGGCACCACCGCCGGGTGGTCGAGGCTGGCGGCGAGCCGGGACTCGCGCAGGAAGCGCTCCCGAAAGCCCTCGCGATCGGCCAGCTCGCGGGCGATCACCTTCAGCGCCACCTGCCGTTGGAGGCCGAGGTGGGTGGCCCGGTAGACGACGCCCATGCCGCCGCGAGCGATCAGCGCCTCGAGGCGATATCCCGCAAGAGTGGAGCCGATGGCGAGTTCTGCCACCGGCTCCTTATACGGGCTGGGTCGGATTCCGGGGGTCTGGGCCTCTCCCCCGGAATCCGTCGTTGCCTCAGCGAACGGGCTGCCAGGAGATGACCGGCCCGATCGTGGTGCCGTCGCCTTCGGTCAGGTCGACCCCTTCGGCGAGGTCGCGCTGGCGACCGTTGGCGACGTCTATTGCGACCAGCTGCTCGCGTTCGTCGGCGGCGACGAAGGCGGCGACGCGGCTGCCGTCGGAGGAGAAGACCCCGTTGGTCTCCGAGCCGTCCGGCAGCTGGCAGAGCTTGCGCGCCTTGCTCGGGCCGATGCGCTTCACCCACAGCCCCTGGTCGCGGCGGAACAGCAGCGTGTGGCCGTTGCCGGTGACGTCTTCGACGTAAGCGGAGCCGACGCCGCGCACCTGCGGTTTCACCTTGGTCCCGTTGGCCGCCATCGTGTAGACGTCGGCGTAGGCGGCCGGCGTATCGCTGCTGTCGCCGCGGCTGAAGAGGATGCCGCCGGCGAAGAAACGCGGCTCGAACTCGTCGACGCCCCCGGTCCGGGTCAGTCGCGCCAGCCTGGCGCCGCTGGGGCGGACCGAGAAGATGTCGTCGTTGGCACCACTGGTGCGAACGAAGGCGATCGCGTGGCCGTCGGCCGAGAAGTCGGCGTCGTGGTCGTCGGCGGCGCCGCTGGTCAGCGCGTGCAGGCCGCCGCCGTGGGAGCGGACCGTGTAGAGGTCGGCCGGGCCCGCCGCCGCGACGCGGCGCTCGAAGACGACGAGCCGCCCATCCGGCGAGACCACCGGCTTCGAGTCGAGCGGCGCGCCGCTGGTCAGCTGCCGCAGCCCGGAGCCGTCCGCGCGGACCGAGAAGAGGTGGCCGCCGCGGACGAAGGCGATCGAGGTGGCGTCCGGGGAGAAGGCCGGTTCGCTGTCGGTCGGGTCTTCGGTGAGCTGGTTGAGGCGCCCGTCGCGGACCGCGAAGAGACCGCCCTCGACGATGGTTTTCGTTTCGGTTTTCGGCGCTTCGCCGGCTTTCGGCGTTTCGCCTTCGACTTTTTTGGTTTCGGTGTGCTGGGTGATGCGCGAGAAGACGACCGCGCCGGACGATGGCGCCGCGCTGGCGCTGGCCGGTACGGCGAGGACGAGAACGGCGAGTAGTGCGGTTACCGCGTTTCGAATGCCCATGATCGATTCCTTTCGGTGGGGTGAACGTTGCCCCACCCATGCTGGGCGCCACAGCCGCACCCGCCAACGCCACCTGCGCCACCCACCGAGCCAGGTTTGACCCGGTCCGGGTCAGCGGTCGAGGCCGAGCTCGATGACGCGCGCGGCGATCTGGCGCGGGCGATCGCGGCCGGCGTCGCCAGAGACTCCGAGCTTGGCGGCGAGGGCGTCGAGGCGGCGCTGGGCGGTGCGCTCGCTGACCTGGAGGGATTCGGCGATCTCGGCCCGGGTGGCGGGACGGCCGGCGAAGGCGCCCTCGCTGCGGTAGGGCGCGGTCAGCGCCGCCGCCGTCGCCCGCTCCTCCTCGTTCAGCGCCACCGAGGGAGCGCTGCTCGGCACCGTCGCCCCGACCGGCGTCGCCGGCCCTACCGAGACTTCGAGCCGATGGCCGCCGACGATCAGCGTGTCGCCGTCGCGCAGCCGCCGTGGCCGGTCGAGCGGCTCGCCGTTGAGCGCGGTGCCGTTACGGCTGTCGAGGTCGGTCGCCATCAGCACCTCGCCGCGCCGCTCGATCTCCAGGTGGTTCCAGGACACCGCCTCGTCCTCGAGCTGGATCTCGGCCTCCGGCGAACGCCCGACCACGGTCCGCTCACCGCTCACCGCCACCGATCGCGGCGCCTCGGCGCCGCTCGAAACCCAAATCCGTGCGTCCATGCCAGCCGACTATAGGTTGACGGGCCGAAAATACGCCTATATGGAGGGAAATCGGCCCATCAACCTTTGTTCGGGGCGACAGTTCATAGAGTGCGGCGGGTGAGCGGGGTCGACACGGAGAAGCGGCTGGCGGCGGAGGCCGCTGCGGAGCTGGTCGAGGACGGGATGACGGTCGGCCTGGGGACGGGCTCGACGGTTGCCCACCTGCTGCCGGCACTCGCCCGCCGTGGGGTCAGCGGCATCCGCTGCGTCGCCACCTCCGTCGCGACGGAAGAACAGGCGCGCGAGCTGGGGGTCCCGGTCGAGCGCTTCGACAGCCTGCATCGGCTCGACATCGCGATCGACGGCACCGACGAGGTCACCCCCGACGGCTGGCTGATCAAGGGCGGCGGGGCCGCCCACCTGCGCGAGAAGATCGTCGCCGCAGCGGCGGATCGCTTCGTCGTCATCGCCGACTCCAGCAAGCCGGTGGACGCCCTGCGCGGCCCGCTGCCGCTGGAGCTCTTCTCCTTCGGGCTCGCCTCGACCCTGGCCCGGCTCGGCGCCGAGGTCGAGCTGCGCGACGTCCCCCTCAGCCCCGACGGCGGCACGATCGCCGATTACCGCGGCGCGATCGGCGACCCGGCCGCGCTCGCCGCCCGGCTCGAGGCCGACCCCGGCCTCGCCTCCCACGGCCTCTTCCCGCCGGATATGGTCAGTGAAGTTTTGGTGGGGACCGGGAGCGCCGTCGAGCGTTTGACCCTGAGCTGAACTCAAAGGAGACCGCAGATGAGTGACTTCACCGAGCTGGCCATCGCCGGCCGCCTCGCCACCCCGAGCGATCCCGACTGGGACCAGGCCCGCGCGGCCTGGAACCTCGCCGCCGACCAGCGCCCGAGCGCGGTCGCCTTCGTCGAGAGCGCCGCGGACGTCGCCGAGACGGTGCGCTTCGCCGCCCGGCAGGAGCTCAAGGTCGCCGCCCAGGGAACCGGCCACGGGGCCGTCGCCCTCGGCCCCCTCGACGACGCGATCCTGATCAAGACCGAGCGCATGCGCGGGATCGAGGTCGATCCCGACGCCCAGACCGCCCGGGTCGAGGCCGGCGTGCTCGTGCTGGAGCTGAGCCAGGCCGCCCAGGCCCACGGCCTCAGCTCCCTGCCCGGCTCCTCTCCCGACGTCGGCGTGACCGGCTTCACGCTCGGCGGCGGGCTCAGCTGGCTCGGCCGTCACTACGGCTTCGCCTGCAACCGCGTCCGCGCGATCGAGCTGGTCGACGCCGGCGGCGAGGCCCGGACCATCGACGGTGAGAACGAGCCCGATCTCTTCTGGGCCCTGCGCGGCGGCGGCGGCGACTACGCGATCGTCACCGCACTGCACCTCGATCTGGTCCCGATCTCCGACATCTACGCCGGCGCCCTGCTCTATCCCGCCGCGCTGGGCGCCGCGGGCGTGCGCACCTACCGCGACTGGGCCGCGAGCGTGAGCGACGACATCACCTCGGTCGTCCGCTTCATCCGCCCGCCCGACCTGCCCGACGTCCCGGAGCCACTCCGCAACACGCCGCTGCTGACGATCGACGGCGCCTGCATCGGCAGCCAGGCCGAGGGCGAAGCGGCCTTCGGCTCGCTGATCGAGAGCCTCGGCGAGCCGGTGATGAGCACGCTCGGGCAGATCCCCGCCGAAGGCCTCTGCCGGATCCACATGGACCCCGAGCAGCCGGTGCCGGGGCTCGGCCACCACACCGTCATCCGCGAGCTGCCCGACGCGGCGATCGACGCCTTCGCCGACCTCGCCGACCCCGAGACCTCGCCGCTGCTGCTGACCGAGCTGCGCCAGCTCGGCGGCGCGCTGGGGCGCCCGGATCCCGACGGCGGCGCCCTCACCCACCTCGACGCCGCCTTCGTGATGCTCGGGATCGGGATGCCGATGACGGCGGAGCTGGGCCAGGCGATCGAGCGGCGCCTCGACAGCTTCGACGAGACGATGGCGCCGTGGATCGCCGACGGCGGCTACTTCAACTTCGCCGAGCGCCCCTGCGACGCCGACGCGATCCTGCCCGCCGAGACCTGCGCGCGCCTGGCGGAGGTCAAGCGCAAGTGGGATCCCGAGGGCACGATCGTCGCCAACCACGTAGTCGCCCTCGACGCCGCCGCCTGAGGCCGGCGACTGAGAAGCAATTCCGTCCCCGAAGGCGCTACACCGGCGTCGCGGCGCCGATCGCGTGGACGCCGCCGTCGACGTGGAGGATCTCGCCGGTAGTCGCTCGCGAGAGGTCGGAGAGCAGGAACAGGGCCGCGTCGGCGACCGGTTGGGGATCGTCGGCGTCCCAACCCAGCGGCGCCTGCCGCGGCCAGGCGGAGGCCAGTTGGTCGAAGCCCGGCACCCCCGAGGCAGCCGCGGTGCGGATCGGTCCGGCGGCGAGGAGGTTGACCCGCACCCGCCCGGGACCGAGGTCACGGGCGAGGTAGCGGCTGACCGACTCCAGGGCCGCCTTGGCGACCCCCATCCAGTCGTAGGAGGGCCAGGCGACCGTGGCATCGAAGTCGAGGCCGACCAGGCTGCCGCCGGCACCACCCTCCCCCGCGCTTGCCGCCAGCAGCGGCTCGAGCGCCTCGGCCAGCGCCTTGAACGAGTAGGCGCTGGTCTCGAAGGCCGCCGCGGCGCTGGCCCGCGGCGCCCCGACGAAGTTGCCGCCGAGCGCGTCGGCGGGGGCGAAGGCGATCGCGTGGACGGCGCCGTCGACGCGGCCCCAGCGGCCGCGCAGCTCCTCGCGCAGCGCCAGCAGGCCCTCGTCGTCGTTGACGTCGAGCTCGAGCACCTCGGGCGGGGTCGGCAGCCGCACCGCCGCCCGCTCGGTCATCCGCCGCACCCGGCCGAAGCTGGTCAGCAGCACCTCCGCCCCCTCTTCCTGAGCCCGGGCGGCGATCGTGAAGGCGATGCTGCGCCGGTTGACCACGCCGGTGACGAGGATCCGCTTGCCGGCAAGGATCAAAGGAAGACCTCGCGGAGCTGGGCCGAGGCCTGGACCTCGGCGAACCCCGGCTCGGCCCCGCGCCGCCAGACCACCCGCGCCCTCGCCAGGGCAACCGCCTGGGCGCGCTGATTGACGATCCGCCAGCCGAACTCGGCCAGGCCGCTGGCATCGTCGAGCGGGCGCTTGGCCTCCAGCTCCCCCTCGACCCGGATCGTGTCGCCGATCTTCACCGGCCGCTTGAAGACGACCCGCTCGAAGCCGCGCAGCGCCAGCACCCACTCGGGGTCGAAGGGAACCAGACCGATGCCGTAGGAGAGGATCAGGGCACCGTGGGCGATGCGCTCGCCGAACTCGCTGGCGGCCGCCCACTCGGCGTCGGTGTGGACCGGGTGGCCGTCGCCGCTGAGCGAGGCGAAGGCGACGACGTCGGCCTCGGTGATCGTGCGGCCGCGGGTGCGGAAGCGGGACCCCACCTCGAGCCGGTCGAAATCCTCGGAGAGCGCGTTCATCAGGCGCCGACTCCCGTCGAGTCGCAGACGATTCCGAAGTGGGCGTGCAGCGAGAGGGCGATCTCGTGGGCGGCCCGTTCGTGCCCGAGCGTCGACGGATGCAGGCCGTCGGCGCCGAAGTTCTCGCGCTCGCTCAACCCGGGGTGGCCGGCGACGTTGAGGCAGGGCACGCGGTGGCGGGCGGCGATCGTGCGGGTCGCCGCGTTGAGTTCGCCGAGGGCGCCGACCAGGCGCGCCTTGGTGCGCGGCCGCAGCTCCAGGAAGTGCCAGCTCTCGGGCGCTGTCGCGGTCAGGATCGCCGCCCCCGGGGCGCCGTCGCGGAGGCCGCCGAGGATCTGCGAGAAGCGCACTTCGTAGCCGGCGATGTCGGGGCGGGAGGTGAGCAGGACGTCGTTGGCGCCGCAGATGACCGTGATCAGGTCCGGCCGCAGCGCCAGCGCCGCCGGCAGCTGCTCCAGCACGTCGGCGCTGCTCGCCCCGTCGACGGCGAGGTTGCCGTAGGTGAGGTCCGGGTTGCGGGCGGCGAGCAGGGCGGCCAGGCGGTCGGCCCAGCGCTCGCCGTCGCCCGTCGAGGCGCCGGCGGTGAAGCTGTCGCCGAGCGCCGCGTAGGTGGACACGTTCACCGCTCCCCCAACGATCGCAAGGCCCAGGCGAGGCGATCGCGGGTCGCCGCGGGCTCGATCACCTCGTCGACGAAGCCGCTGGCGGCGGCCGCATCCGCGGTCAGGTGCGCTTCGGCGTAGGCGTCGGCGAGCTCGTCGCGGCTCGGGCCGCCGTCCACGGCCAGCGCCCGGCGGTGGACGATCCCGACCGCCTGGGCCGCGGCCATGATCCCGATCTGTGCCCGCGGCCAGGAGAAGACCAGGTCGGCGCCGAGGTCTTTGGAGTTCATCGTGATCGCGGCGCCGCCGAAGGCCTTGCGCAGCACCACCGTCACCTTGGCGACGGTCGCCCCGGCGAAGGCATGCAGCAGCGAGGCGCCGTGGCGGATCACCCCCAGCTCCTCCTGGCGCCGGCCCGGCATGAAGCCGGGGGTGTCGACGAGAACTACCAGCGGCAGCCGGAAACGGTCGCAGGAGGCGACGAAGAGGGCCGCCTTCTCGGCCGCGGCGGCGTCGATCACGCCGCCCAGCGAACGCGGCTGGTTGGCGAGGAGCCCGACCGGCCGACCGTCGAGCCGGGCGAAGGCGGTGATCATGTTCGGTGCCCAGCGCGGTGAGAGCTCCAGCACGGAGCCGGCGTCGAAGAGCGAGGCGGCGACGTCCCTGACGTCGTAGACCTTGCGCGGGTCGTCGGGGACGACCGCGCCGGGGTCGACGCCGGCGGGCGCGACGGGAAGCGCCGGCGGCAGCGGCGAGCAGATCGTCGGCGGCAGCAGGCCGAGCAGGCGCCGGGCCGAGTCGATCGCCGCCGCCGAGTCCGCGGCGACGATCTGGCAGACGCCGTTGCGGCCGTGGACGCGGGGGCCGCCGAGCGCCTCCATGCTGATCTCCTCGCCGAGCGCCTCGCGGACCACCTGCGGCCCGGTCAGGAACATCCTCGCCCCCGCGGTCATCACCACGAAGTCGGTCAGCGCCGGCGAGTAGGCGCCACCGCCCGCCGAGACGCCGTCGAGGATCGAGATCTGCGGCACCCGCCGCGAGAGCTCGACGCTGGCGCGGAAGATCCGCCCGTAGCCGGCCAGGGCCGAGTGGCCCTCCTGCAGGCGGGCGCCGCCGGAGCGCACGAAGCCGACCACCGGGGCGCCGGCGTCGCCGGCCATCCGCATCAAGCGCACGATCGTCTCGGCGTGGACCTCGCCCAGCGAGCCGCCCAGGAAGCCCGGGTCCTGCGCGTAACAGAAGACCGGTCGGCCGTTGACCTCGCCGGCCCCGCAGACGACGCCGTCGCCGCGCGCGGCCCGCTCGCCGAGCCGCGTCGAGCTGACCCCGCTGCGCAGCGAGCGGAAGCTGCCGGGGTCGCAGAGCCGCTGCAGCTGCTCGAGCGGCAGCTCCGGCACGACGGGGGCTGGCAGGGTCGCGGTGGACATCAGGCGGCCAGGCAGAGGACGGCGTTGTGACCGCCGAACCCGAAGGAGTTGGAGATCGCGACGAGCGGGCCGTCGCCGTTCTCGAGCGGCCGGGCGCCGTCGGGGACGTAGTCGAGGTCGAGCCCCTCCTCGGCCTCTTCCCAGCCGAGCGTCGGCGGCGCCAGGCGGCGGCGCAGCGCTTCGACCGTGGCGATCGCCTCGACCGCGCCGGCGGCGCCGAGCAGGTGGCCGATCGCCGACTTGGTCGAGCTGACCGGCACGTCGGCGGCGCGCTCGCCGAGGGCCAGCTTCAGCGCCATCGTCTCGCTGCGGTCGTTGAGCGGGGTCGAGGTGCCGTGGGCGTTGACGTAGTCGACGTCGGTGGCGCTCAGCCCGGCGTCGGCGATCGCCAGGCTGATCGCCCGTGCCGCCTCCAGCCCTTCCGGCTGCGGCGCGGTCAGGTGGAAGCCGTCGCAGGTCGCCCCGTAGCCGCGGATCTCGCCGAGCATCTCGGCCCCCCGGGCGGCGGCCGCGTCTGCCTCCTCGAGGATCAGCACCCCGGCGCCCTCGCCCATCACGAAGCCGTCGCGACGGGCGTCGAAGGGGCGTGAGATCCCGCTCGGCGAGGTCGCTTCCATCGCCGCGAAGGCGGCCGTGGCGACGCCGGTGATTGCCGCCTCGGCGCCGCCGGCGACGACCATGTCGGCGTCGCCGGCGCGGATGATCCGCGCGGCGTCGCCGAGCGCATGGGCGCCGGCAGCGCAGGCCGAGACGACCCCGTAGGTATGGCCGTGCAGGTCGTGGCGCATCGCCACCGCGGCGGCCGCGGCGTTGCCCATCATCAACGGCACCGCCAGCGGCGAGACCGCCTTGGGACCGCTCTCGATCAGCTTGCGCTGCTGCTCCTCCAGCGAGGGCAGACCGCCGATGCCGGTGCCGATCACGCAGCCGACCCGGTGGCCCTCGTAGGGCAGCCCGTCGCCGGCGCCGGCCTGTCCAAGCGCCTCCTCGGCGGCGGCGATCGCCATCTGCGCGAAGCGGTCGAGGCGGCGCGCCTCTTTCTTGGCGAGGAAGTCGAGCGGGTCGAACTCGCGGCAGCGGCCGGCGCCGTCGGCGATCCCGGACTCGCCGCCGCTCCAGCGTTCGATCAGGGGATCGCTGCCGATCCCGAGCGGAGTGACGGCGCCGACGCCGGTGATGACAACACGGCGGCTCATCCTGCCTTCGCCACCACCAGCTCGATCACCTCGCCGACGGTGCGCACGTCCTTGACGTCGTCGCCGCGCAGCTCGACCCCGAACTCGTCCTCGACGATCTGGGCCAGCTCGACCAGGTCGAGCGAGTCGACGTCGATGCTCTCCAGCGTCGCCTCGCGCGAGAGCGCCGAGCGATCCGTGCCCAGCTCGACCAGGCCGTCGAAGATCTTCTCCTCGACCGTGTCCGTGCTTACCTCGGTTGCCATTCGCTGCTCCTCTCGTTCGTCACGCGCTGAGCCCGCCGTCGACGGTCAGCGTCGTTCCAGTTACGTACGCGGCCTCCGCGGAGGCCAGAAAGCCGATGCAGGCGGCGACCTCCTCGGGTCGCCCGACCCGCCGCGCCGGGATCGCCTCGGCCAACTTGCCGTCGAGGCCCGCGGTGAGGCTGGTCTCGATCAGCCCCGGGGCGACCGCGTTGACGGTGATGCCGCGCCGCGCCACCTCGACGGCAACGGTCTTGGTCAAGCCGATCGCGCCGGCCTTGGAGGCGGCGTAGTTGGCCTGGCCGGCGTTGGCCCGGGTGCCGACGATCGAGGCGACGTTGACGATGCGTCCGAAGCGGGCCCGCAGCATCGGCGGCAGCGCCTGGCGGATCGTCCGGAAGCTGCCGCCGAGGTTGACGTCGATCACCCGCTGCCACTGCTCGTCGTCGAGCTGCGGCGCCAGGCCGTCCTGCCTGAGCCCGGCGTTGTTGATCAGGACCAGGACCGGGCCGCGCTCGCCGGGCTCGAGCAGCTCGCGCACGTCGACGACGCTGGCGACGTCACCGCGCCGGGCTTCCGCTGAGCCGCCGTCGGCCTCGATCCGGGCGACGACCTCGCGCGCGCCCTCCTCGTCCTCGCGGAAGTTGACCCGCACCGGCCAGCCGCGCCGGGCCAGCTCCAGCGCCGTGGCGGCGCCGATCCCCCGCGAGGCCCCGGTGACCAGGGCGCAGCCCTCAGGCGGCATCGGCTTCGCTCCCCCACTCGACCACGGTCGCCCCCCAGGTCAGCCCGGCGCCAAAGGCCGCGATCAGGACCCGGGTGCGGTTGCGCAGCGTGCCCTCCTGGCGGGCCGCCTCCAGGGCCAGCGGGATCGTCGCCGCCGAGACGTTGCCGTAGCGGCCGATGCAGCTGACGACCAGCTCCGGCGCCAGGACCAGGCGGGCGCCGACCGCCTGCAGGATCCGCGCGTTGGCCTGGTGGTAGACGAAGAGGTCGATCTCGGAGAGCTCCAGGCCCGCCGCGGCCGTCGCCGCGAGAGAGACCTCCACCATCCGCTCGACCGCGTGGCGGAAGGTCTCGTGGCCCTGCATCCGGATCAGGCCCTCCTCGCGCCCGGCGCGGATCAGGTCGGCGTTGGCGCCGTCGGCCCCCAGCACGATCGGGCCGACGCGGCCGCGCTCGGCCCCGCGCACCACCACCGCTCCGGCGCCGTCGCCGAACAGCGGCGCGGTGGCGCGGTCGTCGGGGTCGACGATCCGGCTCATCAGCTCGGCGCCGATGACGAGGACGTTGGCGGCCCGGCCCGACTCGACCTGCCCGCAGGCCACGGAGAGCGCCGAGACGAAGCCGGTGCAGGCGGCGTTGACGTCGAATGCCGCGGCGGCGCTCGCGCCCAGCTCCGCGGCGACCCGCGGCGCCGCGGCCGGGGTCAGCTCGTCGTTGCTGATCGTCGCCACCACGACCAAGTCCAGATCGGCCGCCGCGACCCCGGCGCCGGCCAGGGCGCGCCGTCCCGCCTGCGCCGCGTAGCCGCTGAGGTGCTCGCCGGGAGCGGCGCGGCGGCGCTCGTGGATGCCCATCCGCTGCACGATCCAGTCCTCCTCGATGCCGAGGCGAGCGGCGATCGCCGGGTTGGCGACGACGGTCTCCGGCAAGGCGACGCCGAGGCCGGCGATCTCGGTCCCGGTGCGGCGCTCGGCGCCGTTCGGAGCGGGCGCCGGGAAGGCGAAGGGCCTAAGCATGGACCGCCTCCGCCGCCGCCAGCGAGTACGCCTCGACGTCGTCGAGGGCGCCGCGATGGATCAGGCCGGTGAGGACGTCCCCGGGCCCGACCTCGACGAACTCGCGGGCGCCGGCGGCGTGCATCTGGGCGACGGTCTGGCGCCAGCGCACCGGCTTGGTCAGAGCCGCGGCGAGACCGGCGCGGGCGTCGGAGAAGGGCGCGGCGGCGATCGAGGAATAGACGGGGACGCGGGGCCTGCGGAAGGCGACCGTGGCCAGCGCTTCGCGGAATTGCGCAGCGGCCAACCCCATCGCCGGCGAGTGGAAGGCGCCGGCGACCGGCAGGCGGATCGCCTTCAGCCCGGCTGCGCGCAGCTCCAGCCGAGCCTCGGCCAGGCCCGTCGTCGGGCCGGAGAGGACGACCTGCCCGGGCGCGTTGTCGTTGGCGACGGTGAGGCCGAGGCGGGTGGCGACGTCGGCGGCGGCGCCTGCCGCCCCCGCTCCGAGCACGGCCATCATTCCGCCCGGGCTCGCCGCCGCGGCTTCCTCCATCAGGCGGCCGCGGACCACCGCCAGGCGCAGCCCCTCCTCCTCGTCGAGGGCATCGCCGGCGACCAGCGCCGCCAGCTCGCCCAGCGAGTGCCCGGCGATCATCTCGCCGCGGGGGCGGCCGGCCTGCTCCCAGCAGGCGAGGCTGGCGCAGTAGAGAGCCGGCTGCACGAAGCCGGCGCCCTCGGCGAGCCCGTCGAAGGGGTCGGCGCCGAGCTGCTCTCGCGCCAGGCTGAGCAGGTCCGGCCTTCGAGTGGCGACGACCGCCGCCATCCCTGACGTCTGACTGCCCTGCCCAGGGAAAAGCACGGCGCTGCGTCGGGTTGGGGTCGGCGTCGCCACTGGTTGGATACTTCCCCGGCGGGCGCCCGTGGTCACCGCTCTGGCCACCGATCCCAGACGTTCGGGGGGATCGAAGGCGACGGACGGGGGGACAGAACGCTTTAGACGAGCAGTTTCAGGCGCTGGGCCTGGCGCGTCGCCTCGGCCCGGTTGCGGACGCCGAGCTTGCGATAGATGGCGCTGGTGTGCTCCTTGATCGTGTGGGGGGAGAGATGAAGCTTGGCGGCGATCTCCTTGTTGGTGGAGCCGTCGGCGATCAGCGAGAGGACCTCCTGCTCACGCTCGCTCAGCGGCGAGTCAAGGGCGCCGTGGTCGGCGAAGACCTCGGTCCCCAGCGAGACCATCCGCACCGCCTTGACGACGTCGACCGCCGACCAGTCCTTGGAGATGAAGCCCGAGGCGCCGGCGGCACGGGCGACGGAGGGCGAGACGACGCCGGCGCCGGAGATCAACAGCACCCGGGTCGCCGGGCTGACGGCGCGGATCTCCTCGCAGACCTCCGCCCCGGACTCGCTGCCGAGCAGCATGTCGACCAGGGCGACGTCGGGGCGCAGGCGCCGGCAGATGTCGACCGCCTCGGCGCCGCTGCGGGCGGCCAGGCAGCGCTCGACCCAGCGCTGGCGCTCGAGCAGCAGCCGGAAGCCCCACTGGACGACGTCGTGGTCGTCGACGACCAGCAGCCGCAGCTGCCGCTCCTCGCTCATCGAGCCGCGACCGGCACGACCAGGCGGATCCGCCAGAGGTCGTCGGCGCCGGGCCCGAACTCGACCAGGCCCTCGTAGCGGAGTGCTTCCAACCCGGCCAGACGCAGGCCGAGGCCGCCGCCGCGGGTTGCCCGGCCGTCGCCGGCGCCGTCGTTCTCGACCGCGAGGCTGAAGGTGTCGCCGTCGGAGGCGACGCAGACGTCGATCCGGCGCGGCCGCGAGTGGCGATCGACGTTGCGCAGCGCCTCGGCCAGCAGCGACTGGGCCAGCGGCTCGAGGTCGACCGGGACCTCGACCCCGTCCTGCCAGGAGAGGCGCAACTCCGGCCGGCGCTCCAGCAGCCGCGCCAGGACCTCACGCAGGCTCGCCTGGGGCGGCCCCGCGGTGGTGACCGGCCTGGTCAGGGCGCGGCGCAGGTCGTGGACGACCGAGCGCAGCTCCTCCTGGCTGCGCTGGCGCTCCTCGAGGGTGAGGCCGCGCTCGGAGCCGAGGGCGAGGACGACGCCGAAGAGCCGCTGGATCGCGTTCTCGTGCAGCTCGCGGGTCAACTCGACCCGTTCGCTGAGCCGCCGCTCGCGCTCGCGCTGCTGGGTCGAGCGCTCGACGCTGGCGGTCAGCGCCGCCAGCCGTCCCAGGGTCAGCATCGTCTCCCGCTCGCCCTCGCTCAGCTCGAAGTCCTCGCCGCCGCGGTCGGCGAAGATCACCCCGAGCCAGCGCCGCGCCGCGGAGATCGGCGTGCAGGTGATCGTCGGCGTGTCGGCCAGGTCGGCATAGCGGGGCGGCACCTGCTCGCCGAGATCGCCGTGGGCCTCGACGACCCGGTCCTCTTCCAGCGCCCGGCGGGCGATCGGCGTCTCGTCCAGGGTCCCCTCGATCCGCTGCACCAGCGCCGCGTCGACGCCGTGGGAGCCCATCGGGATCACGGTCCGGTAGGTGCTGTCGTGCAGCAGCAGCGCCGCCCGCTTCATCGTCGTCAGGCTGCAGACGGCACGGCAGACGCGGTCATAGAAGACCCCCGATTCGGTCGCCTCGTCCAGTTCGGCAAGCAGCCCGACGAGCACCTCGACGGTTCCGGCGCGCGGAGCTGATTCGGCGATGGCGATACGGGGGCTAACCACTGTCTCCATCCAGGTTACGACCGACCCCGCCAATCGGGGGGGGTTTTGGCCCTGGCCGCTGGAGAGCTCCACACCGGAGCGATCTCTCATAGTGGTACTCTTTACCCACTATGGCATTCGTAGTCCCGACGAAGAAGGGCACGTTCGAGGTGCGCGAGTCCCGCAGCACCCCCGACGGCCCGCGCAGCCGCACCCTCGCCAGCTTCAGAGAGCTCACCGAGGAGACGATCGTGAAAGCTCAGGCACGCGCCGCAAAGCCACCGAGCGCCGACGAGCTTCGCGAGGCAGCGCTGCGGGCGGGGGCGCCGGTAGCCGGTAAGCCGGCTGACGCAGCCAGTCGCGAGCTACTGGGACTGCTCGCCAACGGGAAACGCCTCGACCCGATGCTGAAGCGGCTGCTCCTCGACGCCCTGACCCGGGAGGACCGCAGCGACCGGCCGGCCGACCCCGCCGCGACCGTCTCCGACGCCGCCCGCTCAGCCACCGAGTGGATCGACGTCAGCCCCCGGCAGCGCGGCAAGACGCTGGAGGACCTGCTGCTGCTGGCGGACGCGCTCCCGGTTCGCCTGCGCCCCACCGAGATCGGCTTCCCACGACTGAAGTCGGCCTGACCGTGGCGGAGAAGCGGGAGAACCGGCCGCTCCACCCGCAGCGCCCGGACTCGGCGCCGTCCCTGCCGGAAAAGGTGATCGCCATCCACCAGCAGCTCGACGCGGCACGCGTCCCCCACGCGATCGGTGGCGCCCTGGCGCTCGCCTACTACGCCGAGCCGCGAGCGACGATCGACGTCGACATCAACGTCTTCGTGTCGACCGAGCGCTGGCCCGACGTGCGTGACGCCCTCGAGCCCCTCGGGATCGACGTCGGCGTCGACGAGGGCGCGCTGACGAGGGACGGGCAGGTCCGCCTCTGGTGGGACCGTAATCCCGTCGATCTCTTCTTCTCCTACGACGAGTTCCACGACGAGATGCAGCGCGGCGCCCGCAAGGTGCCGTTCGGCGAGGAGACGCTGCCGATCCTCGCCCCCGAGCACCTCGCGGTCTGCAAGGCGATGTTCGACCGCAGCAAGGATTGGCTCGACATCGAGCAGATCCTCGTCGCGACCCAGCCTCTCGAGCTGGCCGAAATCGAGAGCTGGCTGGAGCGGATGGTCGGCAAGTCGGACCCGCGCCTCGCCAAGTTCACCGACATCAGGGCCCGGCTCTCCCTGGGGGACGGCTAGCCTGCCGCGCCCTCGCTGACGCTAGGGCTCGATCACGTTGTTCGGGTCCGGCTTGTCCTCCGGCCCGGCCTGGCTGTAATCGCCGAAGGGGCCGTCGCGCTCGGTCACGGCGGCGCCGACTCCCTGCTCCGCGGCGAGCTCGATGAAGCGCTTGGCGTCGGGGGTGTTGCGCATCAGGCCGTCGAGGATCGGGCCGAGGGTCTGGGTCGAGGCCAGGCCCATGTTCTCGTAGGCGTGGTTGACGACCAGCTTCATCGCCGCCAGCTGCGAGGCGGGGATCGAGGCCAGCTCGCGGGCCGTCTTGGCGACCTCGTCCTCCAGCTGCGCGAAGGGGACGGCGCGGTTGACCAGCTCGACCCGCGCCGCCTCGGCGCCGGAGAGCGGCTTGCCGGTCAGGGCGTACTCCTTGGCCTTGGTCAACCCGAGCCGGTACAGCCACATGCCCGAGAGGTAGGCGCCCCACATCCGCGAGTAGGGAGTGCCGATGCGAGCGTCCTCGCTGGCGATCACCAGGTCGGCGCAGAGCGCGAAGTCGCTGCCGCCGCCGACGCACCAGCCGTGCACCTGGGCGATCACCGGCTTCGGGGAGCGCCAGACGCTCATCAGCTTCTGGGTCGGCGCCAGGGCCGGCGCGGTCGAGAAGACGAAGTCCTTGCCGGGGTCCCACTCGCCGTCGCTGTTCATCTGCTCGTCCCAGTGGTGGAAGCCGCCGCCGAAGTCGTAGCCGGCGCAGAAGGAGCGCCCCGCCCCGCGCAGGACGATCACCTTCACGGCGGCGTCGGCGACCGCCCGCCCGACCGCGGCCTCGACCTCTTCGGGCATCGGCGGCACGATCGTGTTCAGCGAGTCGGGCCGGTTGAGGGTGATCGTGGCGACCTCGTCGGCGACCGCGTAGAGGATTGTCTCGAAGTCCGCCGCGCCCTCGCCGCCGCCCGGCGCCACGGTCACCCCGCCGCTGCCTCGTCGGCGACGACGACCATGTTCTCGTTGCGGACCCGGCCGGCTGGGATCGAGGCGTCGCCGGCGAGCAGCTTGGCGAGCGGCTCGCGCTTATCGGCGCCGGTGACCAGCCAGAGGATCTGGCGGGCGTCGTCGATCGCGGGGTAGGTCAGGCTCATCCGGCGGTGGCCCTGGTACTCGCCGCCGGTCAGGGCGACGCGGCGGTCGCTCACCTCGAGCACCGGATCGTCGGGGACCAGCGAGGCGGTGTGGCCATCGGGACCGAGGCCGAGGTGGATCAGGTCGAAGCGCTCGGGCAGCGAGCTTTCGTACTCCCGCGCGGCCGCCTCGAGGTCGCGCTGGGTGACCGGCATCGGCCGCAGCGTCGACTGGTGGTCCATCGAGAGGCCGAGCACCATGTGGGTGAGGTTGCGGTCCTCGCTGCCCGGCGAGGCGATCCGCTCGTCGACCTGGAACAGCTCGGTCGCCCCCCACGGCATCTGCTCGAGTTCACCGAGGATCGCCAGCATCGCCCAGGGCGAGCGGCCACCGCTCATCGCCATCCCGAACGGCCCGCGCGCCGCCGCCGCGGCCGCGCCCGCCGCGGCGATCAGCTCGGCCGCGCGCCGGGCCGCCGCGCGCTCGTCGGCGAGGACCTCGAGCTTCGGCGCCATCGTCGGCTCCTAGCTCGACTTCTCGTCGTGGCCGCCGAACTGTTTGCGCATGGCGGAGAGCACTTTGTCGGCGAAGTCGTCGTTGCCGCGCGAGGCGAAGCGCTCGTACAGCGCCGAGGTCAGGACCGGCGCCGGCACGCCCTCGTCGATCGCCGCGATCGAGGTCCAGCGCCCCTCGCCGGAGTCGGAGACGCGGCCGGCGAAGTCGGCCAGGTCGGGCGATTCCTGCATCGAGGCCGCGGTCAGGTCGAGCAGCCAGGAGCCGATCACGCTGCCGCGCCGCCAGACCTCAGTCACCTCTGGCAGGTCGAGGTCGTACTGGTAGTACTCGGGCTGCTCGAGCGGCGCCGTCTCGGCGTCGGCCTCGCGCTGGACCTTGCCGGCGTTGGCGTTCTTGAGGATGTTGAGGCCCTCGGCGTAAGCGGCCATCACCCCGTACTCGATGCCGTTGTGGACCATCTTCACGAAGTGCCCCGCGCCGTTGGGGCCGCAGTGCAGGTAGCCGTTCTCGGAGGGTGAGACCTCGCCGGAGCGACCGGGGGTGCGCTCGGCCTGCTCGACCCCCGGCGCCAGCGAGGCGAAGATCGGATCGAGCCGCTGCACCGCCCGGTCGGGTCCGCCGATCATCAGGCAGTAGCCGCGGTCGAGCCCGAAGACGCCGCCGCTGGTCCCGCAATCGACGTAGTCGAGCCCCTGCTCGCCGACCTTGGCGGCGCGGCGGATGTCGTCGCGGTAGTAGGAGTTGCCGCCGTCGACGATCGCGTCACCGCCCTCGAGCACGGCGGCCACCGCGTCGACGGTCTGCTCGGTGATTTCGCCGGCGGGCACCATCACCCAGACCGAGCGCGGCGCGCTCAGCTTCGCGGCCAGCTCCTCCAGCGACGAGGCGCCCTCCGCCCCCTCGCCGGCCAGCGTCGCGACCGCGTCGGGGTTGACGTCGTAGGCGACGATCTTGTGGCCGTCGCGCATCAGGCGCCGAGCCATGTTGGCGCCCATGCGGCCGAGGCCGACGATTCCGAGTTCCATCAAAACCTCCACTGGTAGGCGCTGCAGAGCTGGTGCGGTTGTCGCTTGTAACCCTGTGGGTGACAAATGACAACCAAGGCCGGCAATCCTAGGCGCTAATGCGGCGAGCGATAGCCTGAGCGACCGAATGGGCAAAGCCACCGCCAATCACACCGACGCCGCCGCCGACGTACTCGCAATCTTCGGCATCAGCGGCGACCTGGCGAAGAAAATGACCTTCCGGGCGCTGTACCGGCTCGAGGCCACCGGCAAGCTCGACTGCCCGATCGTCGGCGTCGCGATCGACGACTGGGACGACGAGCAGCTACGCCAGCACGCCCGCGACTCGATCCTCGCCACCGTCTCCGCACCCGACGACGCGGTGCTCGGCCGCGTCACCGCCCGCCTCTCCTACGTCCAGGGCGACTACGGCGATGCCGCCACCTTCGAGAAGGTCGGCAAGGCGCTCGGCGACGCCAAGCATCCCCTCTTCTACCTGGAGATCCCGCCCTCGCTGTTCGCCACCGTCGTCAACGGGCTCGGCAAGGCCGGCCTGACCGCGGACGCCCACGTCGTCATCGAGAAGCCCTTCGGCCACGACCTCGAATCGGCCCGGGCGCTCAACGCCGAACTCTGCGACGTGCTGAGCGAGGAACAGATCCTCCGCATCGACCATTACCTCGGCAAGGAGCCGGTGATGGACATCACCTACCTGCGCTTCGTCAACTCGATCCTCGAGCCGGTCTGGAACCGCGCCCACGTCTCCCACGTGCAGATGACGATCGCCGAGAACTTCGGGGTCGACGACCGCGGCCGCTTCTACGACGAAGTCGGGGCGATGCGCGACGTGATCCAGAACCACGCCCTGCAGGTGCTGGCGCTGGTCGGGATGGGGCCGCCGACCGGCAACCACCACGACTCGATCCGCGACAAGAAGCTCGAATTCTTCAAGGCGATGCGGGCCGCTGACCCGAAGCGCTACGTGCGCGGCCAGTACGAGGGCTTCCTCGGCGTCAAGGACGTCGCCCCCGACTCGCAGACCGAGACCTTCGCCGCGGTCGAGCTCGAGGTCGACAACTGGCGCTGGAGCGGCGTCCCCTTCTTCGTCCGCGCCGGCAAGCAGATGCCGGCCAAGTCGAGCGAGGTGACCGTCGTCTTCAAGCGGCCGCCGCAGCTGGGGATCGGCCACGGCCGCACGCCGGAACCGAACCAGATGACGATCCGGATCGAGCCGACGCCGGGCTCGCGGATGCGGCTCTACGCCAAGAAGGCGGGCCAGGAGGCCTTCGAGCCGGCCGACCTCGAGGTGCTCTTCGAGAAGACGCCGGGCGAGGACCCCGAGCCCTACGAGCGCCTGCTCGGCGACGCGATCGCCGGCCGCCACACCCTCTTCACCCGTCAGGACGCGATCGAAGAGACCTGGCGGGTCGTGCAGCCGCTGCTCGACGAGCCCGGCCCGGTGCACTCCTACGAGCCCGGCACCTGGGGGCCGAAGGCGGCCGGCGACCTCACCCGCGGCATCGCCCAGTGGTCGGATCCCTGGCTCCCCTCCTGACGCCGACGGGCCGATTTCCCTCCATATAGGCGTATTTCGGCCCATCGGCCCAGCAATACCTAGCCGCCTGCTAGGTTTTGGGTCGCCTTATTAGGGGCGCCTAAGCATGATTCCAACCTTCGTCATCACTCTCCGAGAGGGCGTCGAGGCCTCTCTCATCGTCGGCATAATCGCCGCCTTCCTGGTCAAGGAGGGACGCGAGGACGCGATGCGACAGATGTGGCTCGGCGTCGCGATCGCGATCGCCCTCTGCACCGCGGTCGGCGTCGGCCTCGACGTGATCGGCCAGCAGCTGCCGCAGAAAGAGCAGGAGGGGCTGGAGACGATCATCGGCATCGTCGCCGTCGCCGCGGTCACCTACATGATCGTCTGGATGCGCCGCCACGCGCGTGGCATCAAGGCCACCCTCGAGGGCGAGGCGGCCTCGGCGCTGGCGGCCGGCTCGACGGCGGCGCTGGTCGGGATGGCCTTCCTGGCGGTCCTGCGCGAGGGCTTCGAGACCTCGGTCTTCCTGCTCGCCGCCTTTCAGGACGCGACCGACCCCACCGCCGCCGGCGCCGGCGCCGTGCTCGGTCTGATCGCCGCGGTCGCGATCGGGCTCGGGCTCTACCGCGGCGGCGTCCGCATCAACCTCACCCGCTTCTTTCGCTTCACCGGCCTGATCCTCGTCTTCGTCGCCGCCGGCCTGCTCGCCTCCGCCGCCCACACCGCCCACGAGGCGGGCTGGATCAACAGCTTCCAGGGCCAGGCGCTCGACCTCACCTGGCTGGTCCAGCCGGGCACGATCAGCGGCTCGCTGCTGACCGGGATGCTGGGCCTGCAGCCGACGCCGACCGTGATCGAGGTCACCGTCTACCTGCTCTACGCGGTGCCGGTGGCGCTTTACGTCCTCTGGCCGGACCGCCTGCGGCGGCGGCGCAAGAGCGGCAGCGTCGCCGGCCGCCAGGGCGCGCCGGCCCAGAACCCGGCGTGAGCGCCGCAACCGTCCCTTCACTTCGATGAGCCCGATAACCCGCCGTAGGCTGCTGCGCTCCGCCGGCATCGGCGCGGCCGGCATCGGCCTCGGCGCCGGCGGCTATCTGGTCGGCCAGGAGACGGCCGAGGCCGACAGCGGCGACGGCACCGGCAGCGTCCCCTTCTACGGCGCCCACCAGGCCGGCATCGACACCGCCGCCCAAGACCGCCTCCACTTCGCCTCCTTCGACCTGCTGACCGAGAACCCCGCCGAGCTGCGCGAGCTGCTGCGCGAGTGGTCGCGGGCGGCGGCGGAAATGACCGCCGGCGAGATGATCGGCGACGTCAACGACGTCGAGCTGGCGCCGCCCGACGACACCGGCGAGACCGTCGGCCTGATGCCCTCCAACCTGACCGTCACCTTCGGCTTCGGGCCGGGCCTGTTCGAGAAGCGCGGGCTCGGGCTGGCCGCCAAGCGCCCGGCGGCGCTGCGCGAGATCCCGCCGCTCCCCGCCGACGAGCTGAACGAACTCGAAAGCGGCGGCGACCTCTGCGTCCAGGCCTGCTCCGACGATCCCCAGGTCGCCTTCCACGCGGTCCGCAACCTGGCTCGGATCGGCCGCGGCACGGTGGCGATGCGCTGGTCCCAGCTCGGTTTCGGCCGCACCTCGACGACCAGCCGCAGTCAGGACACGCCGCGCAACCTGATGGGAATGAAGGACGGCACCGCGAACATCCGCGCCGAGGACGGCGAGGCGATGCGCCGCTTCGTCTGGGTCGGCGACGAAGGTCCGGCCTGGATGCGCGGCGGCAGCTACCTGGTCACGCGCCGCATCCGCATGCTGCTCGAGGTCTGGGACCGCTCCTCCCTCGAAGACCAGGAGCAGACGATCGGCCGCACCAAGTACAGCGGCGCCCCGCTCGGCGGCAGCGACGAGTTCGAGCCGCTCGACCTCGACGCCGAGAAGAACGGCCAGCCGCTGATCCCGGTCGACGCCCACGTGCGGCTCGCCTCGGCGAAGGTCAACGACGGCGAGCGGATCCTGCGCCGCGGCTACTCCTTCACCGACGGCGTCGACGAGAGCCTCGGCGAGCTCGAAGCCGGCCTCTTCTTCATCGCTTTCCAGCGCGACCCGGAGAAGCAGTTCGTCGCGATCCAGCGCCGGCTCGGCTCCAACGACGCGCTCAACGAGTACATCAAGCACGTCGGCAGCGCCGTCTTCGCCGTCCCGCCCGGGGCGCGCAAGGGCGGCTATGTGGGCGAAACGCTGCTCGGCTGAGCAGCGGCAGTCCTTTGTGACGCATACGTCTACAAAAGACTGCCGCACGCTATTCCGACTCCTTCGCTCGGCTTTTCGGTTAGGGTTCCCTAACTCTCGTTCCGAGACACCAACCCCTCAAGGAGCTACCTCACCGATGAACCGACTCTCCGTTCGCGCCGCGCTGATCGCGGCCGCCGTCGGCCTGCTGGCCGTCTTCGCCGCCGCCTGCGGCTCCAGCGACGACGCTCCGGCCGGCGCCAAGAAGATGGCCTTCAAGCTGACCGACGCCGGTTGCGAGCCGCACGACGCGAAAGCGCCCGCCGGGCCGATCAACTTCGAAATCGAAAACGACGGCACCTCGAAGGTGACCGAGATGGAGATCATGGACGGGGAAACGATCCTCGGCGAGAAGGAGAACCTCTCCGACGGCCTCTCCGGCAGCTTCGCGCTGACCCTGGAGAAAGGCGAATACGTCATCTACTGCCCGGGCGGGGACGACGAGCGCGGCACGCTGGTCGTCAGCGGCAAGCTCGAGGCCGACAACAGCCCCGCGGTCGAAGCGGCGGTCGAGCAGTACCGCAAGTACATCGAGAGGAACACCGACGAGCTGGTCGCCGAAACCAAGCCGTTCGTCGCGGCCGTGGTCGCCGGCGACATCGCCAAGGCGAAATCGCTGTACCCCGCGGCGCGCATCCCCTACGAGCGGATCGAGCCGGTCGCCGAGTCCTTCGGCGACCTCGACCCCCGCATCGACGCCCGCGCAAACGACGTCGCGCCAAGCGAATGGAGCGGCTTCCACGTGATCGAGAAAGCGCTCTGGGAAGAAGACACCGCCAAGGGCATGGCCCCGGTCGCCAAGCAGCTGGAAGCGGACGTGGCGGAACTGGCCAAGAAAGTCGAAACCGTCGAGCTGCAGGCGGTGCAGATCGCCAACGGCGCCAACGAGCTGCTCGGCGAGGTCTCGGCCTCGAAGATCACCGGCGAGGAGGAGCGCTACTCGCACATCGACCTGGTCGACTTCAAGGCCAACGTCGAAGGGTCCGAAGCGGCCTTCGACGCGGTCGAGCCGCTGCTCAGCGCCAAGGATCCGAAGCTGGCCGAGGAAATCGAAGCCGACTTCAAGAAGGTCTACGCGACGCTGAAGCCGTACGAAACGGCCGACGGGTTCGTCTCCTACGAAGACCTGACCAAAGCCGATACGCGCAAGCTGGCCCAGTCGATCGACACGCTGGCCGAGAAGCTGAGCCAGGTGCCGGCGCAGATCGTCAACGGCGAACAGAGCTAAAGACGAAGGGCGGCAGGCCGGGCGCCTGTCACGGCAAGAGGGGGTCCTGCGGGCGGGCCAAACTGGGTCCGTTCTCGGACCCCCTCTTCCCACGCCAGGCGCTGGTCAGCGTCTTCGCCCTCATGACAGGAGGCGAGGAACTCCGCAAACTCCAGATGGACCAGGGATGACGCGCCGGTGGGGTGCGTAGCCTAGGTGGCGTGACTCTCGCGACTGGAGATAGGGCTGACGAGCTGCTCGGGGAGCTCGGCTTCGAGCACTGGCGGCCGGGGCAGAAGGAGGCGGTGGAGGCGGCGCTGGAAGGGCGCGATTCGCTGATCGTGATGCCCACGGGGGGCGGTAAGAGCCTCTGTTACCAGCTGCCTGGGCTCGCTACCGAGGACCTCACGATCGTCGTTTCGCCGCTGATCGCCTTGATGCGGGATCAGTGGACGCGGCTGACGAATGCCGGCCACCCGGTGGCGATGATCTCCTCGAACATGGATGGCGAGGCCGTGCGCAGATCTCTCGGGATGGTGCGCGGCGGCGAGGCGCGGATCGTCTACTGCTCGCCGGAGCGGTTTGGCTCCAACGTCTTCCTCGATGCGTTGGCGCAGCGGCGGATCGACCTGATCGCGGTCGACGAGGCGCACTGCGTCTCCGAGTGGGGGCACGACTTCCGCCCCGACTACCTGCGCCTGCCGCAGATCGCCGACAAGCTCGGGCGGCCGACGGTGATGGCCTGCACGGCGACCGCGACGAAGATGGTCGCGGCGGAGATCGCCTCGCGCTTCGGGATGCGCGAGCCGCTGCAGGTGCGCTCGGGCTTCGACCGGCCCAACCTCTCCTTCGACGTCGTCCCGCTCGAGGGCAGCGGCTCCAAGGCGCGCCGCCAGGCGCTGCTCGAGGCCGGGCTCGGCGACCCGGCGAACCGGCCGGCGATCGTCTACTGCGGCACTCGCAAGGACACCGACGAGGTGGCGGCGACGCTGCGCGAAGCCGGCCAGAGCGCCCTCCCCTACCACGCCGGGATGGAAGCCGAGCAGCGCACCTCGGTCCAGCAGCGCTTCATGAGCGGCGACGTCGACGTGATCGTCGCCACCAACGCCTTCGGCATGGGGGTCGACAAAGCCGACGTGCGCTCGGTCTGGCACATGGCGATCCCGACCAGCGTCGAGGCCTACTACCAGGAGGCCGGCCGCGCCGGCCGCGACGGGCTGCCGGCCCGCGCCGTGCTGCTGGCGATGAAGATGGACCTCGGCCGCCTGGTCCGCTTCAACGAACAGCGCGCCGGCGACCCCGAGCTGGCGATCGCCCACGAGCGCGGCTGGCGCGCCTACCACGCGATCAAAGCCTTCATCTACTCCGACCGCTGCCGCCGCCGTTCCCTGCTCGACCACTTCGGCGACCGCCTGGCGGGCGCGCCGCTGGAGCGCTGCTGTGACGTCTGCGAGGCGGACAGCTGGCTGCCGGACCCGGAGACGATCGCGATCCGCCGCCCCAAGAGCGGCAGCGGCTCAGCCGCCCCGGCCCCCGACCTCTCCCCCGCCGACGCGCCGCTGTTCGAAGCGCTGAAAGCGTGGCGCCTCAACGCCGCCGCCGGCAAGCCCGCCTACACCGTCGCCAACAACCGCACCCTCAGCGCAATCGCCGCGATCCGCCCCGCCGATCGCGCCGGCCTGATCGAGATCAGCGGCGTCGGTCCCAGCTTCATCTCCAAGTACGCCGAGGAAGTCCTGACGATCCTCGCCGAGCACCCCGCCGCGCTGGCCGCCTGAGCGCCAGCGACGACGGAGACGCGCCCTCCCGCGGGCGCGTCCCGGGTTGCCGCTAGCCGCGCGGCCCTCTCGAGGTGAGCCCCTGGAGCACGACCTCGATCGGCGAGCGATGCGTCTTGCCGTTGCCGTTCGTCGACTCGCGAGCGCGCCGAACCTCGAGGGCGATTTCGCCGACCTGAGCGCCGACGTTCCCGGCCTTTTTCGCCGCCTTGGCGAGGTCCTTGGAGCTGACTCCGCCGAGGCCGCTTTTGTGATGCGCCTGGCGGCTGGCGAGGGCAAGGCCTCCGGCCGCACCGGCCAGAGCCGCGCCGCCGGCCAGCAGCGGCACCTTCGCCTTGCCGGCAGCCCGGCCGACCATCCCGCCGGCGTCCTTGGCGGTCTCCTCGACCGCTTTCAGCGCGGCTCGAGGTTTGCTCGGCGCGGATCTGTCGCTGCCGGCTTTCCTCTCGCCGCTGGCTTTTGGTTTGCTCGTCGAGCGTTTCCTCGAGCTCGCCGCCGGGCGCGCATTTTTCGTTTTGCTGGCCGCGCCTGCTTTCGATCTGTTCGAAACCCGCGCTTTCGGTTTCGCTTTTTTGGTTTTCGTCTCAGCCATTTCTCGCTCCTCTTGGTGGGTTCCCTCCCTCTCCTATTCGCGCAACTCCCGCTCGCGGGAATCGGCACGCTCCTCGTTCAGCTCCGCCTCCACCTCGGCCCGCTTCGCGCGCTCCTCGGCGACCGCGGCCTCGGTCCGACTCTCGTCGGCCTGCTCGCGGTGGTGGCGCACGTCATCGTGCTTGGCCTCGGCCTGTGCATGACCGAGCTCGCGCCGTCGACTCGACCGCCGGGCCGCCGAAACGAGCAGCGCGATGACGATCAGGGCGACGACGACTATGGCGATCACTGCAAGGGTCGACATCTCTCCTCCTCAATTGCTTGCACAACCTTTCTGCCCTAATAGCGCCGTTCGAAACGCGATGGCAGCAGGGATTGCACGGGGAAAGATGATCGCTTGCAGGCGCATGGGTGCGGCTTCGGCGTGTTGTGAAGGTCATCGAGGCACCCGGTCGAAGAGGTCGCGGATGACCCGTGGACACAAGGTCCAGGCCGCGGCATGCGCGCTGGCCGCCCTGGTTGTGCTGGCGCTCGCCGGGGCGGCGACCGCCGGCGCCGGCCTGCTCGAACCGCCCGGCAAGAAGGTCTGGTTCGGCGTCTCCGACACCGGCGACCCGGCCCAGTTCGGCGAATTCTCGACCGCGGTCAGCAAGCACCCGGCGGTGATCGAGTCCTTCCGCACCTGGGGCAGCGACTTCCCGGACTCGATCCAGCGCTGGCAGACGGCGCGGGCGCGGCCGATGATCCACATCACCACCGCCGACAACAACGACGGGCACGAGATCGTCACCCCGCGGGCGATCGCCCACGGCGCCGGCGACGAATACCTGGTCCGCCTCAACCGGCTCTTCTTCGAGAAGGAAATGCGCTCCTACGTGCGGCCGCTGGGCGAGCCCAACCGCTGCCTCAACGTCTACGCCTCCTACGACTGCGGCGGTGGCGGTCGCGACGCCGCCCACAAACCGCGCTGGTACAAGCTCGCCTTCCGCCGCATCTACGTGATCGTCCACGGCGGCGGCAAGGCGGCGACGATCAACAGCCGCCTCGCCGAAGCGGGGCTGCCCCCGCTGACGGTCATGGTCGGCGGGCTGCCGAAGGCGCCGGTGGCGATCGTCTGGAGCCCCCTGCCGTCCGGCTCGCCGACCGTGCCGCAGAACCGGCCCCGCCACTTCTACCCCGGCTCGCGCTGGGTCGACTGGGTCGGCACCGACTTCTACGCCTCCTATCCCGAATGGGGCTCGCTGACCGGCCTCTACAACCGCTTCGCCGGCGACAAGCCCTTCGCGCTGACCGAGTGGGGCGTCGAAGCCGGTGACGATCCCGGCTTCGTCAGCAAGCTCTTCGCCTGGGTGAGGAAGCACCCGCGCTGCAAGATGCTCGTCTACTACCAGGACTTCGGCAGCACCAGCAGCTACCGGATCCAGAACTACTCGAGCAGCCTCGAAATCCTCAAGGCCCGCCTCCACTCCGGCCTTTTCCCGCCCTACGCGCCGGGTGCCCCGCACCTACCGCCGCCACCCCCCGGTGGGGTTGCAGCGCGGTGATGCTCGAGTAGCCGGTCAGGTAGATGCGGCGACCGTCGGAGATCACCGGCGTGTAGGTGCCCTTCGGGTAGTGGAAGACGCGCTTGCCGCTCCTCATCATGAAGCCGCTGGTCGTCTTGTTGGTGAACTCGGCGACGTAGACGATGTCCCCAACCGCCGAGAGCGAGCCGACCACCTGGCCGCCGGCCGAGCGGCTCCAGCGCACGCTCCCGTCCTTGGCATCGAGGGCGTAGACGTTGCCGTCGAAGGAGCCGATGAAGACGGTCGGGGGGCTGTGCTGGGTGTTGGCCACGGCCGGCCCCGAGTAGGCGTAGCCGCCGGTCGAGTAGCTCCAGGCGAGAGTGCCGTCGCTGATGTCGAAGCTGTAGACGCGCCCGTCGTTGTTGCCGGCGTAGACCCGGCCGTAGGCGACGGCGGGGGTCGAGTAGAACTGGCCCGAGGCGCCGAACCCCGGCCCCAGCGAGCCGCTCTGCCAGACCAGCTTGCCGCTCTTGGCGTCGACGGCGTTCATGTAGCCGCCGTAGTCGCCGACATAGAGCCGCCCCCCGTAGTAGGCCGGCGCCGACTTGACCGGGCCACCGAGCTGAGTCGTCCAGCGCACGTCGCCGCTGTTCGTACTGAGCGCGTAGAGGTTGCCGTCCTCGCAGCCGAAGTAGACGGTGCGGTCGACGATCACGGGTGAGGACTCGGCCCTCCCCGGCAGAGACTTTTTCCAGATGGTCTTGCCGGTTTTGGCGTCGAGCTTGACGATGTGGCCGGGGACCAGGTTGACGATGTAGAGGCGGTGGCGGTAATAGGTCGGCGAGGAGGCGTTGAGGCGGCCGATGCGCCGTTCCCACAGGACCTTGCCGGTGTCGGCGTCGAGCGCGAAGGCGTAGCCGTTGTTGTTGACCGCGTAGAGCTTGCCGCCGACGTAGATCGGCGGGAACTCGAGCAGCGGCCGCTCGGTGTAGCGCCAGAGTTTCTCGAAGGGCGGCTTGATTCCCCGCGCCGGCAGGTAGCGGGTGCGGGCCGGGTTGAGCCCGAACATCGGCCAGTTGACCGTCTTCGCCTTTTTCGGCTGCGGCGCCGGCTTCTGCGGCACGAAGGTCGCGTTCGGGTTGTGGACGTCGGCTGGGCGCTTCAGCAGTTCGTAGCCGAGGAGGCCGGCGCTGAAGAGAAACGCGAAGGCGAGGATGCCGATCGCCAGCCAGCGGTTCTGGTGCAGGAGACGCTCGGACTCGCGCAACAGCTGTGAGTCGCGCCGGCGGCGGGCCTGAGGCCCGCCCTCAACCATTCGCGGCGCGCCGCTCGGACTCTTTGACGATGCCGCCCAGCAGGGCCTTGATCGCCTGCTTGACGACGGCGACCACGGCGCCGCCGACCAGCGGCAGCGTCGGCGTCGTGTGAACCGCGTAGACGACCCTGGTGCCGCCCTCGTGCGGAGTCAGCTCGACGGTGCCGACGTGGTCGCGCACCGGCGCGCCGGAGAGCAGCTTGTAGGAGAAGCGGGTCGGGGGCGCGTAGGCGATCACTTCCTCGCGCAGCGGCGGCCCGGCCGAAGTGAGGACGCGGATCGCGCCGACCCCGTTCGGCGCCGGCTCCCCCTCCCGCTCCAGCACCGACTTGCGCATCGGCGTGATCTCGGCGTAGAGGTGGTGTTCGGTGAGAACCGCGAACACGGTCTCGGGCGAGGCGGCGACCTGCCGCTCGTAGGTGAAGCTGGCCATTCGCGAAGGCTATAGGCCGGGGCGGGCCAGACGGTTGGCTCGCCGCGAGCGGGGCTGGGCGTGCTGGGGTCGGGGGTCTCTCGCGCTTGCTGGGATTTTCGCCGCGAGCCCCGCATCTCTCGCCGACCGGCACTGCGAAAATCAGGACGCCGCGCGCGCGAGAGACCCCCGACCCCACCCAACGGAACCTCTCTCTTGCTCCCAGGGTGGGCAGCTTCCGTGGGTGGGACTGCTTCCGTGACTCGGCGAGCGAACGGGTGAAGGATTGTGGGGCCTGGGACCCCCACAATCCTTCAGTCATAACTGGGGAGCTTGCGTGAGACGCAAAAGCTTCCGTGAACCGGAACCTCTCGCGAGCAAACGAACCCTCGCCCCCTCCACCCCTAGGAGTCGGCTTCACCTGGAGGGTCGGGTGCCCCTCCCGCGGAGGCTCAAGGAACCGCGCTCGA
>Ga0193706_1000073_pt1 | contig 77496 bp, 83 predicted proteins | sample U3c1metaG_FD_160130 | JGI IMG/M metagenome (GOLD analysis project Ga0193706, IMG submission 160130) | Soil microbial communities from a riparian zone of the East river system, Colorado, United States - U3c1 | ecosystem: Environmental > Terrestrial > Soil > Riparian zone | place: USA: East River...
TCCTCCACGAAACCGGCCAGCTCGTCGTCGAGCCGCCCGGGGGAGATCCGCCACTCGAGCAGCGACTCGGCTTCGACCAGGCGCGCGTTCGGCATCTCTTCGGCAAGCATGCCGGAGTCGCTGAACGGGTGCAACGGGTCGCGCGGGTGGCCGACGATCAGCGCCGGCTGCTCGATTTTCCGGCGCAGCTCGCGGTGCGGCGCGGTCTCGCCCAGCAGCAATCCCTCGAGCACGGCAAGCGAGGGGCCGGGGCGCTGGCGGACCCAGTCGAGGCCGATGTCGACCAGGTGGTGGGTGCGGGGGATGACCGAGGTGAGGCGCGAGACCGCCTCGAAGAGGGGGCGGCCCAGCTGCAGGCTGAGCATGACCGGGGTGAAGGTGCCCGCGACCGCGACCAGGGCGTTGTCGAGCACCGGCATCTCCAGGAAGAGGCCGCTGGCCCGCTCGGGCTCGCGGGTCGCCAGCTCCAGGGCGACGTTGGCGCCCAGCGAGGTGCCGCCGACGACGGCGGAGTCGAGCTCGAGGTGGTCGAGCAGGGCGGCGACCTGGCGGGCGAAGAGCGGCATCGAGTAGAGCCGCAGGTCCTCGGGGCGGTCGGAGCGGCCGTGGCCGAGCAGGTCGACGCAGATCGCCCGGTTGCCGCGCTCGGCCAGCGCCGGCCCCAGCCGCTCGAACATGCGGCGGTTCATCAGCAGCCCGTGGACGAGGACGATCGTGCGGTCGCCCGTGCCGTAGCTGTCGTACTCGATCCGGTGGCCTTCGTAGCTGAGCTCGCCCATGGCGAGGCAGCCTAGCCGGGCGGGGTCAGCCGCCGGTCGGTTCGAGCCCGATCAGGACGTAGTAGCCGACGAGGAACAGTCGTTTGCCGTCGGAGACCACCGGGGTGTAGCCGGCCTGTTTCAACTCGAACGTCTTCTTGTGGGTAATCGTGTCGAGCCCGATCGTGCGGTCGGCCTCGAAGCTGGAGCTGTAGACGGTGTGGCCGATCACGGTCGCGGTGCCGGGGATCGGGCCGCCGACGTCGTAGCTCCAGCGCGGCTTGCCCGTGCTCGCATCAAGGGCGTAGAAGCGGCCGTTTTCGGCGCCGATGTAGACGGTCGGCGGGGTGCCGGGAACCTCGGCGAGCGCGGGGGAGCCGTAGACGGGGCCGCCGGCATCGAAGGACCACTCGACCTTGCCGGTCTTTTCGTCGAGGGCGAAGACCGTGCCGTCGTCGCGGGCCGCGTAGACGCGACCGAAGGCGACCGCCGGCGAGGAGAAGAAGCCGCCCTTGCCGAACGGCGCCACCCTGCTGGTATTGGTCCGCCAGAGCGGTTTGCCGCTGGCGGCATCGAGGGCGAATATCGAGCTCTGGTAGTCGGCGACGTAGAGGCGGCCGTCGTGGAAGCTCGGGCTGGCTTTGATCGCGGCCGGGGAGTCGAAGCGCCAGCGGGTCTTGCCGTCGCTGGCCTGGAGGGCGACGACGTCGCTCGTGTCGGTGCCGAGGTAGAGCGTCCCGTCGCTGGCCATCGGCGAGGATTCGAGGTGGCCGGGCAGCTTGCGCCGCCAGACGGTGCGCCCCGTCTTGGCGTCCCCCGCGACCACTTCGCCGCCGAGGAAGGCGCCGTAGACGCGTCCCTCGTAATAGAGCGGAGCGGTGACGAAGTTGGGTCTTCCTCTGTCGCTCGCCCTGTTCGTCACTTCCCAGAGGATCTTGCGGTCGCGCAGCCGGACGGCTTTGGCGTTGCCGTACTTGTTGATCACGTAGGCGACGCCCGCGTGGATCGCAGGCGGAAACTCGATCAGCGCGTGCGTGTTCAGCGACCAGGCCTGCCGCAGGGGCGGGTCCAGCAGCCGCTTTTCGGTCGGCAGATATTGAGTCCGCTCCGGCACCCGGCCGAAGAACGGCCAGTCGACATAGCCGGCATCGCCCTTGGTCACGGTGACGTCTTCGCCTTCGGACCCCCCGGAATCCCCCGAGGAGCCGCACCCGCCCAGCGCGAGCGCGGCAAGTGCCAGCAGACACGCCGCCCGATGTCGTCCAAGCTGCATCGAGAGCTGTATCGGCAGTGTGGGAGGGACCTAAACGTCCCCCGGACACCGATTCGAGAAAGCGGCGGACGAGAATCGAACTCGCGTCATCAGCTTGGAAGGCTGAGGCTCTACCGTTGAGCTACCGCCGCGCCGGGAGGGAGCCTAACCGCCTGGCCGTCGATTCGTAGAATGAAAGCCCCACGGGGAGTGGCGCAGTCTGGTAGCGCACTCGGCTGGGGGCCGAGCGGTCGCAGGTTCAAATCCTGTCTCCCCGATCTCAGTGCTTGACGAAGACCTAGCGGATCTCATGGCGTGGAGACCAAGAGGTTGGTCGAGCAGGTGAAGCGAAGCGGAACCTTGACCGCTTCCCTGGCGACTTCATGTTCCAACTGAACCAAAAAGGAGCCTGCGCTTTGAGGTCGCGAGTTGCGACCTCAAACACTGGCCGGGACGGGCGTCGTTACGCCCTATATGTCTTTACGGAGCCGGGGGGGTGCCGCCAGCCGCGAGGCGGAACCGGCTAGCCGTTGGGGTGCTTACACGAGCAGTGCGATCGCATCGCCCCCGCCGACCGCCGTTTCGAGCGCCTCCGCACCTTCTGTGAGCCCGTAGGTCCCGCCGACGGAGATCGCGAGCTCGCCATTGCCGAGCCGTTCCGCCATTCGCCCGAGCCGGGCCCCGTCGGCTTCCACGTAGACGTCGGCGATCGTCACTCCGCGCTCCGGCGACGGTGGGGTGCCGGTGATCGTGGCCAGTCGCCCGCCGTCGGCGAGGGCGGACAGGGCATCTTGCTCACCACCCGGGGCGGCGTTGATTGCCGCCGGGACACCATCCCCGCCCGCCCATTTGCGGACTGCGGCGGGCCAGCCGTCCTTGTGGTAGTCGAACACCGTGCCGATCCCGAGCTCCCGTAGCCGCTTAGCGCTCCGCGGCCCGGCCGTTGCGGCGACCTCTACTCCGGTCACGGCCGCCAGCGCCGCGATCAGCTGCCCGGTGACCCCGCCGCCACCGTGAACGAGCAGTCGACCGCCAGGCGAATCCCCCATCGCGGCGCGGAGCGCTTGGTCGGCGGTCAGCGCCGGAACCGGAAACACCGCCGCCTCCTCCCATGACACAGTGGCCGGCTTCGCAGCCAGCAGATCGGCGCGCGCCAGCAGGAGCTCGCTCCAGCAACCCTGCTCCAGGACGGGAACGGCGTGGGTCATCACCTCGTCACCGACCGCCCACCCGTCGCTGCCGGCGCCAACGGCGGCGATCGTCCCTGCCGCCGCGACCCCAAGCGCCGCCGGCGGCCGCAGTCCCACCTCCCAAGATTCGAGCCTGACCAGGTCATCCCAGGGCGCGACGCCCGCGGCCCGCACGGAGATCAGCGCCTCGCCAGGGCCGGGTGGACGCGGATCCGGGAGCGACAGCTCCCGCACCTCGCCACCGAACCGCTCGATTCCAACCACCCTCATGAAGCCTCCGGCATACGTTCAGGCTACGCCAGCCGGCCCGCGGCGCGATCGGGTTGGCCGATCTCTCGAGAACGGTTCAAATACCGTCCGGCCAGGGCGATCTTCCCTGACCCGCCTGCGAGCAGGGTTTTCCCCGCGGGCTACGCAAACGCCTCGCTTCTGCCGATAGGTCCCGACGGACTCTGCGAATCGACGAAGGAGAGGCGCGTTTTGATGAAGTTTCTGGCAGGGCCGATCAGGGGCAGGAGCGTCTTCGGGGCGGGGCTGGTCGCCCTGGCACTGCTGGCCTGCGCCTTCGTCGGGAACGCGCAGGCTCAGACCGTCTACGTCGCCAACGGCATTGGCGAAACGGTCACGGCGTTCGACTCCGAAACGCTCGTCGTCGCGCCGGCGATCCCGACCGCTTCGGTCGCGGCCGAAGTGGCGATCTCCCCCGACGGGAGGACCGCGTACGTGACCGGCTACTCCACCGGCGAGGTCCTGATGCTCGACACCGCCACCGATGCGGTGACCGGCTCGATCCCCGGTTTCGGCGCTCCGGTCGCGATCGCGATCTCCCCCGACGGGGGGACGCTCTACGTCTCCGACGGCCAGAGCGAAACCATCATCACCGCCTCGACCGCCACCGATGCGATCACCGGCTCGCCGATCGTCGCTGGCGGCTGGGCCACCGGCCTCGCGGTCAGCCCCGACGGCGCCACCGTCTACGCCTCCGTCCCGGACGGCGACGCGGTGGTTCCGATAGATGCCGCGACGCGGGCGGTCGGCGTCCCGATCGAAGTCGGCGACGAACCCGATCACCTTGCGATCACCCCCGACGGCTCGAAGCTCTACGTCCCCAATAGCGATTCCGAAAGCGTCTTCGTGATCGATACCGCGAGCGAGGCGGTGATCGACGAAGTCGAAGTCGGCCTGTATCCGGAAAGGGTCGTCCCCAGTCCCGACGGTGGCCGCGTCTACGTCGTCGACCACGGCTACGGTCAGATCTCGGTGATCGATACCGCGACCGACGAAGTCCTCGGGCAACCGACCGCCGTCATCGAAGCACCGGATGGCGCCGCCATCACCGCAGACGGCAGCCGCCTGCTGGTCGTGGGCGTCGAACCCCCAGGGGCCGAGGCGATCGACACCACCACCATGACCCCCGTCGGCACACCCCCGATCGAGCTCGATGGTTACCCGGAAGGGATCGCGATCATCCCGGCCCAGACTCCCGTCCCGGAGTTTTCTGCCGTGGCCGCGGCGGCGGGCGTGGCGACCACCTTCGACGCCGCCGCCTCGCACACCTACGACGGTCGGATCACGCGCTACGACTGGGATTTCGGCGACGGCACGAGCGCCGCAGATGCCGGCCCGGCGCCCACCCACGTCTACGCGACGCGGGGTACCTACCGGGTGACCCTGACCGTCTCCAACGGGCAGGGCTGTCCGGGATTCGTCTTCACCGGCAAGACCGCCATCTGCGCCGGCCCCTCCGTCGCTTCGGTCTCCAAGCAGGTGGGCGTCGACGGCTCGACGGCGGACGCGGTCAGGCCGACTGCGATTCCGCTCGGGCCCGTGGCGGGTCCGCGGAGCGTTCGTGTCCGCTGCCCGGCGCGCGTCAAGCCCACTGGTTGCAGATTCACGCTCCAGCTCGTTTCGGGCCGGCCGAAGAAGCTGGCGAACGGCAAGCTGAAGAAGCCGAAGCCGGAGAGCGCCGTCGCGAAGCTGACCCTCTCAGCCGGCAAGTCCGCGCCCGTCGTCCTACGCCCGAGGCCGAAGTTCGCCGCCAGGGTCGCCTCCCAGTCGCGAGTCTTCGTCAAGCGGACGAGAGTGATTCGCGGCAGGACGCGGACGGACTTTCCGCGACTCGCCTTCATCGGCTGAGCCGGGGAGACGACTGCGACGGAGGCGAAGGTAGTCAGGGCCGGTTCAATACCGCCTAGTCAGGCCGATTCCGAAGAGCCTGCTTGGGAAGGGCTTTTCGTTTCTTTTCTTCCCGCCTCCGAGATTCAAATCCTGTCTCCCCGATTAGAAGAGCCGCTGGCCTGGCGAATCAGTTCGCGGGCGGCGTGGAGCACGTCTCGCCACCTTTGACCCCCGAGGCAGCCGGCCATATCGGGGGGGACAGATCTTGGCCTAAAGGCCGCCGCGCAAACGGTGAGATTCCTATGGCGCCGTGTAAGTACTGGTCGGCGGCGACCCCGCCCAATGCCGCGGCGTTCTGGGCGTTCGATGCGCTGTCGGCGCTCGTCGCGTGCGTCGCACTATCGACGACGTCAACTCGGCGGAAATGGGAGCCGAGAACGGTCGGACGAAGCGCAGCTCCTTCGTCGTCGGCCTGTTGCCGCGCGTCATGCGTCTTTCACGGAACCTGGCGTGGCGCCAGATTTTCGGATCGTGCCTAGGAGGTTTCGATCCTCGTGTTGAAGCCGAGGAGTCGACCAATTCGTGCGGCGACGTTGATCGCGAAACGCTCCCGATCGCGGCCGGTCCTCAAGGTGTCGCCGTACTCGAGCCAGACCATCGATATGTAGATCGGCACTCGCGGGTCTTTGCCGCTGGTGATCCCCCGAGCGGGCAGAAGTCTGCAGAGATGTTCGATGAAATCCTCGAAGCGTCCGGCCGGGCTGTGGGTGCTGTGGACGGTCCGGGTCGCCTTCGACCTGTTCCGGAAGGTGTGCAGGACGCCGGGCGGGACGCTGGCCTCCTCGCCCGTCTCGAGAGTGCGCCAAGTGCCGTCCACCATGAGTTCGAAGGGGCCCTCGACGACCTTGAATTCCTCGGTCAGGGTCGGGTGGACGTGGGGCGGGGGAGGAACGGCGCCAGGGGGCAGGATGAAGTTCATACCGACGGATTGGCCGTTGTTGTCAGCGGCGGCCGCGGTCACCTCGTAGACACTGCCGTCGGGCATCTCGAATCGATCGCCTGCAGTCGCCACGTCTCTCCTTTCGCGGGCAGTCAAGCCTAGCCGCCGGCTCACGAGCCGCCGGCTCACGACCTGCGAGTTTTGCGCCGGACGCAAGCGGGCAACTAGAGAGTGGTGACCGCGTTCGCCCCCGGAGGGATGCTGAAGGATCGCTACCGGCTCGAGCGGCTGCTCGGGCGCGGCGGCATGGCGTCGGTCTGGCTGGGGCATGACGAGATGCTCGACCGGCCGGTGGCGGTCAAGGTGCTCTCCGACACGATCGCCTCGGACCCTGGGTTCCTGGCGCGGTTCCGGCGCGAGGCGAAGGTCGCGGCGGGGCTTTCGCATCCAAACCTGGTCGGGATCTACGACTACGCGGAGGGGGACGAACGGCCCTACCTGGTGATGGAGTTCGTTCCCGGCGAGGATCTGGGATCCCGGCTGGCCCGGGGCTCCCAGGTCGACTGCGGCAGGCTCGCCGAGGAGCTGCTCGACGCCGTCGCCCACATCCACGGCGTCGGCATCCTCCACCGCGACATCAAGCCCCAGAACATCGTCATCACCCCGGACGGGGGCGCGAAGCTGATCGACTTCGGCATCGCCCTGCCCGCCGACGCAACCTCACTGACGCAGACCGGCCTCATCCTCGGCACCAAGCGATACGCCGCCCCGGAGGTGATGGACGGCGAGGCCGCGAGCGAGCGCTCCGACCTCTACTCCTGTGGGATCGTGCTGCAGCCGTGCCTCCGGGACGAGGCGCCCGGGCTGCGGTCGCTGGTCGCTCGACTCGCCAGCAGCGACCCTCGAGATCGGCCCGACTCCGCCGCCCAGGCCTTGGCCGAGCTCGGGCGCCGCCCGCCCGTGGGGCCACCGACCGAGGCGTTCAGCCCGACCTTCGAGCATCCGGTCGCCGACGAGCCGACCCTGCCGATCCGGACCTCGCGTTCGGGAACGACCTCGAAGCGCGGCCGCGGGGCGGCGGCGGCCGCCCTCCTCGTGGTTCTGGCCGCAGTCGCCGCGGCGGTCGTGCTCCCCACCGGGGGTGGGAAGGGCAAGGCCGGCCAAGGCCCAGTCGCCGGCGCCCGGGAGGGTCGCAGCGCGGATCGCTCGCGGGCCGGGGCGCCGGCGAGCGAAGACGCTTCCGGTAGCGAAGATGCCCAAGCGGCGTCGGAAGTCGAAGCCGCTCCGACGGCGGTCGCGCCTGAACCGACCGGCGAAGACCCGGAGCTCGGAGCAGCCCTCAACCAGGAAGGCTTCGAACTGGTCCAGGCGGGCAGGCCCGAAGAGGCGGTCCCGGTGCTCGAAGCGGCGGTGCGCGCCTTCCCGGCGGGCAGCGAAGACGTTGACTACGCCTACGCCCTCTTCAACCTCGGCAACGCGCTGCGTCTCAGCGGGCGGCCGGAGGAAGCGATTCCGGTGCTCGAACGGCGGTTGGAAATCCCGAATCAGACCGAAGCCGTCCGCAAGGAGCTGGATGCGGCACTGCAGGAAGCCCCCTGAGCACCGCTCCCCACTCGCATCGCAAGCCGAAGTTCGTGAAGTGCAAGACCCGACGCCCGCCAAGCACGCCTTCAGGCTGGGAGATCGCCGGGGTTAGTCTGTGTGGATGGCTGGCCTGGAAGATTCGGGTGCGGTTGCGCCGAGCAACGCGGAGGCCGTGCGAGCCTGGGACACGGTGCTCTATGAGCGGTGGAAGCTGAACCGCAAGGTGTTCGTGGATGCGTTGGACGAGGTCACCGAGGAGCTCTTCGATCGATATCCGCCACCCAAGGGCGGACGCTGCATCGATATCGGCTGTGGGTTTGGCGACACGACCCGGCGGCTCGCTGGCCTCGTCGGTCCCGAGGGCTTCGCGCTCGGCACGGATTCCTCTCCGCGCTTCATCGAGGATGCCCGACGGGAGGCCCTCGAAGCGGGCGTCGAGAACGTCGGGTTCGAAGCTGCCGATACGCAGGTGGCGGAGTGGGATCAGGTCTACGACTACGCCTTCTCGCGCATGGGGACGCAGTTCTTTGCCGCGCCGGTTCCGGCCATGCGCGCAATCCGCGGAGCCCTGAAGCCCGGCGGCGGGCTGCGCAAGATCTGCTGGCGCCGCAAAACTGAAAGCCCTGTCTGGGCGGAGACGGAGCAGGTGGTGCAGCGCTTCCTCTCGCGCCCCGACGAGTACGAGGCCGATACCTGCGGTCCCGGGCCGTTCTCGCTCGGCAACCCCGAGACGACCCGCGGCATTCTCGAGGCCGCCGGGTTTACGGAGATCGAGTTGCAGCGACGGGACTTCGACTACTTCATGGGCAAGGACATGGATGAGGCGATCGAAGCCCTGCTCGCGATCGGCCCCGGCGCCGAGCTGATCCGCCTCAACGGGGACCACGGCGAGAGCCGTCGGGTGGAGATCGCGGCAGCACTCGCCGATCGCTATGCCGCCTGGCAGCAACCTGACGGCTCGGTCGTCGGCCGCGCAGGCGTCTGGTTCGTCGCCGCAACCAATCCCCGCTAGCGGCCCATCTCGCCGATCCAGCTCGAGCGGATTCGCTGGTCCTCAGGCCAGGGGCGGCGGCGTGCCGGCGGCGCTGGCGGCGAGGGCCGGGTCCCAGGCGCAGACGAGGCAGGCGTGTTGGAAGACCGACTGGGCGAACTCGAGCGCCGCGCCGCCTGGATCCTCGCTGAGGATCGCGTCCTCCCAGTCGAGGATGTACTCACCGAGATCCCCGTCCCAGCGAGCGCCGGGCACGGAGAGCCCGGCGTCGGCGAATCCCTCGGGCGCCGGATGCGCGTAGGCGTAGAACGCCGCCTTGCCATAGCGCCCGTCGCCGGGCCACCAGCCGACCGCGACCTCCTGGGCGTCCATCGCGTTCCTCATGATGAAGTCCTCCGACGGCGGTGCGGCGGCGTGGCCGGAGAAGAGGCTGACGGCGAGGTCGAACGATCCCCACCAGGCGTTGACCGGCGTCGACTTGCCGCGGTATGGAGCCCGGAAGGCGGCGAGGATGCTGGCGGCCCGGGTCGCCGCCGCGAAGTAGGCGCCGACCCGCTCGGGGTCATAGCTCGCGTGCTCGGTGTCCTGGTCGAGTGGCTGGCTCCACGGCACCTCCTGCGGCGTCGGGTCGATCGTCACGGCCCCGACGAGCTCGCCGATCCTGCCCAGCAGCTCCCGCGTGACCTCGCCGACGGCCCGGTTCGGCGTCAGCGGAACCCGCGCGCTGCGGCCGTCGCTGTGCTCGACCACCGCCTCGTGGGTGTTCAGGTCGAGGGCGACGACCAACGCGCCCGAACCGTCGGGGGCGGGAAGCGGCGCCGTCTCCCAGCCGCGCGCGGTCAGGCGCAGCGCGGCGTGCTGGAGCTGGGGCTCGGGCGGGGCCAGTGCGGCGGCGAGCTTGCCGAGCACCTGGGTGTGGGCGTGGAGCGTGTCGCAGCTCTCGCTCCAGTCCTGATAGCGGATCGACGGCCAGGTGGATGCCACGGGATGACACTAGCGCGCGCCGCAGCCGCGGCCAGCTGGCGGGGCCGCCACCAGCCTTCAGATACTCGGGGCTCTTGCCCGGGCACTGAAGGAGGCAATTTCGGCGGCGAAGCGAGCTGCGTCCTGGAACGGCATTCCGTGTGCGGCGCCGGCGTAGATCGAGAGCTTCGACCCCGGTATGCGAGCGTGCATGCGACGGGCGTTGACGGGTGGAACGCCGCGGTCGCGGTCGCCGTTGGTGAGCAAGGTCGGAGTGACGATCGCGCCCAGGCCGTCCCAGGTTCCGTCGTAGCGCAGGAAGGATTCCTCGGCGACTTCCTGGCGCTTCAGGGTGCGCGGCGAGACCTTCTCCTGGGGGGTCGACTGGTAGGCGTCGACGAAGCGCTTCTCGGCCGCGCCGCCCGCGGCGGTCGGTGGGAAGAGCAGTTCGAGGAAGACGTCTGGACCCGCCTTCGGGTTCGCCAGTTCGGCGACCAGCCCGGGAGGCGGTGGGACCGTGTGGCTGCTGCCGGCATCGCCGCCGGTGGTGACCAGCGCCCCCAACAGTTGCGGCTGCTGCTCCGCCAGCGTCAGGCCGATCTCGCCGCCCATCGACCAGCCCACCAGGGTCGGCTTCCGCAGCCCGAGCGCCTCGATCAGGCCGCCGGTGTCACGCGCCATCAACGGCACCGTGATCCGCTTGGCGAGGTCGTCGCTGGTGTAGCCGACGCCGCGGTTGTCGAAGATCGTCACCGTGAATCGCTTCGCCAGCGACGTCAGCAGATAGGGCATCCAGAGGCTCATCGGCGCGGTGTCGCCGGTCACCATGATCAGGTCAGGGCCATTGCCGAACTGGCGGTAGCCGATCTCGATCCCGTTCACGGGCAGCGTGCGGACGGGGCCCTCGAAGGCGCCGGGGCCGGGCAGCTTCGAGTGGGGGACGAGCTTCGCGGTAGCCGCTGGGGCGGCTGCGGGAAGCGCAAGAAGGGCAAGGACGAAGACGCTTGCGATGAAGCTGCGGCGGGTCACGACGAAAATCCTTGCACGCGCTCGTCTCGAGAGACGTCAGTTCCCCGCGGCGTCCAAGTCCTCGAGACTGTGACCCCAAGGATCTCTGCTTCGCTCGCTCGCGAACGAAGCTCCTCGATGGTGGGGAGATGCTAGCGGCGGTCCCGCTAGCCCCTCTCGAGCGGCTCGCTCGCTTGGTTCCAATTGCTGCCCAGTGGGTCGAGGCGATGCGGTCCACTCGTCTACGCTCCCGGCCGATGTCCCACCCCGACCCAGGCGGCCCAGCCGACCTCACCCCGATTCAGGTCGGTGAGATCTGGACGAACCCCGTGACCGGGGAGCGCGCCACGCTTCTCGAACGTCCGTGGGAAAACACCGATGGGCGGGTGGCGGCGGAGCTGACGGCGCTGGTCGGGGCACGGCTCGTCGGAGAGCACCGGCATCCGGGCATCCGCGAGCGCTTCACGGTTCTCGAGGGGGAGCTGACCGTCAAGCGCGACGGCAAGACCAGCGTCCTTCGCGAGGGCGAGACCGCGTCGATCGAGCCGGACGTCTGGCACGACTGGTGGAACGGGTCCGACCGAGACGCCCGCGTGCGGGTCGAGGTCACGCCGGGCGAGCGCTTCGCGCTGGCAATCGAAACCCTGTTCGGCCTGGCCCGGCTCGGCCACACGAACGAGAAGGGGATGCCGAACCCGCTGCAGCTGGCGCTCTTCGCCGCCGAGTTCAGCGACACGATCGTCTTCCGCAAGCCACCGCAGATCGTCCAGCGGGCGGTCTTTGGCGCGCTGGCCCCGATCGCGCGGCGCCGCGGCTACCGGCCGACCTACCCGCAGATCTCCCGCGTGACGCTGGCGCCCAGGTAGCGCGTCGCGACCATCCTGAAAGGGTCCCCCGAGCTACGCTCGGGGGATGGAGCGGCCGCTTTCCATCGGCGTCATCGGCGACTACGACCCTCAGTTCCCGCCCCACCCAGCGACGAACGAGGCCCTTCGGCACGCCGCGGCGGGTCTCGGTGTGACGGTGGATGTCCATTGGCTGCAGACGGACTCGCTCGAGGACGCCGACCTTGCCCCACTGAGCGCCGCTCACGTGGCGCTGTGGTGTGCACCCGGAAGCCCGTACAAGAGCCTCGACGGGGCGCTGCGCGCGATCCGCCTGGCGCGCGAGTCGGGAGTGCCCTTCCTCGGTACCTGCGGCGGCTTTCAGCATGTGGTCATCGAGTACGCGCGCAACGTGCTCGGCTTCGAGGACGCCCAGCACGCCGAGTACGACCCCTACGCCTCGGATCTGTTCATCTCCGAGCTTTCCTGTTCGCTCGCCGGCCAGACCATGGAGGTCCGGCTGGCGAGTGATTCGCGCGCTGCTCGTTGCTACGGGCGAACGCAGGCATTGGAGCGGTACTACTGCAACTTCGGGCTGAATCCGGAGCACCAACACCGCCTGCACGAGGGCGGCCTGCGGATCGTCGGAAAGGATCAGGATGGCGAGGCGCGGGTCCTCGAGCTCCCCGATCACCCCTTCTACATAGCGACCCTGTTCGTGCCCCAGCTCAGCTCGTCGTCAGGTTCTCCGCATCCGCTGATCAGCGCCTACCTGCGGGCGGCGCTCAGCTACAGAACGCCGCTGCGCGTGTCCTCGGATGCCCGTTTCGCTCGCTAAGACGAGGACGAACTATCGTTGCCCCATGGACGACTGGGTTTCGCGGTACCGGTCCGCCACCGAGGCGGCGGACATCGAGGCGATCATGGCGACGCTGACGCCCGACGTCGAGGTCGTCTCGCCGATCTCCGGCCGCATGGTCTTTCGCGGACACGACGACGTCAAGGTCCTGTTCAGCGCCGTCTACGGAACCTTGAACGGGCTGCGCTGGACGCGGACGATCGGCGAGGGCGAGCACCGCGTCGTCACGGGGGAAGCGCGGGTGGCGTCGGTGCGGATGACCGACGCGATGGTCTTCGAGCTCGCCCCGGACGGGCGCATCCGCAGGATCAGCCCGCACCTGCGGCCCTGGCTGGCGCTGACGATCTTCGCGGCGGTCCTCGGCCCGCAGGTCGCCCGGCGGCCGGGGGTCGTCTGGCGGGCCCTGACCGGCTGAGGGGTCACACTTCGCCCATGGCCGATCCGTCGCTTTCGGGACATTGTCTTTGCGGCGGCGTGCGGTTCGAGTTGACCGAGCCGGCGCTGGCCGCCGGCTACTGCCATTGCACGCGCTGCCAGCGGCGCACCGGCACCTCCTCCTCGGCCCAGGCCAAGATCGACGGACGAACTCTGCGCTTGCTGCAGGGCGAAGAGCTGCTGAAGTGGTGGCGTCACCCGGACGGCGGTTTCGAGAAGGGCTTTTGCCGCGAGTGCGGGTCCCACCTCTTCAGCCGCAACCCCGACGATCCGACCCAGATGAGCGTGCGCATGGGCGCCTTCGACGGCGATCCCGGTGTGCGGCCGAGCTGGCGGGCGCACCTGGCCAGCGCCGCCGTCTGGGAGTCCGTCCCCGACGACGGACTGGAGCGCTACGCGGAATCCAAGCCGCAGTTCTAGCGGCGACGCGGAGAGGCCCCGGTCAGCGCCACGCTGGCCGAGAGCTCTGGTGAGTTGGCCAGCGTTTGCAGGACCACGCAGTAGCGCTCGGTCAGCTTCAGGAGCGCGGCCAGCTCCTCCTCGCTGGCCTCGGTCTCGAGCTCGAAGCGGAGGCGGATGGCGCGGAAGCCGACCGGGGCGTCGCGGTCGACGGCGAGGGTGCCGCGGAAGTCGAGATCGCCCTCGGCGTGCACGGTCCCGGACTCGACCGCGATGCCCAGCGAGGTGGACACTGCCCGCAGGGTCACGCCGGCGCAGGCGGCGAGGGCCTCGAGCAACATGTCGCCGGAGCAGAGCAGCGAGCCGTCGCCGCCGGAAGCGGGGTGCAGGCCCGCCGCGGCCAGGGTGCGGCCGCTGTTCACCGAGCAGGAGACTCCCTCGCCCAGGCTGCCGCTTGCCACCAGGGTGACGAGGGCGGCCTCGGGCTCGCCCGCGTAGCGCTCCTTCAGCGGTCCCTGGATGGCCTGTAGCTCTGCGCGCTCCATTGCAGAGAAGTTACGGACTCGGTGCCTGAAAGGTTCGAACGTGGGCCAGGTCGGCGAGAAGGGTGATCGCCGCGGCGCACGCGAGGGGCAGGGCGAGGCTGGTCTCGAGGAGCAGCGCTCCGGTCGCGGCGCCGGCCCCGATCGCGACGAAGGCGGCGGCCCGCTGGGCGATGTCGCTGCTGGAGGCGATGGCGAGCGGGGCCATGGGTGCTCCGGCGCCCTCCGGCATCATCTGGACGCCTATTTCCGCGCCTTTAATCAGGAAACTTGGCGGCGAACTGGAATGCTGTTATGCTCGCGCCCCAATCGATCAGTCAGGGGTTCTGATTGGCCGATCACATAGCCAGCACCAGTGCCTTAATCGGTTAAAGGGACGGCGTTGTAAGCCGTAGATCCGGGTTCGAGCCCCGGCTGGTGCATTCGTAAATCGGGATTACGAATGGGCTGGCGATGAACATTTTCGACTACATCGAGGATCCGCAGGCGCAGGGCGAGGAGCGGGTCCACTGGTCCGCGCGGGCGCCCTTCCGCCCCCGCGAGGACTTCGACCTGATGCTGGTCCCACGGGTGCCGGAGTGGCGCGGGGAGGGGGGCTCGCGGCGCTCGCTGGAGCGGATCGAAGCGGAGCCGTGGGTCGAGGCCGTCTCCAGCGAGGGCGACGAGGTGCTGCTGCGCCTCGACAGCGCTTGGGTCGAGGAAGCCGGCGCGGCGCTGGAGGCCGGCGAGGTCGAGGCCTCTCACGCCGATCTCGCCGCCGGCAAGCGCTACGCCGTCTACTTCTGGGGCGCCAACACGACCAAGGCGCTGCACATCGGCCACCTCCGCAACCTCGCGATCGGCCACGCGCTCGGCGCCGCCCTGCAGCAGGCCGGCGCCCAGGTCGAGCGCCGCAGCCTGATCTGCGATGTCGGCCGCAGCATGGGGGAGGCGATGGCGGGGGTCGTGCAGAGCGGCCGCGACCAGCAGGTCTGGCCCGACGGCGAAGAGAAGAGCGACCACTTCGTCGGCTCCTGCTACGCCGAGTACGTCAAGGCCGGGCGGGCCAACGGCGCCGGCGGTGTCGAGGCCGACGACGGCGCCGAGGACTCGGTCGCCCGTGAGTCCTCGCTGTACAACGACAGAGCCGACGAGCTGATGATGCGGGTCCTCGCCGGCGACCAGCAGTCGCTCGAACTGTGGTCGAAGACCCGCGCCTGGGTGATCTCCGGCCAGCGCAAGACCCTGACCCGGCTGGGCATCAACTTCGACCGGGTCATCTTCGAGTCCGACTTCCTGCCCGAGGTGCTCGAACTGACCAACCAGGGGCTCAGCGAAGGGACGCTGACCAAGCGCTACGGCGACGACATGGTCATGTACGAGACCGAACGCGAGGAGCTCGAGGAGATGCCCCTTGTCCGCGCCGACGGGCTGCCGACCCAGCACATGCGGGCGCTCGCCTACTGGTCGGCCGCGCCCGAGCTCGACGACGTCATCTCCCTGCAGGTCTGTGGCACCGAGTGGGTCGCCCACGTCACCTGCCGGCGCCAGCTGATCGACGCGCTCGGCGCCGTCAACGGCAACGGCAACGGCAGCGCCAAGGGGGGCGGACCGCCGACCCACGACGTCTTCCACGGCATGGTCGCCCGCGACAGGGCATCGATCACCTCCAGCAAGGAGGGGGCGCTGCTGATCGACGACCTCGGCGAGTGGCTGGAGCAGCAGATCGAGGCCGATCCCGGCCGCGCCGAGGTGCGCGCCGAGCATCCCGACGCCGACCGGTTGGCGGCCCGGGTCGCGCTCGGCTACTTCCTCCTGCAGCCGACCGCCAAGCGGGTCGATTTCGAGCCGGAGAAGCTGCTGCGCGAGGAGAAGGGCAGCCTGGGTTGGGACCTGGCGCGGGCGCAGGCGCACCGCGGCAGCGCGCCGCTGGCCGCCGAGCGCGCCGCCGAGGACCCCGACTACCGCTTCGCCGTCGTCCAGTCCCAGCTCTACCGGCGCCACCTGCGCAGCTCGGTGGAGAGCCTCGACGTGGTGCCGCTGGCCCGCTACATCTCCCACTTCGCCCGCTGGTACCGCGAGGAGGAGCGCTCGCCCGAGGTCGAGCGGGTGGTGCGGACGGTGCTGGACCAGGGAGTCCGCGGCCTTGGCCTGGAGGCGGCGTGATGAGGACTCTGCTGGTCGACAACCACGACTCCTACACCTACAACGTCTTCCACCTGCTGGCGGCGGCCTCGGGCGAGGAGCCGGTGGTGGTCAACAACGACGCCGTCTCCTGGCGGGTGCTCTCGCGCTCGGACTTCGACGCGATCGTGCTCTCGCCGGGGCCGGGACGGCCGGAACGCTGGCACGACTTCGGCGTCTGCCGCGACATCCTCCGCTACAGCGAGATCCCCGTGCTCGGCATCTGCCTCGGCCACCAAGGGATCGGCAACCTGCTCGAGGGCGGCGTCAGCACCGCGCCGATGGCGATGCACGGCCGGCTCAGCCACGTCCGCCACTCCGACAGCGGCATCTTCGCGGGCATTCCCCAGGACTTCGAAGTCGTCCGCTACCACTCGCTGGCGATAACCAGCCCGGTCGGCCCCGACGGCCACGAGACTGCCTGGTCCGACGACGGCGTCGTGATGGGGGTCGAACACACAAGCCGGCCGATGTGGGGCGTCCAGTTCCACCCCGAGTCGGTCGCCACCGAGCACGGCCGCGCGATCGCCGAAAACTTCTACGCGATGGCCAGCCGCCACCGCGGCCAGCGTCCCAAGGCGCCGGCCGCCGAGCAAACCGCAGATCGACGGGCCGAAAATACGCCCATAGGGAGGGAAATCGGCCCATCGACCTCGGCTGGGGCTGGTGAGGCGGGGTGGAGGCTGAGGGTTCGCACGCTCGAGGGGGAGGCGGCGACGGAGGCGTTGTTCGAACGGCTCTTCGGAGACGCCGAGAACGCCTTCTGGCTCGACAGCGCCGACGCGCCGACGCGGCTGGCGCAGTGCTCCTACCTCGGCACCAGCGCCGGCGCCGATCGCTGCCTGCTCGAGTACGACGTCGAGGCCGGTGAGGTGGCGGTACGGCGCGGCGGGGTCGAGACCGTCGAGCACAAGTCGATCTTCGACCTGCTCGCTCGCGAGATGGACAGGCTGGCGGTCGAGCCACCCGAGGAGCTGGCGCGCGGACTGGTCGGCGGCTACGTCGGCTACCTCGGCTACGAGTGCAAGGCCGACTGCGGCTCGCCCAACGTGCACAGCTCCGACATGCCCGACGCGGCGCTGATGCTGGCCAACCGCGTCATCGCCGTCGACCACGTGCGCAGCAAGACCTACCTGCTCGCGGTCGGGCGGGAGGACGACGGCGAGGCCGACCTCTGGCTCGACCTGGCCGAGCAGGTCGTCGCCGAGCTGCTGGCCAATCCGCCCGACCCGGTGCCGACGCCGGCGCCCCAGGACCCGGAGCCCCACGTCAGCTTCCAGTCCGGCCGCGGCCGCGAGCAGTACCTCGCCGACATCGCCGCCAGCCAGGCCGAGCTGGCCGCCGGCGAGTCCTACGAGGTCTGCCTCACCGACCAGTTCTCGACCGCCGCCAGCCCCGATCCCTTCGTCCTCTACCGCCACCTGCGCCATAGCAACCCGGCTCCGTTCGCCGCCTACCTCAGGTTCGGCGAGCGGGCGATCGTCAGCTCCTCGCCGGAGCGCTTCCTCTCCGTCGACCGCGATCGCCGCGTCGAGGCGCGCCCGATCAAGGGGACGATCTCCCGCAGCGAGGACCCGGTGGTGGACGCCAGCCGGCGCGCCGAGCTGGCCGAGGACGAAAAGACCAAGGCCGAGCACCTGATGATCGTCGACCTGCTGCGCAACGACGTCGGCCGCGTCTGCGACGTCGACAGCGTCCGCGTCCCGGAGCTGATGGCGATCGAGCCCTACGCGACGGTCCACCAGGTGGTCTCGACGATCAGCGGCGTGCTCGAAGCCGGGCGCACGCCGGTCGAGTGCGTGCACGCCTGCTTCCCCGGCGGCTCGATGACCGGGGCGCCGAAGCTGCGCACGATGGAGATCATCGACAACCTCGAGGACGAGGCGCGCGGCGTCTACTCGGGCGGGATCGGCTACTTCGGCCTCGATGGCAACACCGACCTCAGCATCGTCATCCGCACGATCGTGATGCGGCCGGGCCGGACCACGATCGGGGCCGGCGGGGCGATCGTCATGCAGTCCGACCCGGTCGACGAGTTCGACGAGATCCTCCTCAAGGCCCGGGCGCCGATGGCGGCGGTGGCCCGGGTCGCCACCGGTCGCGACGACCCCGGGGCCTGGAGCGTCGAGCTGGAGCCGGCGGCGCGGACGGCTGGAGCGGCGTGAGCGACCCGACCGTGAGCGTGCCGGCGACGATCCGGCCGGCGACCAACGCGGACGCCGGGGCGGTGGCGGCGGCGGTCGAGCGGCTGCTGGTCGAGCTCGGCGGTCGCAAGCCGCAGCGGGCGGAGCTGGACGCGGAGGTCCAGGCGGCGCTGGCCGACCCCGGCATCGGCGCCCTCCTCGTCGCCGAGGGCGAGGGTGAGATCGTCGGCGTGCTCAGCGCCAGCTGGCAGCGCGCCCTGCACGTGCCGGGGCGCTACGCGACGATCCAGGACCTCTGGGTGGACCCGGACTGGCGCAGCCGCCGGGTCGGCGCGGCGCTGGTCGACGAGCTTGTGGCCCTGTGTGGGGAACAGGGGGTGGCGCGGATCGAGGTCGGTCTCCCAAGGGAGAGCTTCGACGCGATCCGCGCCACCGAGGCCTTCTACGTCGGCAACGGGTTCGAGCAGCTCGGCCCGCGCATGCGGCGGTTGCTGCCGTGAGCGCCGAGCTGCTGATGGTCGAGCAGCGCCGCGGCAGCGACGACGCCGCGCACTGGATCCGCGAAGGCGGCCAGACGGTCGCCGGCCGGGACAGCAACCGCCGCCTCGACGCGCTGCGGGCCGGGCTGGTCCGCCACCGGGGCGTGCGGCCGGTCGCCGCCGACGCCGCCGACGAGGCGCTGGAGCGGACCCTCGGCGCGATGCACGAGCCGGGCTACCTGGAAGCCCTGCGGGGGCTCGACCCGGGCGAGCCGGTCGTCATGCCCGACTTCGCGCCGCCCGGCCTGGAGCCCGACATCCCCGTCGACGCCGGCCTCGTCGCCGCCGCCCACGAGGGCGTGCGCACGGCGATCACGGCGGCGCAGCGGCTCGCCGCCGGCGCCCGGTTCACCTACGCCGTCTGCCGCCCGCCCGGCCACCACGCCGGCCCCGGCTTCCTCGGCGGCTACTGCTACCTCAACAACGCCGCCGCCGCGGTGCGGACGCTGCGCGAGGCCGGCCTCACCCCGGTCGGGATCCTCGACCTCGACCTCCACTACCCGAACGGGACCGCCGCCCTGGTCGAGTCGATGGAGGACGCCACCCTGCACTCGCTGCACTCTTCGCCGGTCACCAACGTCGCCGCCGGCACCGTCCTGCCCCAGGCTGAGAGCGAACGCGTCGTCGCCTTCGCCACCAGCCCCGACGCCGCCGCCTACCTGGGCGAGGTCGCCGCCTCGGTCGAGGCGCTTGCGGCCGACGCCGCCGCGCTGGTCGTCTCGCTCGGCTACGACACCGTCGCCGGCGACCCGCACGGCTGCTGGAGCTTCGCGCCGCGGATGTTCACCGAGGTCGGGCGCCTGCTGGCGGCCTCGGGCCGCCCGGTCTGCATGATCCAGGAGGGTGGCTACTCGCTGCCCGACCTGGCCGCCTGCAGCGAGGCCTTCGCCGCCGGCCTGCTCGGGGAGGGTCCGGCATGAGCGGGCTGGAGCCATTTCGCCGTCGCCTCGACGGGCTCGACGACGAGATCGCCCGGCTGCTCGGCGAGCGCTTCGAGATCTGCCGCGAAGTGGCTCTCTATAAGAGCGCCCACGGGATCCCGATGATGCAGCCCGACCGGGTCGAGGAGGTGCGCGCCCGCTACCTCGCCCGCGGCGCCGAGGTCGACCTGCCGGCCGAGTTCAGCGGCGACCTCTTCGACCTGCTGATCGCCGCCACCTGCAAGGAGGAGGACGAGCTGATGGCCGCCCGGGAGCAGGGCGGATGACGCTGCCGCCCGGCCCGCGAATGCCGCGCGCCCTGCAGGCGGTCGGCTGGACCCAGCGCCCCCTGCCCTTCCTCGAGCGCTGCCAGCGGCGCTACGGCGACATCTTCACCCTGCGCATACTCCACTGGGGCGACTGGGTGCTGCTCTGCGATCCGGAGGACGTCAAAAAGGTCTTCACGGCCGGGTCCGTGGTCGGCGTCGACCTCGCCAACCCGCTGCTCGGGCCGGTGCTGGGGCCGCGCTCGGTGATGCTGCTCGAAGAGCCCGACCACATGACCCGCCGCAAGCTGATCCTGCCCGCCTTCCACGGCAAGAGCATCGAAGGCGACGGCGAGATGATGGCCGCGGTGGCGCGCCGCGAAGTCGGCCGCTGGCCGGTCGGCGAGCCGTTCGAGCTCTGGCCGCGCATGCAGGCGATCACCCAGGAGGTGGTGATGCGGGCCGTCTTCGGCAGCGCCGAGGAGGAGCGGATGGGACGCCTGCGCGAGCTGCTGCACGGCCTCACGGTCTGGATGAACGACCCGCGCAACCTCACCCTGCTGGCGACCTTCGGCCCGCGCTGGGTCGTCCGCAGCCGCCAGTTCCGGCGGGCGATGGCGCCGGTCGAGGAGGCGGTCCTGGAGGAGGTGCGCCGCCGCCGGGCCGTGGGCGAGGAGCGCGCGGACATCGTCTCGATGCTGGTCGGGGCCCGCTACGAGGACGGCTCGCCGATGAGCGAGCAGGACCTGCGCGACGAACTGCTGACCCTGCTCACCGACGGGCCGACCTCGACCTCGCTGGCCTGGACCTTCGAGCGGCTGCTGCGCAACCCGGAGAAGCTGGCCCTGACCCGCGACGACGTGCGCGAAGGCGACGGCGCCTACCTCGACGCGGTGATCAAGGAGACGCTGCGGGTGCGGCCGCCGGTGCCGGTGGTGGTGCGGCGGCTGCTGGAGCCGATGCGCCTGGGTGGCCACGAGCTGCCGGCGGGCACCACGGTGGCGCCCTGCATCCACCTGATCCACCGCAGCGAGTCGATCTACCCGCAGGCCAAGAGCTTCGTCCCCGAGCGCTTCATCGGCCGCCAGCCGGGCACCTACACCTGGATCCCCTTCGGCGGCGGCACCCGCCGCTGCCTCGCCGCCAGCTACGCCGAAATGGAGATGAAACGGGTCCTGCGCACGGTCTTCTCCGCGGTCGACCTGCGGCCGGTCGAGAGCCGCACCGAGCGGATGCGCAAAAGCGCGATCTCCTTCAGCCCCGATCGCCGTGGACTGGTGGTCGCGGAGCCGTGCTAGCCGAAACCGACCTGCTGATCGTCGGCGCCGGTGCCAAGGCGGCCGGGATCGCGACCAAGGTCCACGTGCTCAACGGCCTCGGCCTCGGGCCGATCAGCCTGAAGATCGTCGAGGGGACCGAGCGGGCGGCCTCCTGGCTCGGCCTCAACGGCATGACCTCCGGCGAGGAGCCGCTGGCGGTGACCCCGATCAAGGACATCGGCTTCCCGTACCAGAGCCACTACGAGTTCGGCGAGGCGGGCGAGGCGATCGACGCCGCGACGATGGGCTTCTCCTGGCAGCAGCACCTGATCGGCGAGCGCCGCTACGCGCGCTGGATCGACGCCGGTTCGCCGTCGGTTCGCCACCGTGACTATGGGGCCTACCTGACCTGGGTCCTGGCGCGGGCGACCGCGGGGGTCGAGCACGTCGAGGGGCATGTCGAGCGGATCGCGCTCGCGGAGGGGGGAGAGGGCTGGCAGGTCGAGGTGGCCGAGGCCGCGGGGGTCTCCCGCCACACGTCCGCCGCCCTGGTGCTGACCGGGCCGGGCGTCCACCGCGCCTTCCCGCACGAGCCGAGCGTCGCCGCGCGGGTCTTCCACTGCGACAGCAGGCGCAGCGAGTTCGCCCGCCTGCCCGACGACCGCGGCTGCGACGTCGCCGTCGTCGGCGGCGGCGAGAGCGCGCTCAGCTGCGTGATGTTCCTGCGCGGCTTCCGGCCCCGGTCCCGGTTCACCGTCTACACGCCGATGCTGCCGATGAGCCGCGGCGAGAGCTTCCTCGAGAACCGCGTCTTCTCCAACCCCGACGAGGTCGAATGGGGCGACCTCGACCTGCAGACGCGGCGCGACTTCGTCAAGCACTCCGACCGCGGCGTCTTCGACCCGCCCAGCCTGGCGGCGATCGCCTACGACGACCGCTGCCGCTTCGTCACCGGCCGGGTCACCGACGTCGGCTCGCCGGCCGGCGGCGAGGGCGTGCGGCTGGAGTACGAGTCGCCGGAGGGCCGCGCCGGTGCCGAGCACGAGTACGTCGTCAACTGCACCGGCTTCGATCTGCTCGCGCAGCTGCGCGAGCTCTTCCCGGCCGAGGTGCGGGCCGAGGTCGAGGCCCAGGCGGGCCCGCTCTGGGAGCGGCCGGCGGGGACCGAGGTCCGCATCGGCCGGGCTCTGGAGCTGGCGGGGATGGCGCCGCGCCTGCACATCCCGGGGCTAGCCGGTCTCAGTCAGGGGCCCGGCTTCGCGAACCTCGGCGCGCTGGGCCTGCTCTCCAACCGGGTCCTGCAACCGCTGCTGCTCGAGAAGACCGGAACCCAGGGACTTGGCAGCGGCGCCAGTATGCAATACAAATCCTTATCGTTTGAGTAAATATGGGGCATTTCAACTACCGGGGGGAGTCGACGTGAGTCTGGAGAAATCGACGCGGGTGGCAGGGGCCGGGCTCGGGCTGTTGCTGATCCTGGTGGTGGTGGCGCTGTCGGGGTGTGGCTCATCGTCCTCCGGCAAGGAACTCAAGCTCGAAGGCTCCGGCTATCCCGGGGTGGACGCCGCCAACACCCGCCGGGCGAGCGGCTCGATCAACAGCTCCAACGTCGGCGAACTCGAAGAAGCATGGAGCCTGCCGTTGACCGCGCAGAGCTCCTACGGCGCCCACTCTTCGGCGCCGGTGATCGTCCACGGGGTCATTTACTCACAGGACCTGGAGTCCAACGTGCAGGCGATCGACCTCGAATCGGGCGAGGTCCTGTGGACCAAGAAATACGAAGAGGCCGACGAGGGGCCCAACGGCGTCGTCGTCGCCGGCGGCATGGTTTTCGGGGCGACCCCGAAAGTAGCCTTCGCGCTGGACCAGGAAACGGGCAAGGAGGTCTGGTCGACGCCCCTGGTAAACGAATCCTTCAGCGAAGGCATCGACATGGCACCCGGCTACCACGACGGCCTGGTCTACGTCTCGACCGTACCGCTGACCGCCACCCAGTCCTACCCGGGTGGCGGCGTCGGCATCCTCTGGGCGCTGGACGCCAAGACCGGCAAGAAGAAGTGGCACTTCAACACCGTGCCCGACCATCTCTGGGGGGATACCAAGACGAATTCCGGCGGCGGGCTCTGGCAGCCGCCGTCCTTCGACGACCAGGGCTTCATCTACTTCGGCACCGGCAATCCCGCCCCATACCCGGGGACCGAGGAAAAGCCATGGGGGGAGAGCCGGCCCGGCGCCAACCTCTACACCAGCTCGATGGTCAAGCTGGACGCGAAGACCGGGAAGATGCAGTGGCACTACCAGCACACCCCTCACGACGTCTACGACTGGGACTTCCAGGACCCGCCGATCCTGCTCGAGGCAGGCGGGCGGGAGCTGGCGATCGGCGCCGGCAAGTCGGGCGTCGTCGTCGCCCTCGACGCCCAGACCGGCAAGCCGCTCTGGCAGCGCCCGGTCGGCACCCACAACGGGCACGACGAAGACAACCTCCTGGCGATGCGCGGAGAAACCGCGAAGATCAAGGCGGGGGAAGTGTTCCCCGGCATCCTCGGCGGCGTGATCGCGCCGATGGCGAGCGACGGCAAGCTCATCTTCGTCCCGGTCGTCAACCACTCGGCGACGGTCACCGCCGGCGGCAAACTCTCCGAAGGCGGCGAAATGACCGGCGAACTGGTCGCGATCGACGCCGCGACCGGCAGGATCGCCTGGAACCAGGAACTCGCTTCGGCGGCGTTCGGAGCCCCCACCGTCGTCAACGACGTCGTCTTCGCGAGCAGCTTCGAAGGCAGCGTCTACGCCTTCGACGCCAAGAGCGGCGGCGAACTCTGGGTGAGCACGTTGCCGGCGAGCATCAACACCAGCGTCTCGGTGGCCGGCGACACGATGATCGCGCCCGCCGGCCTGGCGAGCGCTGAAGGGCAGACCCCGGAAATCGTCGCCTATCGCCTCGGCGGCTAGGCTCGATTCGCCACAGCCGGGACGGGTACCGTCATGGCATGTCAGCCAAGCGCAGTGCCGGGATCCTCCTCTACCGCTTCGAGGCAGGGGAGCCCCGACTGCTGCTGGTCCATCCCGGCGGCCCCTACTGGACGAAACGGGACCTCGGCGCCTGGACGATCCCGAAGGGTGAATACGAGGAGGGGGAGCTGGCCCGAGATTGCGCGCTGCGCGAGCTGGGGGAGGAGCTTGGCGCCGCTCCAGAGCTCGACGCCGAGGCCCTGGTCGACCTCGGCTCGGTGCGCCAGAAATCCGGCAAGGTCGTCGAGGCCTGGGCCGCCGAGGGAGACTTCGACCCGGCCGAGCTGAGCAGCAACACCTTCGCGCTCGAGTGGCCGCCGCGCAGCGGCACCGAGCGCGAGTTCCCCGAGGTCGACCGCGCCGAGTGGTTCGACCCCGAGCAGGCGCGGGAGAAGATCTTGCCGGCGCAGGCGGAGCTGATCGACCGGTTGCTCGACCACCTTGGTTGATTAGGGACGGCATCCCGAGGAGGGTCGGGTGCCCCTCCCGCGGAGAGGGTTGGGCTAGGGACCGCATTGTCAGGAGGCCCGGGTGCCCCTCCCGCGGAGACCGTCGCGCAGCTGGATCGAGTCCTGGGGGTGCAAGCGCGGTTCCTTGAGCCTCCGCGGGAGGGGCACCCGGGCCTCCCAACGAAGCCGACGCCTGGGGATTTGAGGGGTTGAGGGTTCGGTTGCTTGTAAGGGTTCCTGCCGAAGCTCTTCAGCTCAAGCTCCCACCATGGCTGAAGGATTGTGGGGGTCCAAGGCCCCACAATCCTTCAGCCGTCCGCTTGCCGAGCCACGCAAGCTCCTCCCCCCACGAAAGCCGCCCACTCTGAGAAGCAAGAGGGAGGTTCCGTTGGGTGGGGCCGGGGGTCTCTCGCGCGCGCGGCGTCCTGATTTTCGCCCCTTCCGGTCGGCGAGAGATGCGGGGCTCCCGGCGAAAATCCCAGCAAGCGCGAGAGACCCCCGACCCCACCACGCCAAGCACCTCGAATCGATCGCCTAGCTCGGTCGCCAACCCGGCCGTATACTCGCCGCGGGATGGAAAACGGCTCTACTCCGCCGTCTGCAGGCACTGGCGAAGCCGATCAGAACGGCCACCTGCCGCTCTCCGCGCGGCTGCTCGGGGTCGGTGTGCGCGGTGCCCGCACGGTCGGCAAGGCAACCGGGATCGATCGGGCCGTCGAGGTCGCGGCCGAGGAGGCGATCGTCGCCGCGGTCGAGAGCGAGGCGGTCGAGCGGGCGATGGCGCGGGTGCTGCAGGGGCCGATCGTCGAAGACGCGGTGCAGGGCGCCCTGGAGAGCGACGCCGTCAAGAAGGCGCTGCTGGAGGCGATGGACAGTGAGCTGGTCGACGAGGTCTGGCGCCGGCTGCTGGCCAGCGAGGAGGCTCAGCAGCTGGTCGAGCGGATCGCCGAGGCGCCGGAGGTGCGGGCCGCGATCAGCGCCCAGGGCGCCGGCCTGCTGGAGGACATCGGTCGCACGATCGGCAAGCTGACCCGGCGCCTCGATGACAGCTTCGAGCGCGTCGCCAGGCGGATCCTCTTCCGGCGCCGCCGCGCGGTCGCCAGCAACCACGCCGGCATCGTCAGCCGGGCGCTGGCGATGTTGATCGACGGCGTCTTCGTCAACCTCAGCTTCACCGCGATCGTCGCCGTCGCGACCCTGGTCGACAACGCCTTCGGCGACGGTGGTGGGCGCGCCTCCAACTTCGCGATCGCGGTCGGCTCGACGGCCTGGCTGGCACTCGGCTCGCTCTACCTGGTTGGCTTCTGGTCGCTGGCGGGGCAGACGCCGGGGATGCGCTTCGTCGGGATCAGGCTCAGCGTTCACCGGCTGCCGCTGAGGCGCTCGCTGAAGCGCCTCGTCGGGCTCGGCCTTTCGGTGGTCACCTTCGGGATCGGCTTCCTCGGCATCGTCTTCGGCGAGTGGCGGCGTGGCTGGGAAGACCGCTTTGCCGGCGTCGACGTCCTCTACGACGAGCGACGCCCCGAGCCGGCGCCGTGGTCGCTGCCGGAGCCGCGGTTGGAGCCGGTGGAGACGGTCGAGCCGATTGCCGAGCCCGCCCCGGTCGTCGAGCCCGAGCCGGCGGCGCCCACGGTCGAGCCGCCGCCCTCCCCGGTCGCCTAGAGCGTCGTCCCGGAGCGTCGGGTCAGCCAGCGCTGCACGAGCAGGGTTGCCGTCCCGGAGACGATCAGCAGAGCGACGTTGATCAGCAGGACGGCGAGGGCGCCGAGCGCCTCGCCGCCACCGTCGGTTCCGAGCGCGACGCCTAGGTAGGCCGACGCCGGCATCGTCGTCACCGAGATCGCCACGCCGACCGCGGCGCTGGCGCGCGACTCGAAGGAGAGCATCGCCGCGATCCCCGCCGCGAGCGCGATCAGCACCGTCGAGTAGTCGGTCGTGGCAAGGCCGCTGAGGCTGCTGTTCTCGACGTCAAAGCCCGCCGGCAACAGGTCGAGCCCCTGCAGCGCCGCGGCGAGGACGCCGGCGGTGATGACGACCAGCGCCAGCCCCAGCGCCAGCGTCACGAACGAGCGCCGGGCGAGGCCGTAGCGGCGGCCGACGAGGCCGACGCAGGTCGCGCAGATCGGCAGCAGGTCGGGGCTGACCGCCATCGCGCCGACGATCAGGATCGAGCTGCTGGTGATGACGCCGAGGGCGGCGATCACGGCGGCGACGTTGATCAGGGCCAGGTAGCGGGCCAGCGGCCGCGAGTTCGCCCGCGCCTGGCCCATCACCTCCACCCAGGCGAAGCCTTCGATGCCGTCGTTGCCGCCGAGGTGGCGCTGCAGCGGCGCCACCACCTCGACCCGGGTCAGCAGGTAGTCGTCGGCGCCGATCCCCAGCTCGCCGATCGCGGCGACGAGGCGATCGGCCGCGGACGGCTCGACGTCGGCGACGAACACGACCGAGTTCGCCGCCGACGCCTCGTCGGGCTGCTGGACGATGCGCCGCACTCCCTCCAGCTCCCGCAGCAGGGCGCCGAAGTGGTCGGCACGCCCGGCGTCGACCGATGAGCGCAGCCTCAGCACAGGGTCACAGGGTGCCTTCGGGCCCCTCGGCGAGCTTGTAGACGATGATGATCGAGAGCGCGAAGACGGCCAGCGACCAGAACGGGTAGGCGCCGATCGAGAGCAGCGAGGCGATCGCGTTGAGGGAGGCGATGAAGATGCCGAACCAGCGACCGAACTCTCCTCCCGACCAGAGTGAGAAGGCGGCAACCATCTCCAGCACCCCGACGACCAGGATGATCCAGCCCCAGGTGTGGAGACCGCTGAGGATGTAGGTGGCGTCCGCGGTGAAGAACTTGGAATCGCCGATCGCGGCGATCCCCCAGATGATGTTGAGCACACCGGCAACGATGAGCAGGATGCCGGCGAAGACCCACCAGCCGCTGAGCGTCGATTCCGCGTTCATTGAGTAGCCCTTTCTGCGTGGGACAGGACCGAATGCATGCAACACATGCAACGTTCGCCACGCCACAAGGGAATTCCTTCGCGGCTCAGGAAGGGATCAGGAGACGAGCTTGAGGACCTTGAAGGCTTTTGTGCCGCGCGGCGTCTCGACTTTGACGGTGGCGCCCACCTTCGAGTTCATCAGCGCTTTGCCGATCGGCGACTCGGCGGAGAGGCGCCCCTCGGCGAGGTTCGCCTCGGTCGAGCCGACCAGGGTCCAGATGTTCGCCTTGCCGCTCGTCTCGTCGACCACTTCGGCGCTGAGGCCGAAGGCGAAGGAGTCGGCGACGCTGGCATCGACCTCGACGACTACGGCGTTTTTCAGCCGTTCCTGGAGGCGCTTGATGCGCGTCTCCAGGTGCGCCTGGTCCTCTTTGGCGATGTGGTAATCGGCGTTCTCCTTGAGGTCGCCGTCTTCGCGAGCGGTCTTGATCCGCGCCGCGATCGTCAACCGCGCCGGTCCTTCCAGCCCCTCGAGCTCGGCGCGCAGCTCCTCGATGCCCGCCGCGGTGATCGGCTCTCCACTTGCGTCGGGTCCAGGCATGGGCGCAGACTGCCAGAAACCGGATTCCGCTGTCAGTCGCCGCTGTTTTCGCCCAGCAGCGCCGGCGCGAACGACTTCACCTTCGCCCCGTCGGCCTTTTCCAGATGGGCGAGGCCGAAGAGGTCCTCGGTCGAGCGCAGCAGCGAGTAGGGGTCGTAGGCGACGGCGTCGGTGGAGCCGGGCGAGACGAACTGCGAGACCAGCAGGGTGCCGACTTTCAGCGGGTTGGCGGGGGCGGGCGCGGGAGCCCCGGTGGCCGGGTCGATCGGCGCCGGGTTGGCCTGGCCGAAGTTGATGATCAGCAGGCCGTCCTCCTTGTAGGCGGGGGAGGCGAGGATCTTCGGCACCAGCGTGGCGAGGAAGGCGTCGGCACTGGCGGCGCCGTCGGGGGTTCCGGCCGCGCACTGCCCGCTGACCCCGGCGTTGCAGAGGTTGGGGGAGATGTAGGAGTAGTTGGGGGTCGACTTGACCGTCTTCAGGTCCTTTTCCAGTTCGGCGAAGGGGACGTCGTCGCTGGCGCAGTCGCCGAGGTCGAGCAGCGAGTGGAAGTAGACGAACGGGTTGAGGCGGGCCGCGTAGCCACCGGTGGCGGTCGCTTCGGGGGTGCCAGGCTGCGGGTAGACGCAGTTGTCGGGCTGGCCGGTTTCGGGGTTGACCATGCCCTCCATGTAGGCCCGCCAGCTGAACTGGGCGATGCCGAGCTGGTCGGCCAGGGTCAGGGTTTCGGCCGAGTAGACGCATTTCCCGTAGTCGGGGCAGTCGGCCTTCGTTTCGGCACTGGGCGGCTGGCCGCTGATGCTGGCAACCGAGTTCGGGAGCGCTGCCGGGTCGAGCAGCGAGTAGCCGCTGAGCAGCGTCCCCTGCGGCCGCAGGGTCGTCGCCAGGTAGGGCATCTGCGCAGTCGCGCCGAAGGCGGCGTCGTAGCCGGAGCTGGCCAGGGAGATGACGAAGACGTGTTTGATCCGGCCGGCTTCGGGCGCCGGCGCTTCCGGCGCGGTCGGGACCGCTTTCGGCTCGTTGGTCGGGGTCGCTTCCGGGGCGGGCGCGGGAGCCGGCGCCGGCAGGGGCGCGGGGGAGGGCAAGGCCGGTGCGGGGTTGGGCGCGGGCCCGCCGCTCGAGCTCGGCGCCGGTTCGGGGTTGGGGGCGGGTTCGCTCAGGACCGGCGTCGTGTTGGCGGCGAGGCTGCGGCCGAGCATCGCCGCCAACGGGCCGCTGCCGTTGGAGCTGGTCATCGACGCGGCGACGATCGCCGAGGTGGCGACCAGGGAGGAGGCGACGAGCAGGCCGAAGCGTTTGCCGGTCAGGGTCGCCGCCGCCGCGATCGCCCGTTGGAAGGGACCCGCGAGAACCTTCATTTGCCGGCCTCCGTCGGCACCAGCGCGTGCCCGCACTGGGCGCAGAACCGCACCGCATGCCCGAAGGGAGCGCCGCAGCCGGGGCAGAGCCCGGCGGCGTCGGCGCGCTCGAGCTCGAGCAGCCGCTCCACCGCCAGCAGCTCGGCGTCGACGCGCTGCAGCTCGGCGGCCTTGCGGGTCAGCACATCGAGGCGGACGTGGTCGCGGATCGCCATCTCATAGAAGGCGCCGCCGAGGTCGGCCTGCATCACCGTGAACTTCTCCAGCAGCCGATCGCGCTGAGCGATGAGCTCGGCGCTCTCCTCCGGCTTGGCGGGCTCTTTGGCCGTGTCCGCATTGACTGCGACTTTGGGAGCCGGTGCCGACACCGGCTTTGCGGCCGGTCGTCGCAGCAGCTCCGCCGGGCGGCGGGCGAGCTGGCTGAGGCGGCTCACGGTTCCACCCCGCTGGTCGGCGACGGCGCCGAGCCGGGTTCGCCGCCGATCACGGTCACGTCGGGCAGGTTCTGCTGGGCCTTGATGTAGTTGTCGCCGGTCTGTTCGGGGTTTTCGGCGACGATCTGGGTGTCCTGTTCGGTCTTCTCTTCGCTCGCCTTGAAGTCGGTCACCGAGTGCACCGCTCCGTTCTTGGTCTGGGCGACCACTTTGCCCTCGCCCTTGGCCGGGGCCTTGTCGGCTTTGCCGGCTTTCTTCGCCGCGCTGGCGGTCGCCGCCGGCGTGTTTCCGGTGCCGCTGCTGGCCACCGTCGCCGCGGTTTCCTGCTGGCGCAGCGCCTGCAGCAGCGCCTCGTTGTCGCCGCTGCCAGAGTCGCTGCGGCCGACGACGACGCCGAGCGCGACCGCGATCGGCAGCAGGGCGAAGAAGCCGACCGCGGCGGCGCGGCTGCCGGGCCCGGCCTTGGCCGGCGGCCGGGTCAGCGGCCGCCGCGCCTTCTTGCTCATCGCCGCGAAGTAGCGCGAGGACGGGTTGGCGCCGTTGCCGCGCCGCGCCGCGCAATTGACGCAGTAGCGCTGCTGCGGGTCGAGCGGGGCGCCGCACTCCTCGCAGGGCTCATAGGCCGCCTGCACCACCGAAATCGTCGCCTTCTCCACGCTCATCGCTCCCCCTCCTCAGGTTGATGGGCCGATTTCCCTCCATATGGGCGTATTTTCGGCCCATCAACCGGCGGTTTGTGTTTCCTGTGCTTCTGGCGCTCAGCCCGCGCGTCGAGGATGTGCTTGGCCTGGGCCTGCTGCTTTTCGGCCTTTTCCTGGGTCGTCGAGCAGCCGCTGGCGACCCCGAGCAGGAGCAGCCCGCAGGCGGCGAGGGCGCCGAAGCGTGAGATGCGGTGGCTAACCGAAGGCACCGCTGACGTACTCCTGGGTCCGTTTCTCGCGGGGCGAGCCGAAGAGGGCGGTGGCGCTGCTGTACTCGACCAGGTCGCCCAGGTACATGAAGGCGACGTGGTCGGCGATCCGGTAGGCCTGCTGCAGGTTGTGGGTGACGATCACGACCGCGACGTCGTCGCGCAGCCGCACGATCAGGTCCTCGATCACCTGCGTCGACTGCGGGTCGAGTGCCGAGCAGGGCTCGTCGAGCAGCAGCACCTCCGGTTCGGCGGCGAGGGCGCGAGCGATGCAGAGCCGCTGCTGCTGGCCGCCGGAGAGCTTCAGGGCGGGGTGGTCGAGGTTGTCCTTGACCTCCTCGAAGAGCCCGGCGCGCTCGAGGGCGCTGTGCACTTTCGGCTCCAGCGACTTCTTCCGCGCCCGTCGCGAGCCCTGCTCGCGCAGCACGTAAGCGATGTTGTCGAAGACGCTCATCGGGAACGGGTTGGGCTGCTGGAAGACCATCGTCACCCGGCGCCGCAGCAGGGTCGGCTCGATCAGCTTGATGTCGATGTCGTCGAGCAGGATCCGGCCGGTCAGTTTGGCCGTGCTGGTCAGCTCGGTGAGGCGGTTCAGCGAGCGCAGCAGCGTCGTCTTGCCACAGCCGGAGGGGCCGATCAGCGAGAGCACCTCGCCCTGGCGAACCGGCAGCGAGACGCCTTTGACCGCATCGCGGTTGGAGTAGGAGACGGAGACGTCGTCGATCTCCATGCGCCGGATCGAGAACTGCGGGGCACCGATCGAGCGGCGGGCGCCGGTGAAGCCGCCGGGCGCCGCGGCGCCGTTGCCGTTTACGGCGTTCGCGGGGGGCGCGACCTGCTGGGCGGCGGCCGGGTCCTCGAGCTCGAGGCGGCGGATCGGCGGTGGGGGGGAAGTCAGGAACTCCACGTTCCAACCTTTCTTGCGCGGCGGTGGACGACGTCGACGGCCCCGTTCAGGGCCAGCACCATCAGCAGCAGGACGAAAGCCGCCGCATAGGCTTTCTGGGGCTGATTGAGGTTCCCGGTCGGGGAGGCCTCGTAGACGAAGTTGGTCAGGGTCGTGCCGGCGCCGCGCAGGTAGTTGAGCGGGAAGCCGACGCCTTCGACCGGGGCGAAGTTCTGGGTGGCACCGAGCAGGACGACGATGATCGCCGTGTCGCCGATGATCCGGCCGAGGCCGAGCATCGCCCCGGTGGCGACCTGGGGGCGGCTGGCCGGCAGCAGGATCCGCCGCGCCGTCGCCGCCTTGGTCTTGCCGACCGCGTAGGAGGCCTCGCGGACGTGGCGGGGGATCGAGTTGAGGCCCTCGCGGGTGCTGGCGACGATCAGCGGCAGGGCGACCAGCGAGAGCATCGCCCCGGCGGCGAAGAAGGAGCGACCGAAGACGACGCCTTCGGTGCTGCGGCTGAAGAAGCCGAGCGCCGTGCTGGAGAAGATCACCGTGCCGAACAGGGCGAGGACGATCGAGGGGATGCCGGCGATCGCCTCGATCGTCGATTCGGTGATCCGGGCGAGCGTCGTGGGGCGGCCGTACTCGACCAGCCAGACGGCGATCGCGATGCCTGCCGGCAGGGCGATCGCGATCCCCATCACGGCGACGATCACGGTCCCGAAGAGGGCGTCGGAGAAGCCGCCGCTTTCGCCCTGGCTGAAGCCGCCAGCGGCCGGGGTCACCAGCATCGAGGGCTTGAGGTAGGTGATCCCCTGGATGAAGAGGTAGACGACGACGGCCACGGCGATCGCGCAGAAGAGCAGCCCCAGCGCCCAGCAGATCGCCAGGCCGATGCGGTCGGCCAGCGCCCAGGTGGCGCTGCCCTCGACCGCCCCCTTGGGCGGTTTGGAGGCTGGGGGAGGGTTCGGCGCCGGGGCCGGCGGCGTGGCGACGGAGGAGTCCATCACGCCGCTCCGTATTTTTTCATCGAGCGTCGGGCGACCCAGCCGGTCAGGGAGAGGAAGGCGGCCGAGACGAGCAGCACCGCGGCGATCGCGAAGAGGGTCGCGTTGGCGGGCGGCGAGCTGAGCTGGTCGATGTTCTTGACGATCGTCGGCGCCAGCGGCCGCGAGGGCTCGAAGATGAAGATCGCGCCGTCGGCGGGGTTGGGGGCGAAACCGACCGAGCCGGAGATCATCGCCAGCATCACCGCCTCGCCGATCGCCCGGGCGACGGCCAGCACGGTGCCGGCGACGATCGCCGGGCGGGCGGTGCGGACGGCGATTTTCCAGGTCGTGCGCCAGCGGTTGACGCCGAGCGCCAGCGAGCCCTCGAGCCAGCCCGGTTTCACGGCGCGTAGGCCGTCGGTGAAGATCGAGACCATCAGCGGCGCGATCATCACCGTCAGCACCGCGACCGCGGCCAGCAGGCTGTAGCCGGTCAGGGAGATGACGCCGGCGACCGAGGCCTTCTGCGGCTCGCTGACCAGGTGGTTGCCGATGAAGGGGACGAGGACGACGACCCCGATCAGGCCGTAGATGACCGAGGGGACGCTGGCCAGGAAGCGGACGACCGGCTGCAGGATGTTGCTCATCCACTCCGGCGCGAACTCGACGATGAAGACGGCGACGAAGAGGGCCGAGAAGAGGGCGATGACGACGGCGCCGCCGGTGATCAGGATCGTGCTCCAGATCAGCGGCCAGGCGTGGAAGGTGTAGATGTATTCGGCTCCGGCCTGGCCGGAGAGGAAGATCGCGTTGAGCTGGTCGTCGACGTTGCCGCCGGCGCCGAACCAGGCCAGGCCGTTGTGGGCGAACGACGGCCAGGCTTTGACGATGACCGTGACGATCATCGCCAGCAGCAGCCCGACGACGGTGCAGACCAGCACGCCGAGCAACCGCTCGACGCGCTGGTCCGACCACCGTGGGCCGTACTCCGGTGAGTACTCCTCGTTCAACGACTACTTCTTCTTGTTGAACGCGGGGACGCCGCCGGCTTTGGAGATCACTTCACCGGCCAGCGGGCTGAGCCGCATCCAGTCGATGAATTTGGTCAGCGCCGGTGGGCTGGTGCTGCCGTCGCCCGGCAGGACCATGAACAGGTAACGCGAGAGCGGGTACTTGAGCGGCTCGACGCTGACCTTTTTGGCTTCGCAGGGGACGCCGTTGACTTTGAGCGCCTTTTGACCGGTGCCCTGCCAGGCGAGGCCGTCGTAGCCGATCGCCGCGGGATCCTGCTTGACCGCGTTGACGACGAGGCCGTCGGCGGTCAGCGCGTTGACGTTGGAAGCAGGCGCCTCGTTGTTGAGGACGGCCTGGAGGAAGAAGTTGTAGGTCCCTCCATTGGTGTCGCGGCCGACCGGGTCGATCGTCGTTTCCAAGCCGGAACCGGGCAGCTGGTTCCAGTTGGTCAGCAGCCCGCGGTAGATGTCGTGGGCCTGCTGGACCGTGATGTTGCTGAGCTTGTTCTTCGGGTTGACGTCGAGGCAGAGACCGTCCATGAACATCTTGATGTAGGTCGTCCCGGCGTCGCTGGGGAGGGGCGTGCGGGCCTGGCCGGCGAACTGGCTGGTGCCGTTCTGCACGTCTTTGACGCCGGCGTTGCCGCCGTTGGCGGTGTAGACGAAATGGACTTGTTTGTTGACCTTCTTCGTGTAGGTGGCGAAGAGGGCCTGCAGCACGGGCTGCGCGGCGACGGATCCCGACCCGATCAGGGTCACGGCTCCGGCCGACGCCGGCGCGGCGAGCCCTGCAAGGGCGATAACCGCAATGGCGAGGGTCTTGATTCTCATCAGATGCGCTTCCTTCCTGCTGGCGTTAACCAGAGTTTGTTGACCAACTTGATGACCTTAAGCTAGCACTTTCTGTAGTTTATTGACTCACTTAGTAAAGAAAGGCCGCCCGGGCAGGAGTAGATGGACCTCCGGCAAGGCCCCAGACATGGAGGTTCAATTGTTGAAGAGAAGGATTTCGTCCCCCCGAGCGGCGACCGTGGTCGTCCTCGCCGCCGTGGTCGCGTTGGCGGTGGCGGTGACGCCGTCGCTGGCCAAGCAGGCCCAGTCGTTGCTGACGACCAAGAAGGCAGCGGCCACCTACGTCACGAACTCGAAAGCGTCGACCCTCTACCTGAGGAAAAAGGCGGCCTCGAACCTGTACGTGACCAAAGCGACCGCACCGAAGCCGCCGGTCGTCGGGATCGCCGCCGGCACGGCGCAGTTCGGCCCAGTTGGGTTCACCACCGCCGGCTACATCCCGACCGCGTTCACCTCGTTCGCGACCCCCGCCAAGGCCAGCTCGACCGTGATCACCTTCTCGGGCTCGGCCACCTGCACGGCGGACAAACCGGCTGCCGATCAGGCCTGCCCGGTGCAGATCCTGGTCGACGGCCAGTCGACCGGGAAAGTCAACTTCGCTCCGGCGACCTTGGCCTCCCCGGCTCCGGCGGCGCTGGTCCACACGATCACCCAGACGACCGTGCTGGGCAAGGGCGGGCACACCGTCGCCATCCAGTACGCGGGTGCGTCGAAAGTCCAGTTCACGCTGAAAGGCTGGAACCTGGCGGTTCAGGCCTTCCCGCAGCCTGAAGAAGCTCCCCCGACCACCGAAGGCTCCACCGGCGGCAAATAGGAGGTCCCGGTAATCCGGACCGCGCCCGGGGGCGCGGTCCGGGGTCCGGATGTGGGTCCCCCAACCGCTCAGCGGTTGGGGCGGGGGAGGGCGTCGCCGAGGATCAGGCGGGCCCGGTAGAAGAGCGCCTCGTCAGCGGCCGACTGGACGGAGTTGCGGTTGGCGGAACGGGTGGTGCGATTCTGGCCGGTGCCGGCCGGGGACTCGTCCCGGACCAGGCCGGTGATCCGGCCTCGAGAGATGAAGGTGGTGTTCTGCACTCGCTTGCTCATCCTCGGCTCCTTTCTAGAGTTTGTCGAGTACCTAACTCAACAATAGCAGGAAGCGAGACCGCGATTGCCTTCTGTAGCCCACTGGGTTACACGGACAGACGCTGGGGGGCGGCGAGTTGGGGCGGGGCGCTACCCGGCAAAAGCGCGACCCCGCCCCTTCGCCTCTTCAGACGGCTGCGGGTTTCTCCGCGTCGCCCTCGTCCGCTGAGCCGCGGGGAGTCGAGGCCCCATGGTCCTGGGACGGGGACGAACCGTTGAAGCTCTTGGCTTGGACCGGGCGCAGGTAGGCGATCTGCCCCTCGCGCAGTTCCAGTCGCTGCAGCTCGTTGCGGGTCAGCTGGGCCCATACCTCGGTGCCGTCGCCGAGCACGAACTCGACCCGGATCTCGAAGCCGAGGGCGACGATCCGCTGGACCATGCCCTCCTGGGTGCGGGCGTCGGCATCGAGCACGACCTCCATGTCGTGGGGGCGGACGAAGCTGTCGCCGAGCCGGTTGACCTCGCCGACGAAGCTCATCACGAACTCGTTGGCGGGGTTCTCGTAGAGGTCGTCGGCGCTGCCCGACTGCTCGACCTGGCCGTTGTTCATCACCACCAGCTGCTCGGCGACGTCCATCGCCTCCTCCTGGTCGTGGGTGACGAAGATCGTCGTCACGTGCATCTCCTCGTGGAGGTGGCGCAGCCAGGTGCGCAGGTCTTTGCGGACCTTGGCGTCGAGGGCGCCGAACGGCTCGTCGAGCAGCAGCACCTGCGGCTGCACCGCCAGCGCCCGGGCCAGCGCCATGCGCTGGCGCTGGCCGCCGGAGAGCTGCGAGGGGAAACGGCCGGCCAGCCCGTCGAGCTGAACCAGCCGCAGCAGCTCGTGGACGCGGTCGGATATCTCCGGCTTCTTCCACTTGCGGATCTTCAGCCCGAAGCCGACGTTTTCGAACACGGTCATGTGCTTGAAGGCGGCGTAGTGCTGGAAGACGAAGCCGACGCCGCGCTTCTGCGCCGGTTTCGCGGTCGCGTCCTCGTCGTTGATCATCACCCGGCCGGAATCGAGGTCCTCGAGCCCGGCAATCGCCCGCAGCAGCGTCGACTTGCCGCTGCCGCTGGGCCCGAGCAGGGCGGTCAGCGAGCCATCGGGAACGGAGATCGAAACATCCTCGAGAGCCTGAAAGTCACCGAAGCGCTTGTTTGCTCCCTCGACTGTGATTCCCATCAGGCCTCCTTTCGTTTGAGTAGGTTCATGGCGAGCAGGGTCATCAGCGCGAGCAGCGCCAGCAGCAGCGAGGCGCCGTAGGCACCCGACGTGTTGAAGTTGAAGAACTGCTTTTCGACGAAGAGGGGGAGGGTTTCGGTCTGGCCAGAGATCTGGCCGGAGACGATCGTCACGGCGCCGAACTCGCCGAGCACGCGGGCAGTGGTGAGGACGACGCCGTAGGCGACGCCCCAGCGGATCGCCGGCAGGGTGATTCGCCAGAAGGTCTGCCAGGCGTTGGCGCCGAGGGTCGAGGCTGCCTGCTCCTGGTCGGTGCCGATCTCCTGCAGGACCGGCACCGTCTCCCTGACCACGAAGGGCAGTGAGACGAAGACGCTGGCCAGGACCATGCCGGGGATCGAGAAGAGGATCTTGATCCCCGCTTCGGAGAGCGCCGGGCCAAACCAGCCATCGGCCCCGTAGAGGAGGAAGAGGGAGAGTCCGATCACCACCGGCGAGATCGCGAAGGGGAGGTTGATGACGGCGTCGATCGCCGCGTTGCCCTTCCACTTATGGCGGACCAGCAGCAGCGCGCAGCCGATCCCGAAGATCGTGTTGATCGGGACGGCGATCGCGACCATGATCAGGGTCAGCTTGAGGGCGTGCAGCCCCTCCGTTGAGGTGATCGCGTCGATCGGGGCGCCGATGCCGTCTTCGAAGGTCTTGAAGAAGATCAGCACCAGCGGCGCCAGCAGCAGCAGGGCCAGGTAGCCGAGCCCGAGCGTGCGCAGGCCCCAGCGACTGGCGGTCGAGCTACTCATCGTCGCCATCTCCCTGCTTCTTGACGATGACGTCGCCGCTCATCGGCATCACCGTCAGCCCACCGCCGTCGCCGTCCCTTTCGTGGCGAGAGCCCCAGCGCTGGATCAGGGTTATGCAGGCCAGCAGGATCAGCGAGGCGATCAGCAGCACGACCGAGACGGCGGAGGCGCCGAGGTCGTTGCCGGACTCGATCTGGCTGCGGATGAAGACCGAGGAGACCTGGGTGTCGGGCAGGCCGCCGGCGAAGAGCAGCACCGAGCCGTACTCGCCGAGAGCGCGGGCGAAGGCGAGCGCGACGCCTGCCGCCAGGCCGGGCAGGAGGTTGGGGAAGATGATGCGGCGAAAGATCGTCATCCCGCCGGCGCCGAGCGAGGCCGCCGCGGCCTCCATCTCGCGGTCCATCTCGAGCAGCAGCGGCTGCACGGCGCGGACGACGAAGGGCAGGGTGACGAAGAGCAGGGCGACGACGATCGCCGTGCGGGTGAAGGCGATGTCGACTCCGAACGGGCTGTCGTGCCCGTAGAGCGCCAGCAGGGTGAGGCTGGCGACGATCGTCGGCAGCGCGAAGGGAAGGTCGATGACCGCGTTGATGGCGGCCTTGCCGGGGAATTCGTCGCGGACCAGGATCCAGGCGATGATCGTGCCGAAGATCGCGTTGATCACGACCACGATCAGCGAGCAGACGACGGTCAGCTTCAGCGAGGCGAGCGCCTGCGGCGAGGTCACCGCGGTCCAGAAGGCGCTGAGGCCGCCCTCCAGCGATTGGTTGACGACGGCCGCCAGCGGCAGCAGCACGATCAGGCTCAGATAGAGCACGACCGTGCCGCGGCCGAGGCCGGCGCCAAGCCCGGGCAGGCGGATGCCTGCCCGGGGCGATGCTGGCGGATTTGCTGCGTGTGCCTCCATGGATCAGCCGCTGGTGGAGACGCCCAGTTCTTCCTCGATCTTCGCGACGGAACCGGTTTCGTCGTCGAAGAAATCGTCGTTGACTTTGCTCCAGCCACCGAACTGGCTGATCTTGAACAGGTCCTTCGGGGTCGGGAACTGCTTCGAATCGACCAGTTTCGGGTTGACCGGCCGGTAGCCGTTTTCAGCCCAGATTTCCTGGCCGGCGTCGGACCAGATGTACTTGAGGAAGTCCTGAGCCGCCGGCTCCGGAGCTTCCGTGGTCACGGCGATCGGGGTTTCGATCTGGATCGTGCTGGGCGGGACGACGTATTCGACGTCTTCGCCCTCGTCGATCGCCTTGATCGCCTCGTTCTCGTAGCCGAGCAGCACGTCGCCCTCGCCCTGGGTGAAGGCGGCAAGTGCGTCGCGGGCGCTGCCTGGCTGGGCAACGGTCTTTTCGAGCAGCGTCTTGACGTCCGCGAGCGCCTCTTCCGGGGACTTGCCCTCGTTGATCGCGGTGCCGTAGACGGCCATGATGTTCCAGCGCGCGGCGCCGGAGCTGAACGGATTCGGAGTGACGACTTCGACGTCCTTACTCAGCACGTCGTCGAGCGACTCGATGTTCTCCGGGTTCCCCTTGCGGACGGTGATGACGACGACCGAGTCCTGGGCGATGCCGCCGTAGGGCTGCTTTTCCCAGTTCTTGGCGACCAGCCCGCCTTCTTCGACCAGCCGTTCCATGTCGCCGGCCTGCGCGAAGTGAACCACCGAGGCCGGCTGGCCGGCTACGACCGCGCGGCTCTGATCGCCGGAGGCGCCGAACGAGTTGCTGAAGCTGACGCCGGATCCCTCCGGGGTCGCTTCGAATCCGGGCTCGAGGGCTTCCTGGTAAACGGATTCCGGGGTCGAGTAGCCGACCACGCTGAGGCTTCCCCCGTCGCCGGAGCCTCCCGAGGTCGAGCCGGAGCTGTCGTCGCTGCTGCTGCCGCAACCGGCGGCGAAAACGGCGATGAGCAGAGCGAGAAGCGCGGCCGGGAGGCCGATCTTCACGCTGCGCCGCCGGGTCTTGCGAGCGTTCCGCATCTAAGTTTCCTTCCTATGTCGACTGACTTACTTCTAAATGGAAGTGCCGCAGGCTAGCACAAAGTCGATTAACAAAGTAGGGAATAGCGATCCGAATTCACCGGATTAGACTCCCGGCGCACTGGGAGTGGGAATCGAGGAAGGGGAGCGAATGGGCATCGACGCGGTCCGCACGCCGGACGAGCTGCTGGAGGGACTGCCGGACTATCCGTTCGAGTCGCGCTACCGCGAGGTCGACGGCCTGCGCCTGGCCCACCTCGACGAGGGGCAGGGCAAGCCGGTCGTCTTCTTCCACGGCGAGCCGACCTGGTCGTTCCTCTGGCGCAAGGTGATCCCGCCGGTCCGCGACGCCGGCTACCGCTGCATCGCCCCCGACTACGCCGGCTTCGGCCGCTCCGACAAGCCCACCGACGTCGGCTGGTACACGTACGAGCGCCACGTGGAGCTGATGGCGCTGCTGCTGGAGGAACTCGACCTGCGCGACGCGACCGTCGTCGTCCACGACTGGGGCGGGCCGATCGGCCTGCGGCTGGCGGTCGAGCACCCGGAGCGGATCTCCAAAATCGTGATCATGGAGACCGGCCCCTTCACCGGCCACCAGCGCATGAGCGACGCTTGGTTCGCCTTCCGCGACTTCGTCCGCGACAACGAGGACGTGCCGGTCGGGATGCTGATCCGCGGCGGCTGCAAGAACGACCCCGGCGACGAGGTGGTTGCCGCCTACGACGCTCCATATATAGACGGGCCCTCGAAGGCGGGCGTCCGCGCCTTCCCGCTGATCATGCCGACGACCCCCGAGGCGGTCGGCGCGGCCGCGGGCAAACGCGTCGCCGACGGCCTCCGCGAGGACGAGCGTCCCTCACTGCTGCTCTGGGCCGACTCGGACCCGATCCTGCCCTTCTCGGTTGGCGAGCGGGTTTCCAGCCAGCTCAACTTCCCGGCGCCGGTGCCGATCGAGAACGCCGGTCACTTCCTCCAGGAGGACGCCGGGCCGCGGGTCGGCGCCGTCATCGCCGACTGGCTTGGCGGCTCTGGCTGATCAGCTCGATCATCTCGGGGTGCGAGCGGTCGCGCAGCAGCTGCACGCGTTGCGGCGGACCGCTCTCCTCGACCCAGGTGACCGTCCCCGGCCAGTAGGAGTTGGGCGGGTCGCCGGGACTGTGGAAGGCGGAGGCGAAGACCCAGCTGCCGGTGTTGTGGAGGCTGCCGCCGCCGGCCAGCGGCCAGCTGGCTTCCGTCTCGGTGGGGCCGCCGCGGTGGGTGTGGCCGGTGATCACGTGGGCGCCGTCGACCTGCAGCCGGGCCGCCATCTCGGTCGCCGCCTCGACCCCGGCGGCGAAGATGGCCGCGGCGGAGATGTCGGCGCCGAACTCGGAATGGAGCAGGCGGTTGATCGTCCAGACGCCGGCCGGGAAGGCGCTGCGAATCGCGCTGCCCTTGAGGCGGGTGCCGGGGGAGTCGGCACCGTTGCCGCTGCCGGCCAGCAGCTTCCAGGCACTGACCGAAGGTTGGCGCGTTCGCGTCGCTCGGGCGCGGGCCTGGGCGACGCCGAAGCTGAAGCCGTAGATCGGCCGCAGCACGCGCTCGTAGTGGGTGGGCGTGGCCGGGGCGGGGAGGGGACCGGCGACGCGGAGCAGGGTCGCCACCGCCAGGCACTCGGCCCGGGGCAGTTTCAGGTGGGCGTCCATGTAGTGGCCGTGGGTGGCGTAGACGTCGTCGCGCAGCCAGAGGCCGGGGTAGGCGATCCGCAGCCGCGCCGGCCCGAGCCAGGCGGCGATCGCGGCGCCGGCGCCGCTGTGCCCGGAGTCTTCGTGCTGCTCGAGCTCGAGCTCGGTCGCACCGGCAAGCGAGAGCTGGTCGAGCAGCGGCTCGGCGAGGCGATGGTCGTGGTTGCCGGGGACGATCGTCACCTCCCGCTCGGCCAGCGCGGCCCCGAGCTCTTCGAAGAAGGGGCGGGCCGAGTCGAGGGCGGCGCCGAGGGCGAGGTCGCGCAGCTCGACGACGTCGCCGAGCAGGACGACGCGGTCGGCGCCGGCGATCTCCTCGAGCAGCAGGCGGCGGACCTCCGGCTGGCGCAGCACGTCCTCGCCGCTGGCAACGCCGAGGTGGAGGTCGGAGAGGATCGCCGTGCGCATCCCCCTTTTCTACTCGACTGAAGAGTTGACGTGCCCATGGGCACCAAAAGTCTTCAGCCATGGCTTGGCTGGATGGCCAGCCCGCTGGCTAGAATTCGCGGATGCCTTCTTTCGGCGACGAGCGGATCGCGCCTGCCAACGGGATCGAGCTCTGTTACCAGGAGATGGGCGAGCCGGACGCTGAGCCGCTGCTGCTGGTGATGGGATTGGCGACGCAGATGATCGCCTGGGACGAGGGCTTCTGCGCGCTGTTGGCCGAGCGCGGCTTCCGCGTCATCCGCTTCGACAACCGCGACATCGGCCGTTCGACCAGGATCGAGTCGGCCGGGGTGCCAAAGCGCGCCGACATGATGCTCGGCCGCCGCGGCAGCGCCGCGTATCTGCTGCCGGACATGGCCGCCGACACCGTCGGACTGATGGACCAGCTGGGGATCGAGTCCGCCCATGTCGTCGGCGCCTCGATGGGCGGCATGATCGTCCAGACGATGGCGATCGAACACGCTGAGCGGGTGCGGTCGATGGTCTCGATCATGTCCAATACCGGCAGCCGCTGGACCGGGCTGCCGAGCCGCAAGGCGATGGCGGTCCTGCTCGGCCGCCCGCCCAGGGGCCGCGAGGCCGCGATCGAGCGCGGGGTCGCCACCTTCCGCGTGATCGGCTCGCCCGGCTACCCCTTCGACGAGGAGCACGTGCGCGACGTCGTCGGCCGCGGCTACGACCGTGGCCACAGCACCGCCGGCGTGGTCCGCCAGCTGCACGCGATCACCGCCTCCGGCGATCGCACCCAGGCCCTGCGCAACGTCCGCACCCCGACCACGGTCATCCACGGCAACCGCGACCCGCTCGTCCGCCCGGCCGGCGGCCGCGCCACCGCCCGCGCCATCCCCAATGCCCGCCTGAAGATGATCGACGGCATGGGCCACGACCTTCCCCGCCAGCTCTGGCCGGTCTTCGCCGAGGAGATCGCCGACAACGCCGCCCGCGCCGCCCGGACTGAACCCGCCGCCGCCTGACGCGGCTGGACAGGCCCCGAGGAGCTTGGGCTAAGAACCGGTCTCTAGCGCGGCCCGTCGGTATGGACGAACAGCACCGGGCCGCCGAGGCGGCCCTCGGCGCGCAGCGCCAGCAGGCCGGCCAGCGCCTTCGCGGTGTAGACGGGGTCGAGCGCGAGCCGCTCCTCGGCGGCAAGGGCGGCGGCGGCCGCGGCGGCCTCGGTGGGATGGCCGTACCCCGCGCCGATCTGGTCGCGGGTCAGGTCGAGCATGCCCGGCTCGAGCCGTAGCTGGCCGAGGCGCGCTCCGCGGCGCTCCAGCAACGCGGCGGTGCGCCGCGCCAGGCGCGCGAGCACCGGCGCCTCGAGGCGGAGCTGGTCGTTGACCACGACCCCGACGACGCGGGTGCGCAGGCCGGCGAGCTGCAGGCCGAGCGCCAGGCCGGCCGCGGTGCCGCCGGTGCCGACCGGGACGACGACCTGCGCCGGCTCGGGGAGCGAGCCGTCCTCGACCTGGGCGGCGATCTCCAGGGCCGCCTCGACATAGCCGAGCACGCCGACCGGCGAGGAGCCACCGGCCGGCAGCAGGTAGGGCGGGCGGCCACCGCGGGCGTTGCGAGCGAGCAGCCAGGGCAGCATCGCCACCGTGCGCGCCTTCGTGCGGGTGCGGTAGATGCGCGCACCCGAGGCATCGAGCCGGGCGAGCTGGGCGCTGACGTGAGCGTCGATCGGCTGGTCGACGAGCGCGAGCGCGGTCTCGAGTCCATGTTCGCGGGCGTAGAGCGCGGTCGCGAGCCCCCAGTTCGTGCCGAGGCCGCCGAAGGTGAGGATCGCGCCGCGGCCGCGGCGGCGCGCGTCGGGGATCAGCCACTCGAGCTTGCGCACCTTGTTGCCGCCCCAGCCGCCGGCGCCGAAGCTGCCGTCTTCCTTCACCCAGACGCCGAGACCGGCCAGCTCGCGAACGGGCGTGGGGCGCTCGGAGAGGGCGAGGTGAGGCAGGGTCTCAACCAGCGCCGGGAACCGTTCATGTAGTCCGGGGACCAAACGATGCGGCTGAAAGGAGTCGAACCTTCACGGGCTCTCGCCCACACGGACCTGAACCGTGCGCGTCTACCAGTTCCGCCACAGCCGCGTGGGGAAGAGGCAATTTACCGATTGCGCCTCCAGCGCCGCCCGCGCCCCCACAAAGCGGACCCAAACCCGCAATCGCTAGAATCACCGTCCCTCGCCGCTATCGTCTAGGGGACTAGGACGCTGGCTTCTCATGCCAGAAACCGGGGTTCGAATCCCCGTAGCGGTACTCACTGCAACGGCTCCGGTTATCGGGTCGTTGCCTAGCGGCGGCGCGCGTGGCGGCGGGGAAGGACCGTGATCGCGAAGGTGGCGGCTGCCTCGTGGATCAGGTCGACAGGGATGGTCGTCGTCTTGGCAGCGCTCCGCGGTGGTTTACCTGACCCGAAGAGAGCGACGGAGGCCAGCTGCCCGCGCGGATCGTGGCGGGCCTTGTAGCGGATGCCGGCGTAGCCGGCCTCTTGAAAGGCGAGTGCCCAGCTCTGGGTCAGGTCGTAGTCGACCGTCGAGTGGATTTCGGCGGTGAGGCCGATGAGTCCGAGGACGGTTGGGTCGGTCAGGTCAACGATTTTCGCTTTGGATGGGCGCAGCCTGGAAAGACGTTGGGCATCGACCAGCGGCTCCGGGATCACCCCGCCCGGCCGGAGCAGGCGCCCGAACTTCTCGACGAAGGCGCCAATCGGTTCCTCGGCGAGGTAGCAAGTACCTGACTCAGCGAGGTTGAACCTACCGTCGGGGCCGACAGCAAAGAACCAAGGGCCGACATCGACGGCGTGGATTCGCCACAGAGGCGCCATCCCGAGCTTCGTGCTGGGAAGCTCGGGGAGTTCGTCCGGGGGAGCGGGCAGGCCGCGCGGGCTCAACGCGCCAGGTCGGCCACGGCGCGCCGGGCTGAGAGGAGCAGAGGCTCGAGGTCCACATCGCCAAGGGCATCGACCGGGGCCCGGCTGTCCAGCTCCGGCTGTGGGGCGGTGGCAAACGCGGCAAGCGTCCAGGCGTCGAGCCCCGCCTCGGCAAAGACCTCGTTGAGCCTCTTGATCGCTCCAAAGGGCGCGCTGTTCGCAGCATCGAACTGCCAACGCGGATAGCGGATCAGGTCAGCGTCGTCGCGCAGGGCGAGCACCGAGCCGCTGAGAACCCGCTTGCGCAGAGCCTCACGGCTGATCCCGCCAAGCAGGATGCGAGCTTCGGCGCTGGTCAGCAGCTCCCCGAGGGCACGTTCCCAAGCGCCGCCGGCGAGCACGACCATCGCCGCGCGACGCCCGAGCACCTCGGCGTCATCAGCCGAGTTGGGCTGCCCGCCGATCTCGGTGAGAGTACGCCGAAACTCTTCGACGGTGCGATCTAGGAGAGCTGGATTCGCCGCCATTGCTTATCCAGGGTAGCGTCAACCCCGTCAACGGTCAAGAAGCGCGCGAACGGTGACGGCTACACGGAGATCGCGGCTTGTGTTCCCAGCGCACTGGCTCGTAAGGAGTGCCGCGCGGCACATAGAGCAGCCCGCGCCGCCTCGTTGGCATCGAGCGCTCGACCGACAGAGTGACCCTACGCCTGAAGGTGGGCTGCTAGTGCGCGAATGAACCAGGTCGTCGTCCGCTCCAGGTCTTCGAGACGCCAGGTGATGTCCTGGTTATCGGAGACGCGGCCCGGCTCGACCCGTCCTGAGCGATCGACATGGAACGGGAGTTGCCCGTCCAAGCAGTCGGAATGACGGCTCCAAGTGCGGCCTTCGCCGGGGAAGCACTCGAACGTCTCGATGTGCGCGTGACTGGGGAGGCTGCGGTTGTAGTTCTCTGCGTATCCCTCTGAGTTATTTCCTCCACGCCATCGCAAGATGACCTGGCCAGATGTCAACACGTAGACGGTCCGCTGGTCGAGCAACTCGAGTGACGTTTCCCAATCGTGAACTTTGTAGCCTTCCATCTCCGCGTCCCTCCAAGTCACCCGCGGTCGCCCGAACAAGCCGCGTTTGCGCTCGACCAAGCGCCTTTCCGTTACGCGCTCGCGGGGTGACTGCGCCGCGTCCTCGAGAAAGCTCGTTACTGCCTCTTTCGTGCGGCGGTCTTGATCCCGTAGCGCGAGATCGAGGGCCCGGCTTCCGGCCTCCTGCCCCTCCCCTTGCTCCTTGGCCCTGGCGCTGGCTGCCAAGCGTGCGGTGGGGAGAGTGAGTTTCTCTCGCTCGGAGAGAGCCGCGTTGGATCGTCCTTTTAGGCAGTCGGCGCAGAGGAAGACATCGTTCCCGCTCCCGTGCATCCCGCACAGCGGTCGTTGGCAATCCTGGCAACGACCGATTGAGTATCTACCGCATGCGCATGCTCGGGTCGCCTCATGTGCGCCGACCTGGAAGCGATGCCCACATTGACGGTAAGCCGGGGCTGGATGGGGAGCACCGGATACCTCAGGAGGCACCGGGTCGAGTAGGCGGCTAACGCATTCAACATAGCCGGGGCTAATTTCCCGGAGTTCCGCGCCGGCACAGATCGGACACGCATGAGCAGCCATCGCGTCGCAGTGTATCCCGGGAAAATGGCATAGCTGTCAGGGTGGCCGTCGAGCCACCCGCCCGCAGCGCGGGTCAGCGCGCGGCGTCGTCGCGCTCGAGGACGACGACCGGGATCTCGCGCTCGGTCTGCTCCTGGTAGGCGTCGTAATCGGGCCACTCGGCGACCATCTTCCGCCAGATCTCCGGCTTCTCCTCGGCGCCGGCGGTGCGGGCGCGAGCCTCGAAGCGGTCGCCCTTGACCTGCACCTCGACCGCGGGGTTCTCGGAGAGGTTGAGGTACCAGGCGGGCGGCGTGTCGGAGCCGCCTTTGGAGGCGACGATCGTGTACGCGTCGCCGTACGGCGCGTAGATCAGCGGCGTGGTGCGCTCCTCGCCCGACCTGCGCCCCGTCGTCGTCAGTAGCAGCGTCTGGGTTCCCCGCCACTCGTGACCCTCCTCGCCGTCGGTGGCTCGGTAGCGGTCGACGTGCTCTTGTCCAAACAGGGGCATCGCGTTGATGCTAGCCAACTCGATCGCCGGGCTTTTCGCAGGTTCAGCCGTCCGCGACGAGCTCGTCGCGACGGCGCTCCAGGAAGCCGCGGTCCGCCTCCGAGTGGACGAGCTCGAGCGCCCGCTCGTAGGCACCACGGGCCTCCTCGGTCCGGCCGAGGCGGCGCAACAGCTCGGCCCGGGCGGCGTGGAGGTGGTGGTAGCCGTCGAGGTCGAGGCGATCGATCAGCGCCAGCGCCGCCTCGACCTCGCCGGCCTCGGCGATCGCCGCGGCCCGGTTCAGCTCGACCACCTGCGAGTCGGTGAGGCGGGCCAGCTCGCCGTAGAGGGCGGCGATCTGCGGCCAGTCCGGTGGCTGCTCGAGGTGGAGGGAGGCGATCGCCGCCTCCACGGCGTACTGGCCGCGCCCGCCGAGCGCGAGGGCGCGGTCGAGCGCCACCCGCCCCGCGGCGATCTGCCCCTCGTCCCAGAGCGAGCGGTCCTGGTCGCCGAGCAGGACCACGCTGCCGGCGGCGAAGCGGGCCTCGCGACGAGCGTCGTGGAGCAGCATCAACGCCAGCAGGGCGTGCGCCTCGGGCTCGTCCGGCATCAGCTCGGCCAGCGCCCGGCCGAGCCGGATCGCCTCGGCGGAGAGGTCGTTGCGGCCGCTGTAGCCCTCGTTGAAGATCAGGTAGACGACGGCCAGCACGGTGGCGAGCCGATCGGGGAGCAGGTGGTCGGGAGGGACCCGGAAGGGGATCCCGGCCGCCTTGATCTTCTTCTTGGCCCGGACCAGCCGCTTCGCCATGGTCGGCTCGGGGACGAGGAAGGCGCGGGCGATCTCCGCCGTGGTCAGGCCGCCGAGGGTGCGCAGCGCCAGCGCCACCTGGGCCTCGGTCGCCAGGGCCGGGTGGCAGCAGGTGAAGAGCAGCTCGAGCCGCTCGTCGGGGAAGGTCGTGTCGGGGATCTCGTCGTCCACGGTTTCGGGAACCTCGAGCAGGCGGGTCTTGGCGGCCAGGGTGCGGTCGCGGCGGATCCGGTCGATCGCCTGGTTGCGGGCCGTCGCGATCAGCCAGGCCCGCGGGTTCGACGGCACGCCCTCGCGGGGCCAGCGCTCGGCGGCGATCGCGAAGGCCGACTGCGTGGCTTCCTCGGCGAGGTCGATGTCGCCGAGGAAGCCGACGAGGGTGGCGAGGACCCGCCCCCACTCGTCACGGAAGACGCGCTCGATCAGCGTTCCACCACGGGTCGCACCTCGATCGATCCGCCCAGTCTGGCGGCCGGGATCCGCGCCGCCAGCTCCAGCGCGGCGTCGAGGTTGTCGGCCTCGAACAGGTAGTAGCCGCCGAGCACCTCCTTGGTGGTCGCGAAGGGCCCGTCGGTGGTCAGCGCCTGGCCGTTCTCGACGCGCACCGTGGTCGCCGTCTCCGCGGGCTGCAGCTGGTTGCCGCCGCTGACGCCGGGCGTCTCGGAGATCGCGTAGTACTCGCCCGAGATCGCTTTCTGCTCTGCCTCGGAGAGGTCCTCGAACCCGTTCATGGAGTCGCCCGAGTAGATGAGGAGCATGTATTGCATGGTTGCCTCCTTGGAGTGAATGGTCGCAACTGAGACGAACGGGATCTCCGTAAATGGACAGGGCCGACTCGGAAGCGGTCTCTTGCGTAGATTCTCGGGTCCATGACTACGTCATTTGCGATCGGGACGCGCTACGAGCGCCCGCCGGAGGAGGGGCCGTCGTGGTTCCACGACGTCCTCGAGCAGGTTCGCGGCGAGCGCGACGGCGACATCCCGGTCAGGGTCGAGGCGACCACCGGCCACCGGGTGGACGGTCTCCTGGTCGAGGCCGACCCGGCCATTTCGCCCGGGCCGCACGGAAAAGTCAGCCTCAACTCCCACGGCGAGGACCTCGTGATCGGCTCCGAGATGATCGCGGCGTTCACCCTGCTGCCGGGCAAGACCGCCACCCGTCCCGACGAATCCGGCGACTGATCGCACCGTCGCGCCGATCTCCCAAGTGGGGGGTGGGGGCCGCATTTTTACCTTCTGAGATTGATCCGCCGGGGGCTCCGGCTCGCAAGGTCTGGGTAAATCCCCTCCCAAAGGAGCATCATGGATCCGGAAACCAGCATTGAGCGAGTCGACGTCGACGGCGCGGTTCGCGAAACGGCACACGAGGCAAGCGAGGCACTCGAGAGCGGCGACACGCGCCTGTCCTTCCTCAAGAAGGCCGGTCTCGCCGGTGGCGCGGTGATGGGCGGCGGCGCCCTGCTCGGCGCCCTCAATCCGGTCGGCGCCATGGCCGCCGCCGGCAAGGGCCGTCCCCCGGCCAAATTCGGCAAGGGCGACGTCGGCATCCTCAACTTCGCCCTCACCCTGGAGTACCTCGAGGCCGCCTTCTACAACGAGGCGACCGCCAACCAGAAGAAGTCCTCGTTCATCAAGAACAAGCAGACCCAGGTCTTCCTGAAGACCGTGACTGCCGACGAGAACGCCCACGTCGCCTACCTGAAGAAGGCGCTGGGCAGCAAAGCGGTCGGCGCGCCCAAGGTCGATTTCGGGGCGACGACCTCCAGCGAGGCGTCCTTCGTGAAGACCGCGGTGGCGCTGGAGAACACCGGCGTCCACGCCTACTCGGGCCAGGCGCTGAACATCAAAACGCCGGCGACGGTCGCGGCGGCGCTCTCGATCCTCACGGTCGAGGCCCGGCACGCGTCCGTGATCGGCCTGATCATGAAGGCCACCCCCGGCAACATCTCCCCCGACGGGGCATTCGACACGCCGTTCACGGCGGCCGAAGTCCTCGAGGCGGTTGAAGGAACCGGCTTCCTGAAGTAGACCCTGTCCCTCGCACCACGCAATCGGAGGCACCATGCCCAACATAGGACCGATGGAGATAGCGATCGTCCTGATCATCGCCCTGATCGTCTTTGGACCCAAACGCCTGCCGGAGCTGGGCAAGTCGCTCGGCAAAGGGATTCAGGAGTTCAAAGGGACGATCGGCGGCGACAAGCCGGAGCCAGCGGCAACCGCCGCCGTCGAGCAGGCGCCCGTCGTGGTCGCTCCCGGCCACGTGGCGGAGCCCAGCACCCCTGCCAAGACGCAGGTCTGAGGTAGAGCGATGCGCCGCGTAAAACCAATCTCACATGAGGATGAAGTGAGCCTCGTCGAGCATCTCGACGAGCTGCGCGGCCGCATCGTCGTCTCCCTGGCGGCCTTCGGCGTCGCCCTGGCGCTCTGCTTCTGGCAGAGCCACCTGCTGCTCGAACTGGCCAACGGACCGCTGCCGTCCGATCACGACCAGCTGATCACCTTCGGCGTCACCGAGCCGTTCACGACGACGGTCACGGTGGCGGCCTACGGCGCGATCATCCTGGCGCTGCCGGTCATCCTCTTCCAGGCCTACGCCTATCTGCTGCCCGCCTTCAGCAAGCGCGAGCAACGGGTGATCCTGCCGCTGTTGCTGCTGATCCCGGCGCTGTTCATCGCCGGCATCGCCTTCGGCTACTTCGTGGTCCTGCCGGCGGCGACGAAGTTCCTGCTCAACTTCAACGACTCCCAGTTCAACATCCAGGTTCGAGCCAAGGAATACTACGGATTCTTTGCGCAAACGCTGCTGGCCTGCGGCATCGTCTTCCAGATCCCGGTCGGGATCCTCGCCGTGACCAGGCTCGGCATCGTCAAGGTGGAGCAGCTGACCAAGAACCGGCGCTACGCCTACCTCGCCTGTGCGGTGGTCGCGGCGGCGCTGCCGGGCGTCGACCCGGTCTCGATGCTGCTGGAGACGGCACCGCTGATCGTCCTCTACGAGCTCAGCATCGTCCTCGCGCGGATGTTCGGAACGCCGCGCCAGACGCCGCTCGCCGAGCCCGCGGTGGACGGACCCTAGCGGGGTGGGCGGCCTCAGCCGATGGCGAGGACCGCGTAACGCAGGCCGAGGCCCAGCGCCAGCAGGCCGAGGGCGCGCCTGAGCAGCGTCTCGGGCAGGCGCGACTGCAGGCGGGCACCGAGGTAGGCGCCGGCGAGGCCGCCCAGCCCGATGCCGATGCCGAGCGTCCAGTCGGGGGCGACGTCGCCACTGCCGCCGAGGCTGAGCAGGGCGAAGGTGGCGACGCCGGCGACGGAGGTGAGGAAGGTCGCGGTGAGGGCGGCGGGGGCGACGTCGAAGACGGTGTAGCCGAGGCCGACCAGGATCGGGCCGAGGATCGAGCCGCCGCCGATCCCATAGATGCCGCCGATCGTCCCCACGGCGAGGGCGAGGACGACGATCGGGCGGCGGCGCTTGCGGTCGGGTGGGGCGGCGGCGGAGGCCGGCTCCGCGAAGGCGAGCCAGGCCCCGAGCGGAACCAGCACCGCGGCGATCACCGCCAGGAAGGCCTCGGTCCCGCTCAGCAGCTCGGCCCGGATCACCGCTCCGGCGATCATCCCGGGCAGGGTTCCCAGCACCAGCAGCCGGGTCAGCGGACCGGTCAGCCGGCCCTCGCGGTGGAAGCGCAGCAGCGCCCCGGGAATCGCGATCAGGTTGTAGAGCAGGTTGGTCGGGGTGACCGCGGGGCTCGGGGTGTGGAGCAGGCTGACCTGGACCGGCACCAGGAAGACCGCCCCGGAGACGCCGACCGGGGTCGTAAAGACGGCGATGCCGAAGGCGATCAGCGCTCCGAGTACTGGGTCGCTCAGCATCGGCGCCGGGTCAGTCGAACATCTCGTTGACGTCGCCGGCCGCCACGCTCAGCACTCCCTCGATCTCGCCGAGCTCGGCCGCCAGCTCGGCCACCGAGCCGGGGCCGTGGACCTCCAGGGCGACCGCGACCGCGCCGGCTTGCCCCTGATGAGGGCCGCCCTCGCGGTCGACGTCGACGTCGGCGACCTTGAAGTCGCGCGAGGTGCAGGCGGCGAGGACGCGGCGCAGGATCCCGCGGCCGTCCTCATAGACCACCCGCAGGGCGGAGGGGGCGTAGGGGGAGGCGGGCAGCCGCCGGGCCAGCGGCGAGATCGCGAAGACGACGAAGAAGTAGGCGAGCGTGGTCGCGATCGCCAGCAGGGTCAGCGAGGCGCCGCAGGCGGCGCCGACCGCCGCGGTCAGCCAGACGCCGGCGGCCGTGGTCAGCCCCCGCACCGAGTCGCGCCGCACGAAGATCAGCCCGGCGCCGATGAAGCCGATGCCGGAGACGATCTGGGCGGCGACCCGGGAGGGGTCGAGGACGACGGTGCCCGGTTCGAGGACGTCGAAGAAGCCGTACTTGCTGATCAGCATGAACAGCGCCGAGCCGAGCCCGACCAGCGTGTAGGTGCGCAGGCCGGCGCTCTTCTGGCTCAGCTCGCGCTCAAGGCCGATCGCCGAGGAAAGCACCAGCGCCAGCCCGAGCCGCCAAACAATGTCGAGTTCGTCGATCGAGATAGGCGATTAAGCCTACCCCGACCGGGTGCTAGCGCCTTTTTACAGGCTGATCCGGGGCCGGCAGCTTGAGGCGCTGCCGGGCCGCGGCGACGGCGGAGACCGAGGAGCGGCAGGCTTTGGCGATCGCGCCGTCGCCGTGGTCGGGCCGGCGGCTGACCTCGAACTCGATCAGGGCCGCGCGCCGCAATTTGGCGCGGACTTCGATCGGGCTGTCATCGGGCGCCGCCTCCAGCGCCGCCTGCGCGGCGCGGTCGCGCCGGCAGTTGAGGCAGAAGAGGCCCGCTTTGCTGCGGTCCCAGGTATCGGGAAGGGCGACGCGGCTGCCGTCGATCTGGCTGACCGAGACACCGCACTGGTCACAGGTCCATTTCTTCGCGGTCGGAGTTGCGGTTGCGGTGCTCATGCGGCCACCTTTGCCTTGCTGCGACGACGTCGCCGGCGCCGTTTCTGGGCGGCGGAGGCGTTGCCATCGCGGTTGGTGTTGGACTCGGGGCGGGGGGTCGAAGCGGTTTCGGTCTGGACCGAGCCGGCGGGACGGCCGAGGTCGAACTCGCGGCTGAGGCCGAGGTCGCGGGCAATGCGCCGCATCTCCCCGACCTGGTCCTCGAGCACGAAGCTGATCCCGGCGCCGCGGTTGCCGGCGCGGCCGGTTCGGCCGATCCGGTGCGTGTAGGAGTCCTGGTCGCCGGGGGCGTCGAAGTTGATCACGTGGGTGACGTCGGCGACGTCGATCCCGCGGGCCGCGACATCGGTGGCGATCAGGGTGTCGACCTCGCCTTTCTCGAAGCGCGCCAGCGCTCGTTCGCGCTGCCCCTGGCTCTTGTCGCCGTGCATGGCGACGGCCTCGACCTCGCGGCTGCGCAGCCGTTTGACGAGCCGGTCGGCGCCGCGCTTGGTGCGGACGAAGACGAGGGTGCGGCCGCGCTCTTCGTCCTTCAGCTGGATCGTCAGGTGGTCGAGCTTGGCGCTCTGGGACTCGACGTGGACGAAGCTGTGCTCGATGTCCCGCTCCTTGTGCTCGGTCGGCGCCTGGGTGTGGCGCTGGGCGTCGCGGGTGTAGGCGGCGGCGAGCTTGCCGGTCGCGCCCTCCAGCGTGGCCGAGAAGAAGAGGGTCTGGCGATCCCCCGGGGTCTGGGCGACGATCCGGCTGACCGCCGGTTTGAAGCCCATGTCGAGCATCCGGTCGGCCTCGTCGAGGACGAGGACGCGGACCTTGCGCAGCGAGATCGTGTTGCGGCTGAGCAGATCCTCGAGCCGGCCCGGAGTGGCGACGACGATGTCGGCGCGGCGGGCGGCGTTGCTCTGCGGGCCGAAGCCGACGCCGCCGTAGACGGCGGCGATGCGCAGCTGGCGCGAACGGGCGATTGAGTCGAGCTCGTCGACGATCTGGCTGGCCAGCTCGCGGGTCGGCGCCAGGACCAGGGCGGAGAGCCCCTCGCCGGCGGTGATGTTGTCGACCATCGGGATTCCGAAGGCGAGGGTCTTGCCCGAGCCGGTCGGCGACTGGACCAGCAGGTCGTGGCCAGCGAGCGCGTCGCTGACGACCATCTGCTGGACGGGGAAGGGGGCGGTGATGCCGCGCGCTGCGAGCGCGCCCACCACAGGATTAGAGATGCCGAGATCGGCAAAAGACGTATTCAATGTGCTCCTTATATGTGCGATTCAGGGAGATTCAGAAGCCCCGAAACGCTGAAAGCGCACAGAGGAAACGGAACCTCTCGGGTGGCGGTGGCGCCAAGCCCGACTGAACAACCGTAGCAGGCCGCTACATTTGGCCTGCTTTTAGGCACTTTTTGGGCATTTCCTACACTTGTTCGATGCCTTCCCAGGCGGGGACAGAGCAGACCTACACGCTTTACCGGCGTGGCGTCGAGCTGCTCGAAGACGGCGATTTTGCCGACGCCACCGAGCCCCTGGCCGAGGCGGCGCGGCGGGCCCCGGAGAAGTCCTCCGTGCGCGAGGCGCTGGGCCGCGCCTATTACCGCGCCGGCCGCTTCGCCCAGGCGGCGATCGAGTTCGAGGCCGTCGTCGAGACCCACCACGTCGACGACTACGCCCACTTCTGCCTCGGCCGCGCCCTCAGCATGACCGGCGAGAAGGAGCGCGCCCGCCATCACCTGGCGCTGGCCTCCAACCTGCGGCCCGACCGTAGCGACTACCGCTACTACCGCCGCCTCCTCGACGCCTGAGGTCACTGGACGCGGCACGGTGCGGCGTCCTCGGTCGCTCACGTGCAGAGCACGCTTCGCTCCCTGCGTCCTTGCCCCGCTTGGTCCTGCGACCTCAGAAGTTTTTGACCAGCTTGCCGACGGTTTCGGCCGAAAAGTAAGGGCCGAAGGTGCGGGACTTGTTGTCGAGGTGGAGGTAGGTGTTGACGCCGTTGATCTGGGTGCCGTCGCCGATCAGCCAGCCGCCACCGCTGGCGCCGGGCGCCCAGTGGCAGTTGATGCCCAGGGTCGGCGGGCCGGGGAAGGAGTTGGAGAGCAGGTCGTCGCCGATGTAGGGCGAGGAGCATTTCTGCATGTACCTGGTCTCGCCCGGATAGCCGAAGGTCTGGAAGGTCTGGTGGCGGGTCAGGTCGGTGACGATCGTGGCGCCGCCACCGACCGCGTCGGCGACGTTCACCCCTTCGGAGTTGGGCAGGGTGAGGAAGGCGCCCATGTCGAAGTCGGGGTTGCCATGGTTGGTCCACTGCCGCGGGGCACGGACTTTGCTGCGGCGGGCGACGAAGGAGCCGAACGGGGCGACGCCGCCGTCGTAGGCGGGGACGAACTGCAGGTACTTGGACCAGATGGTCGCCTCGCCGTTTTCGCGGCCGCTGTTGACGCAGTGGCCGGCGGTCAGCACCAGCTGTCTGGTGGGGCTGTTGATCGCCGTCCCCGAGCAGTAGCCGGCGAGGCTGCCGCGGCGGATGAAGATGCGCCCGTTGAACGAGTAGGGCGGCACGGTCGGGGTGGAGACGGAGAGGAAGCTGGCGCTGGCGCCGCTTGCTTCCGGGGTGCCGACGCGGAGCCTGGCCTTGCCACCGCCGCCGACCACGAGGTCGAGCGGCCGGGCGTTGCGCATCCGCTGCGGCGTCCAGTAGCGGGCGACCCGGGCCGCCTCGGCCTGGGCCCGGCTGGCGGTCGCGCTACCGCTGCCGGGGTGTGCGGCCGCCGCTCCCTCCGGACAGACCACGGCGATCGCCAGCAGCGCGAGCAGAGCCGCGAGCGAGCCCGCGACGCATAAATGGGCACGGTGCGAGCGCCGCTGCATCCCCAGGAAGGATAGAGGTCGCCAACCGAGCCTTGACCCGATTGGCGACCGCGGGCTGGCGTCAGCTGACGAGCGGGATCACGCAGCGGTATTTGTGGGCGGAATTGGAGAGGGCGGAGCCAACTTCGGCGGTAGATGAGACCGTCGCGACGCTGTACGAATTGAGCGAGGTATAGGTAGCCAAATTGCTCGTCCACTCATCCCCGGCCGCCAGGGCGATCCCCGGCTGCTGCGAGAAGGCCGTCAGCGCCAGCGCCTCGGGCAGCTCGCCGCCCTGGGTCGCGCAGGCGAGCGCCGCCGCCGGGGCGCTGACCGCCGCCTCGCTGCTGCCGCTCTGCCAGCAGGCGCCGGCGAAGAAGCGGGCCGCCGGCTTGCAGCCGGCGGTGTGGCCGTTGACCTTGACCGCGTCGAGGGCGTTGACGGCGTTGAGCGCCGTCTGGGCGTCGCGGGCGCTGTCGGCCGAGTCGGCGTGGACGGCGCTCGGCACCTGGCCCAGCGTCGAGGCGTCGACCTGGATGCCGGTGATCGACCCCGGCGCCAGCGCGCTCGCCGGGACCGACCCCGGCGCCAGCATGCTCCCCGTGATCGCGCCCGGCTTCAGCCGGTTGGCCGGCAGCGAGCCGATCGCCAGCCGGTTGCCCGGCAACGACTTCACCTTGACCGCCTTGCCGTCGATCCGCACCTTGACCTTCGCCTTCTTCGCGTAGACGGTGCCGCCCAGCGCGGCGACGAGCGCGATGCACGCGACCAGCAGCGCGGGCGCCTGTCGGCGCAGTCCCCTGACCATGATCTCCCCCTCGTTCAGTGTTTGGCGGGTCCCCGCAAACGCCGGGGTTTCCCAATGCGCCGCGAGCCTAGCCCGGCGCGGCAGGGGGTTGGACGAAAATCCGGGCGGTCAGCCCGGTCGACGCGCCTGCAGCGCCGCGGCGAGGAGGTTGGCGACCAGTTGCGGGTTGGAGGCGAAGTGGAGGTGAACGTAGCTGGCGACGACGCCGCCCTGGAGGAAGCCGTCGCGGTGGCGCTGGCCGTCGCTCGTGGTCAGGTCGTAGAGGGTTGGCTCGATCTCGGCGGCGACGATGCGCGACTGGTGGAACCGCTGGCCGCGCGCCACGACTCCGCACTCGCCCAGCGGCGACGCGACGCGGGTCCGGGCCTCGACGTAGCTGATCGCGAGGTGCTCGGGATCCATCGTGAAATCAAGCGGCAGGACGTCGCTCATCGCGTGCCGGGTCCCGTCGAAGCCGGTCAGCGAGCGGCCCAGATAGATCAGCCCGCCGCACTCCGCGTAGAGCGGCATCCCGCCCGCGGCGCGCTCGCGCAGCTCGGCGGCGAGCGAGGCATTTGCCGCGAGCTCGGCGGCGAAGCTCTCCGGATAGCCGCCGCCGATGTAGATGGCGTCGACGTCGACTGGCAGGCGCGGGTCGAGGGTCGGCTGGAAGGGGACGAGCTCGAAGCCGGCCTCGCGCAGGAGCAGCAGGTTCTCCTCGTAGTAGAAGGAGAAGGCGCGGTCGCGGGCGACCGCGATTCGCGCCGCCGGCGCTGGAGCTGGGGTTGCCGCGCGGGGTCCGTCCGCGGCCGCCCGGGCGGCGCCGGCGACCTGGAGCAGCCGCTCGACGTCGAGCAGCTCGCCGCCGCGCAGCTGGGCGTCCTCCCGCGCCGCCGCCGTGCCCGCGTTCTCGGCGACGGTGAGGAGGCCAAGGTGGCGCTCGGGGATCTCCAGCTCGGCGCGGTGGGGGATGGCGCCGACGACGAGCGGGCGGAGCCGCTCGGGCAGGGCCTCGACGATCATCTCGGCGTGGGCGGGGCTGCCGACGCGGTTGAGGATGCAGCCGGCGATCTCCAGCTCCGGATCGAAGGCTTGCAGGCCCGCCAAGATCGCCCCGCTGGTGCGGGTCATGCCCCAGACGTCGAGCACGACGACGACGGGAACGCCGAGCAGCTTGGCGACGTGCGCGGCGCTGCCCTGCCCGGATCCGTCGGCGCCGTCATACAGCGCCCCCATCGCCTCGATAACGCAGACGTCGGCGCCCCGCGACCACCTCCCGTAGCTGCCCTGGACTCCCTCCTCGCCCATCATCCAGAGGTCGAGGTTGATCGAGGGGCGACCGCTGGCTTCCGCGTGGTAGGCGGGGTCGATGAAGTCGGGGCCGAGCTTGAAGGGCTGCACCTCGAGGCCGCGGCGGCGCAGGGCGCGGGAGACGATGACCGCCGCCGTGGTCTTGCCGGCGCCGCTGTGGGTCGCCGCGACGAGGATCGCGGGCGGGCCGGAGCCCGGCGGCGTCGCGGTGGGCGGCACGGCCATCGGCCCAGCCTGTCAGACCCGCCCTGGGGCGATGTGGCGCGCCGGCCTGGCGGGGCGCCGGGATAGACTCCGGCGCGTAATCGGTCGGTGGTCAAGGGAAGTCCGGTGTGAAACCGGCGCGGTCCCGCCACTGTGACCGGGTCAAGGAAGTCGCAGGCGCCTCGCGCGCCGGCCACTGGGGACGACACAGAGTCCCCGGGAAGGTGCGACCGACCGCCCCGGAAGCCAGGAGACCTGTCCCCGGCCAGCCATGACAACCCTCGAGGAAAGGGTGGCTTAAATGCCAAGACTCATTCCATTCCGGCTGGCCGCCGCGTGCGCGCTGGCTCTAGCACTGTCCCTGCCGTTCGCCGCGAGCGCGCTCGCCAAGGGCGTCTCCACCGAGCTCCGCGTCGTCGGCAAAGGCAGCAAGGTGCTGACCGAACAGACGCTCAGCACCGGGACCACCACGATCAAGACCAGCCCCAAGGCCAACTGCTTCGGCGCCGGCACGGCCGGCAGCGGCAAGTCGGTGACGATCAAGGGCGCGACCGCGCTTGGCCTGCTCGGCCAGGCGTCCAAACAGACCGGCTCGCTGCGGCCGCTGCTGGTCACCGACGCCTTCGACTTCGGCCTCGGCATCTGCGGGGTCGGCAACAGCAAGGTCAGCGGCAAGGCCTCCTGGTACCTGAAGGTCAACCACAAGGGCGCGACGGTCGGCGGCGACGCGGTCAAGCTGCATCCCGGTGACGAAGTCCTCTGGGACCTGGCGCCGTCCTACCCGTACCCGAACGAGCTGGCGCTGGAAGCGCCGGAACGCGCCGAGACCGGCGTCCCGTTCGAGGTTCGCGTCGTCTCCTATGACGAAAAGGGCAAGCGCAAGCCGGTCGGCGGGGCGACGATCGGCGGCGCCAGCAGCCCGGTCGGCGCCGTGACCGGTGCCGACGGCCGCGCCACGGTCACGCTGGCCGCCGATGTGCCGCAGTACGAAACCCTGCAGGCGACCCATGGCAAGGACATTCCCTCGGCCGCGGAGCCGGTGTACCTCTGCGTCGCGGGGGCCTGCGTCCAGACGACGAAATGACCCGGAGCCGTGGCACGGCGGTCGCGATTGCGCTGCTTCTGGCAGCGCTCGCGGCCGCCGGCTGCGGCCTCGGCCCCGGTGGCGCCGTCGGCGGGGTCGAGCTGACGGTGACGCGGGAATTCGGCTCGGCGCCGGTGCTCGCACGCTCGCTCGAGGCGAACGAGTCGGACACGGTGATGCGGGTGCTGGAAGGCAGCGCCGACATCTCCACCCGCTACGGCGGCGGCTACGTGCAGTCGATCGACGGGATCGAAGGTGCACAGCGTGGTGGTCGACCATTCGACTGGTTCTTCTTCGTCGACGGCGTCGAGTCGCCGATCGGCGCCGCCGACTCGGCCCTGCAGGGGAACGAGCGGATCTGGTGGGACTACCGCGACTGGTCGACGACCAACCACGTCCCGGCCGTGGTCGGTTCCTGGCCGGCTCCGTTTGCCGACGGGTACGAAGGCAAGTGGCACCCGGTGGTCGTCGAGTGTGAGGGCGGGGGAGGGGCATGCGCGCTGGCTCGGAACGCTCTGGAAGATGCCGGCGTCACCATCGCCAGCGGCTCGCCCGCCGGCGCGATCCGCGTCCTGGTCGGCCCCTGGGCGCGGCTGCGCTCTGACCCAGCCGCGGGGCTGATCGAGGCCGGACCGCAGGAAAGCGGCGTCTACGTGGACTTCGAGCGGCGCGGCGGGGGGTACGGGCTGGTCGGCCTCGATTCCGACGGCGCGCCAAGCCACGACTTCGGCTCCGCCGCCGGCCTGGTCGCCGCGACCCGCCGCTACGATGCGCCGCCGACCTGGGTGGTCACGGGAGCGACGCCAGCCGCGGTGCAGGCGGCCGCCGGCTTGCTCACTGCCGCCAAGCTGCGCGACCATTACGCGGTGGCGAGCGAGGACGGGGAGGAGACGCCGCTGCCGGTGCAGGTGCCCTTGAAATGAGATCGCCGTTTGCCTACACGCCGAGGCCCGGGCCGCTCCAAGCGGCCTCGCCAGGCGCTGCCGTCGCCTACCTCGGTGCCCTGGCGGCGGTCGCCTTCCTCTACTCGAGCCCGCTGGTGCTGGTCGCGGCGGGAGTGGCCGCGGCGCTGGCCGGGCGGCTCGCCGGCGCTCGCAGTGCCGTCCGCTCGGCGATCCGGCTGGGCCTGGCGATCGCGGTGCCGATCGTCCTCGTCAACGCCCTGGTCGTCAACCGCGGCGAGACCGTGCTGGCTCGGCTCGGCGACTGGCCGCTGCTGGGCCAGGTCGACGTCACCGCCGAGGCGCTCGTCGACGGTGCCGTCTTCGGCCTCCGCGCCGTCGTCGTGATGATCGCCTTCGCCGTCTACTCGGCCTGCGTCGATCCCGACCGGGTGCTGCGGGCGCTGTGGCCGCTCGCCGGGCGCTCCGCCCTGACCGCGACCCTCGTCTCGCGGCTGGTCCCGGTCGCCGCCGCCGACGCCGCCCGCCTCCGCGACGCGGCCCGCCTGCGCGGCCCCGGCGCCGCCGAGGCAGGCCGCGCCCCGCTCGCCCGCCGCCTGCTCGCCGGCTCGCTCGACCGCGCCGTCGACGTCGCCGCCACCCTGGAGCTGCGCGGCTACAGCCTCGAATCGCCGCGCCAGCCGCGCCGTCGCCGCATGGCTGAAGGGTTGTGGGGCCGTGGGGACCCAAAACCCTTCAGGCGCGCTTCTCGTTTCGATCCCCGCTTCTACGCGGTCGCCGCCCTCATCCTCTGCGTCGCGATCGCCGGCAAGCTGCTCGGCGCCGACGACTTCCACGCCTACCCGACGATCCAGCTCAGCTTCGGTCCCGCCACGGTCGCCGTCTCCGCCGTTCTGGTCCTCAGCGGCCTGGTCCCTTGGCGTCGTGCGCCGAAGCGCGTCCCCGCGCCGACCCCGCGCTCGCGGCCCGACGTGCCTCGCGGCCCAGGCGCGGCGCCACGTCCACAAGACCTCGACGCCGCTCTTCAGCCCGGTTCCGGCACCCACCCGCCCCTGGGGGCAAGCGGTGTCTGAGCTCGCCATCCGCCGCGGGGCCGCCCCGGCCCTCGCGGTCGAGGGCCTCGCCTACACCTACCCGCGAGCGCCGCGCGCCGCCCTCGCCGATGTCTCCCTGGAGATCGCCCCCGGTGAGTTCGTCCTCCTCGCCGGCCGCTCCGCCTCCGGCAAGTCGACCCTGCTCAAAGCCGCCTGCGGCCTCGTCCCGCACTTCCACGGCGGTGAGATCGAGGGCAACGTCACCGTCGCCTCACTCGACGCCATCGAGTCGGGCCCGGGCGAGCTCGCGGCGGTGGTCGGTTACGTCGCCCAGGACCCCGAGACCCAGGTCGTCTCCACCACCGTCGCCGCCGAGATCGAGCTGCCGCTGGAGATGCGCGGCGACGCCCCCGCCTCTCGCGCCCGAGCCGTCGAGGAGGTCGCCCTGGCGCTGGCGATCCCGCACCTGCTCGATCGCACCGTCGACACCCTCTCCGGCGGCGAGCTGCAGCGCGTGGCCCTTGCTGCCGCCCTCGTCACTCGGCCCAGCCTCGTCCTCCTCGACGAGCCGACCTCTCAGCTCGACCCCGTCGCCGGCGACGAGCTGATCTGGCTCCTGCGCCGCCTCAACGAGGAGTGGGGGGTGGCCGTCCTGCTCGCCGAACACCGCTTGGAGCGCTGCCTCGCCGCCGCCGACCGGGTAATCGCCATGGATTCGGGTCGCATCACCTTCGACGGCGCCCCCGCGGAGTTCCTGGCCTGGTCCCACGCCTCCGATCCGGCTCTGACGACTCCAGCTGCCCGCCTCTTCTCCCTCGCCGGCATCGCCCCGCTCCCCGTCGGCGTCCGCGCCGCCCGCCAGTCCCTCGCGACCCAAGGGAGACGCTCCGATACCGGGGATCTGACCCCCTCCGAACGGCTTGTACTTCTCGGTCACGAGGGCAAGCGGCGCCAGCCGGCGGCTCTGCACCCGAGCAAGTTGAGAGAGGAGGGGGTCAGATCCCCGGCAGCCGCACCGGCCCTCGAGGCTCGGGGGATGTGGGTCGAGTTGCTTCGCGGCGAGAAGCCCCGGGACGTGTTGCGCGGCGTTGATTTGAGGATCAAACGAGGCGAACGAGTGGCGCTGATGGGCCGCAACGGCGCCGGCAAGAGCACGCTGCTGAAGACCGCTGCCGGCCTGGTCGAGGCGGTCCGCGGCAAGATCGAGACCCCGGGTGGGATCGCCCTGCTGACGCAGAATCCCAGCGACTACCTGGTGCGCGAGCGAGTGGGCGACGAACTGCCTGGGGAGGCGGGACTGGCGGCGCTGCGGGTCGTCGGCCTCGAGCACGCGGTCGACGCCGACCCCCGCGATCTCTCCGGCGGCGAGCGGCAGCGCCTGGCGCTGGCGATTGCCCTGGCCGGACAGATGGAGGGGGAGGGATTGCCGGGGCTGGTCGCCCTCGACGAGCCGACGCGGGGCATGGACCGCACCCGCAAGGACGATCTCGTCGCCCTGATCGGCGACCTCGCCGGCCGCGGCGCCGGGGTCGTCGTCGCCACCCACGACGTCGAGTTCGCCTCCGAGTTCGCCGAGCGCGTGGTCCTGCTCGGAGACGGAGTCGTGATCGCCGACGGCCCAGCCGCCGACGTCCTCTCCGGCGGCTGGTACTTCGCCACCGAGGTCGCCCGGGTCCTCGACCTGCCCGGAGTCATCACCCCCGAGCAAGGCGCCGCGGCGCTGCTCGGCGAGGGGGAGGGGGCCGGATGAGCTGGGAGCTGACCAGCTTCCTGATCCTCGGCGCCGTCCTGCTCGGCGGCTTCGCCTGGTATGAGCGCTCGCGACCGCCCTCGCAGGTCGTCGCCCTGGTCGCTGCCCTGGCGGCCCTGGCGATCGCCGGCCGGATCGCCTTCGCCGCCTTCCCCAACGTCAAGCCGACGACCGACATCGTCATCTTCGCCGGCTACGCGCTCGGCGGCGCGCCCGGCTTCGCAGTCGGCGCCCTCGCCGCGCTCGTCTCCAACTTCTGGTTCGGCCAGGGGCCGTGGACGCCGTGGCAGATGGCCGGCTGGGGCCTCTGCGGGATCCTCGGCGCGGCGCTGGCCCTGGGCGGGCGCAACGTCGGCCGCCTCGGCCTCGCCGCGACCTGCGGCTTTGCCGGCATCGCCTACGGCGCTCTGCTCAACTTCTCGCTGATGGCGACCTACGGAGGCGACCTGTCGTTGGAGCGCTTCGGCGTGCTGGAGGCACGGGCGATCCCGTTCGACGTCGCCCACGCCGCCGGCAACATCGCCCTGGCGCTGATCGCCGGCCCGGCGATGGTGCGGATGCTGAGCCGCTTTCGCGAGCGCTTCGAGTGGGGCAGGGGAGACCGTCCCGCCGCCCCCGTGGTCGGCGGCGGCACCCTGACCCCCGGCCTGCGCGGCGGCGGCATCGCCGCCCTGCTGCTCGTCGCCATCGTGCTCGGGGCGCTGGCGCCCGCCCGCGCCGAGGCCTCCGAAGTCAGCCGCGCCGCCGGCTGGCTGGTCTCGGTGCAGAACCAGGACGGCGGTTTCGGCTCCTCGCCAGGCGATGACTCCGGCGCCGAGATGAGCGGCTGGGCGATGCTGGGGCTGGAGGCGGCCGATCGCAACCCGCTCGACGTCTCCCGCGGTGGCCAGACCCCGGTCGACTTCCTGCGCGGAGCCGTCGGCGAACTGAAGAGCCCCGGTGACCTCGCCCGCACGATCGTCGCCCTCGAGGGGGCCGGCGTCGACCCCCGCAAGTTCGCCGGCGCCAACCTCGTCTCCCAGCTGCTCGCCAAGCGCCGCGACAACGGCTCCTACGAAGGCTGGCCCGGCACGACCGCCTTCGCGGTGATCGCGTTGCGCGCCGCCGGGGCCACCGGCGGCCTCGAAAAGTCGCTCGCCTGGTTGAACGAAGTCCAGAACGACGACGGCGGCTGGGGCGACGTGCCGGGCTCGCCGAGCACCGCCGACGGCACCGGCGCCGCGATGCAGGCACTCTCGCCCGACTCCAAGGCGGTCCACCGCGGCATCTCCTACCTGCGCGAAGCTCAGCGCTCCGGCGGCGGCTATCCGCTCGGCGGCAACGGCGCGGTCAACACCCAGTCGACCGCCTGGGCGACCCAGGGCATCCTCGCCGCCGGCGGCGACCCCAGTTCCTACCGCCGCGGCGGCGCCAGCGCCCCCGACTACCTCGCCGCCCAGCAGGCGAAGGACGGCCACTACCGCTACTCCAAGTCCAGCGACCAGACCCCGATCTGGGTGACCGCCCACTACCTCCCCGTCCCGCCGCCGCCTCGCGAACCCAACCCATCCCCGAGCAGCACCGAAACCGGCGGCATCCCGCCAGGAAGCACGAGTCCGGTCCCGGCGCCGATCACTCCGCCGCCGAGCCTGCCGAGCACCCCCGGCGCCTCACCCGTCTCCCCAACCGCTCCCGGGAGCGGGGGTGGCGGACCCCCTCCGAACGTTTTGCGCCCCCCGGGCCAGTCGCCCTCCGGGGCGCCAGCCGAAACCGTTCCTCCCGCGGGGCGAGAGAGGGAGGGGTCCGCCACCCCCGCCACGGAAACGGCGGCGTCGGACGACGCCGCCGAAGACGACTCGAGCAGCAGCCCCGTCGGCGCAGCAGCCCTGGGCCTGATCGCCGGTGCCCTGCTCTTCGCCGCCGCCCTCGGCGCCCGCCGCCTCTGGATGCGCCAGCGCTACGGCCTCTAAACCGAACTGCATCGATTTTCCACGCTGCTGGCTTGGAAAGTTGATGCAGTTCGGGGAGGGGCGCAGGGTTATACGCTCGACCGATGGACGTCGAGACGGCGATACGCAGCCGCCGCACCCATAAGGCCTTCGGGCCGGAGCCGGTGCCCCGCGAGCAGCTCGGGGAGCTCTTCGAGCTGGCCGGCTGGGCGCCTAACCACAACCTCACCGTCCCCTGGCGCTTCCGGGTCATCGGGCCGGCGACGCTGGCGCGGCTGAAGGAGGTGGCCGGCCCCGAGGGTGCCGCCAAGCTCGACCGCTGCCCGACCCTGGTCGTCGTCTCCTCTGTGCTGGACGAGGACCCGGTCCAGGCCGAGGAGGACCTGCACTCGACCGCGGTCGCCTCCTACATCGTCCTGCTCGCCGCCCACGCCCGCGGCCTGGCCGGCTACTGGCGCAGCCCCGGCCTGCTGCGCGACGAGGGGGGCCGCGACGCGGTCGGCCTGCCGGCTGATGAGCGCTTCGTCGGCCTGCTCCACCTCGGCCAGCCCCGCCAGGAGCGCCCGGTGCCGCGGCGGCCGTCCACCGAGACCACCATCTTCCTCGACTGAGTGACTTCCCAAGCCCCCTCACGCCGCCCATGCTGACCCGCGCCGCCGCAATCGAGGCGATCGCCGGCCAGCACTTCGAGGTCGTCGTCATCGGCGGCGGTATCACCGGCGCCGGCGTCGCCCTCGACGCCGCCTCGCGCGGCTACTCGGTGGCGCTGCTGGAGCGCGGCGACTACGCCGTCGGCACCTCCAGCCGCTCCTCGAAGATGGTCCACGGCGGCCTCCGCTACCTGCAGAACTTCGACCTCGGCCTGGTCCGCGAGGCGCTGCTGGAGCGCCAGCTGATGGTCCAGCTCGCGCCCCACCTCGTCTACCCGACGCCGTTCCTGGTCGCCGCCCTCGGCGAGGAGCGCCGCGACCGCAAACTCGGCCTCGGGCTGAACATGTACGACGTGATGGCGACGACCCGGGTCGGCCGCAGCCGCCGCGAGCTGCGCGCCTCCAAGGAAGAGGACGAGGACTTCTACTGGTCGCCCGACCGCCACCGCACGATCGATCGCGAGGAGGTGCTGGAACTGGTCCCGGCGCTGACCGCCCGCGACCCCAAGGACGCCTACCTCTTCTACGACTGTCAGACCGACGACGTGCGCCTAGTCCTGACCATCCTCGGCGAGGCCGAGCGCTTCGGCGCCGCGATGCTGAACGGAACCAACGTCACCGAGGTGCTCTCGGCCAACGGCCGCGCCAGCGGGGTCGCCGCCGTGGAGGCCGAATCGGGCGAGCGCTTCGAGGTGAGCGCCGACCACGTCGTCAACGCGACCGGCGTCTTCGCTGACCAGATCCGTCCCGAGGAGGTGGTCGACGAGGAGGACGTGCCGCGGATCGCTCCCAGCCGCGGCACCCACCTGATCCTCGACTCGGCCGACCTGCCGATGGGCCAGGCCGCCTGCATCGTCCCGGCCGGGGAAGGGCGGATGATCTTCTCGCTGCCCTGGTACGGGCGGACGCTGATCGGCACCACCGACAATGACTTCGACGGCGACGTCGTCCACCCGCAGCCGGCCTCCGACGACATCGGCTACCTGCTCGAAGCCGCCAATGAGTTCTTCGGCACATCGCTGGCCCAGTCCGACCTGGTCGGCGCCTACGCCGGCGTGCGGCCGCTGATTTCCAGCGGCGACCCGCGCAAGTCGGTCGACATCTCCCGCAAGGCGGAGCTGTATGAGACCTCCTCGGGGATGCTGACGATCACCGGTGGCAAGCTCACCACCTGGCGGCGGATGGCGAAGCAGACCGTCGACCGCCTGGTCGAGCGCGAGGGGCGCACGGCGCCCTGCCACACGGCCGAGATCCCACTCGGGATGGAGGCGCGCGCGGAGGATCTGAAAGCGGCCGAGGGCGTCAGCGAGGACTCGCTGGCCCAGCTCGCCTTCCGCTACGGCCACGCCGCCCGCGCCGTCCTCGACCTGGCCTGGAAGGACCCGAAGCTGGCCGAGCCGATCGTCGCCGGCCGTCCCGACCTGCTGGCCGAGGTGGCGATCGCCGCCCGTCACGAGCAGGCCCGCAGCGTCGCCGACGTGCTGCTGCGCCGCACCCGGCTGGGGATCCTCGCGGCGCCGCAGCTACGCGGCGCCGCCTCCGTCCGCCCGGTCGCGGAGGTCCTCGGGGCGGAGCTCGGCTGGTCGCGCCGCCGGATCAAGGCCGAGGCCGAGGCCTGGCCGGAGGCGGCGGCGCTGGAGGGCATCGACCCCGCTTTGGAACCTGCGCCGTAGCCCTCGCACGTGCCTGACGGCGGCGGACCGGCGTGGTGCAGCGCTCGCCAGTCACGCACGAGGGGCTGCGGCGCAGGTTCCCGGCCGGTTGAATAACCTGCCGCTTCGATGAACAAGGCCGAACTCGAGAACAAGCACCTGGGCGAGCTGCACACGCTGGCCGCCGCCGCCGGCATCGAGCGCTACCGGATGCTGCCGCGCGCCGAGCTGATCGTCAAGCTCGCCGACGGCGACTCCGCGCCGAGCCGCCCGTCGTCCTCGGGCCGCCAGTCCTCTTCAGGCCGTCAGCCTTCCTCCAGCGCCGGCGGTGAGCAGCGCGACCGGCCGCCGCGGCGTCGCCGCCGTTCCGGCGCCAAATCCGATTCCGGCGGCGAGAGCCGCGGTTCTGGTTCCGGTCGCGAGCCGAGGGGCCCGCGCCAGCGCGAGTCCGCGCCCGAGTCGGCCCCCGAGCCCGTTTCGACCCCGCCGGCCCCAGCGCCGGCCCCGGCCGCCGCCGCCGAGCCTTCGTCCCGTCCCAAACGTCGCCGCCGTCGCCGTTTCGGCCGCCGCGGCAAGCAGGGCGTGACCCTGCAGGGACTGCTGTTGCCGCCCGAGGCGGGTCGCCAGGCGCTGCTCTGCGCCGAGACCCGCGAGGCCTGTACCGCTCTGCTGCGCGGCATCGCCGCCGATCTTTCCGGTGACTCCAAGGGCCCCGACCCGGTGGCGCTGCTGATCGACCCCAGCCCCGAGGAGCTGGCCGAGTGGCGCCGCGACGCCCCGCAGGCGGAGATCGTCGCTGCCGGCCAGCCGCGCCACGCCAGCGACGCCCTCGCCCAGGCCAGCGCCCGCGCCGCCGCCGGCGACGACGTGATCCTCCTGGTCGACTCCCTGACCCGCCTCGGCGAGGCCTACGAGGACCCCGACGCCGCCAAGGAGTTCTTCGACGCCGGCCGCGTAGCCGCGGGCACCGGCACCCTCACCGTAGTCGCCGCCCTAGAGCGCCCGGCGAACTAACTCCGCTAACTGCTGCTTATCGCCGGTAGGCGATGCGGCGCCAGCTGGGCTCCTTCGAGAGCTCGATGAGCTCAGAGGAGCGGTCCGGCTGTACGTAGCCGAAGGTTTGGGTGCGCTCGTCGAAGACGACGTCGAGCTCGCCCTCCTTGACGCGCTGGTCGAGCCAGGCACCGCGGAAGACGAGGCGGCGGATCCAGTGGACGAGGCTGCGGTTGGCGGGACCGACCAGGTCCTCCCAGTTCTCGTTGATGTGCTCGCCAAGGGCGGAGGAGGGCTCGGCGATCTCGCCACTGACGGCGAGGTCGAGGAGATCGTCCAGCTCCTCCTGGCTGAGGCCCTGGTGGACGAAGCCGAGCTTGACCGCGGCCTGCTCGACCCGTTGCCCGAAGTCGCCTTCGTTGAAGGCGAAGCGAAGCTCTCCGTACTCCAACACGTAGTCGGAGCCAGACTCGTAATTCCCTCGACGGGTCGTTTTCTTGTCCATATGAGTTGAAGCCCATCTGCCCGCCACAAGCCCAGCGGTGAGCAGGTCCATGATCTTGCCGATCATCGTACGCCGGTGCCTGCTCGGGACGGTCACTGAACGACCGTTTGCACTCGCCGCCCGTGGCAAGGAGGAGGTCGAGCCGCCGCGGGGGAGGGGAGAGATCGAGGCCCGGAGCGACTTGGGAGGGCATGCACCGCTGCCCAGAAGCCGACCGCTTCAGATCGCTGCCGCGCCACCAAGTCCTCGGCCTCGACGTCCCGGTCGCGGTCGACTTCCACAGTCGCCTGCTCGGTCTGGCCGGTCTGAGCCGCGAGCGGGCCGGGGCCGGACTGCTGCTGCCGCGCTGCGCCAGCGTCCACACCTTCGGCATGCGCTTCGACCTCGACCTGGTCTTCCTCGACGACGAGGATCGTCCCCTTGCCGTCTTCCTGCGTGTGCCGCCCCGGCGGCTGGCCTGGCACGGTGGCGCCGCAGCCGTTCTGGAGATTCCCTCGCCGCAGGGGGGAGAGTTTGCGGGCGCCAGGACTTAGGGGGCCATGCTTCCGCAAAGACAAGAGATCGCCAGCGTCGTCGTCTGCGAGGACGACGCGATGACCCTGGAGCTGCTCTGCGACCACCTGATGGCGGACCGCTTCGGAGTGCTGCCGGCGCCGAGTGCCTCGGACGCTCTGCGCCTCTGCCGCTACAACCAGCCCGACCTGATGCTCCTCGACCTCTCGCTCCCCGACGCCTCCGGCCTCGACGTGCTGCGCGAGATCCGCGAGGCCGACGGCGTCGAGTCGCGCTTCGACCCGCAGCTGCCGGTGATCATCCTCACCGGCCGCGGCGCCCAGACCGACCGCGTCCGCGGGCTCACCGCCGGCGCCGACGATTACCTCACGAAGCCGTTCGCGATCGAAGAGCTGCGGGCGCGGATCGGCGCCGTGCTGCGCCGCCGGGCGACCCGCCGCGAAGGACCGATCCGGGTCGGTGAGCTGATGGTCGACCCGCGGCGCCGCAAGGTGATGATCGGCGAGTTCGAGGTGCCGGTCGCGAAGAAGGAGTTCACGCTGTTGCGCGTCCTCGCCGGCGATCCGACCCGGGTCTTCTCCAAGGAAGAGCTGCTGCGCGACGTCTGGGGCTATCGCAGCCCCGGCAAAACTCGCACCTTGGATTCACACGCGAGTCGCCTGCGGAGAAAACTGGACCCGGAGCACAGCCGCTACATCGTCAACTGCTGGGGCATCGGCTACCGCCTGCTCGACGGCTGAGCTCCGGGTCCTGCCTCTGAGGGCCCTACTTGGACTTCTTGGCAGCGGGCGACTCGAAATGGAGGATCGCCAGTTTGGTGTTGATCGAGTCGGACTTCTCGTCGCTCAAGCGGGTGGCCGATTCCTCTTGGATCTCGATCGCCTTGTTGAGGGTGTCGGCGAGCAGCTCGGTGACGTCGGACCAGCCCTTGTCGTCGAGGACGAGCGGGGTGCGGCTGACGTGGGAGTCGCTGCGGGCGTCGATGGCACCGGCCGTCAGCGCTTCGGTCGCATCCTGGCCGACGGTCTCGAGAATCGAACCGGAGATGCCTTTGCGCGCCGAGGCCGGAATCTTCTCCCAGTCGCCGGCGCTGAAGAAGGCCCGCTCGGTGGCACGGTAGAAGTGCTCGACGGCGCCGCGGCGGGGCTCCGTTTTGACCAGTTCGACGCAGTCGTACTCGAGCAGCGTTTTGACGTGGTAGCTGACGTTACCGAGCGGCTCGCCAAGTTCCTGGGAGAGCTGGTTGGGGCTGGAGACGCCTTTGTGAAGCGAGGTGAGGATCCTTACGCGCAGGGGGTGGGCAAGCGCCTTCGCGAGCTGCTGGGTGATGCCCTCGGGGGAAGTTCGAGTCTGGGCCACGGGGGAATTCTCCGATCTTTGGGGGGCCGATACGAGGTGGCTCGGGATGGCTTCCACCCCGGTTTCTAAATCAAGTATTCCAAAACGCTCCGTCGTTTCCGTGGTCGAGGGCCTTTTCCAATGCGAAAAACTCTAAGCGGGGTACTTCGTTTGAAACGGAGCGCGAAAGATATGAACCTGTTTGCGCCTGATCGCGGTCTTATCCATGCGCACCCGCTGGCTCGAGGCGCCTGGCCGAGACCGCTTTGAGATGGTGGGTGCGCAACCTTGTCGCGCTGACGCCCTGGGGAGGGGGAGAGATCGCCGGCTCCGGTTCCTTGGGGAGCCATGTGGATCTGGACCGTCGGGGCGGACCCGAGTTGACGCTGGAGCTGGGACAGCTCGTCGCTGCCTGGCCGCTCGGCGCCTCCCTGGCGGCGGCGGTCGCGGTGGGGGGCCTGCACGCGGGGCGGCGGCGGACGGCTCTGAACGAGGCGCTGCACGAGCTGCGGCGTCCCTTGCAGGCCCTCGCTCTGGCGGCTCCCGGTGCGGGTCAGGCGGAGCCGTCCACGATCCAGGGGGCGGTGCAGATGGCGGCCTCGGCGCTGGAACGGCTCGAGCGGGAGATCAACGGCGACTCGGTCATCCCCTCGCGAGGGCCGCTGTGCGTCCGCCCGCTGCTCGACTCCGTGGTCGGACGTTGGCGGGCCCGGGCGGCTCTGGCCGGCGGTTCGCTGTCGCTGTGTTGGCAGGCGGGCGAGGCGATGATCGACGGCGATCGCGGTGAGGTCGCACGGGCGCTCGACAACCTGATCGTCAACGCGATCGAGCACGGCGGGCCCGAGATCGTCGTCGAGGCGCGGGCTCGCCGTGGCAGGCTCCATGTCGCGGTCGTCGATTGCGGCCGCGAGTCGCGCCCGGAATCGCGACGCGAGAGCCCGGCCGAGCTGGTCGCCCGGCTCTCCGGTCGCCGCCTGCACGGCCACGGGCTGCGGGTCGTGCGGCGGACCGCCGCCGGCCACGGCGGCGACTTCCGGCTGCACTCCTCCGCACGGGGAACGGAGGCCGTCCTCGAGCTTCCGCTCTCCGGCGAGGGGCGGGTCGGAGCGTGAGCCGCCGCGGCCGCGCGCTCGCCTTCGTCCTGGCGGCGCTGTTCGCCGCGGTGGTGGCGGCGACGATCGCCGACGGCTACGGGGACAGCCTCGCCCGCGGCTACGGCGCGCTGCGCCCGGTGGTCGTCGCCCGGGCCGACCTCGAGGCCGGGCGGGTGATCGGCCCGCGCCAGGCGTCGACCGCGCTGGAGCTGCGCCGGGTCCCGGCCCGGTTCGTGCCGCCGGGGGCACTGGAGGATCCGGCCGCGGCGATCGGGTTGGTCCCTGGGGCGGCGATTCCGGCCGGCTCCTACCTGCTGGCCTCGCAGCTGCACCCACCGCGCGCCGATTCCGCTCGCGCCCTCGGGCTGGGGCGCGGTCGCCACCCGGTCGAGATCGCGGTCAGCGGCGCCGAGGCGCTGCTGGTCGCCGGCGCGCAGCCGGTCGGCGAACGGGTCGACGTGGTGGTGACGACCGAAGCGGACGGCTCGGGGCCGGGCCGGACCTACGTCGCCGCCGCAGCGGTGCCGCTGCTGGCGCTCGGCCCGGGTGCCGAGGGGATGGAGGGCGAAGGCGTCGCGGCGGCGACCCTGGGGCTGACCCGGGGCCAGGCCCTGCGCTTGATCGCCGCCGAGAGCTTCGCCCGCCAGGTGACCCTGCTGGCGAGGGGCTGAGCCGTGGGGGCCCGCGAGCGAAACGTGGCCGCGCTGGCGGTCGCGCTGCGCACCCGTCTGGTCGAGCGGCGCCGTGCCGAGGCGGCGAGGGGAGGCGGCGGTGGCGGCGACCTGCGCGAGGCGGTGCGGGAGCTGGTCGACGAGCAGGCGGTCCTGCTCGGCGCCGGTGACCGGGAGGAGATCGCGGCGCGGATCGTCCGCGACAGCGTCGGCCTCGGTCCGCTCGAGGTGCTGCTCGCCGACCCCGCCGTGGAGGAGGTGATGGTGAACGGGCCCGGCACGGTCTATATAGAGCGCGGCGGCCGCATCGAGGCCACCGACGTCGCCTTCGCCGACGAGGAGGAGCTGCGCAACGCGATCGAGCGGATCCTGGCGCCGCTGGGGCGCCGGGTCGACGAGCTCAGCCCGATGGTCGACGCCCGCCTCGCCGACGGCTCGCGGGTCAACGTGGTGATCCCGCCGCTGGCGATCGACGGGCCGCTGGTCTCGATCCGGCGCTTTGGCGCCCGCCGTCCCGGGCCCGACGAGCTGGTCGCGCTCGGCACCCTGACCGCGGCGCAGCGGCGCTCGCTGGAGGCGGCGGTCGCCGGGCGCCGCAGCGTCCTCGTCAGCGGCGGCACCGGCTCCGGCAAGACGACGCTGCTCAACGCGCTGTCTGGCTTCATCGCCGCGGGCGAGCGCGTGGTGACTATCGAGGACGCGGCGGAGCTGCGGTTGCAGCAGCCGCACGTGGTGCGCCTGGAGAGTCGCCCGGCCGGCGTCGAGGGGCGCGGCGAGGTGACGATTCGCGACCTGCTCCGCAACGCCCTGCGGATGCGGCCCGACCGGATCGTGATCGGCGAGGTGAGGGGGCCGGAGGCGCTCGACTTGCTCACCGCGCTCAACACCGGCCACGACGGCGCCCTCTCGACCGTCCACGCCAACTCACCCGCCGACGCGCTGAGCCGCCTGGAGACGCTGGCGCTGATGGCCGGCGTGGGGCTGCCGCACGCGGCGGTGGCCGAACAGGTGCAGCGGGGGATCGACCTCGTCGTCCACATCGAGCGCCGCGCCGACGGCGCCCGCGTCGTCACCGAGATCGCCGAGGTCGTGCGGGCCGCGGGGACGACCGCCGTCCGCACGGCCGGCGCCCCGTGAGCGGCGCCGGCGGTCTGCTGCCGGCCCTGGTCGGCGCCGCCGCCGGCGGCTTGCTGGCGCTGGCGGCGCGGGAAGCGCTGCTGGCCAGCCCGGCGGCGGCGCGCTGGCTGCGGCTGGCGCTGGAGCCGCTGCGCCGGGCCGGGCGCGAGGGCTACGCGCCTTCGACCGCGGAGCGCCGCCGACTTGCCGGGCTCGGAGCCGCGGCCGCGGTGCTCGGCGGCTGGTTTCTGGCCGGCATCGCGCTGGCGCTGCCGCTCTCGGTCGCCGGTCCGGCGCTGGCCGGCTGGGCGGTCTCCAGTCGTCGCCGCCGCTACCGCGCCGCGGTCGAGCGCTCGCTGCCGGAAGCGGCGACGGCGATCGCCGACTCGCTCGGCGCCGGCCGCTCGCTGCGGGCATCGCTGCCGGCCGCGGCGAGCTCGCTGGACGGCCCGCCCGCCTCCGAGCTGGCCCGGCTCGGCGCCGAGCTCGACCTCGGCGCGGCGACGGCCGAGACGGTCGAAGCCTGGCGACGGCGGATGCGCTCGGAGCGGGTCGATGCCTTTGCCGCCGCGTTGCTCAGTCAACGGCTTGCCGGCGGCGACCTGGCCGGGCTGCTGCGCCGCTTCGCCGCCGGGGCGGCGGAGCGCGACCGGGCGCTCGAGGACGCTCGCTCGGCGACCGCGCAGGCCCGCTTCACCGGCCTGCTCGTGGTCGCGATGCCGAGCGGCGGCGCCCTCTTCGCGGAGCTGATCCAGCCCGGCTTCATCGCCAAGCTGCTCGGCTCGCCGCCAGCCGCGGTGCTGCTCAGCCTCGCCGCCGCCTTTCAGCTGGCCGGCTTCGTCGCGATCAAGCGACTCTCGCGGGTGGTCGAGTGAGCGCGGCGGGATTGCTCGCCGCGCTCGCGGTCCTGCTCGGCTTCGGCGCCGCCCGGGAGCTGCTCGGCGGCCGGGCGGGCCGCGACCGGCCGCCGCTGCCGTTTGGTCTGAGCGGCCGCTCGGCCCGGGCGGCGCTGCGCCTCGGGCTGCCAGAGCGACTGCGGCGCTCCGGCCTGGAGGCGCGGCTGCCGCTCGCCGCCGTGCTGGCGGCGAAGCTCGCCGGGATCGCCTGCGGCGCTCTCGCCGCCCTGGTCGCGGCGCCGGCGGCGCCGGGGCGGACGGCGCTGCTGGTCGCGCTTGGACTGCCGGCAGCCGGCTTCCTCGTCCCTGACGCGCTGCTCGAGCGCGAGGCACGGCGACGCCAGCGGCGGCTGCTGGCGGCGCTCCCGGACGCTCTCGATCTGCTCGCGGTCAGCGCCGGCTCCGGTCGCGGCCCGGCGGCCGGGCTGGAGCAGCTGGCGCGAGCGGGGGAGGGACCGCTCGCCGAGGAGCTGCGGTTGACCGTCGCCGAGCTCTCCTGCGGCATGCCGCTCGGCGCCGCGCTGCGCTCGCTCCGCGCCCGCGTGCCGGGCAGCGAGCTGGCGACGCTGATCGCCGCGATCGAGCGCTCGCGACGCTTCGGCTCGCCGCTGGCCGAGCAGCTGCGCCGCCAGGCCGGCGCCCTGCGCCGTGACAGTCGCCGTGCCGTCGAGGAGCGGGCCGCCCGCGCCGCGCCGAAGATCCAGCTCGTCGTCGCCCTGGTCCTCGTCCCCTCGGTGCTGCTGATGATCGCCGCCGGCCTGATCGCCAACGCCGGCAGCCTGCTGGCCGGGTTCTGAGCGGTATATCTCGCAGCCTTTGACAGAGCATCTATTAATAAGTTTTTCTTACGATATTGTGCGGCCACGTCAACGACCGCAGGAGGGGAAGCAATGAAGATCACGATCGTCAGGGCGGGGGGACTTGCCGGCATGCGGGCGCAGCTGGGCCCGGTCGAGACCGAGCAGCTCGGCGAGGCCGGCAGCCGGATCGCGGGCTTGGTCGAGAAGAGCGGCTTCTTCGAGATGGCGGCCCAGCTGCCGGGGGGGCGGACGATTCCCGACGGCTTCCACTACCTGATGACGATCGAAGACGGCGAGCGCCGGCACGCGGTCGCCTATGGCGATGAAACCGAGCCCGGCGCGGCCGAGCCGCTCGTCGAGATCCACAAGCTGCTGATCGCGAGCGGGGCGACCTTCGAGTGGGGAGGCCCGGGGGTGGCGGAGCTGCGCGACGAGGGCTTCGCCTGGAGCGCCTGGCGTAACCGGATGCCCGGCATCAACGACCCCGACCTGCACGTCGTCGGCAGCTGCCAGTTCGGCAGCTCGAGCGTCGAGCTGTCACTGCGGCCGGGCAACGAGGGGGTCTGGGACGAGCCCGACCTCTTCGTCCTCGAACTCGCCATCTCCAAGCCGCCCGCCGGCGACGAGATGATGTCGGAGGAGTACGCGATCTGGACGGGCGACGTCGGCCCCGACGTCAAGCGGGTCCGGATCCAGGGCGATGCGCAGGCCGAAATCGAGGTCAGCGAGGCGGTCTAGCCGTGACCGTGCCGGCGGTCGGCCCTACTCCAGTGACTCTTCGCGGAGGCGCGCCGCGACGGCGGCGGTGGCGGCGCTGATCTCCTCCAGCTCCTCGGCCTTCTTCTTGTGGCCGCTGACGTAGCAGCAGAGGCTGCCGTCGACCAACTCGAAGGCGAACTTCTTCGGGGCGCCGTCGGTCAGCCAGACGATGAAGGTGGGGGCGAAGAGCCGGCGCAGCCAGTTGGCGTCCTGGCCCTTGCCGGCGAAGATCTCGTACTTCTCGTCGAGTACCTCGCTCTCCAGCTTGACCCGCTCCTTGGAGCCGCGGAAGACGTCCTCGAACTTCTCCAGCGAGCGCAGCCCGTGCTTGCGCTGGCAGTAGAGCTCCGGGACCAGCCCGGCGCACTCGGGAATCGGGACCAGGCCGACCGTGTAGCGGTAGTAGTTGGTCTCGCGGTTGCCCTCGCCGTCGGTCGTCTCCTCCTCGTACGTGTAGAGAGCGAGGATGGCTTCGACCCCGTCGCCGATCGGGCCCGAGAGGGTGCGCTCGGCGTAGCGGTCGTCGCCCTTGCGCAGCAGCGGCGTCGTCGGCGGCAGCGGCGAGCGGCCGCCGAGTTCGAGCCCGTGCTGCTGGGCGTAGGCCTGGAAGAAGGCGTCCTCGGCGCGGGAGTCGGCGATCGCGAAGACGATCAGCAGGGAGACCAGGAAGACCGCGACCGCGGCGGCGCCGCCGAGCGCCGGCCCGACGAACACGGCGCCGGCGATCCCGGCGGCGATCGTGAAGACGGCGATCATGACCAGGGTCAGCGTCCGCCGCAGCAGCCGCCTGAAGTAGAAGCCGCGCAGATCGTTGGCGTCGTCGGGCGGGGCGGGGGCCGGAGCCTCGGTCGGGAGCGGGGCGGCGCTGGGGTCGTCGGCCGCGGTCACCGGCTGAACCTACAGCGCGGCTGCCGATGCAAACGGGCTTGCAGAGGGAGGTCGTGTTGCAAAGTGGGGGAGTGTGGGTTATTGTGGCGCTTGAGTTGAAGCCCAGGACCGGGGTGGTGAGGTTCCTCCCACCTCATCACTCCGGTCCCAACTCTTTCCGGCCCGCCCTCCCGCTCAGAAAGGACTCGCCGAGGTGGCATTTCGGGGTCTCTACGAGCACAGTCTCGATTCCAAGGATCGACTCACGGTTCCCTCGCGGTTCCGGGCCTCGCTCTCCGACGGCATCGTTCTCTCCAAGGGCTTCGACCCCTGCGTCTGGGTGCACACCACCGCCGAGTTCGAGCAGCTCTCCGACACCTTCCTCTCGCCGCACAGCCCCTTCGGGCGCGACGCCCGCCAGCTGCGCCGCCGCTTCCACGGTGGCTCCTTCGACGAGAAGCTCGACTCGGCCGGGCGCATCCGCCTCCCCAAGCCGCTGATCGAGCACGCCGGGCTCGACGGCAACTGCGTCGTGATCGGGGCGGGGGAGTACCTGGAGATCTGGAACGCCGACGCCTGGGCCAAGCAGGAGGAGGAGCTCGACGCCGCCGCCCCCGAGATCGCCGAGGGCCTCGCCGCCGCCGGCGGCGCGTGATCATGAGACTTCATGCCGAACCAATCTCCATCTCCTACGGTCGCGAGCAGCGGCCCGGCAGCATCGAGCCGATGACGCACCTGCCCGTCCTGGCGCCGGAGCTGACCTCGCTGCTCGCCCCGGCGCCGGGGCAGACGGCGGTCGACTGCACCTTCGGGGCCGGTGGCCACGCCCGCGCCATCGCCGCCCAGCTGGGCTCGACCGGGACGCTGATCGCGATCGACCGCGACCCCGCCGCCAAAGCCCGTTTCGCCGAGTTCGCGATCGAGGCGCCCTGCCGCACCCGCTTCCTAAATGTCGATTTCGCGGAAGGTCTGCGCACCCTGCGCGGCGAAGGTCTGCGCCCAGAGATGATTTATGTAGACCTCGGGATGTCCTCGATGCAAGTAGACGCCTGGGAGCGGGGCTTCTCCTATGCCTACGATGCGCCGCTCGACATGCGCATGGACACTCGCCAGGACTTCGACGCCGCCAACCTCGTCAACGAGTGGCCGGAGGCGCGGATCTCGCAGGTGCTGCGCCAGTTCGGCGAGG
>Ga0193706_1000074_pt1 | contig 77167 bp, 61 predicted proteins | sample U3c1metaG_FD_160130 | JGI IMG/M metagenome (GOLD analysis project Ga0193706, IMG submission 160130) | Soil microbial communities from a riparian zone of the East river system, Colorado, United States - U3c1 | ecosystem: Environmental > Terrestrial > Soil > Riparian zone | place: USA: East River...
CTCATCGCGGCGCTGGTCATGAGCCTCCTCGGCAAATTGGGCGTCTACGCGATGAACGTGGCCATGAACCACTCTCATCCGGGGTCGATCTACATCTGACAGGTTTGCTGCCCTCCGAAGGGTTGTGCGTACAGACCAAGGGTCTTGCTCGCGTCTCGTCTGAAGTCGGGCTCTGCCGAATCGGCCGCCATTCTCGATGTCTGCCACCGACTGAAGCTCCTCGGCGACGATACCCATCGCAGGGTAAGGAGACCCTTGATCGAGTGGTGGCCATGCTCGTCGAGTTCCCCAAGGTCCTCCAGGATGATGAAATCGGGTGGCGGGACCGGGAGCGGGAGCGGGCCGGATTCAATGACGAGTGCTCAGCCCTCGTTCCGTGAGGGGAGTGTCGACCGTCGTCGTCGTCGGGGGCATTGGGCCAATGTGGCGTGGGGTCGTCGATGTGGGTCCAGAACCCAAACGCGAGAGAAATACTTGGCAAGGATTTCACAGGACCTCTAGCCTATCGTTTGGCGCAAAAGAGTCCTCGGGGCGAATCGGTCGCGTGCCACTCGCCCGAGGTTTGGGCCAGCTCGTCGACCAGCACCGAGGGTCGCGGTGCCTTGCACGATGAAAGGGTCTGCCATGCATCTGTCCGCCCTCCGTTGGTCATTTCTTGGGTCCGTGCTCGGGTTCGTGCTGGCCCTCGTCCCCGCATGCTCCGATTCGGATCCGATACTGATTCCGGACGCCTCGACCGAGACGCCCGATGGTGCCTTGCCCGAGTCCGACGCGGGCGCCGAGGGGGGGGATGGCAATGTCGAGGAAACGTGCGCCGAATACGCGCGCCTCGAATGCGCTCGCGACAGGGACTGCTTCTCCGTCTATCTCGATTGGACTTACGGTTCCTACGAGGCGTGCCTGCCCGAATCGAGACAGACGTGTCTCGTCTGGTCGTCGCTGGCTGGATCCAGCTTGACCGCGCAGCAGCTCGTCACCTGTTTGCGAGCCTACGTCACCGCCGGATGCGACGCCGCAGGCCCGTTCGCAGAATGTCAGGCCGCGCCCGGAACCCTGTCCAGCGGCAGCGGTTGTCTTTTGAACGACCAGTGCTTCTCCGGGTATTGCCGCCGAGAAGGGACGAACGGTTGCGGCGAGTGCGCCGGCAAACTTTCCGAGGGCGCGGCGTGCTCGCGCGCCGCCGACTGCCAGAGCGGTCGGTGTTCCGATGGGCGCTGCGCTCCGATTTTGAAAGAGGGGGAGGGTTGCCCGGTCTCCACCGATTGCCTGAGGGATCTCATCTGCCAGGACGGCGTCTGCCAAAAGGTGACGCTCGTCGGCGACGGGCAGGCCTGCGGCGGCACGAACGTGTGCGATGTGTACATGACCTGCGCCAACGGGCGATGCGTCAAAGACGTCGCGGTGGACATTGGGCAAACGTGCGGGACAACGGGAAACGGAGGACTCGCTCTTTGTCGCGCCGGCGATTGCGACACACAATCGACCTGCGTCAACCGCCCGCCCGCGGGCACCGCATGCTCCGAAGCGGGGTCATGCGGCGGCGCCTCCGTCTGTTACCAAGGGCAATGCCGAGCGTTGACGTCCGATGTCTGCGATGTGCCTCCGCAGCGTGCCCACCCCGAAGAGCGCGTCGAAGAGGTCGACCGCGCGCCGCTCACGGGGCGATCGCCGCGCGCTCGCCCCAGGCAGGCCGAATGACCGGGCGGTGACCGTTGCAACCTGGTCGCCGCTGGCTTAGAGACATTCACCGATGGAGGCGGCCAGGCAACACCAGCCCCACGTCGCGTCCATCCTCGACCGCGCCCTCAGCGGAAAACGGCTGACGCGTGAGGAGGGGTACGACCTTCTCGCGGCTCCGAGCGACGAGGTACCCCTGCTGTTCGAAGCGGCCCGGGCGCTCGCGGATGCCGGGCACGGCCGGCGGATTACGTTTTCGGCCAAAGCCTTCATCCCGCTGACCACGCTGTGCCGCGACTACTGCGGATATTGCACCTTCCGGCGCGACCCTGGCGAGCCGGGCGCGCACACGATGGAGGTGGACGAAGTCGTCGCGCTCTGCTCGGAAGGCGAAAGACTCGGCGTGAAGGAGGCGCTCTTTTCGCTGGGGGACCGGCCGGAGGCGCTCTTCGCCGAGCACCGAACGTGGCTCGAGGCGCGCGGACATCGCACGACGCTCGCCTACCTGCGGGAAGCGTGTGCCGCGGTCGTCGATCGCACCTCGCTCTTACCCCATGCCAACCCCGGTCTCATGGGGGCGCCCGATCTTCGCGCGCTGCGCGAGGTGAACGCCAGCATGGGGATCATGCTGGAGAGCACGTCGGAACGACTTCTTCACCCGGGTGCAGCCCACGATCGCGCGCCCGACAAGATCCCGCGGCGACGGCTCGCCACCATCGAAGCCGCGGGGGCGCTCAAGATCCCTTTTACCACCGGCATTCTCATCGGCATCGGGGAAACACCGGCCGAGCGGGTGGACGCGCTCTTGGCCATTCGCGATCTGCACGAGCGCTACGGTCACATCCAAGAGGTCATCGTCCAGAATTTTCGCGCCAAGCCGACCATCCGCATGCGCGACGAAAGTGATCCGTCGTTTCGCGATCTCGCGCAGACCCTGGCCGTGGCGCGTCTGCTGCTCGGTCCGCGCATGAACCTGCAGGCCCCGCCGAACCTCTCGCCCGCGACCTATCCCGAGCTCCTCCGCGCGGGCCTCAACGATTGGGGCGGCATTTCCCCATTGACGATCGATCACATCAACCCCGAAGCGCCGTGGCCGCACCTCCTGGCGCTGGAAAGCGCGACCTCGAGCCTCGGCTACGAGCTGCGCGAAAGGCTCGCCGTGTACCCGGAGTATGTCGTCGGCGACGCCGACTTTCTGCATGGCGGGATGAAAGAGCGGGTGCGCCGGCTCGCCGACAGCGACGGCCTCGTGCGCCCCGAGCTCGAACGATGGAGGCGGGCGTGATCGCGCCGAGCGAAAGCTCGCGCGCGGTGCGCGATGTCCTCGCGCGCGCGCTCGAGGATCGGGAGATCAGCGCCGAGGAAGGCGAGACGCTCTGCCGCGCTCGAGGGGGCGAGCTCCACGCCGTCGTCGCCGCCGCCGACGAGCTGCGCCAGCGCCAAGCGGGCGACACCGTCACTTACGTCGTCAATCGCAACATCAACTTCACCAACGTCTGCATCAAGCACTGCACCTTTTGCGCGTTCAGCCGCGACCATCGGCAAGAAGAAGGGTATTTGTTGCCGATGGAGGAGATCGTGCACCGCGCCAAAGAGGCGCGGGACCTCGGTGCCAGCGAGGTTTGCATCCAGGCCGGCCTGCCCCCGAAGATGGACGGCTGGTACTACGTGGACCTGGTGCGGACGCTGAAGCGCGAGGTTCCCGGTCTGCACCTTCATGCGTTTTCCCCGGAAGAGATCCTCTACGGCGCCACGCGCGCCGACGTCTCCATCCGCCACTACCTGCAAGCGCTGCGCGAGGCTGGGCACGACACCTTGCCCGGTACCTCGGCCGAGATCCTCGACGACGGCATCCGCGATGTCATCTCCAAGGGGCGCATCAGCACCGCGCAATGGGTCGAGGTGGTGACGACGGCGCACGAGCTCGGTATCCGCACCACGTCGACCATCATGTACGGTCACATCGAGACCTACGGGCATTGGACCCGGCACATGGCGCTCTTGCGTGACATTCAGAAGAACACGGGAGGCTTTACGGAGTTCGTGCCGCTCTCGCTCATCCACCAAGAGGCGCCGATGTACCAGAAGAAGCTCGTGCCGGGCGTGCGGGAAGGGGCGACGGGCGCGGAAGTGGTCAAGATGCACGCCGTGGCGCGGATCATGCTCGGCGCGACATTTCGCAACATCCAAGCGTCATGGGTGAAAGAGGGTCCCAAGATGGCGCAGTACCTTCTGACGTGCGGCGCCAACGATGTGGGCGGGACCCTCATCAACGAGAGCATCTCGACGTCGGCCGGCTCGCTCTATGGACAGCTCGCCACGCCCCGCGAATTGCGGCGGCTCGTGCGTGACATCGGGCGCGCGCCCGCCGAACGTACGAGCCTCTATGCCATTCGCCGCCTCTTCGAGGCGACGGACGCCGGAAACGACGCCGAGAGTCCGCTCGACGACGTCAGCGACGCCGAGGCGCGTTTCGGCTCTTACCGAAAGCTTGCCATGGCCACCGATTTCCGTTTCGAGCATCCCCAGAAGCGTCCTTCCTCATGAAGATCGTCGCGCTCGCAGGGGGAACGGGAGCAGCCAAGTTCCTCCGCGGCCTCTGCCGTATCACCGACCCTGCCGCCGTGACCGTCATCGGCAACACCGGCGACGACCTCGAGATGTGGGGATTGTCGGTCTCGCCCGATCTCGACACCGTGATGTACACCTTGGCCGGCGTCGTCGACGAGACCAAGGGGTGGGGATTGTCGGGCGACACCTTCCAGTGTCGCGACGCCATGGGGCGATTGGGGTCTGCGACGTTCTTCGGACTCGGCGATCGGGACCTCGCGACGCACCTTGTCCGAACCGAGCAGCGCGGGGCTGGCCTTTCGCTCGCCGAAGCGACGGAGGTCCTCTGCCGCAGGTTCCGCGTCAAGAGCCGCCTCCTTCCGATGTCGAACGACCGTGTCCGTACCTACGTGGAAACGCCTGGCGGGCGGCTCGCGTTTCAGGAGTTCTTCGTGCGCGAGCGGTGTGGTCCCGCGATCGTCGATATCGTCTACGAGGGAGCCGACCGCGCGCGGCCCGCGCCCGGCGTTCTCGAAGCCATTGGCGAAGCCAGGATGATCGTCATCTGTCCTTCCAACCCGATAAGCTCCATCGGACCCATCCTCGCCGTGCCCGGCATTCGCCAGGCGCTGTCCGCCACCGCCGCGCGGGTGGTCGCGGTAAGCCCCATCGTCGGGCAGGCGCCCGTGAGCGGCCCCGCCGGCAAAATGATGGCGGCGAAAGGCTTCGAAGTGTCGGCGCTCGGCGTCGCCGCCGTTTACGCGGAGTTCCTCGAGCAACTCGTGGTGGACCATCGGGACGCAAACCTCGCCGCTGCCTTGCAAGCGCGCGGGGTCGAGGTGCTCGTCACCGACAGCATCATGGACGGTGCCGATCGAGAGAAGGCGCTGGCGCGCGCCGTGCTCGAGGGGTTCGCGTGACCATCGCGGTGGTCCCCATGAAAGACCTGGCGCAGGCGAAGCAACGCCTGGCCGCGCGGCTCGACCCGAGCGAGCGACGCATGCTGGTGCTCCTCATGCTCGAGGACGTGTTGCAGACGCTGCGCCGGGTGCCGGCCCTGTCGGGCGTCATGGTCGTCACCCGAGAGGGGGAAGTGGCGGGGCGGGCGGCGCGGTTCGGCGCCGAGGTCCTACCCGAGCCGGCCAACGACGGTTATACGTCGGCGGTCGATCGAGCGGCCCGGGAGCTGACCCGCCGCGGGGAACGCGCCATGCTGAGCATCCCCGGTGACGTGCCCGGCGCGACACCCGCCGAGATCGAGCGGTTGCTAGCGGCGAGCCCCGACGCGCCGTCGGTCGTCCTCGCCCCTTCGCGCGACGAGCGTGGAACCAACGCCGCCCTCGTCTCGCCGCCCGAGGCCTTCGACCTCCGTTTCGGCGAGCCGAGCTTTTCGGCGCACCTGGCCCGAGCGCGCCAGGCGGGCCTGGCGACCGAAGTGCTCCACCTGCGCGGGCTGGCGCTCGATCTGGACAGCCCGGAGGACCTCGACCTGTTCCTCCGCGAGCCGACGCCCACGGCTTCGTACTACTTTTTGTTGGAGGCCCTCCGCGTCCGCGCCCCCGCGCAGGTCACCGGGAGTCACCGCATTCCATGAAAGTGGAGCTCTTCGCCATCGAAGGACTGCCCGATGTCTTGCCCGGCGACGACATCGCCGAGCTGGTCGCGCTCGGGATCCGCAGGCTCGGGGAGCGGCTCGAACCTGGCGACGTCGTCGTCGTCACGCAGAAGATCGTCTCCAAGGCGGAAGGGCGCCTGATACGCCTCGCGGAAGTCACGCCGTCCCCCTTCGCCGTCCAATGGGGGACGGCCAACGGCACCGATCCACGGGTGGTCGAGCTGGTGCTCCGCGAGAGCCGTCGCGTCGTCCGCATGGATCGCAGCGTTTTGATCGTCGAGACGCACCAGGGGCTCGTGTGCGCCAACGCCGGGGTCGACCTCTCCAATGTGGCAGGGGGCGAGGTCGCGACCCTGCTCCCCGTCGACCCCGACGCCTCCGCTCGCCGGATCCGCGCCGGCCTTCACGCCATTGCCGGCGTCGAGGTACCGGTCATCATCAGCGATACCTTCGGGCGTCCCTGGCGGGAGGGGCTGGTCAACGTCGCCATCGGAGTGGCAGGTCTTTTGCCGTTACGAAGCTATGTAGGTTCGCGCGATCCCCAGGGTTTTCCACTTCAGGCGACCATCGAGGCCCTCGCCGACGAGCTCGGAGCCGCCGCCGGCCTCGTGTCGAGCAAGCTCAATCGAACGCCGGCCGTCCTGGTGCGGGGCATCCTTTATGAGGCGGGGGACGGCTCGGCCCGCGACCTCATCCGCGCCGCAGAACGCGACATGTTCCGGTGAGGCAAGCCCTTTTTCACATCGGAGAGGGCGCTCTGGACCCCGGGCGCGGGCCGGGGAGAGAACTCTTCCTGTCATCTCCTCGCGTAGGACAAGCGCCCACACTTAAAGCGCGCTACGCTCTTTTTCCTCGTCGCGTGCTCTCGTTTTCCATAAAAAGACCGTTCTGTTCTGGGTCGATGGCGACGAAGCTACGTGTCAAAAGAAGTCCACCCAGCCGCGGGATCCGCTAAAGAGCGTCCGTGTGCCTAAGAGAGACCGTAAGACTGAGCCGCGCATGAGACGAACTCGCGAGCTGAAACAGGAGCTGGAAGTGCCGCACGAAGGCGCGTCTGAGGTTTTCTTCAAATATCAGGAAGTGAGCCGCGCGCGTTCTGGCGACCTTCTGGGGGAGTCGATCGACGAATCGCTGTCGCTCGACATCGAGCCGCTCGATTCCGCCGCGCCACCCACGCCGTCCGAGAGCAAGCACGACGACGCTCCCGTCGATTCGGGACCGAAGCTGCTCCGCACCGATTCGGGCAGCCAAGGCGACTCGAAGAGCACCGATCCTGTCCGCATTTACTTGCGCCGCATCGGCAGTGTGGCGTTGCTCACCCGTGAAGGGGAGGTCGAGCTGGCCAAGCGGATGGAGGCGGGGGAGCACGCCATTCTCACCGCCATCTTGAACTCGCCGGCCTTGGTCCGCGAGATCCTGAAACTCGGCGAGGACGTGCGCGGCGGCAAGTGCCGCGTGTCGGATCTCATCGACGAGGAAGAACGCGACAACGAAGACGACGAAGGGCTCGACGAACGAGCCGCGGAAGAACGCCTGCTCGGTCTCATGGGCAAGGTTCGCCTGCTCTGCAAGGCCAGCGACGATCTGCGCGAGGTGCAGCACGCCACCGTCGGGTCCGAACGAAAATCGCTCGAGGTGCGCATCCAGGAGAACCGCGAGAAGATGGTGGGGATCCTGGTCGAGATGCGTCTCAACAAAAAGACCATCAACCGCCTCATCAACAAGATCCGCGTCCTCATCCAAGAGGTCGAAGAAGGCGCGCCGACGCACGCCATGCCGGACTCGATCCCGCCCCCCTCCTTTGCGCCGCGCAAAACCGGCAAACGACCCATTGCCGACAAGGCCAAGAGCAGCGGGTTACGCGAGTTGCACGCCACCTACGCCGCCATCAAGACGGGGCAGGAGATCGCCACCCGCGCCAAGGCGCAGCTGGTCGAGGCCAACCTCCGTCTCGTCGTCTCCATCGCCAAGAAATACCGAAACCGCGGGCTGCAGTTCTTGGATCTCATCCAGGAAGGCAACCTCGGGCTCATCCGCGGCGTCGAGAAATTCCAGTACAGCCGCGGCTACAAACTCAGCACCTACGCGACGTGGTGGATCCGCCAGGCAATCTCGCGCGCCATTTCCGATCGCGCGCGCACCATCCGCATCCCGGTGCACATGGTCGAGACGACCAACAAGCTGCTGCGCTTGAGTCGCTCGTTCGTGCAGGAGTTCGGGCGCGAACCGACGCCGCAGGAGCTCGCCGACAAGATGGGCGTGCGGGTCGAGGTGATCCGCAAGGTGTTCGAGATCACCAAAGAGCCGCTCAGCTTGGAGACGCCCGTGGGCGACGAAGGGGACACCATGCTCGGTGACTTCATCGGCGACACGAGCCTCCCCTCGCCCGCCGACGTCGTGCTCGACGCCGACCTCGCCGAGCAGACGCAGAAGCTCCTGCAGACGCTGACGCCGCGCGAGCAGAAGGTGCTTCGCATGCGTTTCGGCATCGAAGAAAAGGCCGAGCACACCCTGGAAGAGGTAGGGCAGGAGTTTTCGCTGACGCGCGAACGCATCCGCCAGATCGAAGCCAAGGCGCTGCGCAAGCTGGCGCATCCGGTCCACGCCAAGCGGCTGCGTTCGCTCATCGAGAGCTGAGAACTGACAGCGTCGTGCTCGCGAGCTAGTCGTGCTCGCAGATGACGGCGAGCGCCTCGGTGCACGCAACGTCGGCCCACATGCTGGTAAAGCGCATGCGCACGCATTCTCCGGTGTAGTTGGGCTCCTTGTCGGCGTCGCTATAGAGGTCCCAGTTGCGGTAGGAGAGGAGTTCGTTGGTGACCCAGTAGAAGGAGGACTCGGCCTTCGGCGAGTTCAAGGGGCGCCGCAGACCGATCCATCGATCTTGGTTGGGCAGGAGCGCGGTGACCACCGCCTGCTCTCCGGCCGTGGTAACGGTCACGAGGTGCGCTGGGGCCTCGCACGTCGTGGTGCTGGCGGTGTTCCAATCGACGGCAACGCTCCTCGCGTAGTAGCAGTGGCTCTGGTAGACGATGCCGCTCACGGCTGCGCAGTCGAAGGGCGTGTCGGCAGCGATGTCCACGACACGCCCATCGGGCGCGGCGTCGAGAGGACGATTGACGTCGGAGGCGTCGGCGATCGACGCGCCGGCGGACCCCGCCGCTCCTGCCGTCGTGCCGCCGGTGCCACCCGCTGCACCCGCCGCGCCGTCGGTCCCCGCGGAGCCACCCGTTCCTCCTGTCGCGCCGCCGCTGCCACCCGCTCCGTCGGTGCTGGCGTCGGGGATCTTGCCGCCCGTGCCGCTGCTGCCGCCCGAGCCTCCAGCGCCGGCAGCGCCGGCAGCGCCAGCCGAGCCCGCGGCGTCACCGGAACCCCCCGATCCGCCGACCGCGCCGGAGCCACCACTGCCCCCGGTCGCTGCCGATCCGCCGGATCCGCCGGCCGTGCCACCCGATCCGCCGGATCCGCCGGTCATGCCACCCGATCCTCCGCGGGCGCCCGCGCCGCCTTGCCCGGAACCTCCACCGATGCTCGACCCACCTTTGCCCGCCATGCCGTCAGGCGCCGCCGCGTCTTTTCCCGCGCCGCCGCGTCCACCCTGGCCGGCGTCGTCGAGGAGGGGAGGGGCTAGCCCCTCGAACTGGTCGAAGTCGTACGTGCAAGCGCCCGCAATGAGAACCGTTGCCAAGGCCGCGGGCGCGCGGAGCCTGGGCAAGCGCGATCGGCCAGCCAAGTTCATTTCAAAAGTGCCCCCCGTAGGTGATCATGCCGCCGCTGGCCGAAACGGAAGCCGAGGGCCCCCGCTTTTCGACTGACGAGCGGTTGCCAAGGACGAGCAGCGTCGCGCCTACGCCGAGGCCCGTGAGTCCCGCGGCCAAACCGATGTTGGCCGTGGTTTGCAACATTCTTCCCCCTTCGATGTCGCTCCGATGAGCTTCGTCCGTACAGGGAGCGTCGCCGCAATCGGAAGCGAGCTTGTCGTAAGCGCTTTTCGCTCCGAGCCCCGCGATGGCGAAAAGCCCCATGCCGACCAGGCCGACCCCACCCGCAACGTATCCCGCCGTTCGCAATCCCGAGCCATCATCAGGCTCCGCTGGATCTGGAGCTGCGGGGGAGCCCTTGGCCGCGCCGAGCGCCGATGCGAACGGCGTAACGGGGATCATGGGCAAGATCGATGCGGTGAACGACGTCGTGGTGCTCGCTGGCACCTCGGTCGGATTCTCATCAGCCTCCCCGTCGGGCGAGACCTCCGGCGCCGCCCATGACGAGCCGATTTCTTCGTCATCCGCCGGCCAACCGAGCGACGCGATCGGGTCGGGGGCTGTCTCTGCCCCTGCCGTCGAGGTTGGGGCGACCATTGCGCAAAGCGTTAGCCAGGCCAGCGGCCTGCGTGAAAAACGAGGAGCGAATCGAACGAACCTGCTTTGCATTGCCAATATCGAAAACGGAACGGTGAAACTACCGTTGCGGGTGTACGCGCGCAAAAACGCAGGTTCGCCTTATAGCACTACTCATCCTCTCTTTGGCAACAGCCGATCGACCGGACAATGATGGAACCATCCGTGATGGTCCCTAGCGCTACGCAGTTCGCTTCGCGCCGTCCGATCGATCGTCGACCGGCCATAGGGCGACGAGCCCCAAGAGAAAGACCATGGCCAACCCGCCCGCCGTGGCGACGCCAGGAACGAGCCCGATCCGTGGCACCAGATACGCTGCCGCGAAGAAGACGAGCGCCAGTTGCCGCGCTGCATCGACGGCGAAAGCCCAGCGTCGACCTTCGATCCGTCCCGTCAGCGCGACCGCCGACAGCATCAGCAGTAGGCCCGGAGCAACGAGCGACGTCATTGGATCACGCTCGGCGAGGTACATGAAGGTGGCACCTCCGGCGGTGAGCAGGACGAAATGCAGAAGGACGTAGATCACGACGCGTCGGGGCGGACGCGGATCGTATTTCGTCTGCGCGGCGCGTGTCACCGGGAGCACGGGCATTTTTTCGCCGGACGCCGAGGTGGCAGGGTGTGCAAACCAGATGCGTATCTTGTTGGCAACGCCGCGCGCCGCACGTGCTTTGGCAGCGACGTCATGGAAGGGGGCCAGGTTGGCCCATACGGGATTGTAGCTACGAAGCGCATGCGTCACGCCGTAGGCGGCTGGCTCTTCCTCGCGCTGGTAAGTGCCAAAGGCACGATCCCAGATGACGAGAATGCCTCCGTAATTGCGGTCCAGGTACTTGGAGTTGATGCCGTGATGAACACGGTGCGCCGACGGCGTATTGAGCACGCGCTCGAGAAACCCCAATCGGCCCGGCAGCTCGGTGTGGATCCAGAACTGGTAAATGAGGTCGATGGCGTAGCAGGACGCGTAGATGAAGGGGTCGACGCCGAGGAGCGCGAGCGGGAGGTGAAAGGGGATGATGGTGAGCGCCTCGAAGGCGGGTTGGCGCAGAGCCACCGCGAGATTGAAGTCCTCGCTCTGATGGTGGACGGCGTGTACGGCCCAGAGCACGTTCACGACATGGCTCAGGCGGTGCCACCAGTAATAGAGGAAGTCGATGCCCAAGAGTCCCACCACCCAGGGCCAGGGGCTGCCGGCGGGGAATTCGACGACGCGGTAGGGATAGACCGACGCATAAATGGCGACGCCGATCCCTCGCAAAAAGACATCGCCGACTTGTGAAATGACGCCCGTCTCGAGGTCGGCCATGACCGCGCCGAAGCGGTACGAGCCCGTGCGTCGCCATCGATCGACGAGCACCTCCGCCGCGATGGCAGCGAAGAAGACCGGAACGGCAGCGGCAATGAGGTTCGGGTGCATCGGAGGCGCGCCGCCCGGGCGGCGAACACCTCAGTTTACCAGCTCCCTCGGGATCGGACCGCTGGACGACCGCCGTCCGCTGTCAATGCAGTGGTGCGAGACGCCCCGCGTCGCGGCGCACGAAGCTCGACAGGACGGCGATTCGGACGAGCAGCTTGGCGTTGGCCGGGTCGTCCGGCGCGGGCAGGACGTCTTGATGGCGGCCTTCGCCCGTCAGCTCGAACGTGCCGACCCGACGCCCCTCCTGGACCTGGGTAATGAGGAAGCGGCCCCCCGTGAGGCGCGTGACGCGGTAGCGGTCGCCGTCGAGATTGACGACCGGGTCGTCCGTCGTGCGGCCATACCGTTCGGTCAGGATGCTGCGCCGCGTGAGGTCGACGGTGCTGGCCGATTCGTGCTCCATCCATTCGTTCGAGCCCATCTGCGGCTTCGGACCGAATCGCCGCCCGGTCAGCTTGTAGAGGACGAGCTTTCCGACCCCGAGGACCACGCCGACCAAGGTGGCGCCGGCGATGGCCGTCGCGGCGAGCACGAAGAGGATCTGACCGAGCAGCATCTGTTCCTTTTTCCGTCCTTTTGCGGGGTATGCACGCCCCCCGCGGGATTCTGCCGAGCGCGGCAGCTTAGCCGCCGGCGCGCCGCATCACAAGCGGCGTACGGGCACCAGCGCGGTGACGGCACGGCATGGCCGCCCGAGCGGCTCGCCAGAGGCGCATTGCCGGCGGGGCGGCTAGCGCGTCGAGCTCCTGTACAAACGAAAGCCGTCACCGCGTCTACCAAGCGCGTCCACCCGATCTGCGCCCCTGTTGAGGAGCACCATGCGATTGAAAGTGTTCATCGGGACTGCCCTGTGCGCGTCGGTGGCTGCCTTGGCGTCGCAGGCACTCGCGCAGGGGGACCCTCCGAGCGATGCCACGCGCCGCCCGAGTGGCAGCACGGCGGGTGAACCGCCTACCACGCCGCCATCGAGCGACGACACGCCCCTCGAGACGGTGCCCAAGGACGCGACGCCGTCCCCCGCGCCCGAGCGGGCGGCGGGGGAAGGGACTGGCGCTGGCAATGCGCCCTCGCCCGAGAGCCCGAGCACCGACGTCGGTGCAAGCGATGAAGGCACGTCGCGCGCCGGTCCCATCGGCGCGACGCTGAGCCCACTCCTCGTCACGGCCGGGCTTGGGTACGCCTACGCCGCGGTGACGCACCCCGAGCTCACGAGCCGCAGTCTGTCGGGCCCTTTCGTGGAGGTCGCGTTTGGGACCGAGCTCGAACCGCGCTTTCGCTTATCGCTCTCGTTTACCAGCTTCGAGACCAAGCTACGACGGACGCGCACGGGCCAGTGGGAGGAGGGGGAGTACCGGGCCGGGGCTTCGGGGCTGCATGCACTCAAGGACCCGATCGAGCCGACCGAGCGTCAGAGCGGCGGTGCCGTCGTGCAGAAGGCATTCCACGCTCATTCACTCGGACCGCGGATGGATTTCCTTCCTCTCGGGTCGCAAGGGCCGTACCTCGGGATGACGGTCGCGGTCGCCATCATCCAGGATGTCGCGACGCGGGTCGGCGGTGCTGTCGCGGCCCGCGTCGGCGGCGAATGGCGCCCCTTCCACTCACTCGGCCTCGGCATCGAAGCGGGCGCGCACGGTCAAATCTACGCCGATTCCAAGGCGGCCATCCCGTACGCGCTGGCGCGATTGACCTTGCTCCTCGAGCCCGGGAATCTGCGAGGCGGGGGGGGCATTACGAACCCGAGTAAGCTGATCATGCCGCGAACGCTTCCCGCGCCCACGCCGCGATAGCCTCGATCAATCCTTGCCCGCGGCCCCTTTGAATCCGTCGGTGGGGTCGGCAAAGAGCACGTTGAACGTGGTGAGGGTCCCGTAGCAGGCCGTGATGTACTGCTGCATCATCACCTTGTCTTCGTCGGCGAGCTGGGTGTGCCCATTGACGCGTTGCTCGAGCACCCGCAGCCTGTCGCGGATCATCACGATCTTGTGAAAGAAGGTTTCGAGGGGCACCCGCTTCTCCGCCGTTCCTTCCTTGCCGGGTTTCAAGATGAGCTCCCCGCCCTGGAACCTCGGGTGAATGCGAGCCTCGCCGATGCCGAGCTCTTCGCGCAGCACCTCTTGCAGGACGGTGCGAAAGGTATGGATGTCCATGTCGAGTTCGATCTCCTCGGGCAAAGGTGGACGGCGAACGGCGACGGTGACGCCGGCCTCGCGGGGGGCGGCGCGGGGCGCCTTCAACGGAACGAGCTCGTGAGCGGTGCCGCGCGCACGGTACTCGCCGCAAATGGCAGTGGCGGGCACGGGGTAGCTGATCATTCCGCGCGCGCACGAGCCGATGGAACCTAGCGTAGCGTGCACGCCGTATTGCGTGAATGCACCGCACGACCTGCATGCCTTTTCCGGGCTTTCTTCCATGGCCACGGTTCGAAGAGCCGGGCATAGCCCGAGTCGACGCGACCTTGCAAGTGCGGCCGCTTCGGGGGGAGGCGGCGCGACGATGGGAAGATGCGTTTTCGGGAGTGGTGATAGTACTCATGCCATGACGCCCACTGTCCCGGCGGTCGTTGACGGACGCTCCCAGGCTCGATCCGTCATGCGCGAGACCCCACCACGCCGGGCTTCGCGCCCAATCGCGGCGCGGTTTCAGCCGGCGCTCTTCATCGCCCTGATGGCGGCATGGGTCGCCTGTGGACCCGTACGGCTGGTGAGTCCCTACGACGAGGCCATCGACCATGGAACCAGCGAGATCCACACCCGCATGGTTGCCTTCGTGGAGAGGGTGACGAGCCTCGCCGGCAAACCGGAAGGAACGTATGCTGCCAACGTCGGATTTTACAACGACCTCAAGGCGAGCGTTGCCACGCTCAAACTGCGGGCACTGGCCCAGGGCAAAAACGAGATCACGGTGGCGCTCGTGGGTGAGCTGGCGACCAATGTCGACAACCTGCGCAAGCTGCACGAGAGCTCCAAAGACGCCGGGCTCCCCAGTATCCTGGCCTCCCCCGCGCTTTCCGCGATCGAGATCAATTGCGCGGCCATCGTCAAGTTCGAGGTAGCCAAGCGCCGCGGTACGCAAGAATAGGAGGGACACCCATGGCCATCGACGTACAGGCACTCGCAACGACCATGTTCCAGGCCGCGTGGAAGGTGCTCAAGGAAAAGGCCCCCGACGTGGAGGGTTACGCGGAAGGCGAGTTCAAGAAGATCGCCCTGACCATCGCGACCATCGAGGCAGCGCGTCTGCGCGGGCAAATCGCCCCCCAGCAAGCGTCACTCCTGTTCGACATGCAGAAAAGCGCGACGCGATCGGTTCTGCTCTGCTCCTCGGGCATGGAGCTGCTGGCCGCCGAGGCGGCGGTCAACGCCGCGCTCGATGCCGCGCGGCCCGTCATCAACGGCGCCATCGGTTTCGCGTTGGTATGAAGCGCCGGCAAGGCACGCCGCCCGTCTCCGGGACGTCTTCCGGATTGGTTTACAGGGAGGCGAGGAGACGGGGAGGATCCCGTCTCCCCGGCTCCCTGTAAATCCTCTCAGCCGGGGTGCGCCGATCCTGGCCGTAAGGACGGGCTGCTTCGGGCGGCGACTTTCTTACCCAGGTACTCGGCTGTCCAGGCGGACTTCAGTCGCTCGATGTCGTGGGGCGTGGCCCCGAGCCGGATGAGGACCTCGACCGCGTTGCGCATCGTTTTGGGTCGCGGCAGCCGAAGACCTCGCTCCCAGTGCGAAATGGCGGCATCGGTGCAGCGCAAGCCCGCGCCATTGAGGCACGATTGCTTGCCAACCAATTGCTTGCGCAGGTTCTTGAACAGCTCCGCAAACGAGGTGGCGGTGGACGACACGGAGACGGCGTCAGAAGCGCAGCTCCCTTCGAGGTGGCTCGTGTGCATCTCTCGAGCATGCCCAGCCGCGTCTTACAACGGTCTTACCGCGGAAAAATGGGTGCTAGGGCCTGCCGCTCGGCTCCGAGAGCCGCGCGCGCAAACGCGAGAGCTCGGTCCCCGGTTCCTCCCCCAAATCAGAGAGCAAGCGCGTGCGGCACTGCTCGAATAGCTGCAGGCCGTCGGCGCGCCGGCCCTCGCCGAGCGCGCAGCGGATGAGGCCGGCGTAGGCAAGCTCGACCCCCTGCTCTCCTTCCAGCGCCCGCTGGTAGAGCTCGCATGCATCGGCAAAATGACCTTTATTTTCGAGTGCTTTTCCGATTGTCTCCGCGGCGTGCAAGAACTTCGCGGCGAGTTTGCTCCTGGGACCTCGGAGGAAGGTGTTCGCGGCTGGGCCATCGGCGAGAAGGGGCCCGCGGTAGAGGTCCAGCAGGCGGCGGGACAAAGCGGTGAGTTCGGTCGTCACGGCGCCTTCGACGGCCCCCTTGACCTTGGCGATCGTTTCTTCGAAGGCCCAGATGTCGACCCAGCAGAGGCGCTCGTCGAGATGGAGCCGACCATCGATCAGCCGCAGGACCGCATCATCGCCGAGCTGCTTTCGAAGGCGATGTAAGGTCGTGTCGAACACGCGCCGTCCGCCATCACCCTCCGCGTCGGGCCACAGCGCGTCGATGAGTTGAACGTCCGGTACGCCTCGACCTCCCAGAGCGAGCGTCGCTTGCAGAAGGCGAAGCGGCATTCCTCGGGGCGCGCCCCGACCGGGTGGCGCGCCCCGACCGTTGCCTCGGTCGGCCTCGTCGGTCGAGGGCTTTTCGCCGTCGGAGGCGCGCCAAAGCTCGAAGGGACCGAGCGCGCGCAATCGGTAAGACCAATGCCAGGCGTCCATGCTCGCCGGCACCGAGGCCGGTGTCAGCCTGCGTTTCACGATCATCGTGCGCGTGTATTCCGGCTCGATCTGATGTTCGAGCGCGCGCGTGGCGAGCCGCGCCACCATGGTGTTGCTGACCCAGAAGCCGTTGAAGTAACCGCGTTCCCGTCCGAGAGCGAGTCCCCGCTCGAGCGCGGCAAGCGCGCGCGGGCGTTCCTCGTCCCAGAGCGCGTCGGCCTCGATGAGCTCGCAGCTATAGAGCAGGAGAACGGAGCGGCCCTCTTCGGTCAGGCGCCTTGCCAGCTCCATCATCGCGCGCGCTTGCTGGCCTTGTCCTGCTTGCCAATGCAGCAAGGCGAGCCCGACGGCGGATAGGGCGCGCGCGAACCGGTAGCCGAGGGCGTCGGAGAAGGAGTAGGCGAGCTCGGCCGAATGGAGGGCGCGCGCGATATCGCCTCGCAGGAACGCTTCCCAGCTGGCGTAGAAGTGGAAGCTGCCCACGGGATAGTTGGCGCCGCGCTCTGCCGCTTGGGCGAGTCCCTGCAAAAACTCACGGGCCGCGTCGAGATCCTCCGACGCCAGCGTCGCTGCCGCGCCCAGACCGAGGAGGTAGTCGTTCCAGGCGGGGATGCCCGTACTTTCGGCCAGCGCCAGCGCTTGCCGCACCAGCGAAATGCACGCCTCGGTCTCGCCGCGTGCCCACGCACAGAGGGCGTCCGCCTGGAGCAACGTCAGCGAAGCAACGGCGGACGACTTCGTGCTGGCCGATGCGCGCATCATCTGCAAAATCGTCGCCGCCTGGGCCGGGCTGTCGTGGAAGACGAAGTACACGGCGAGATAGCCGCCGATCATGACCCGCTGTCCGCCGTCCTTGCAGCGGGCGGTCACCTGCCTCGCACGGTCGGCCCAATCACGATGGACAGCGGCGTCGGCGGGTCCGAACATCGACGCCATCAACATGCCGGTGACTGTCGTCGGCTCGACCTCTGGCGGACAGGGCAGTCCCGACGCTTCCAGCTGCTGGAAGCGGGACATCCAAGCATCGAGCTGTAGGAAATTCATCCCCTCGTGGAGGATGGCTTGGGTAGCGGTGGCGCAGCACCGATAAAGACCGCCGGCGTCCTTCTCCTCGGTGAAGCGCGCAAAGACGGCTTCCAAGAGCTCGCGAGCCTCTGACGGCGAGTGGCCGAGACAGCAGAGCGCTCGCCAAAACAGGAGCCAACCATCTTGCTCCACCACCTCCTCGGGGAGGCGCGCGATCCACGCCTCGACGGTGCGACCGCCGCCTTTGGCGAAATACGAGGGCGCGACCCGCAGCAGAAGCTTGACCCGCATGGGGACGTCCTGCGCCGTCTCGAGCTGCTCCATGGCTTCGTCGATGAGATCGGTCTCCACGAAGCAGTCGGCCGCCTTTCGATGCAGGTCGTGGAGGGTGGCCGCTCCCAGGTCGCGCTCCGCGCGCCGCCGCAAAAATCCGCGCAAGAGCGGATGGTATCGATAGGCGCCGGAAGCGCCGAGGCGTTGGGTGAGGAAGCTGCGCCGCCCGAGGTCGGTGAGGATCCGCGCTGCGTCCGGTGCTCCGGTGAGGCGCGTCGCGATCGCCGTCGTGAGGCTAGGAACCACCGACGTTCGAAGGAGGAAGTCGCGCTGGGCGACGGTCGCCTTGTCGAGGATCTCGGTGGCGAAGTAGTCGAAGAGACGTTCCGAAGACGCTTCCAAGCCGCGGGCATCGAGGGTCCCAAGCTGCTGGTTTTGCAGAAGCAGGGTGAGCGCGGCGGCCCAGCCGTTGGTCAGCGCGACGATGCAGGGCAGAACATCGCTGAGCTGGCGACCGCGCCAGTCGGGGCGGCGAAGGCGCACCAGACCCGTCGTCTCCAGCGGCGTCAGGCGCAGCTCGTCCCAGCCGACGAGTGCGATTTCACCGCTGGCCACGTGGCGCGCGAAGGCGGGCGGGGGCTCGGCTCGGCTGATGATGACCGCCACGATCCCTTTCGGCAGCGCGCTGATCGCCTCGCGGATCACGTCCTCCCAGAGCGCTCCAGCCGCTTCCTGGTAGTCGTCGAGGACGATGAACGAGGGCACCGGTCGCTCGCGGCACAGCGCTTCGAAGAAGCCGCGTGCAAACGCAGCCACGCCGAATTGGTTTTCGGCGCTGAAGGCAGGCAGATCGAGTTTTTTCCGCGGCGCCGCGGCGCGAGCTGCCAGCGTCAGGTAGTGAAAGAGATTGGCGACGTCGGCGTCGCGCGCGTCGACGTTGTACCAAAGCGCCGGCACCCGTCGGGTCGACAGGTAGGTCGCCACCACCGATGTCTTGCCCGCCCCCGCCGGCGCCGCGAGCCACACCACCCGTTTTCGCCGAGCGGCATCGAGGGCGCGAAAAAGACGGCTGCGGGGATACGTCTCCGCCAGTCGAGGCACCGCGATCTTGGCCGGCGTCGTCACTGGTTTCGACGTCCACCGCCGGGCTTTCATGCGCGGCGAGCATGGCACGCTTCTTATTCACGGCCAACGCGGCGCTGAAAATCGCGCTATTCAGTGAGCACGCCGCACGTGCCCGAGAGACAAGCCCAACGTGGGGGCGGTGAACAAGGGGGCGTCACGATCCTGCAACCCGCTTCGGAGAATCCGCGACACACCGTGGCGTTGGCCGCGTCGATGGCGGCCTCGACTTTCTCTGCGCCCCCACGAGATACGAGAACGCTGCAGGTATCGGAGCAGTCGGTCGTGGTCCACACGACCACGCAGTCCTCGTCCGTCTGGCAGCTGAGATCGGCTCGCGCAGCCTCGGCGCCCGCGCTGACGAGAAAGACGGCGGCGCGCGTTTGATCGCCGCAATTCGGCTCTGCCTCCCCGGTGCCGGTGTCGGTGGCTGCGTCGGCCGCGGCGTCGCGTCCCTCTCCCACGCCGTCCGACGGGTCCGAACCGCCGCACGCCCCGACGCAGGCCAGCGAAACGGCGAGGATCGACGCGCGAGCAATGCCCATACGCCCAAAGTAGCACGCAGGATTCGCGGAGCTCATGATCGCGCGCCCCATGCGGCTAGAATCGATTAACAGCTTGTACTGTGCGTTAACTTGTACGATGCGTGAACCGCCAGGAGCGGCAAGAGAGGAGCTTGGCATGCGTGCATCGACTCGAAAGGCGCTCGTCGTCGCGGGGTGCCTCGTCGTGGCGACGTGCGGTGGCGACGATTCCGTTCCGCCGGGCGATGCGGGAGACGACACGTCGACGCCGGGCGACGACGGCTCCGGCGGGGGCGCGGGCGGGGACTCGGGACCTACGAACGTCGGCGATTCGGTGGTGGAGCACCATCGTCGGGCGACACGCGATGGCGTCTACGTTCAACCCGGATTGACCAAAGCGGCGGCGGCCACCCTGCAGCGCGATATGGCCTTCGACGGCACCGTCGACGGTCAGGTGTACGCCCAACCGCTTTACGTCGAAAATGGGCCGGGCGGTGCGGCGGCTTTTCTCGTCGTGACCGAGAAGAACAACGTTCACGCGCTCGACGCAACGACGGGCGCGCCGCTGTGGACCAAGAACGTCGGTCCCGCGGCCGACATTCCGGGTTTGAATCCTGCCAACTGCGGCAATGTCCGGCCGCTCGGCATCACCGGTACGCCCTATCTCGATCTCGGACGGCGCACGATCTACGTCGGCGCCGTCATCGGAACCGGCAATGCAGGCGCACGCACCATCGAGCGGCACCAGATCCACGCGCTTTCGCTCGACGATGGCAGCGAGCGCGCCGGTTGGCCGGTCGACCCGAGCGGGCTCCAATCGGGGAGCGTGACCTTCAATGTCGCCCCCTACCAAAATCAACGCGGCGCGCTCACCGCCGTCGGCGGGACGCTCTACGTGCCTTACGGAGGCCACGCCGGAGATTGCGGCAATTATCACGGCTGGATCGTGGCCGTCCTGCAAGATGACCCCACGCAAGTCAAAGCCTGGGCGACGCCCGCGCGCTGGGGCGGCATCTGGGCGGTCGGCGGCGTGGTCTCCGACGGCACCGACATTTTCGCGGCGACCGGGAACACCTCGGGGGCGACCACGTGGGGGGGCGGTGAGGCGATCGTTCGCCTGCGGGCGGGCGCGGTCTTTTCGGCCGACGCCAAGGACTATTTCGCGCCGAACAACTGGCGCGACCTCGATGCCACCGATCTCGATCTCGGGGGCACCGGTCCGCTTCTCGTCGACGTTCCCGGCGCGACCCCGTCGAAGCTCGTCGTCGCCCTCGGCAAAGACGGCATCATCTACTTGCTCGATCGGAATCATCTCGGCGGCGTCGGTACGGCGGCCGCGAACGGGGTCGCCCAGGCGACGATCGTCAACGGCGCCATCATCAACGCCGCCAGTGCCGTCACCACCGCGGCCGGCACGTTCGTCACGCTGCACGGTCACATGGGAAGGGTCGGAACCAACTGCCCCGCTGGACAGGCTGGCGATCTGGTGACCGTGAAGATCACCGCATCCTCTCCGCCGGCGATCGAGACAGCGTGGTGTCGCCCGAGCCAGGGGCAAGGCTCGCCGGCCGTGACGACGACCGACGGACGCGCCGACGCCATCGTCTGGACCAATGGTGCCGAGGCGAGCAATCGTCTGCACGGTTGGGACGTCGAGACCGGCGAACCGGTCTACCCTCCGGCAGGCGGCGACGCGGGCGCCGGCCAAGCCATGACCGGTCTGCGCCGATTCTCGACCCCCATCGCGGTGCACGATCGCCTGGTGACGGCGGGGGACAACAAGCTCTACGTGTTCAAGCTCCCGTGAGGGCGCGGCTCAGCGCGCGCTCCACCCTTTGACGTCGACCTCGGGGTGCGCGCGGAGAAAGGTGCGAACCGCGGGCGGGGGGCTCGCGAAAGGGGCGAGTAGCGCCGGAACGGCGGGCGCGTCGACGACGGTCGACTTCGTGTACGAGCCCCAGCCGCCGCGCGTGCAGGCGTAGCACGTGGGCGCGGTGTACTGCAGGCCGAGCGTGAGCGCGCCGTCGGGGGAAAATCTCGGCACGATCTCGGTGAGCTCGAGCATGTCGTCGGTGGGGGCAAAGGTGTCGTCCTCCTCGTCGGTGAGCGCGTCGATCGCCGCCGCGCGCGCCGCGTCGAGCTGCCCGAGATCGGTGGGCATGGCGACCGTCATGCCGGTGGCGGCGTTCCAGATCAGCATCGAGACACCGGTATTGCCGTGCGCGCCACACGCGTAGGCATAGGTCGCCTCCTCCACGAAGACGTAGGGGCCGATCGAAGCGATCACGCCGAGGTCGTGCTTGATGTCGGCATTTCCGATGAGCTCGACACCGGGATCGACGATGATCTGCTCGGCGCCGCTGGCAAGGTGGCGGAGCGAGGCGCGCGTGGCGGTGCCGGGCTCGACAGCGTCCCCCCCAAAAACGTGCCCCTCGTCGTCCTGGTACTCACAGGCAGCCGTGGGGACCGATCGATCCTCCGCCTGCCATTGCCAAGGGCCGGCGCTCGTCGCGATGACGATGCCTTCGAGCTCCTCGATGGCGCGTCCCTGCGCGTCGAGGCGGTAGGTGACGGTGCGTTCTTCTCCTTCGCGCGCCCAAACGAAGAACTCCTTCGCCTGCATAGGCTCGGTCTCGCGGAGGCTGCCGTCGCGGTCGAGGTCGATCGAACGAACGGGCGGAGCGGAGACGGCCTTGGCCGCAGGAGCCGCCGCTCGTGGAGGGGTGGGCGCTGCGGAATCGGCGGAACCGGAGCAGCCGGCGAGCGGAAAGGAAAGGAGCGAAACGAGGAAAACGGGGCGGAGGAACGGGCGCATGCCCGATCCATGAGCATGGACGGTGCCACTTCCTAACTGTTCGAAATATTTAAGATCCTTCGCGTAGAGCGTGGGTGGGCTGACGCGCCGTGTTGGCGGTTGCACACTTAAGGTTGGCCGCGCCGGGCCCCGTGCGTACGACGCCGTCCGCCTGCAAGCATCAGCGCCAACAAGAAGAAGGCCAGCGCGGCGCTCGAAGGATCGGCTTGGCGCGCAATTCGGCATCCGCATCCGCCGCTCTCGCTCGCCGGGCCGGTCGAAGCGTCGGGCGGCGGGGCCACCCCGGCATCGGAAGCGTCGGGCGGTGGCGATGACCCAGCATCCGAGGCATCCGGCGGTGACGATGGCCCCGCCTCGGAGGCATCGGGCGGTCGAGAGGATCCGGTGTCCGAAGCGTCGGAGGGCCGCGGCATCCCAGCATCGGAAGCGTCGGCCGGTGGCGACGACCCAGCATCCGAAGCGTCGGGCGGCCGGGGTATGGCAGCGTCCGAAGCGTCGGGCGGTCGAGGTGCCCCGGCATCGGACGCGTCGCCTCCGGCGTCCATTCCGGCGTCCACGAGCAGGCCGAATTCATAGGCGCCGATGTCGATGGCTCCCTCGATCGTCCTGTCGACGGCGCTCGTTGGATGGACATAGTGACGCGACGGGGTGAGCGCGAAGCCTGCGCCCATTCCCGGATCGCTCCCCGCATTGATGCATGGCGAGCCAGGCGCAAGATGATAGTCGTACGCGGCCCGATCGATCAGCTTGGGGTCACCTTGCGCGAAGTTCGTCTGCTGGACCGCGTTCGCCTGGTTCGTGATCGTGCCTCCGCCGAAGAAGATATTGTTGGTGATGACGACCGGGATGGTGATCGCGCCGCCGACGGTGATGAACGTGCTGCCTGCCGTGCGATCGTTGACGAACGTGTTGTTCACGACGAAGAGCGCATGCCCCGGGTTCTCCGCGGTGGTGCCCTCCACCCCGTAGGTCACGAACCCGGGGTTCTGCGTTGCCGGGCCCTGCTCGATGACGTTACCGATGACGTACGACGTGCCCGCGTTGGGTAGGTCGAGTTCGTAGCTGGCGGTCCCATCCTCGCCGGAGAGGCGGTTATAGAGAATGTAGTTTTCGGCGGCGCGGGATTTGACGAGATGGCCGACCTTGGATGCGTGCGAATAGCTGTAGCGAAGGGTGAAACGGCCTTCGTGTCCGATGTACATGTTGTGCGAAAATCCGTCGCCGAAGCCGTTGTTGGCAAACTCGCTGTACTCGATGACGATCTCCGTGGTCGGGCCGCCGCCGCTGAGGATGCCGTCCTCGTTGTCGTGGAAGTAGCAGGCGCGCACCGTGAGGTTGCTCCCCTCCTGGCGAATGCCGGCGCCGTTCTTGTCGGGCACCGTGGCGCCGGAGAATTCGATGTTCTCGACGGTAGTGTCATTGCCGCTGATGACCCAGATGCCCTTGCCGCCGTAGTTTTGACCGGCGGCGTCGATCTTCGGGCGCCCTCCCACGCCGCGCAGGGTAAGGCGGCTCTTGGGGATACTGCACACGTCACCGTCGTAGTTGCCCGCGGCGTCGATCTCGATGGTATCGCCGTCAGCCGCGGCCGCGACCGCGGCGCATGGCTTCGCGTACATTTTGCCGGGGCCTACGGTCAGCGTCGCCGCCCGCACGGGAAGCGCCGCGAGGAGACCGCTGATGAGCGTGAGCACCAGGGTCGATAGTCGTAGTCCGCGCGAGCCATCCATTCTTGCAATTCTAACGCAATAGCGATCGCCGCGGGACCTCCATGTGTCGCGTCCACATGGGCACGCCGCCGCTCGGCGCTGTTATAGTCAGCGGCGATGAAATGTGCGTACCGAACCCGCCTCCACGTTGCGCTCGTCGTGGAGGCACTCTTGACCGCTGCGCCAGCGGTTTTCGCGCAGGGTCTCCAGCCTGCGCCGGTGTCCGGCCCTGCGTCGCCGGTACCGCCACCCGCGATCGCGCCCGCTGCACCCGCACCTTCCGGCGCTGACAGCGAATGCTTTCCGCCTTGTCGCGAAGGGTACCTCTGTCACGGGCGGCAATGCGTCTCGCTCTGCAACCCCCCTTGTCCGCATGATCAGGTGTGCGTCGGTGGGCGCCGCTGCGAATCCGCGGCCCGCGGTTCCTTGGGGCCCATTCGCGAACCGCCGCTTCCTCCTCCCGTCAAGCCGTTCGACGAGCGGTCCTTTTTCATGCTCGGCTTCCATTACGGATTCGCCGGCGACGTCGAGTTCGATCCGAATTCCGCCGCCCTCGCCTCGACACTCGGCTTCAACCTGCGCGGTGACGTGCCGATCGAGCGCTTTCTCGTGCTCGGGCCGCTCTTTCAATTCGGCGCCTGGCGCCCGGACGTGTCGCCGGCACCGAGTCGCAGTTATTACATCGACGCCGACCTCTACATCCGCGCTCGCCTGCCGATCACGACCCAGTCGACGAACTTTCAATTTTGGCTCGGGGTTCCCATCGGGTTGACTTTCGACATTCTCGGTACGGACGCGGCGGGGGTCTCCGCTGCCGGCCTGGGTTGGAACGTGGGGATCATGGGCGGCGGCGCCGTTCATTTCACGCCGAAGCTCGGCTTGTTCGCGGAGATCGGCTGGATCCAGCACAAAGTGACGCACGACGCCGAACCGAACTTTTACGTTCGTCTCGCGCAGTGGAATTTGAACCTCGGTTTCGTGTTCCGAGAGTGATCGCGGCGCCCATGAACGCCTACCAGCACTTTGCTGCCCGCTTTCTAGGAGCGCCCGAACGCCGTTTTCTCGAGGACGACGATGGCGCGCTGTACACCTACGGCGATCTCGACCGAGCGACGGCGCGCGTGGCAGCTTTCCTCGGGGAGCTCGGGCTTTCGCCGGGCGCGCGGGTCGCCGCGCAGATCGACAAGTCGCCCCAAGCTGTCTTTCTCTATCTCGGCGTGCTGCGCGCGGGTTTCTGCTTTCTTCCGCTGAACACGGCGTACCAAGAGGCGGAGCTCACGTACTTCTTGAGCAACGCCGAGCCCGAGGTCGTCATCTGTCGACCCGAGGCAGCCGCGCTTTTCGAGCGCCTCGGAAGCGCGGTCAAGGTTCGGCGCGTGCTCACGCTCGGAGCGCGCGGAGAGGGAACCTTGGCCGATGCGCTGAAAGGCACGACCGTGACCACCGCCGTCGGCGCACCAGCCACGACTGCGTTCGCCGCGCAAGCCGTGTCCCACGACGACCCCGCGGTGCTCATCTACACGTCGGGCACCACGGGTCGCTCCAAGGGCGCGATCCTGACGCATGGCAATCTGACATCCAATGCCGACGTCCTCTGCGAAGCGTGGCAGCTGACCGCCGACGACGTGCTGATCCACGCGCTGCCCATGTTCCATGTGCATGGCTTGTTCGTTGCGCTCCACCCTTTGCTCTGTGCGGGCGCGCGTCTTCTGTTCCAGCGCACGTTCGATCCCGAGCAGGTGCTCGGCGCGCTGCCGCGCGCCACCGTGCTCATGGGCGTTCCCACGTTTTACACGCGCCTTCTGGTGGAGCCGCAGCTCACGCCCGCACGCTGCGCGAAGATACGCCTCTTCGTGTCCGGCTCGGCACCGCTGCTCGAAGCGACGTTCCGCGCCTTCGCCGAGCGCACCGGTCACACCATCCTCGAGCGTTACGGCATGTCCGAAGCCGGGATGATCACCTCGAACCCCTACCGTGGGGAGCGCCGCGCGGGAACGGTGGGACGACCGCTCCCCGGTATCGCTCTGCGCGTGGTTGGTGAAAATGGACGCGAGATCCCGCGCGGCCAAGCGGGCGGGATCGAGATCCGCGGCCCCAACGTCTTCGCCGGTTACCTCGGGATGCCCGAGCAGACGCGGCAAGATTTCACCGAGGATGGCTATTTCAAGACGGGCGACGTCGGCACACTGAGCGACGATGGGTACGTCGCGATCGTCGGGCGCAGCAAGGACATCGTCATCACGGGCGGGTACAACGTCTATCCGAAGGAGATCGAGCTTCTCCTCGACGCTTTCCCGGAAGTGGAGGAATCCGCCGTCGTCGGCGTTCCTCATGACGACTTCGGCGAAGCGGTCACCGCGGTGGTGGTTCTCAAATCCAAGGGCAGGCTCAGCGAAAAGGACATCGTCGCGCGGCTGAAATCGATGATCGCCTCCTACAAGGTCCCGCGGCGTGTGCACTTCGTGAAAGAGCTGCCGCGCAACGCCATGGGCAAGGTCGAAAAAAAGCGTTTGCGCGAGCAGCTCGTCGGGTCGCCTGGCTGACGGCCCTCCGGGACGAGCGCAGTCGAGTCGGAACAGTCGGCTCGGTAGCCAAATATGGCGCGGTGGTGATAGGTTTCCCCGGCGCGGAAGCTCGCAAGGCGCCGCTCAGAGGAACGGGTATCGAGCCATGAACAAGGTCGTCAAGAGTGCCGCGGATGCCGTCAAGGACATCGCCAATGGTGCCACCATCATGCTGTCCGGCTTCGGCCTGTGCGGCATCCCCGAGAACCTCATCCTGGCCCTGCGCGATCAAGGCGCGCGCGATCTCACCTGCATTAGCAACAACGCCGGCGTGACCGACTTCGGGATCAGTCATCTCCTGAAAAACAAGCAAGTCAAGAAGATGATCTCGACCTACGTGGGCGAGAACAAAGTCTTCGAAACGATGGCGCTCTCGGGGGAGCTCGAGGTCGACCTGGTGCCGCAAGGGACGTTCGCGGAGCGGCTGCGCGCCGGCGGAGCGGGCATTCCGGCGTTCTTCACGCCGACCGCCTACGGAACCACGGTGGCCGAGGGCAAAGAGGTGCGCTGGTTCGACGGCCGTCCTTACATCATGGAGCGAGCGCTCACCGCCGACTATTCGTTCGTCAAAGCGTGGAAGGGGGATGCGCTCGGCAACCTCGTTTACCGAAAGACGACGCGCAACTTCGCCCCCATGATTGCCATGGCCGGGCGAGTGACGATCGCGGAAGTCGAAGAGATCGTTCCGGTGGGCGCACTCGAGCCCGATCTCGTGCACACGCCGAGCATCTTCGTGCAGCGCATCTTCCAGGGGAAGAGCTACGAGAAGCGCATCGAACGTCGCACGGTGCGGGGCGCGGGCGCGCTCGAGCCGGATCCCAAGCGCGATCGCATCGTGCGCCGCGCGGCCAAGGAGATGAAGGACGGCTATTACGTGAACCTCGGCATCGGCATGCCGACCTTGGCCGCCAACTGCGTCCCGGCCGGCATTTCCATCGTGCTCCACTCCGAGAACGGCATGCTCGGCGTGGGGCCGTACCCCGAAGCCGGCAAAGAGGATCCCGATCTCATCAACGCCGGCAAAGAGACGGTCTCCGAGCTGCCGGGCACGTCCTATTTCTCGAGCGCCGACTCGTTCGCCATGGTGCGCGGCGGGCACGTCGATCTCACGATCTTGGGCGCGCTCCAGGTCGATCGCGAGGGCAACCTCGCCAATTGGATGATCCCGAAGAAGATGGTCAAGGGTATGGGCGGCGCGATGGACCTCGTGGCCGGCGCCAAGCGCGTCGTGGTGACGATGGAGCATACGGCCAAGGACTGCAGCCCGAAGATCCTCGAGCATTGCTCCCTGCCGCTGACGGGTCGAAAATGCGTGCACCTCATCATCACCGAGATGGCGGTGATCGAGGTCGTCCAGGAGGGGCTCCTCCTCAAGGAAATTGCCCCCGACACCACGGTAGAAGCCGTGAAGAAGGCCACCGGCACGCAGCTCATGGTCGACGGCAACGTCAAGACCATGGAAGCCTGACCGCCGGCGTTCCTGGGCGACGCTCGCTGAATTGACGATAGGTTTTTCGCGCGGGTCCGCGCGCGGGGCGATTTGCAAATAAGCGCTCATCGCTTCCGCTTGGCTCAGCGGGGGAGGCCGATGACGATTCTCGGGCGGGACGACGCCTCGACGTGCGCGAAAATTGGCGAAATTTCCGCAACCGATGATGGAGTGGAGCGGTCGCGGGAAATCGGGCGGAGAAAAGTTCGACCCTCTGCACGATTCACGATATTGCGGTTTGTCCCTTGGGTTTGGCTAGAAACTGTGGCTATCTTAATAAGTCCGGCCGCGAGCTACTCGCAAGGAGGAACCCACCATGATGTTGCTGGAGGACGTAGGCATGTCCCTCGACGATTGCATCGTCATACGCGAGGTGTTGAGCCGCGTCGGCGATCGCTGGAGCGTCTTCGTCGTGTGCCTACTGCGGGAAGGTCCCAAGCGGTTCAGCGAGCTGCGCCGCGCGAACATCGGCATCTCGCAACGGATGCTCACGCTGACGTTGCGCGGACTGGAGCGCGATGGTCTCGTCATTCGGACGGTGAGCACGACGTCACCGCGCCGGGTCGACTACGCGCTCTCGTCGCTCGGTCGCACGCTGCTCGCGTCCGTTCTCGACCTCGCCACTTGGGCCAACACCAACCGGGACGAGATCTTGAGCGCGCGCAGCCGCTTCGACAGCACCGAGCGTCCGCGACCCAAACGGTCCGACGTGCGCGAGCTCGCCCCGCCCCGCGGTGAAGCGGTGCCGGTGTACCGCGAAGAGAGCGAATAGCGCCCCGTCTTTCGAACGAACGTAAGGCAGCGGGACCGGAGGCCCAGGTGGGGCCTCGTTCCGGACTTGCTCCGGCGGGGCGGGGGCAGCCTCAGCATTCGTCACATCCCGATGAGAGAGACCACCAGAGCGCCGTCACCGGGGTTGCCATGAGAATAGGGATCTAGGGCACCGCCTCTGAATCCGTCCCGCTCCCGCTCCCGCTCCCGGTCCCGCACCCGATTTCACCCGTCCTGGAGGAGACCTTGGCCAACTTGACGAGCATGGCCATACCGCGATCAAGGGTCTCCTTGCCACTGCGATGACTTTTTAGACTTCGAGGCGCTCGTGATCGAAAGGCATGGGAATCGGGAGCGGGAGCGGGAGCGGGACCGGGAGCGGGAGCGGGACAGATCGGAAGCCACAACATCGCAGATCCAATCGCCACCAGCGCCGCGTCGTTGTGTAGCGTCTGGTAGCGACGGGCGAAGCGACGGGCCTGCTTGAGGAGCGCAGGCCCTTAGGCAGTGAGTTTTTTGCAAAAACACCGGAGAACCTGGCGTCCTGGCGGTTCTCTCATGATCGCCCATTGTGACGAATGGGGCGGGGGCGAAATGGGGCAGCGCCCCCGATAACAAAATGAGGCTAGAGCACGGCGGCTTTGCCGCCTGTGCTCTAGCCGTGGATTTGCTCGCCGCGCGGCGCTGGCTCGGGATCGGGCCAAGCTGCGTAGGTGCGGCGCAGGTACATGAGCGGGTTGCCACCGCTGGCGCTCCCGCCGACCACGAGGCCGATGAGCACGTGATGATCACCGGCGTCGACGACTTGCGACAACGTACACTCGGCGTGCGCGACGTTGTCCTCGGTCAGGATGGGGGACCCGCCGGCCAGCGTAGAAGGCTGCCACTGGGTTCCGGCGAACTTGTCTTCGACGGGTGAAGCGAAACGCGTCGACAGCTCGCCGCGCCCGGCAGCGAGGAAGTTGACGACGAACGCTTTGCGCTCGAGAAACGCCGCAACGGACCCCGCCTTCTTCCCGATGCAAAAAAGGAGAAGAGGCGGATCGGCCGACACCGAGCAGATGGCGTTGCAAGTGAGGCCGCGTGGCAAGTCATCGCTGCCGACGGTGGTCACGATGGTAACGCCGGTAGGAAAGGAGCCGAGGACGGCGCGAAAGAGTTGCCCGTCGATGGCCAAGGCTATCTCACTGGTGAGGCGCCCGGCGTTCCGGAAGGTGCCATCGGCACGCAGATGGGCGTGAGGCATTGCATGCCGGCTGCGCAGTCGCCTGGACCCTGGCAGGGCCACGAGCACTTGCCGGCAGCGGTGTTGCACTTGTGCGTGACGCATTGAGCGTCGGAGGTGCAGGGGAGTCCTTGAGGCGTGGGGTTCATGCCGGCCGTGCCGCCCGCGGTGGGCGCGCTCGTCGGCTGCGGCGGGGGGTAGCCCGGCTGTTGCTGCGGCGGGTAGCCCGGTTGTTGCTGCGGCGGGTAGCCCGGCTGTTGCTGCGGATATCCAGGCTGCTGTCCGTATCCGGGCTGCTGTTGCGGATAGCCCGGTTGTTGCGGCTGCTGCGGATAGCCCGGCTGCTGCCCGTATCCGGGCTGTCCGTAGCCAGGTTGTCCTTGCTGCCACGCCTGGGGATTCTGCGGCGGGGGCTCCTCTTTTTTACAGGCGCCCACGGTGGCAAGAACGAACGCAGTGGCCATCAGACTGGCAGGCAATAAGCATCGCATGTTTGGCGGTCTCCTCAGGTGCCCGGCACAGTAGGCGAGTCGGAACCGAAAGCCAAGGGCCCTACGCCGAGGTCAACAAGGCAGCACCGAGAATGGCGGCGGCGACGGTCTCGGTCCGCAGAATGAACGGTCCCAGCGAGACGACCGCAAAGCCAAGGGAGCGTGCCGCGTCGATTTCGGCATCCTCCAGCCCCCCCTCGGCGCCCACCGCAAAGACGAGCGGCTGCGCGACGCCCAGCGCGCGGAGCCTTGGTCCCACGGGGTCGGTGGCTCTTTCCCAAAGGCAGAGCAGAAGGCCGACGGGATCCGCCGCTTGATCGAGCGCCGCGCTCCACGGCAGCGGGCCGATCACTTCTGGAACGTCGCCCCGCCCGCACTGACGCGCCGCTTCGACGGCGATACGCCGCAAGCGGCGCATCCGCTCCTCGGCGCGCTCGCCGAGCTTGACCACGCCGCGCGCCGTTTCCGCCGCGATGACGCGCGTCGCGCCGAGCTCGGTGGCGTCGCGCACGATGGCGTCGAGCTTGTCCCCTTTGCCGATGCCCTGCACCAGGGTCACCGATCTTTGCGCGCGCAGCGACGACGCCCGTACCTCGCCCACCCGACAGCGCACGCTCGAACGGGTGACGGCCAGCACCGTCGCCGGCGCTTCGCGCGCCTGCACTGGGTCGAACAGCAGAAGGTCGTCCCCGACGCGTGCGCGATGAACGCGGGCCACGTAGCGCGACGCCTGCGGATCGAGCGTGGTCTCCCCGGGCGTCAGCTCGGAAACGGGGACGCGCAGCACGCCGAGCGCCTAGCACCGCCAGGCTGTGATAACAATCGGAGGAAACGAATGGCGCTGAACTTCTCCGATATCGCGCTGCTCCTCGTCGATGTCGACGGCACGTTGACCGATGCCAAGACGGCGTGGGCAGGGCCGGCCGCGGGATGGACGCAGGTTTTCAGCGTGCGCGACGGCGAGTCGATCAAACGACTCTGCCAGCGCGGTATCCCGGTCGTGCCACTGTCGCGCAACGCGACGCTGTCGACGCGCACCCGCATGGAGGGCCTCGGCGTGCCGTGCGACTGGCTCGGGGTGGCCGACAAGGCGATCGCGTTCCAGGAGCTTCGTCAGCGTTACGCGATGCCACCCGAACGCATCGCCTACATCGGCGATGGGCGCGAGGATGTGCCGATCTTACAGGCGGTGGGATTTCCCATGGCCGTCGCCGACGCGCACAAGTCGGTGCTCGCGGTCGCCGGATACACCACCCGCGCCAGGGGCGGCGATCATGCGCTGGAAGAGGTGATCGACCTCATTCTGGAGGCGCATGGGTGGGCGTCGTGATCGCCGTCGGCGTGATGAGCGGCACGTCCGCCGACGGGATCGACGCCGTGATGCTCGAGCTCCAGTCGGTTTCTCGTCGTCACACGCCCCGCGTGCTCGCTCACGTGCACCGCGCGTTTCCGGCAGCGGTGCGTGACGATTTGCTTCGGCCTGCCAAGCTCGATGTGCGGCGCATCGCCGAGCTGGGCTTCATCCTTCCCCGCCTCTACGCGCGGGCGGTGCGGGCCCTGCCTGGATGGCGACGTGCCGCAGTGTGCGGCATGCACGGGCAAACGCTTTGGCACGCGCCGCCTCCCGCGCGTCCCGCCTGCACGCTGCAAATCGGCTCGTCGGCGGTGCTCGCTCAAGCGCTCGGCATCCCGGTGGTCGGCGACCTGCGCGGCGCTGACGTCGCAGTGGGCGGGCAAGGTGCGCCGATCGTTCCCTTCGCCCATTGGTTCTTTACGCCGGCCTCCGCGTGTCCCCGCCTGGTCGTCAACTTCGGCGGAATCTGCAACTTGACCTACGTGACGAAGGACCTCGACGACGTGCTCGCTTACGACGTCGGGCCGGGCATGATGCTCTCCGACGCGTTCGCGCGCCGCACCACCGAGGGGCGCCTCGGCTACGATCGCAACGGGGAGCTCAGTCGCTCGGGCCGCGTGATCGAGCGGCTCGTGGCCGACATCGCGGCGCACCCTTTCGTTCGACGCCGCCCTCCGAAGTCGACCGGTCGCGAGGATTTCGGGCGGCACTTCTTCGAGCCGCTCTTGCGGCGCTACCGTCGGGCGCGTCCGGCAGACGTTGCTCGGAGTCTGCTCGCGGCAACCGCGCGGATCCTGCGCGTCTCCGTCGAGCGCGATCGCCGCATCACGGCCGATCTCGGCGACGTGTTGCTCTCGGGCGGTGGCGGAAAAAATCCCGTGCTCGCGGCCGAAGTGCGGGCGCGATTTTCCGAAGCATGGGTCCGCGTCGCCGCCGACGGCGTGTTTGCACCCGAGCACCACGAGGCGGCAGCGATGGCGCTCATTGCCGCGCGCACTGCAGCGGGACTTCCGTCGTCTCTTCCCGCAGTCACCGGGGCGCCTTGGCCCGTCATCCTCGGTCACGTGCAGACGCCAACGCGCGCACCCCGCGCTGGCGCCGGATCACGACGCCGAAGCAGCGCCTGAACGCCGACGCCGCTGCCCTTCGAGGCCGCGGATAGGAGCGGGAGAAAGGGAGGTTTTCCCTTCTTCCCAACTCCCACCGCAACTGGAAGCGCCGTTGCGCTCAGCAGAGGCGCTCGACCAAGATGGTGTCTTACTGGTTGGCGAGCCCGATGGCGTGATTGGCGGCGTCTTTGCCGCCGAGCTCGATGGCGTGGTTGGCGGCATCTTTGCCGCCGAGTTCGATGGCGTGATTGCTGCCATCCTTGCCGCCGAGTTCGATGGCGTGGTTGCCGCCGTCCTTGCCGCCGAGTTCGATGGCGTGGTTGCCGCCGTCCTTGCCGCCGAGTTCGATGGCGTGGTTGCCGCCGTCCTTGCCACCGAGTTCGATGGCGTGGGTGCCGCCGTCCTTGCCGCCGAGTTCGATGGCGTGACCGCCGTCCTTGTTAGCGAGCTCGATGGCGTGACCACCATCCTTGTTCGCAAGCTCGACTGCGTGGCCGCCGTCCTTGTTGGCTTCGATGGACAACGTTCCGAGTGTCGAAGGGTGAGCGTGGGCAGTGCCGGTCGTCTGGAAAGCGACGAACCCTCCGAGGCTCAGTGCCCCCAAAACGAGCAACGTAGGTCTCAGCGGTGCATTCATTGGTTCCTCCTCAATCAGGGTGTGTCGAAGCGTAGAGGTGTGTCGAAGGTGAAAACAGCGTGCGAGATTCGAAGCGAAGAACGACGCGTTCAGCAGTGACAAAAAACGCTTCGCTTGGGGGCCGAGTTCTAGGCACCCTCCTGAGAAGACGCAAGTCGTATCCTCAGGATCGCGAGGCCGGTGCTTCTCGTAACGAATGCGAGACTGGCCCTCATAGACGGGCTTTTGCGTCGGTTATTCATTGCTGGGAACTCGGCGATTCGATTTTTTCGAGGTGGCTGTGCAAGCCGCCACAACTATTGACAAATCTCACGCGTAACAGCGGACGATAAACGCGCTCATCGTCCGGTACATTTCGCCCTTTTGCTGACGGGTTCACCGCTTCAGCGTTGCCACACGCGTCGGCCTTTGCCCTCCGACGCATGACGGATCCCTCGAAGGTCGGGCGACAAGAAAGTAACTGGGGTCCTCATTACAGCGGAAGGAGACGATTCGACCGACACGGCCTTGCAGGATGGGCACGGGGACGGCACCCTGCGGCCGGTGCCAACTTCCGGACGGGGATACCTCGCGCTCTTCGCCGGCCTCGTGGCGATGTCGACGAGTGCCCCCTTCTTCGTCATGGCGCACGTCGACGCGTACGCCGCGGTGTTCTGGCGCACCGCCTTGACGGCGCTGCTCGCACTCGGAATTGGCTCGCTGCGTGGGAAGCTCGACCTCGCCGAGCTGCGGCGGCAGGCGCGCCCCATCGCGCTCGGCGGCGTTTTGCTCGGCGCGCACTTTCTCGCGTGGGTGAAGGCGTTCGACCTGACCGACTACGCGTCCAACTTGCTCTTGCTGGTCTTCCAGCCGGTCATGGCCGCTTTCCTCGCGGCGCGGCTCGGTGAACGCTTGTCGCGTCACGTGATGGCCGCGGTCGTACTCGCCGTGCTGGGCATGGCTCTCATTGCCGGCGGAGATTTCGCGCTGAGCCCGCGGGCGATTTTGGGCGATGCCCTTTGCCTCGCGGCCGGCGTGGGCATCACGGTCTTCTACGTCGTGACGAGCCGCGCGCGCCGGGCGCTCTCCATGGACGTCTTTCTGGGAGCGGTCATGCTGGTCGGTGCGGCCACGGCGCTGCCGGTTGCCCTCGCCGCCGGCGTGCCGCTCTGGGGCTACCCCACCGCGACCTGGCAGTGGATCGGCGGCATCGTCGTGGTGACGACGCTGATGGGGCACGGCCTGATGAACTACGCCGCGAACCACGTGTCGCTCTTCACGCTCAACATCGTCGTCGTGCTCGAACCGGCAGTGGGGATCGCCTTCGGCGTCCTGCTCTTCGGGGCGACCCTCACCGCCTTGCAGTTGTTCGGAGGCGCGCTGCTCAGCGCGGCGGTGATGGTCGGGTTGCGCAGGATGCCGGCTTCCCAAGCCTCGGCACCCCCGTCGAGCGCCGCTATACTGCCCTGAGAAGCAGCGCGGCCCATTCGCCTTGCGAAGGCGCGGCCACGGAATCGAAGGCGGCGAACGCGCGGCGGACCTCCAGCGCGCGCACTTGCAGGATACCGGACAGGACCAAGATGCCTCCCGTTCTCACGCGTCGGGCGAGGGGTTCGGCCATCGCGACGAGCACCGAGGCTTCGATGTTGGCGAGGACGAGGTCGAACTTCCCGTGGAGCGCCTCCAGCGGAGCTGCATCGACTTCGAGCCGATCTTGCAAGCCGTTGCGGCGCGCGTTTTCTCCGGCGAGGGCCACGGCGTCGGGGTCGAGATCGACGGCGCGGGCCGTCGCCGCGCCGAGTAACAGCGCGACCAGGGCCAAGATACCGCTGCCGGTTCCGACATCGAGGACCGCTGCCGGCCGCCCGGCGCGCGTGAAGAGCTCGTCGGACACGGTTTCGATCGCGCGCGCGACGAGCGCGGTGGTCGGGTGCAGGCCGGTGCCGAAGGCTCGCCCCGGCTCGAGCTCGAGGACGCGCTCGGCCGGATCGACCGGCGTGTAGGCTTGCCAGGGCGGACGAATGGTGACCCGTTCCGTGAGCCGAAACGGCACGAAGTATTTCTTCCATTCGTCGCGCCAAGCATCGCCGACCAGCTCCGACACGCGCGGCGACCACGTGCTGTCGACGCTCGTCGCCGCCGCATCGGCGAGGGCGCGAACGGCGAAGCTGGCGACGAGCGTGGTCATGCCTGGCGCGCCGGCCGGGGCGAGCGTGCTTTCGTCGCGCTCTTCCACGCCGTCCGCGCCGAGCTCGAAGAGCAGCGCCGCCGCCTCGTCGGCGTCCTCACGGGTCACGTCGATCGAAAGCTGTGGGTATCGCGGCGGGTCACTGGCGGGATCGCGCAACTCGTCGTTCATGGTCGCGGGCTTGCGTCGTGTCGTAGGGCGGCGGCCGAGGGCGGTCGAAGCGCCCCCCTCGCCATCAACGGGGAGGCGGGATGTAATAGCGTTCTTTGGCCTGCACCGCGAAAAGCACCTCGCGCCGTCGGTCGGCAGGGGGTACGGGCTGACCGGATTCGAGCACCATCGCCGTCAGCTTTTCGCCGTAGACGACACCGGTGTCGATGCCGGTCGCCCAGGGGTGAAGCTGAGGTTCGCGCTGCGCGTTGTGACCGAAAACGACGTGCGGTGGTCCGACGTAGCGTCTTCCCCACAGAACGACGCCGTCCTTTTCCGCCGGCTCTCCGTGGTTGTCGATCTTTTCGATGGGCTCGTTGTGCGGACCGAGGTAGCGCATGGAAAGGAGCGCCTTCGGGGACTGCGCTTCCATGGGTACCCCCGGCACGATGCCGGCATGAACGAGGCGAAGGTCGTGCTCTTGGAGATCGATCCAAAGGTCGAGTGACGCGAGCACGGTCCAATCGGCGGTTTCGAGCCGTTCGGCGAGCTTGCGCTTGGCGCGCCCGAGGTGGACCCTCTCGCTTCCTCCTTGCGTCGCGGCATGCCAGGTGAGGAGATCGTCGTCGTGGTTGCCGCGCACGCCGCGCGCACCGGTACGGCGCATGATGGCCAGAACGCCCAGGGGGTCGGGACCGCGCGACAGCAGATCGCCGAGAAAAAAGAGCTCGTCGGATTCGCCGTAGCGCACGAGGTCCAGCAAATGTTCGAGCTCCTCCCGGCATCCGTGGACATCCCCCACGACGATGGTGCGGCCTTTTTTTTGCTCGCTCTTCCGCATGGGGCGCCGGCCAAGGTCAGATGTCGGGTTCGTCGAGCTTGGCACGCTTAGGGATGACCACGATGCCCTGCTCGCTCACGTAAAATCGACGGCGATCTTCTTCGGGATCGTACCCGATCGAGATGCCCTGGGGGATGTCGACGTCCTTGTCGATGATGCATCGGCGAATCCTCGCGTAGCGCCCGATGTTGACGTTTTCGAAAAGGACCGATTCCTCGACTTCGCTGAAGGAGTTGATGCGCACGCGCGGCGAAAGGACGCTGCGATGAATGCGTCCGCCGGAAATGATGCTCCCGTCGGAGACCAGGCTGTCGGTGGCGACGCCGACGCGCGCCGCGGCCTCGTCGCGGAAGACGAACTTGGCGGGCGGATCGTGGCTGATGCCGGTGCGCAGCGCCCAGCGCGAATTGTAGAGGTTGAACATGGGGTGAATCTCGACGAGATCCATGTGCGCCGCCCAGTAAGCGTCGACGGTGCCGATGTCGCGCCAGTACCCGCGCTCGCGCGGGCTCTCGCCGGGAACGACGTTGGTGGCGAAGTCGTAGACGAAGACGCGCCGCCCGGCCTTCACGCAGGCGGGGACGACATCGCGACCGAAGTCGTGATTGGAAGAGGCGTCGGACATGTCCCTCTCGAGCTCGGCGACGAGCGCGTCCGTCTTGAAGACGTAGTTGCCCATCGAGGCGAGCGCCAAGTCCGGGCGCCCCGGCATGGGGGGCGGGTCGGCCGGCTTCTCGTGAAAGGCAATGATGCGCCCCTCGTCGTCGCACTGGATGACGCCGAAGGCGTGCGCCTCTTCGCGCAGGACGGGGATGGCCGCGACGGTGAGGTCGGCGTCTTTGGCGAGATGGGCGTGCATCATCTGCCGGATGTCCATTTTGAAGACGTGATCGCCGCCGAAGATCGCCACGAGATCGGGGTTTTCGTCGGTGATGACGTGCTGCGTCTGGTAGACGGCATCGGCCGAGCCGCGAAACCAGCTCTTGCCCGTGCGCTGCTGGGCGGGGATGGTCTCGATGAAGTTGTCGAGCATGGGCGAGAGCCGCCAACCGCGCGCGATGTGCTCTTCGAGCGACGCGCTCTTGTATTGCGTCAGGATCTTGATGCGGAAGAGCCCGGAGTTGACGAAGTTCGAGAGGATGATGTCGATGACGCGATACCGGCCCGCGAAAGGGACAGCAGGCTTGGCCCGTTCGATGGTCAGCGGTCCCATCCGCTTGCCTTCGCCCCCAGCGAGAATCATCGACAGCACCTTCGACGTTTCGTACGGCGCTCCAAGAATCAGGTCGTCCCGAGTCACGGCCGGGGAATCTAGCACCACCGCGGTCGCTACCGCGATTGGACGGACGGCTCGAGTGGAAAATTCCCGCTCGGTGACGGGATGAAAGGGGGATGAAAGACCGATATGCTTTTGGGCGGCGCTTGCACGCGCACGGACGCGCGCATGTGGTCCTCGGGACTGGGACGGGTGCCCAAAGCCCGGAGGGCTCGACCGCGAACAGGGTGGCGAAGCAAGAAAGCGACGCTGAGAAAGGAGTGGAGGGGAAAAAAAAAGGGGGAACGCAGCTGGATCCTGCGGGATGGCCTTGCGATTCGAGCAACGCGCGTGTTAGCCCTTGACTACCCTTGGACCGGGGCGGACAAGCCCGCTCGCGCCGAGGGTTCCCCCTGCCGGAGAACGTCTATGAGGATCTCAGTCCGCCGCGTTGCCCCCGTGTGCTTCGTCTGCGTGCTCCCTGTCGCGGTCTTCGCCATGACGCCAGGGTGCGGTCCCACGGACGAGCCGTACAAGCCGACGCCTGCTTTCAGCGGGCGCAAGGCGAGCCTCCCCGCCGTGCCCTCCCTTCCGAACAAGCCCATCAAGGTGGGCGATGGGTACACCGTCTACGGCGCGATGCACCATCTCCGAAGCCGCGTGCACAACCCCGACGTCAACGCCAAAGAGCTCAACATCACCGGCTACATCGTCCAGACCAATCTCCCGGACGCACCGGCGTGCGCCGTGCACAAGACCGGCAAAGGGGACAAGGAAGACTGCAAGGCGCCGGTTCCCGCCTTCTGGATCGCCGACGAGAAGGGGGGAACTCAGAAGGACGCCATCAAGGTGATGGGCTGGGCTTCGAACTTCGCCCAAATCTTCGACGCCGTCGAAAAGTACTCGAAGCCGCCGTCCAAGAACCCGAAGGACAACGAGCCCGTCATGGATGAGTTCTGGGCCGTCGCTATCCCCAACCCGGTCCCCAACGTGGGGGCCAAGGTGACCGTCTCCGGCAATTTCGCCGTCTCCTTCACGAAGGCGACGAGCAGCGTGGAGACCGACCCCACCCACGGGATCCTGACCTTCGCCAAGATGACCTACGTCGAGCCCCCGCCCGAGCCGGGCACGCTCCCCGGGATGAAGCAGGGCGGCGGCGGCGGCAGCGGCAAGAAGAAGTAGTCACGATCGGTTGCAGCTTGACCCGCCCCGGGGCACGAAACGCCCTGGCATGGGGACCCTCGTGATCTCGCTGGCGAGAGGCCGACAGGCGCCGGCGCTCTTGGCGGCTGGCGTGGCTTTCGGGACCACGAGCGGCTGCACCCGCATTCCTCCTGGCCGTTACGCGATCGACCGCGTCGACATCGAGGGCACGAGCAAGGTCGAAGACGCGGAGATCGAGGACAAGATCGCGACCGCGGCCACGCCTCGGTTCCTCGGCCTGTTTCGCGGCGTGGTGATCGATTACGAGCTCTTCGACCCTTACGTCCTCGAGCGCGATCTGGTGCGCGTCGAGCGTCTCTACCGGGCGAGGGGTTTTTACGAGGCGCACGCCCGCGCCGGCCGAGTGGAGAAGATCGACGAGTCTCATGTCCGGGTGAGCGTGGTCGTCGAGGAAGGGCCGCCGGTCACCGTGCGGACGATCAAAATCCAGGGGCTCACGACGCTGCCCATCGACGATGCGGCCGCGGCGCTCTCCGCCGTGCGCCGGCGGCTCCGCAGCGGACGCAACTTCGACGAGGAACGCTACGAGACGGCGGAAGACGAGCTTCTTCGCGCCTTCACCAACCGCGGTTATGCCTTCGCCAAAGTCGAAGGGCGCGTCGAGGTCGATCTGTCGCAGCATGTGGCCGACGTCTTTTTCGACGTGACGGCGGGACAGGTGGCCCGTTTCGGCGCCCTGACCATCACCGGCCTCGGCTCGCTCCCCGAGGTGCCGGTGCGGCGCGCGCTCGATCTCAGCGAAGGGGAAATCTACTCGACCGAAAAGCTCGAGGCCTCGAAACGCGCCATCCTCGGCCTCGGCGTTTTTTCCGAAGTGGAAGTGGAGCCCGATCTCTCCCAGCCGAACTCGCCCACGGTGCCGGTCAAGGTGATCGTCACGCCGAGCGAATTGCGCGCGCTGAAGGTGGGAGGGGGCATCGAGCTCGACGTGATCCGCGCCGGCGTGCACGGACTCGCAGGCTGGGAAGATCGCAATTTTCTGGGAGGTCTCAGGCGTTTCAACATCGATTTGCGGCCTGGCATCGTGCTGTATCCGACGCGTCTCCCGAAGCTGCAGAAGCCGACCGAGGTTCTGCTCGAAGGACGCGCGCGCGCCGAGCTTCGCCAGCCCGGCGTGATCGAAGCGCGCACGGGCGGCACCGTGCGCAGCGAGATCAACGTCTACCCCGTCATCTTGCCGGAACTCGAGGACACCGCGTTCGTCCCCGGTTACCTCGACCTCACTTTTGGCTACGGCTTGGACCGCTCTTTCGGGCGCTTTTACGCCAACATTTTCTACAATTTCCAGAACAGCTTTCCCTTCGACTACGGGACCAAATCGGAGAACTGGCACAAAGTCGTGCTCTCGTACCTCGATCTCAAGACGACGCTCGACTTTCGCGACGACCCCATTCGTCCCCACTCGGGCCTCTTCTTGAGCAACAGTTTTCAATTCTCGGGGTTGCCCGTGCCCCCGAATTTCCGCGAAGGTAACGTGCTCTTTGCGCGGGATCTCCGCCTTCAGCCCGAGGTGCTCGGGTACATCCCGCTGTCCCGGCGCTGGACCCTGGCCCTGCGCGCGACGACCGGGTTTCTCTATCCGTTTCCATCGAGTTACGGCGAAAGCTTCCGCCCCGGCGTCGACAGCAGCGCCGATGACATTCAGCTCGCCTTTTTCCGCGGATTCTACTCGGGCGGCCCCAACTCCAATCGAGGCTATCCTTATCGAGGAGTGGGGCCGAAGGGCGACGTGAGCACATTTCTCAAGGGCGTGGACGAGCTGTTTCCCATCGGCGGTCTCTCGCTATGGGAGGCATCGGTCGAGGTCCGATTCCCGCTGTCCGGTGACCTAGCCGGCGTCGTCTTCTGCGATGCCAGCGACGTCTCGCGCTACAGGTTCGATATCCGCCTGCTCTACCCGCATCTCTCGTGCGGCACCGGCGTTCACTACAATACGCCGATCGGCGCGATCGGCCTCGATATCGGCTTTCCCATTCCCGGCGCGCAGACGTTCGACCCGAACGCCGCCGAGGCCAACAAAGTAGCCTCCAGCCCGTTCGCGATTTCGATCGGAATCGAGAGCCGGTGAAGGACCGCCCGTCGTCCTCGATGCGGGCGCCGCGCTCGTTCGGGCATAGCGTCATCGGCGCGGTCATCCTGGCGGTCACCTTCGGCGGCGCCGTCGTGGGAGGCGCAGTGCTTCATGCCAACGTGCGCCCGGCCCGGAGATTCGTGGCGCGGATGTTGAGCGACCTTTTGACGAGCACGTTCAACGGCCGCATCACCATCCTGAAGATCGATCACATCGATGCCGGAGGTTTCGACGGCGCGGACGCCACCGTCGATGATCCTAGCGGAGCGCGCGTGCTCACCGTCTTCGGTCTGCGCGGTCGATCGTCGCTCGTCGAAATCGCGCGGAGGCTGACGAGCGGTTCGGCTTCCGTCGAGATCGACATCCCACATGCTCACGCGGACCTCGTCGAGGCCACGATTGTCCCCGACGACGAGGGGATACCGACGCTGGCGCGTGCTTTCGAACCGCGCCCGGCCGCGGATACTCGGGCACCATCGGGGCCCGGCAAGCGCGTGCGCGTCTGGCTCCCCGAGGCCGAGCTGGACAAGGTGAACGCCCGCGGAGGGATCGCCGGGCTCGAAGGCCTCGACGTCGACCTCGCCAACGTCTACGGCTCCGTTTTGGCGGGTACCGACCGCACGTCGATTCGCATTCGCCGCTTTTCGGTGCACGCGGGTGGGCTTGCCTCCAAACCCGCCGTGGGCACCTCCGAGATCCGCATCGAGCTCCCGTCCACCACCGGCAAGGACATCTCGGTGTGGAGCGTGTTCGACGGCAACGTGGGCGATGTGCAGGTCAATCTGCGCGGCGGGCTCGACGGCCGTGAGCTCCATTTGAGCGGTGACGCGCTGCGCGCGCGCCCGGAGGCCGTACGCGTCTTCTTGCCGTGGTGGCCGATCCTGGACGACGTCAAGGTGCACGTTCAGGCGCGCGGCGAGCCTTCCAACCTCTTTGCCCGAGGTTCGGCACAGGTAGGCACGGGCACTGCCGAGTTCGCCGGCCAACTGCGCCTGGCGGGGGGCGTTCGCACCACGCTCGCCGTGGAGGCGCGCAACGTCGATCTGCGATCGTTTGCGGAAGGCGCACCTGCCACGGCGATATCGACCTCGGCGACGCTGAACCTCGGGGTGGATCGCGTGCGCGGCGTGGAAGGCAGTGTCGTGGCCACGACCGAGCCCTTTCGCATCGCGAGCTTCGACGTACCTCCGGCGTCCGTCATCACCAGCTTCGCAGGCTCGAGCCTGGTGGGAAAAGTCGAGCTTCACGATCCCGTGCTCGCCTCCGAAATCGACGTCGACGTGCACCCGGGTCCCAACGACGGTCCGGTCGTCGTCGACATCGATTGGTCGGCGCGGGCGCCGGCGATGGAGCGGGTACCGTGGCTCGCGTCCATCGGAAACGGGGAGCTCGCGTGGCGGGCCAAAGGGTCGATCGTGGGCGGGCGCCTCAGCGCTTCGGTGGACGGCACCACTGCCCATTTTGCGCGCCCCGGCGTCGCCCTCGAGGAAGGTCACATCAGCGGCACGGTGCGCGGGCCCTTCGACGCGCTTGCCATCGACGCCACGCTGGAAGGCAAGAACTTCCACGCCGGTCCTCTCATGTTTCCCGATCTCCTTGCCAAAGCGGAAGGGCCGCTCTCGCGCCTTTCGGTGGTGGCGGCCGTTTCGGGCAACGACGGGCCCAAGCTCGGCGCGCAAGCATCCGTGGAAACCTCGCCGAGCGGAACCGTGGTACGCGACCTCGAGCTCGCCGCGGCGCGCGAGGACGTCGCCGTCTTCGGCAAGGTGCACCGCATCTCCGTCACCGACGATCGCGTCGACCTGCAAGGGATCTCCGTGGAAGGCGCGGGCGAACCGATCGCCGGCTCGCTCAGCATCTCTCCTTCGAGCTTGAAGGTCAGGCTCGCCGCGGCCGACGTGGATCTGGAAAAGATGGGCGCCGTTCTTTTGCCCGGCGCCATCGTGGGCGGCCGCCTCTCGTTCGACATCGACGCCGAGCTCACCGCCCGCAGCGAGCGTGGGCATGCGCGGATGCGTCTCGAGAAGGGGCGGCTCGGAGAGATCTCGGCCGTCGGAGCGCAGGGGGAAGCCGACATCGGTGGAGGACATTTCTCGGGAGGTGTCGACGTCCTCTGGGGCACGCTCGGCTCGGTAACCATCACCACCAACGACGCCACCCTGGCAGGCTCCGCGCTGCGCACGTCTTCTTGGGAGAATGCCCGAGGAAAGCTCCAGATCGACAGTACCGTCGATCTCGGGCGCTTGAGCGAACAGTTCGCCGCGGTGCTGAAACCGATCGGCCAAGCGGGAGGTTCGGCCCGAGCCAAGGTCGTGCTCTCGCGCGTCGACGGGCCTGCGCAGGGCGGAGGGAGCAACGCGCGTTCCGACGCCGCCCCCCCCGACGTCGACCTCCTTTTCTGGACCGATGCGCTGCGGGTGGGCCGCACGACCGACGGCGTCGACATCCAGCTTGCCCTGCACGTCGATGGAGACGAGCCGAAGGGGCAGCTCACGGCGCGGCTCATCGATACCGAAGGTATCTTCGTGGGACTCTCCGCGTCCGCCACCGAACTCCGCTTGGCCGACTTCTGGCGCAGCCCAGAGCGCGCCCTCGATCGGCTGTGGACTCTGCCGATGACGGCCGAGATCGCCTTGCCGCGACGTAGCCTCGCCCTCTACCCCGCCGCTCTGCGGTTGCCCGGTTGGCGCGGGGACGTGGAGGGGACGGGCACGCTCACCGGTTCGATCCGCTCTCCCGTGGTCGGCGTCAACGTACAAGGGCACGCCATCGAGCCCGCCAGCGCAGGGCTCGGCTTACCGGTCGAAGTCGATGCACAAGCCCGTTACGACGGGGAAAGGGCGCTCGCCCGCGTTCGCGCCAGCCGACCCCAGGGCGTCGTCTTCGACGCGAGCACGCAGATCGACGCCCGTCTCGAGAAGCTGCTCGGCGCCGCATCACGAGCGCCGAGCGCCGAGCGCGATCGCGTAGCGGCGTCCGCCGAGGAAGGCGATGCCGAGCGTCAGCACCGCGCAGAACCATTTTGGGAGGCGACGGGTCGCGCTCGGCTTTACCAATTCCCGCTGGCGAGCGTGCCGGCGTTGTCCGACAACGTCGTGGGGGGCTTTGCGAGCGGCACGCTCACCTTCCGCGGATTGAATCGCGACCCTCAGATCGAAGCGGAAATCGATGCCACCAATCTGACCCTCGACACGGCGACGTTCCCCAGCTCGATGGCGCATCTCCGGGTGGCCAAGGGGCGGGTGGTGGTCAGCGCGAAGCTCGATCAGAAGGTGGGCGGCGCGTCGGCCACCGCCGCCGGAAGCGTCGATTGGACCTCCCCGCTGCTCCCCGAGCTCGATAGGAAAGAACCGCTCGATCTCTTCCTCGAAGCGCGCGATCTGCGGGCCGCTGCGCTCTACGCGCTCTTTCTACGCAAGATTTTCAGCCACTTCGACGGACGACTCAACGGCACCCTGCATTTACATCAGGGGGCCGAAGGGGACGAAACGGCCAATTTCATCGACGGCGCTTTCGATCTTCAAGACGGCAGCTTGCTCGTGGCGGAGATCGGACAAGAGTTCCGTCGAGCGAGCGCGCACATCGGCGTCACCAAGCGCGGCGAGGTCGAAGTCTCCAACGTTTCGGCGAGCGGTGTGACGGGGCGTCTCACGGCTTCCGGCAAGATGTGGCTCAAGGGGCTCACCTTCGAAAAAGCCGAAGGGGAGGTGAGCATTGCCGAGAGAGAAGCTGTCCCGCTCACCATCGAGGGCGTCTCCCTTGGTGACGCCTGGGGGAAGCTCATGCTTCACGCCAAGATGTCGAACGAGCACACGGTGAAGCTCGACATCGATGTGCCCATTTTCCACGCCGACATGCCGGAGTCTTCCGGGCGCGATTTGCAAAGCTTGTCCGACAACGCCGATATCGCGGTGGGCGTTCGCCGCGGGGGCCAAGAGCTCGTCCCCGTGCTCCTTGGCCCTCCCGAAGAAAAGCGCGCCGAGGACGCATTGGCCTGGCAGGTCACGTTCTACCTCGGCCAGGAAGTCGTGCTCAGGCGCGGATCCATGATGGAGCTCACCTTGGGGGGTCAGCCGATGGTCACCCTCACCGACAAGGCTCACGTCACCGGAGAAATCGAATTTCGCAGCGGAGCCGTCGAAGTTTTCGGCAAGCGCTTCGAGATCGAGCACGGCACCGCCCAGTTCGAGGGGGACGAGCCGGGCAACCCCAACGTCGCCGTCACCGCGCGCTGGGACGCGCCCGACGGTACGCGTATCTACGCCGACTTCGTGGGGCCGCTGCGCACGGGACTCTTGAGCTTGCGATCGGAGCCAGCGCGTTCGCGGAGCGACATCGTCGCCATCTTGCTCTTCGGTACGACCAGCGAATCGAATCCTCGCCCCGGTCCGTCGTATAAGCAGAATCAAGCCGCTGCCGCGACCGCGGGCACCGTGCTCGCCGGCGGCGCCGTCAGCACCAGCGTCAACCGCGTGCTCGCCAGCGTCTCGCCGCTCGATATCACCACCCGCGTCACGAGCGACGCGCAGAGTCCCACCCCGGAGGTGGCGGTTCGCCTGTCGCCGCGGGTGACCGCACAAATCAGTTATCGAACGCGCGCTCCGATCCCGACCGAAAAACAGGATCGCGTGCTCGTGACGCTCGACTGGCGCTTCCGCCGCAACTGGTCCATTGCGACGACCTTAGGCAACCGGGGGGGAACCGAGCTCGATCTCATTTGGAAGTACCGATATTGATGCGCGAGCGCCGAACCCCGGCCCAAAGGCTGAATCGCCGACTCAGCCGCCCCCGACGGTCTTTCGTTCGTTGCCAGCAGAACGATCTCGTATCTTCATAGCGCATTGAGCTGGACGTACACAGAACACCCGGTGGCGAGCGAATGATCGCCCGCCGTGGACTCCCTCAAAGATCGATGGCATGGCCAAACCGCCACTTGATCGTTGGGGGTTCCGCGATGCCGATCCGCAAACTTGGACGCTACGTGCGTCTCTTTCTCTTTGCTTGGGCGGCCCTGCTGGTGTCGGGCTGCGTCGACATGCTCGGCGATTTCGAATCGCTAGCGCCGCCCAGGGTCGACGACGCATCGCCCGACATCGGGAAAAGCGACGGGGGCGCCATCGACGTGCGCGACGCCTCCAACGAATCGGAGAGTGGGCCCTCCTGCCGCGCCGGCGAAAAAGCGTGTATCGGACAGGAGCTTCGCGTCTGCAGCGCCAACGGCAGTTGGCAGATCGAAGCCATGTGCCCCTACCTTTGCACGAGCGGTGCTTGCACCGGGATCTGCAGACCGGGTGAAGAGCGATGTCAGGGGGGCATGAGCTCGACCTGCTCGCCCGAGGGAACGTGGGAGACCCCCATTCTTTGCGACAAGCTCTGCGCCGAGGACGGCTGCAAGGGAAGCTGCGCACCGGGGGCCATGCGCTGCAAGGAGACGAACCTCCAAACGTGCCATGCGCAGGGCGGCTGGCAGGACATCGCGGCTTGTGCCTTCGTTTGCCAAGACAGCATGTGCTCGGGCATCTGCGCGCCCGGCGCGAAACAATGCAAAGCCAATCAGCCCCAGGCGTGCAGCGCGAAGGGCGCTTGGATCGACGAAGGGTCGGCCTGTGCCAACGTTTGCGATCACGGAGCGTGTACCGGCGCGTGCAAAGACGGCTCGACGCAATGCTCCTTCAACACCGCCCAGACGTGCGTCGGGGGCCAGTGGAAGGATCAGCAAACGTGCCTCAACGTTTGCGACACCAAGACCGGAAAATGCGGTGGCACTTGCGTCCCGGGCACGTCCGAGTGCGCAGGAAACGCGCTGCGGACCTGCGGATCGGACGGCCAGTGGACGAGTCTACCGTGTCCTTTCCTGTGCAACGCGACGACCGCGGCCTGCGCCGGCGTGTGCGCACCGGGGACGACGCGATGCAATGGGACGACGCAGCAAGTCTGCAACCAAGAGGCGAACTGGATCGACGCGCAAGTCTGCCCCTTCGTTTGCGCGACGGGACAATGCGGCGGTACGTGCGTGCCCGGTTCGACGCAGTGCACCGGGACGACACCGCAGACTTGTGACCGCACCGGCAACCCTACCAGCGGCCGAGATTGCCCATTCATTTGTTCCGCGGGAAGCTGCGCCGGCGTCTGTCTGCCGGGGGACAAACGCTGCGATCTCAAGATGCCGCAGACGTGCGGCACGCAAGGGCAGTGGGAGTCGAGCACCGCTTGTCAGAACGCGTGCTTCGGCAGCGGGCTATGTGGCGATTGCGTTCCCGATGCGATGACGTGTTCCGGCACACAGCCGCAAAAATGCGACAAGAACGGGCACTTTGCCAACGAGGGGGCAGCCTGTCCCTTCGTTTGTGCGGACGGGATCTGCACCGGAAGGTGCCAGCCCGGTACCAAACAATGCAGCGGCGACACGCCGCAGACCTGCGGATCGGACGGGCTTTTTCACGACGAAACCAAGTGCCCGGTGGTCTGCGTGGGCCAAGGAGTCTGTGGCGTTTGTAAGGAGGGGGCCACCCAGTGCAACGGCAAAGTTCCCCAGAGCTGCGACAAGGATGGCCAGTGGGTGAGCGCGCCGTCGTGCCAGTACGTTTGCACGAGCGGTACCTGTCGAGGCGTGTGCACGCCGGCAAGCGCGCGCTGCAACGGCAACGTGAGCGAGACGTGCGATGCGAGTGGCAACTGGCAGACCGTCGCCACCTGCCGCAATGCGTGCGTCAACGACACCTGCGCGGATTGCGTACCGGAGACGCGACGCTGCAGCGTCGATCAGCCGCAAGTCTGCGACGCGAGCGGGCATTGGGCCGGAGCGGGCGGCGCATGTCCCAACGTTTGCTCGGGCGGCAGGTGCACCGGCGTTTGTCGGCCGGGCGCCAAGCGGTGCAGCGGCAACAGGTCGCAGACCTGCGACAGCAGCGGAAATTGGCAGGACGCTGCGCAATGCACGACGTGCTTGATGGACGGCGTCTGCTCGGACTGCAGCCCCGGAGCCAGATCGTGCGCGGGCAACCAGCCCATCCTGTGCGATGCCAGCGGCCATCTCGTGAACAACGGTTCCGCTTGCAACGCGACTGCCTGCGTGGGCGGTGCCTGTACGCAGTGCGCGCCCAACGCAAAACAGTGCAAACCGGGCGACAACAGGACGCTCCAGAACTGCAGCGCGCAGGGCAATTGGCAGGACGCGCTGACCTGCGACACCGTATGCCGTGCAGGCGCGTGCACGGTGTGTTCGCCCGGCGCCCGGCAGTGTCGCGACGCCACGACCCTGCAGACGTGCGATCCCAACGGCAATTGGGGGAGCGATATGACATGCGCCACCGCCTGCATCGCAGGGGCATGCTCTTCCTGCGCGCCGGGCGCCAAGCGGTGCACCGGAAAACAGCCTCAGGTGTGCGATGCGGGCGGCAACTGGACGAACAGCGGCAACTTGTGCCCGTTCGTGTGCGCGACCGGCAATACCGTGTGCATCGGCACGTGCGAGCCCGGGTCGCGGCGCTGCAACCCCGGTGCACTCGGCACGACCCAGGTATGCGACAGCGGCGGCAACTGGGGCGGCGATACGATGTGTCGCTTCGTCTGCGCGGGCGGCAGTTGCGAAGGGGAGTGCAACCCCGGGGACAAGCGCTGCAGCAGCAACAACGTCCAAACGTGCGAGGCTGGAGGCAAGTGGGTCGACAGCGAGGTTTGCAATCCGCCCATCTGCATGAACAACGCCTGCGCCGAGTGCACGCCGGGCGACGCGCGTTGCAAAGACGGCGCGACCCAGCAGTCGTGCAGCGTGGATGGACGTTGGACGGGCGACAAGGCCTGCGCGCCGGGGGTGTGTCTCGGAAAAACGTGCACCGCGTGCAGGCCTACGGACACGCGCTGCCTCGACACGACGACCCAGCAGACCTGCGACTCGGCCGGCAATTGGTCGAATAACGTCAGCTGTGCGTCGGGGGCTTGCCTCGGAACGGTCTGCGCGGATTGCGCGCCGGGCGCCAACCGATGTCTCGACGGCACGGTGCAACAAGTCTGCGACCTGACCGGAAACTGGGGCGGCAACATGAGCTGCGCGCCCGCCGTCTGCATCGGCACGACGTGTACGGCGTGCCGGCCCGGCACGAAGCGGTGCGATCAAGCCAGGCCGCAGACATGCGACGACAATGGCAACTGGGTCGACAACACCGCTTGCACCGCCCCGGCGACCTGCGCCAACGGCGACTGCATTTGCACGCCCAAAACGCCGGGCGAAGCTTGCGGAGCGCAAAATTGCGGCACCGCGCAAGACGGGTGCGGGGGCATGGTCCCGTGCGGAACGTGTTCGGCGCCGAGCACGTGCGGCGGCGGTGGCGTGTCCGATCAGTGCGGCTGCGCGCCGAGGACGCGTGAGCAAGCGTGCGTCAATGGGCAAGACTGCGGTCCAGCGTCCGACGGATGTGGCGCCATGCTCGACTGCGGGACATGTGCTCCGCCGGCGATCTGCGGCGGCGGTGGCTCGACCAACCATTGCGGCTGCACGCCGAGGACGCGCGAACAAGCCTGCAGCAACGGTCAGAACTGCGGCACGGCCCCCGACGGGTGCGGCGGCACCGTCGATTGCGGAACGTGCGTGCCGCCGCTGACCTGCGGGGGCGGCACCGCTTCGAATCAGTGTGGCTGCACACCGAAAGCCCCGACCGAAGCTTGTACGGGGGGTCAGAACTGCGGCACCGCCGACAACGGGTGCGGCGGTACGGTCGAATGCGGGACGTGCATGGCGCCGCAAACGTGCGGGGGCGGCGGAACGATGAACCGTTGCGGCTGCGCGATCGGAACGTGCCCGGCCGGACAAAATTGCGGCGTGGCGCCGGACGGCTGCGGCGGGATGATGCCCTGCGGGACGTGCATGGCGCCGCAAACGTGCGGCGGCGGCGGTGTGACGAATCAATGCGGATGCATGCCGAGGACGCGGGACCAAGCTTGCGTCGATGGACAGAACTGCGGCACGGCGAGCGATGGGTGCGGCGGGATGATTCCCTGCGGGACGTGCATGGCGCCGCAAACATGTGGGGGCGGCGGAACGATGAACCGTTGCGGCTGCCCGATCGGAACGTGCCCGCCCGGACAAAATTGTGGCATGGCGCCGGACGGCTGCGGCGGGATGATGCCCTGCGGGACGTGCATGGCACCGCAAACGTGCGGCGGGGGCAGTGTTGCGAATCAATGCGGCTGCACCCCGAGAACACCTACCGCCGCTTGTACCGCTGGACAGAACTGCGGCACGGCCGACAACGGATGCGGTGGTACCGTCGACTGCGGCCTGTGCACCGCCCCCGACATCTGCGGCCCCGGCAACATCTGTGCGCCCCCGCCTTGACCGTTCCCCGACTCAGTGCGATTTCGCAGTGGCCGTCATGAAGTACTCCCGCCCGTCGCTCCGCTTTCTCGTATCGACCGCGAGCCTTCTGGCCGGATGCACGCAGGTGCTCGGTGATTTTCGCCTGTCGAACGGCGATGCGGGGCCAGTCGAACGAGAAGCCGAAAGCGGGCCCGATCCGGGGTCATTGCCGGAGGCGGGTCCGCCCATCGACGCGAGCGAGGATCGGGCTATCGTCGATGTCGGCTGCGCGTCCGGATCGAAGAAGTGCATGGGACGAGATCTGCTTTCGTGCGACCGGGCGGGATCATGGCACACCGACGTGACCTGCCCCTTTCTCTGCATGGCGGGAGTGTGTGTCGGAATTTGCCAGCCGGGGATGACGAAATGCGAAGGCAATTTTTTCTCTACCTGCGGGCCGAGTGGTGCGTGGAGCAGCGCCACGCCGTGCACGTTCGTGTGCGCGGCCATTGGATGCGCCGGCGTGTGTGCGCCGGGAAGCGCGCGGTGCAATACCGCGACGATCTTGCAGACGTGCGACGAAAAGGGAAGCTGGCAAGATACGTCGACCTGTCCCTTCCTTTGCAAAGGCAACGCCTGCACCGGCGTATGCGCGCCGCAGACGCGGCGCTGCAAGGGACGGCAACCCGAGGTGTGCGGCCCCGACGGCGTTTGGACCGACGATGGGCCCGTGTGCAACGCCATTTGCGATCTCGGGCAGTGCCGAGGGTCGTGCACGTCGGGCGACACCCGCTGCAACGACCGACAGCTCGAAACGTGCACGAACGGCGATTGGACGGCGGTGCGAACGTGCGACTATGTCTGCGCCGATCAAGACTGTCGCGGCGTTTGCAACCCCGGAACGATGCGGTGCACGGCTGATACTCTGGAGACGTGCGGCAACAGCGCGCAGTGGACGAGCGCGGTGTGTCCCTTCGTATGTCGTGGCGGCGCTTGCAGCGGCAAATGCAAGCCGGGCAGCCTCCGGTGCGACGAGAAGGAGCCCAAACTGGCGCAGCTCTGCAACGACCAGGGCGAGTGGGTAGACAACGCCGGTTGCATCTACGTCTGTGCGGCGGGCATCTGCGGCGTGTGCGTGCCGGGCGCGAAGCAATGCGCAGGCACGGCGACGCAGGTGTGCAGCCCTGCTGGGCAGTGGCTGCCAGCGGGGTCATGCCCGAACGGATGCACCGATGGCGGCGTCTGCGCGGGGGATGGCGGCGAGTAAGCGCCCCGAACGAGCCGCGCCATCGCGCCGGGTCGGTTCGGCCGTCGAAGCGCCGAACCTTTTCGCCCCCGGATAGCAGACACCTTGCGTGCGACTCAAACATTGCGGAAAGCTTCGAGATCGACGACCCTGGGTTGGCGCCCTCTTCGAGGAAAGCTCACGATGAAGAAGGCCGCTCGTCGATGTCGGAAACCTCCAGAAGCAGCATCCCGCCGATCAGCCAAGGATCGGTCATCAACGATCGTTACGAGATTCGCCAGAGCCTCGGTAAAGGAGGGATGGGGGAGGTGTTTCTTGCGTTCGACCGCAGCACGCAGCAGCCCGTCGCGCTGAAAATCGTCCGCGAAGAAGCCAAAATGCCGGGTGATGACGAGGCGATGCGCCAGGAGCTGCTGCATGCGCGTTCCGTGAGCCACCCCAACGTTTGCCGCGTTCACGACCTCGCGCCGAGCCCCTTCGGCCCCATCCTGGTGATGGAGCACATCGCCGGGCAAACGCTGCACACCCACATTCGGCGCCGAAAATCGCAAGGTGGCTACAAACAGGATGAGTTTCGCAAGATTGCGAGCGAGGTGTGCGCGGGTCTTGCCGCCATCCACGCGCAGGGGCTCGTCCACGGGGATCTGAAGCCCGGCAACGTCATGGTCACCGACGACAAGGCGGTCATCCTGGACTTCGGCTTTGCCCAGGAGCGCGCCCGCGTCTCGGCTCGCCGTCCCGGCGCCCCTCCCGACGGCGGCACGCCGAACTACATGTCCCCCGAGCGGCTGCGTTCCGGCGGCGCGAGCCCCGAAGACGATGTCTACGCGCTCGGACTCACGCTCTGGGAAATGTGGACGTGCCGCGTGCCCGAACCCGGATCGAAGCCGCGATCGCGGCCCATGAAGCCGCAGATCATGTTCGACGTGCCGAGCGGCCTCTCCGTCGACGAGGTGAAGCAGATCTACCGCTGCCTCAGCGAAGACGCCGCGATGCGCCCCACGGCGCGCCATCTGCGTTTCTTCAACCCGACGACGTTGACGACGAGCCCCATCCAGGTGCCGCGCGATCGGCTCGATCCGGGCGCGCCGCTCGGCCGCTCCGCGGCGCAGCAATTCGCACCCGGAGCACAATCGCTGCTGGTGACGTACGCCACCAATGCATCGGAAACGGTGGGGCACCTCTTTCAGCTGACGCAACCCACGATTCAATTCGGCCGCCGCGGCGATCAGGATATCCTCGTGCCGGAAGCGACGGTCTCCGGCGCACACGCGTCGCTCCGCTGGCAAGCCGGCTCGTGGATCGTCGAAGATCGCGGAAGCACCAACGGCACCTACGCCGACCACAGCTACGAGCGAAAAACGCAAGTGGCCCTCATGCACGGCGGCGAGGTGCAGGCCGGCGAGCTTCGCCTCAAGCTGGTGAGCTTTCAACCCGACTCGCTCCACCACCAGCGCGCCAAAGCGTTTCTTCAAAAGCGCGACGGCCTGACCGGGCTTCTCTCCCGGACGCACCTTTTGGCCGGGCTCGACGATGAAGCGGCATTCTCCGAGTGGGCGGAAGCCACGATGACCGTCGCCCGTTACGAGTTGCGCGGACCGAATCGACTGGTATCTGAACGGCCGACGATTCTCGAGATGCTCGCCCTGCGCAGGGCGGCGCAACGCGTCGTGGAGCTGACGGAAATGCTGCTCTTGTCGTTGTCTCCGGTGGTCGCTGGGCGAACGGGCCCCCTCAAGTTCGCCGTCGCCATGGTGGGCCCGTCGCTCGAGGAGGCGAGGCAGGTCGTGGAGCAGGTCGCCGCACAGGTCGCGGGCATGCTCCCCGAATCGATCGAGCTCGGTGTGACCATCGTCAAGGCCGAGCCCAAACGACCGGGCCGCACGCTCATCGACTGAGTACGTCGTGCCGACCTTACCTCCGGGAAACCCAGCGCCGCTCAGGCACCTGGGCACGAGCAGCGGTCCAAGGCCGCTCCGGAGTCCGGCTATTCTCGGCCTCATTGCGCTGCTCGTGCTCGTCGCCCTGCCGGTCTATTTGCTGAGGCGTCCCAAGCCGAGCAAACCAGCCCCGGTCGAGCCGCTCTCCCGCCCCGAGACATCCGCCGTCGTCATCTCGCCGGAGGCAGGACCGCCCCCTGCAGCGACCGAGCCCACGCCGTCGAAACGCATTGCCCTCGCCGATCCGAAGACAGCGCGCTGCATCCCCAAAGGAGGAGGGCGCACCACGAGCGAAAGGTGCGATCGGCTCCCGCCGTTCGAAGACGCGCTGGCCAGGGCCATCCGCGACAACGTCGCTTGCGCGCCGCCGGCCGTCAGTCCTTACACGGTGAGCTTCGTGCTTACGCTCGACTTCGATCGCAAGAGCATGCACCTCTGGGCAGGTCGCAGCGGATCCATGAAGAAGCGAAGTGCAGGAGATCTCATCCGCTGCGTGGAGCACGCCATCGTGCCGCCCGATTGGGAGACGGTGGCGCACCAGTACCAGAAATACGACGTGAACCTCATTGCGGCTTATCCGGGCAGTGCGCCTCCCTTGCCGGCGTTCGGCGCATCGCCGCTCGGCGCACCCACCGCTCCCACGCTGGGCGCGCCACAAGCCCCGGCGCCGGGCACGACCTTGCCGTCGCTCGGCGCCAAGTAGCTGCGGAATCGGGCGCGCTCACCGCACGCCGCGCAGCGCGTGACCTCGCCCCCGCCGCAAGAAAATTTGTTCTCGAAGAGAAGCCCTTCGCACGTGGCGGGGGTCCCGGTGGAATGTCGCACCACATCCCACCTCGGACTCCGTCGCCTGGCGCGGTACGCTGGTGCGATGAGCCGTGGGGAGTCGCCGACGCCGGCCGTGTCGCCTCGAGAGATCAAGGAGGCGCCCGTGCAGACGATCGCGCCCGGCACCGTGGTGGCGGGTCGCTATCGGGTCGTCGGTTGGATTGGCGAAGGCGCGATGGGTGCCGTGTACCGCGTCGAGGACGTCAAAACGCACAAGCCCCTCGCGCTGAAGGTGCTGCACGCCAGCATGTCGAGCCTGCGCGAGGCCGTGGCGCGATTCGAGCGCGAAGCGATTGCAGCCGGAAAGATCGCCCATCGCAACGTCGCCGCCGCCACCGATTTCGGCAGAATGCCGGACGGCTCCTTTTTTCTCGTCCTCGAGTTCGTCGCCGGGCGCAGTCTCCGCACCGTTCTCGACGACGGCTCGCTCGAACCGCGCCGCGCGATCCGAATCATGCAAGGGGTCGTCGCCGGGGTTGCGGCGGCGCACGCGAAGGGGATCGTGCACCGCGATCTCAAACCGGAGAACATCATGCTCGTCGATCACGACGGGGACCCCGACTTCGTGAAAGTGCTCGATTTCGGGATCGCCAAAGTCGACGACGTGCTTTCGGCCGGCCACGGGAACGTCGCTCAGACGCTGACCAAAGCCGGTACGGTCATCGGCACGCCCGATTACATGTCCCCCGAACAGGCACTCGGGCGCGCCGTCGACGCGCGCTCCGATCTTTATTCGCTCGGTGTCGTTCTCTTCGAGCTCTTGACGGGAAGCGCCCCTTTTCGGGGCGGCGCGGCGACGCTGCTGCGGCAGCAAGTGATGGACCCACCACCGCCGCTTCCGCCCGATGTGGTCGAACACGGCGATCCGCAATTGGCGGAGATGCTCCAAAAGCTACTGGCCAAAAAACCGGAGGACCGATTCCAAACGGCCGCCGACTTGATGGCGATGCTCGACACCGTGGCGGGCACGCTGGCGACGAAGGGCGTCCTCCGTGACCTGGGATTCCGAGATCGAGGGAGGGCTTGGGCGGAGCGCACGTTGCAGCGGATGTTGCGACACCTGCCGCGATCGTCGGTTGCCCGCCTCACCGGCCGCCGCGTGGCCATCGCGCTCGGTCTGCTCTTCGCATCGACGGTGGCAGCGTCGTTCTTTGCCCTTCGCGGCGAGTCAGAGCAGTCGCCAACGGGGCTCGCACGCATCTCGTCGGCAAGCGCTGCGGCACCTTCCGCGCCGCGAGGCGAAACAGCTCCGGGCGCCGTATCGGCGACGTCCCCATCGCGGGCACAACCGAAGTCGCGGGGGTCGCGCAAGGCGGGAGCAAGCACTCCTCCATCGAAGGATTGAACGGTCACCCCTCGCATCGGCGCGCGGGAGAGGAGTACACTCCGGCGCTGTGATCCGCCGCAGCGACGCACTCGAGTACCACGCGATGGGACGACCCGGAAAAATCGAGGTCGTTCCCACCAAACCATGCACCACCCAGCGTGACCTCTCCCTCGCCTATTCCCCGGGCGTGGCTGAGCCTTGCCGCGAGATCGCGCGCGACGGCATGCTCGTCGATACCTACACGGCGCGGGGCAACCTGGTCGCCGTGATCACCAACGGGACGGCCGTTCTCGGACTCGGCAACATCGGGCCGCGCGCGGCCAAGCCAGTGATGGAGGGAAAATCGCTGCTCTTCAAGCGTCTGGCGGACATCGACGTGTTCGACCTCGAGCTCGATGCCGAGGACCCCGATCGTTTCATCGAGGCCGTGGCGACGCTCGAACCGACCTTCGGCGCGATCAACCTCGAAGACATCCGCGCGCCGGACTGCTTTTACATCGAAGAGCAGTTGAAAAAGCGCATGAAAATTCCCGTTTTTCACGACGACCAGCATGGCACTGCCATCATCACCGGCGCCGCGCTCCTCAACGCGCTGCGCATTTGCGCGAAGAAGATCGACGAAATCTCGATCCTCTGTGTGGGCGCGGGAGCGGCGGCGGTTCGCTGTATGGAGCTCTGGATCAAGCTCGGCGTGCGACGGGAGAACATCACCATGTTCGACAAGGTCGGCATCATCTTCGCCGGACGGACGAACGAGATGGATCCTTACAAGGGCGCGTTTGCCGTCGAGACCGAGGTTCGGACCCTCGACCAAGCTGCGGCCGGCAAGGACGTCTTGATCGGCCTTTCCGCGGCCAATGTCGTGACGCCGACCATGCTCGAGAGGATGGCGCCGCGACCGATCATCTTCGCGCTCGCCAATCCCGACCCCGAGATTCCGTACGAGACCGCCGTCGCCGCGCGGCCGGACGCCATCGTGGCCACCGGTCGCAGTGATCACCCCAACCAGGTGAACAACGTCCTCGGTTATCCGTACATCTTCCGGGGAGCCCTGGACGTCCGCGCCTCGGCCATCAACGACGAAATGAAACTCGCCGCCACCCATGCCCTGGCGGAGCTAGCGAGAGAAGACGTCCCCGAGCAGGTGGTCGAAGCCTACGGACTCAAGGCCATCACGTTTGGGCCGCACTACATCATTCCCAAGCCGTTCGACGAGCGAGCCCTCCTGTGGGTGGCACCCGCCGTGGCTCGTGCGGCGATCGAGACCGGAGTGGCTCAGCAAGCGCTCGATCTCGAGGCCTACCGGGAAAGTCTCGAGCGGAGGCTCAATCCGTCGCGACAAGTCATGCGCAAGATTTTTGCGCTGGCCAAGGCGACCGAAGCTCGCATCGTTTTTCCGGAGGGCGAGGACGACAAGATTCTGCGCGCCGCCCAGATCGTGGCCGACGAACGCATCTGCCGCCCCATTTTGCTCGGTCGTCCGGAGGTCATCGAGGCCCGCGCCCGCGAGCTCACGCTCGATCTGTCGGAGGCCGACATCGTCTGGCCTCCCGACTTCCCGAGGCTCGCAGAATACGTGGAAGCCTATTGGGCGAAACGCCGTCGCAAGGGGATGACCCGCTACGACGCACAAAAGCTGATGTCGCGCGAGCGACGCGCGTTCGGCATGATGATGGTGGACGCCGGCGATGCAGACGGCATCGTTTCCGGGATCAACGCGAGCTACCCCGATACCATTCGTCCGGCGCTGCAGATCATCGGGCTTCGCGCGGGTGTGCGGCGCGCCGCCGGCATGTACATGATGCTGAAGGGCCATGATGTTCTTTTTTGCGCGGACACGACGGTGAACATCTGTCCCGACGCCGAGACCTTGGCGGAGATCGCCATCACCACCGCCGATGCCGTACGCGATCTCGGCATCGAGCCACGCGTGGCGATGCTCTCTTTTTCCAACTTCGGTTCGGTTCTCTCCGAAGCGAGCCCGCGCCGGGTCGCGGAGGCGACCGCGATCGTCAAGCGCCTCCGCCCCGAGCTGATGGTGGACGGCGAGATGCAAGCGGACCTCGCGCTCTTTCCCGAGCTGAGAAGCGACTGGTCGTTCTCCGATCTCAAGGGTCCGGCCAATGTGCTCATCTTTCCCGATCTCGACGCCGGCAACATTGCCTACAAGCTGCTGACCGCTTTCGGCGGGGCCGAAGCCGTGGGGCCCATCTTGCTCGGCATGCGCGAGCCGGTGACCGTGCTCTCGCAAACGAGCCCGGTGGAGACGATTGTCCACATGGCGGCGATCACGGTGGCGACGTGCAGTCGGATGAAAAAAAGGCGCGAATCGGAGCAGCGCCTGCCCGAAGACGGTTGATGCAAGCACGAGGCGGTGGCGTCATCCCCACCGCGCTCACCGCTTCGCGGTGCCCTGGGAGCGCGAGGCCAGTCCCAATGGGGACCAGCCCCGTTCGCGCTAGACGATCAAGAGTGCGCTCGAACCGGGGAGTTTGGTGACGAGATCGGCGCCCATCAGCTTGGCGGGTGTGTACGCACCCGCGGGCGGGCCGTTCTTCAGCAGGTATTCGACGACCGCGAGCGCGCCAGTCACGGTGATGGAGTAGCCGTTGGCCGTGCGAATGCGCGCGGTTTTCTTCTCGCCGCGCGCGTTCGTGATCTCGCCCCACACGTGCGTCAGGAGCTTCTCGCGCTGCTCGGCGCTCGGACCTTTGGACTTGGCGGCGAACGACTTGAGCATGCTTTGCAGAGGCCCCCAGCCGAGCAGCCAGCGAAAGTGGTTGATTTGCCTGGCGCCGAAAATGACGAGAGGTGAGCTCGGCACGAACACTTCGATGTTGGGGATCCCGGTGGTGTAAAACGCCGTGGACACGTCTCCCCAGGGGATGGTCATGGCCAGTTTCTCCCCCTGGCCGAAGTCGATGCGCCGCGTTGCATAGGCGTGCGGCACGTCGATGATCTTGCCCTCCTTGCGCACTTTGCCGCCATGGGGGATCCCTTCCACCGTCGTCTTGGCGGTGCCGGCCGAGAGCGAGGATTGGGAGTCGAACCCGAGCGCCAAGTGATCGGCGTCGGGCAGCGCTGCTTTCAACGCCGCGGCGACGCAGTCGGTCGGGATCACGTCGAACCCCACGCCGGGGCACACCACCACGCCCGCGGTTTGCGCTTCGGCGTTCTTGGTCTGCGCATGCTCGAACACGCCGATCTCGCCGGTGATGTCGAGATAATGCGCCTTGGCGCGCAGGCAAGCGTCGATCATGGGCGCGCTGGTGGTGGCGAAGGGCCCGGCACAGTGGAGTACGAGCCGCACGCCCTCGAGGTGGGTGGCCATCTCGTCGGGGGAACCCACGGCGAAGATCCGATGCTCGAGGCCGAGCTCTCGCGCCAAGGGCTCGATTGCGTCTGCGCGGCGGCCGGCCAGCACCGGAGAAAGGCCGCGCGTTTTGGCTTCGCGCGCAATGAGCGCGCCGGTATACCCGTTGGCTCCGTAGATCATCCATTTCATGGCGTCACCCTTACCGTGCCGCGCCGGTGGCGCTGGTCCTCCCGGTTACCATCTTTTTCATCATCCGGCGCACTTCGCGGTAGAAAAGCTCGGGCGCGGCGCGCTTCATGCGGTACTGCCAGCGTGAGTCGGCGTGGGAGATGACCAAGAAGCGGCCATGCATGGTCGCTTCGTAGATGTCGTTGGCCACGTCCTCGGCGGTGACGGTGGCGCGCTCCATGATGCGAGCCACGGTGACCTTGGCCTTGGGATCGGGCCCGCGAAAGGACTCGAGCAGGTTGGTGCGGAAGAAGGCGGGGCAGGCGACGGTGACGTCGACCCCTTCGTCGAACACCTCGGCTCGCAAGCTCTCGGAGAGGGAGAAGACGCCGGCTTTGGCGACGTTGTAGGACGCCATCCCCGGGGCTGAAGCGATGGCGGCGAACGACGCGATGTTGACGACGTGTCCACTGTGCTGAGAAAGGAGCATGGGAACGAAGGTGTGGCATCCGCGCACGACGCCGAGGAGGTTGATGTTGATGACGGCTTCCCAGTCGGCGAGCGTCGTGGCGTGCACGGTGCCGGCCGAGGCGATCCCGGCGTTGTTGATCACCACGTCGATGCCGCCCCATTCTTTTTTGACGCGATCGGCGAGCGCTTCGAAGTCTTGAACGAGCGCGACGTCGCAGCGCTGGACGAAGCCGTCCCCCCCCGCGCTCCGCACTTGCTTCAGCGTTTCCTCCGCCCGTTCGACGTTGATATCCGCAATGCCGACGCGCCAGCGCTCGCGCGCGAAACGAAGTGACAGCGCGCGCCCCAAACCGCTGCCAGCCCCCGTGATCACCACGCGCTTGTCGGCAAATTTTCTCTTGGTCATGAGCCGTCCCTCTCCCGCACCCTGTATCGCCTCCGGCGCTCGGTGACCAGCGGTGACGCACGATAACCATGTCGGGCGGGCGGGTCCCCGCTCGGAACTACTTGTCTTGCGTGCGGTCGCCGCTGATCTCGCCGTCCGTCCAGCGGGGGTCGTCCCCGACGAGCCAGGGCCAGGCGTGCGCGATTTCCCGGGCGACGGGGCCGTCGTAGGTGTGTCCGACCTCGCCGCCGAAGACGAGCTCGGTTTCGACCCCTTCGCGCTGCAAGTTCTTGCGCGCGAGCGCCGCGTCCGTTTTGCAAGCGCGTTGACCGCACGCGAAAAGGACGCGCTTTCCTCCGGCCGCGGCATACGCTTTCGCCCGCGCCGTCGTCCAGCCCTCGTGGCCACCCTCGACGAGCACGGCGCGGGGATAGCGGCCACCGTCGCTCGCCACGATCCCGACGCCGTGAATGGCTCCCAGCGAAAAGCCGGTGTAAAGAACGGGGCCGCTCGCCACGTACCTTTCGAATCGAGCGCGCACCGCGGTGAGCGCGGCCTCGACCTCGGCGCGGACAGCGGGCCCTTTTCCGTAGGTCCAGCGATCGAGTGACCGCGGCGCATCGGGGCGCGGAATTCCGCGCGGACAAACCACGAACGCCCGTGCGCGGGTCACACCGCGCCAGACTTCGCATTGCCATTCCGGCCGATCGAAGTTGCCGTGCAGCGCGAGCAGGATGGGCCGCGGCCCGGTCGCCCCGGTGGGTAGGGAGACGACCGCATCGCGAAAACCCGCGACGGCAAGGTGAACGAGCTCGCCCTCCGCCGTGAGCGGCGCAAGCCGCCCAGCCCCGACCGATCCCGCCTCCGCGTCCGCGTTCGTGGTCGTGGTCGTGGTCGTGGTCGCATTCGCGTTCGTGGTCGCGCTCGCGTTCGCGTTTGCGTTCGCATTCGCGGAAGTCGGTTCGCGCGCGCCCGCCGCGGGGTCGGGTGCTTGCGTGGTGCTGCACGCCGCACCCATCGCCGCGAGCGCGACGCTCCCGAGCACCGCGCTCGCCGCGCCCCTCACCAGCGGCCTGCCAATTCGCTCCACGCCAGCACCCGTTCCCCCGCTCCGAGCGAAAATGCGAGCGTCGCCAGCGCCCTTGCCTCGCCGAGGCCGGCGGCGTCGAGCGCCTCGACGAAGGGCGGCGCTAGCTCGGGCGGCTTCGGCATCGCGCGGGGCGATTTGATCAGGCCGGCGGCGAGGGGGCGTGTTTCACCGATACGTTCGCGAACGAGGTCGAGGGCCGTATCGAAGCCGCCCAACCGATCGACGAGGCCGAGCCGATAAGCTTCCAAGCCGCTGTAGACGCGCCCGCGCGCGAGCTTCTCGATGTCCTCCGCAGGTCGATTGCGGCCGCGCGCCACGATAGCGACGAAGTCCTGGTAGTAGCCTTCGATCTCGTGGCGCATCGCCTCGCGTTCTCCCGCGTCGAGCGGCCGACTGGCCGACAGCATGTCCGCGCGCGCGCCGCGCTTCACGAGCTCGGTCACGATGCCGAGCTTGTCCAGCAGAGGCGACAGGACGAGGTGAGCGGCGACGACGCCGATCGAGCCCGTGATCGTGCTCGGTTGCGCAACGATGGCGTGCGCGCCGGCGGCGACGTAATAGCCACCGCTGGCCGCGACGTTGGCGAAGTAGGCGACGACCGGTTTCTTCTCGGCCAGGCGCACGACCTCGTGGTAGATGCGGTCGGACGCAAGCACGCTGCCACCGGGCGAATCGATGAGGATGACGACGCCGCGCACGGCGCTGGCTTCGCCCGCGGCACGCAGGACTGCGATGAGCTGCTCGCTTTCGGCCATTCGACCGAGGGGAAGCGGTGCTCGGGACACGATGGGGCCACGCAACTTGATGACGCCGATCCCACGGCGCAACGGTGGCGCGCGACGAACGGAGAGGTAACTCTTGGCCGGCACCATCCGCGCGCGCTCGCCGTCGTCGGCGGCGAAGAGCTTGGGCAAGTCGTCGTCGTAGCCGGTGGCATCGGCGAGGCCGCGGGTGACGGCATCGGGAGCGCGGTAGGGACCGCCGTCGACGAGCGCTCGCACATCCTCGGGTGAGCGGCGGCGCCCCTCGCCGAGCGCGGCCATGAGCTCCCCTTCCACCACGTCGAGAATGGCGCCGAGCTGCTCGCGTTGCTCGGCCGACATGGAATCACGGGCCAGCGATTCACCGGCCGTCTTGAACTCGCCGCGCGCGAAGATCTCCGGCAGAACGCCGATACGGTCGAGCGCGCGGCGGAAATAGCGCGTCTCCACCGCGACGCCGAGCGGCGAGATCGAGCTTGCCGGCCCCATGACGATCCTGTCCGCCGCCGAGGCGACGAGCATCTCGCGCGATCCGCCTCCCATGGGCAGATAGGCGAGCAGCGCTTTGTTGCTTTCCTTCAGCCGGAGTAACGCCTGACGGAGCGAGGTCGCGGTGGCCGCGCCGGCGTGCAGTGATCGGATCTCGACGACGAGCCCTTTGACCTTCGCATCGGACGCAACCAGCGCGACGAGGTCCCGCACGCGGGCCAGCGACGTCGCTCGCGACGGCACGCGGCGCCACCACCGCGGCCGATCTGCGATCTCGACCACCGGACCATCGAGGGTCAGTAGCACCAGGCTGCCCTTTGGCAGCAAGCGCTGAGCGCGCAGGGCGCGAAACGGCGCCGAGAGCGCGGTCCCGAAACCGGCGAGCGACAAGACGATGGGATCCACGCGCAGAAGAGCGTAGCACTGCCATGAACGGCGCAGCGCGGTCACGGCCGCCCGAGACTAGGGCTTCCGGCGGACGGCGCGCAGTGACGCCCTCACCACGGCGTGGCCAACCGGTCCTTGAGCAGCTGGCCGAACGCGGTCGGCACCAAGTCCATGCCCACGCCGCAGCCGCCGCCCGAATTGTCCACCAGCAGATTGGGCGGACAGCGCCCGTGGAAAGTCCATGCCGCGTAGGAGATCTCCGCCGCCTCCGCGCGCTGCATGAGGGCATCGGCGTCCTCTTCTCCGAACTCGCCGATGATGACGGGGAGAGTCTGTCCCGGGATCTCGAAGAGCGCGTTGAAGTCGCTCGAAGGATTGTGGACGTGTGTCTCGTAGACGATGTTCTGGCCCCCGCCCGCGGTGATGGGATGGGTGATGTAGTAATCGAGGAGGCGGGCCCATTGCTGCGTGCCCTGCACCGAGATGATGTGCTGCGGCGTGCCCGCCCCGGCTTCTACCTCACGGATGGCCGCGACGGCGGTGTTCATCGCCGTCCAGACCATGTCGTCCGTATCGTTGCGTGGGTCGCTGGTAATGCCGTAGAGGACGCGCGGTTCATTTTTGAACATGTCCGCCAGTTTTCTCCAGACGGCGTTGGTCGCCTCGGTGGGCAGATCGTTGGCCGTGGTCGTGGACTCGTCCCACAGCGCCAGCAGGACATACGCCCCTTTGGAGGTGACGTGCGTGACCATGGCTTGGATGTCGGCCTGGTAGGCTGGGTCATCGAGCACGCCCTGCCACTGCACGCGGTCGTCAGCCGTGAGAGAGTTCTCGAGGTCGAGGCGGATGAAGTTGGCCTTCCAATTGTCGACGAGCTCGTCGGCGCGACGATTGACCTCCGCGACGTTGGCCGGAGTATAGGCGCACGCGTTGCAACTTCGCGTGTCGTGAAAGTTGGCTCCCCGGCCGTGGAAGATGCCCGAACCGAGGTAGAGATGATTCCCGTAGGTGTGGAGCCAACCGCCCGTGATCGGACCGTCGGAGACGCTTGCCTCCTCGGCATCCGCGGTCACGTCGAATGTCACGTCGTTGGCGGTCGCGCCGTCCTTTCCCGCACTGCCGCCCGCTGCCGGACCATCGTTTCTCGTGCCCCCGTCGATTCCGCCGCTTCCAGCGGTCCCTACGCGACCGTCCATTCCGCTGTCTCGGCCAGGTGTGCCGCCTCCGGTCCCTCCTGCGCCAGCACCACCGCTCGCGCCTGCACTTCCACCGGCCCCTGCATTGCCGCTCGCGCCCGCGCCTCCGCTCGTGCCCGCACTGCCCGCTGCGCTTCCGCTCGAGCCCGCATTTCCACCCGTGCCTGCGCTTCCACCCGTGCCCGCCCTTCCACCCGCGCCCGCATTTCCACTCGTGCCCGCGCGTCCACCCGTGCCCGGACTTCCGCTCGTGCCCGCAGCTCCGGTTCCACCGACCCCGGCGCCGGCCCCGTTTGCCGCCCCGGCGGCGTTGCCTCCTGATCCCGTGCTCGAGCCGCCACTTCCTGCCGTTTGCGACGTCGGACTTAGTTCGTCCCGCGGCGCGAGCAATGCGTCGTCATACACCATGCACGAAAAGACGCCGGTCAGCGCACTCAGGAATAGGCAAGTATGGACCGTCCGCATTGCAGACACCTCGTTCGCGATCACCAGAAGCGGCAGGAGCACCGATGCGAATCATCGGTGATGCATACGCTTCGAAGACCATGTTCGAACATGCGCCTCGGCCCTGGCGGCGCAAGACGTAGACGGGTGTGGCTTATCGGAGCCAAAGGGAGGTCGGGGCCGTCCGCGCGTACGCAACGCCTCTGAACCATGGCGTTTGGTGCTCGGCAAAATAAAACGAACTATCGCGCTAGTGAGCTGTCCTCTGATTCACGACATGCGGCGAACCGGCGAATCGGATTGCGCCCCCGACGTCGCATCTCGTTGCGATTGTCAATAATCTGACGATCTGCCGAGGCCTCGCGAATCACCCGTAGCGGCTCGGTGCGACGAACTTCCGCCACTCACGAGATCTCTCCAGGAAGTCGGTTCTGCGATAGGGCCACGCCAGCGCGTCGATCCATCGACGTACGTCGTGTCATCACGTCAACTGTAGTGATTGCACGAATCAAGTAGCATCGCGAGCTATCGGGAGGGGGACGTCTTCCCCGTGTCTTCAGCAGGTGGACTCCGTCCAGTTCCTGGACGCCGTCCATGCGTCACCGGTCGGGCGGTTGAGTGGGTATGCCTGCTCCGACGATCGATGGGGTAGCGAGAATCTGACAGCGTAGGCCAATTGCCCGGTCGAGGTTTCCGATGCGCCCTGCGTCGTCGATCGCGGCGTCGGCCTGGTTGTTCGCCCGCCTACACCGCTGTCGATGCAGTTCCTTCTCTCTCGGATCGAGCTGTCATGGGTTGCCCGGCCACGAGCAAGTCGCCAAAACTGCCACGCCCGCGAAATGAGTCGCCTTATCGTCCGGCGCGGGAAGTGGCGTGCCGCTTGCTAATCAATGGGTTCTCGCGGGACGGCTTACGACTCGACGCTTTTTAGATTCCTTATGCCGTTTCGCAGTCCGAAACATCGACCGGGGGGCTCCCTGGATTGCCACGATTTTGCCTGGCGGTCCGATTTGCCCGCGATTCGACGAACGGTTGAAAGGCTACGGGCCTCGTGCTCGGGTCAAGAAGGAGTAGCGAATGCGTAAGCTCGTTGGCGTTTCTTTGGTTTGTTTAAGTTCGATCGTCGCGTCCGCCGCGCTGTCGAGCGGGTGTAGCGACGAAGGTGACGGTGGCAGCGGTGGCTCGTCGGGCTCGGGGACGGGTGGCACTGGCGGAGCGGGCGGCTCGGCAAAGGGCGGTAGCGCTGGCAACGGCGGATCGGCCGGCTCGCCGAGTGACGGTAGCGCCGGCTCGGGCAAGGATGGCGCAGCGACCGGTGGCTCCGGCGGCGCGAGCGGCAGCGCAGGCGCGAGTGGCGCTGGCGGCAAAGGCGGCACCGCAGGCACGGCCGGCACGGGCGGTACGGCTGGCACGGCCGGCACCGGCGGCAGCGCGGATGCGGGCAAAGATGGCAGCGCCGGCAGCGCTGGCAGCGCCGGCACGACCCCGGAAGGTGGGTCCGACAGCACGCCCGACGGTACGACGCCGGATGGAAGCTCCACCGACGCCACCGACGCAGCCACCGACGTTGCAGACGGCAACGCGGGGGACGGGGCGGTCAACACCTGCGAGCGCGATGGTGCGGCCCGGGATCTGAGTTGCGAAAACTACTGCACGACGTTCATCGCCGTGTGTAAGCCGATCGCAGCCTACAGCACGTTCTTTACCGATAAGCCGGACTGCCTCACCAAGTGTGGGGCCTACAGCCAGGACCAGCTGTGTTGCCGGGCCGAGCACGTGAATCTGGCGCGCGACGCGGGCGATGCCAGCGCGAACGTTGCGATGCACTGTGGTCATGCCACCGGCTTGATGATCTGCCCGTAACACGACGCGCTGTCAGACAGCAGCCGGACATCCTCGTCCCGCGCAGGTTCGCGGGGCGAGGGTGATCCGGCTCGCTTCTTATCTTGCCCGGGGGCCGGCAGTCACGCTGCGCAGCCTACGGTTGGACGACTGCGCTGCCGTCGATGCTGACTTCGGTCTGCGCCAGCAATCGGCCGGTGATCGACGCGCCCGTCCGCAGTGCGACCGACGTTTGCGTCAGAATGACGCCCTCCACGTGCGCGGTCGTGCCCAGATCGACCATACCGGCGACTTGCCAGAAGACGTTCTTGGGCAATGCGCCGCCGGTCAGCAGGACCTTCGTCGCGCTGCTCACCGTGAGATCCTGGGCAACCTGGAAGATCCAGACGTCGGTGGCCGTACCGGTGAGCGTGACATTCGTCGGGATGAGAAGACCGGTGCCCCATTTGTAGACGCCCGGAGTGAGCGTCATCCCGCCAATGTTGCCGCCGCCCAGCTCGGTGACGCTGGCTGCACGCCCGGCGGCGTCGCTGAACGCGAGCTCCATGTCGCTGATGGCGGTGGTGAGGTTGGAAGGTGTGGGCGGCTCGTAGTTGGCCGCGTACACCTTGCCGGTGACCTGGGGCGAAGTGGAAAACACGTTGGTGGCATCGGCGATCAGCGAAAATCCGGTGATGTACGTGGCGGCAGCCGGGCTGGCTCCGAGGTTTCCGGTGATGGCCGAAGTCGGCACCGTAGAGATGCCGCTCTTGGAGAGGATCGCGAAGCTCTCGGCCGTTCTGAGATTCACCGCGGGCGTCGACGCCGAGCCGCCCCCGCCGGTCGTTCCGCCACCACCGGTCGTGCCGCCCCCGCCGGTCGCGCCGCTGCCGGTTGCGCCGCCACTGCTGGTCGCGCCGCCGGTGCCGGTCGCGCTCGCTCCGTCCGAGCTTGCGCAGGCCGCGCCGAGCCCGATGAGAAGGAATGCGCCGCTTGCCTTGACCAGATTCGACTTCGTCGTCGTTGTCTTAAGTTGTGTCATCCGACCCCACTTTCTCGATAGAGACGTCATCGCGTCTCGTCCTCGAAGGGGCGCGTCCGCGTGGCTGGTTGAATAGAGCAGGTCATGTAACCATGTTGGCAAGCGCCTGCTTGCGCTTATCGGTGGTCGTAAGTCCCAACCCCGCTCTCGACGCCGCACATGGCTCGCATGCGCGGCATCGATTGCCGATATCTCGGTGGTCATCGGTACGTTGCGGTAGCAAGCTCGTCGACAGCACGCTCGGGTCACGACCTTCGCCAAAGTCGGACGGCTCGTCGTTTTCGCATGAAGCGTGCGTTTGCCTACATACCGTCCGGACCGTCGCCGGCGAGGCTTCCGCATGCTACGAGTTTGGCGACGACCATGAGCACGCCGCGCCCCCGCGTTCTCGTCAACTTTGCCTCCAGCATCGACGGCAAGATCACGCTCGCGCCGGGTTTACGTAAAGGGGCCTTCATGATGTCGCGTCATCACGAAGACCCGCGGCGCATGCGGCACATTCGGGCGATGGTGGACGCCATTGTGATCGGTGCCGGCAACCTACGCGCCGATGATCCCGATCTCGCCATCGACGCCAAAGAGCGCATGCGCCGCCGTGAGGGGGGGCAACCCGAGCCCTTGCGCATGGTCATTACCGGTAGCGGCAATGGGATCCGGCCCAATCAGAAGATGTTCGATCCGGCGCTGGGCGGGCCGTCGTTCGTCCTTCATGGTGAGCAGATGCCGGCCATGGCCCGCGACAATCTCGCCCGCGTGGCGACGCTGGTCACGCTGGGGCAGCGCGACGTCGACATCCCGCGCCTGCTCGCATGGGCCCAAGCGCAGGGCGTGCGCACGCTTCTCTGCGAAGGGGGTGGAATCCTCTGCGCGCAACTCTTCGCCGCCCGCGCCGTGGACGAGCTGTTCGTGACGCTGGTTCCGCGGATCTTGGGAGGCGAGCTTGCCCCCACGCTCGCCGAAGGTCCGGGCTTTTCTGCCTACGAAATCCCCGACGCCACCCTGGGATCCGTCGATCGCGTCGGCGACGAGCTGTTCCTTCGCTACGACTTTCGGTGGAATTAAGGACGTGTCCCGCAAGCGACGAGTTTCCGCTCGTCAGCCGGCCCGAGCGTCACGCCGACGTCGCTGACCGCGTCGATGACGGCCAAGGCTGCGCCGCAATCTCCTTTCCCGAGATGCTCTTCCACTGCCTTTTGCGCATGAAGAGCGATGCCGGCACCTGCTTCGAAGCGTCCGACGACACACTGCGCGAAGACGTGATTTGCTTCGACGAAATCGCCCCTGGCAGCGCGAGCGACGGCGTGTCCGCAAGGTTCGACGTCCGCCGCTGGATCCTCCGACACCGGCGGCGCGGGCCGAGACAGATCCTCGACGGGAGCGATCACGGTCGCTCCGGGTGGCAACGGTGACGCCACGTCGTCCGATCGGCTCGGCATGTGGAGCCGGTTCCAAGCAAAGGACAGAAGCAGCGCGATGGCGGCAGTGGTCGAGACCGAGACGAGGAGCGGGGTGAAACGTCGGCGAATGGCCTCGCGGCCCCACCAGCGTTCACCGCCGGACACTGGGCGCCGCACGGTGGCCGGATCGGCGTCGGCCAGCCCCGCACCGAGTTCGCCCATGGCAGGCGGATAGTTGGCCCTTCTGGGCGGGCCCGTGCGTCGCGGAGGCGGGAGCGTCGGTGGGAGCGCAGGTAGCGGGGGAGTCGACCCGCCTCGCGGCGCGCTCGACCAGAACCTCGACACAATCGAGCCGGAACCTTCCGGCGGGGTAACGGAGAGAGGTTGGCTCGGGGTCGCTTTTCGATCGGAGGATTCCATTCCCGACTCGACGTCGAACTGCAGGCGCGCGAGATCCTCGGGCGGTCGTCCCCTCTCCACCTCGGCGGTGGCCATTTTCACCAAGGCTTCGTCGGCGCGCGACGAGGGGAATGCGGGAACGGCCATGTCCGAGCGAAACCGGCCGACGACGCGCGCCGCGACGTAGAGCTCGGCGACCCAGCGGTCCACGAGCGACGGCGTCTCGGTGGGCAGAAACTCACCCGACGGCCCCGACAGGCGGCGAATGTGCTGCGCCATGTAGGCGGCCAGGAGCGCGAAGGCCGGCGAAGCTGGCGCGCGCAAGAGCGCTGCAAGATTCGCAAGTCCGAGTGCATCGAGTTGCAGCGAGAGGTGCTCGGCGGCCCGTGCGGTGAGGCCATCGGTCGATTTGCTCCACCACTGCGGGAGCGACGCCGCCTTGACGGGAGGCAAGATGATGGCGTTGTCGAGCATCGAGCGGAGATCGTGGAGCGCCGCCCAGCGCAAGCGCTGCTCGAAAACGGACGCGACGGATGCGGCGACCGATAGAACGATGTCGAGCTTGTCGAGGAGATCGGAACCGGCGCGATCTTTCCAGGTCCCGGGATCGCCGAACGCGTCGAGCCGCTCGGTGTCGGTGAACTCGGTTCGGAGCTCGGGTTCGACCAGCGCGAGGCCGAGGGCCTGCCAAGCCAGCGCAAATGCGTTGGATGTCGAGAGCGCCGAGCAGAGTCGGTCCAAGAAGCTCTTGGCGTCGTCACGCTGCACCGGCAAAAGGGACGGTTCCCCTTGCCAAGGAACGAGCAACGCCGTGGCGAGTAAGCCCTCGAGACGCAACCATCGCGGCGCGGACCACGGATCTCGATCGGCCCCTCCCTGGGTCATTCACCTCTAAAGTACCACAGGCCCGCGACACTTCGAAGCCACTCCCCGTCCAGCACGTCCTTAAGCACTACGCTGTCGGATTTCTCTACGGAGCCCCCTTGGCGGCGGCCTCGCCGTGCCGGGTGGCCGGAAACGATGTGCGTTTTGGGGCGAGGCGGTCTGACGCAGTAGAGCTAGGTGGCCCCGGCGATCCTGCGTTTCTGCAGTCCGTCGAGCCGGTAGATGTACACCTCGCGCAGGCCGCCCGCCCAGAGCGTCTCGCTGCGGTTCAAAAAGACGATCTTGAGGTTACCCTCGCCCGTCGGGTTCGGTTCGGTCTTGTCTTCACCGGGGCCCGTCACCAAGAAAATGCCGTCCTTCGGTTTTATCGGGATGTTCGGCAAAGCGTAGATGAAGGGCGGCGGCGACACACGCCCCCACGACGTGCTCGGAGCATTGGCAATGACGAAGCGCGAGAGGTTGTCGTCCACCCACGACAAGAGCGGCAGGGTCTCGCCGTAGCCTTCGATGACGCTGGCATTGCCGATGGCAAAGAACTTGTGGGTGGGGACGGGCTGCTGCTCCGCCTCGTCCTTGAGAACATTGAGACGACGGATGAGCGAACGCGTGTCGGCCATCACTCGGTTTTATCGCGTTTCGCTGGCGCGACAAGACGTCAGGGGAAACGTCCGCTCGCAGCGAGGAGATCGACGCGCGCCTGTCGCGCGCTGTCCTCGGCCACGGCCGCCGCCGTTTCGGCGTCGCGCGCACGGCGCTCGGCATCGATGACTTCCAGGTTCGTCGTGGCCCCCGCTTGGTAGGCGGCCGTGGCAAGCTCGAGTGCGCTCTTGGCGAGTCGTGCAGCCTGGGTGGCGGCGACGAGGGCCGATTCGGCGCGCTTCACCATTTCGAACGCGAGCCGGACGTCGGAACGTGCCTGCCGCAGGAGCGCCTCGTACTGAGAGCGCGCTTCGTTGGAAATCGCCTCCCGCTCGGCGGCGAGGCCGTAACGGAGGCCACCGTCGTAGAGCGGTATCGTCAAGAGGAGCTGGGCTTGCCAGCCGGTGAGCGGCTGCACCAAGGTGGGAGGGTTTTGATAGAACGGTTGGGCGGTGCCGATGAGAAAGGGGAGATAGTCGGTGTAATTGTCCTTTTTGACCTGATTGGCCGCGTCGAGCCGCGAACGCGAGGCGACGACATCGCGCCGGGTCGTGGTGGCATCGCGGATGGCGCTGTCGAACGCGGGTGACTCGGCGAGTGCGATCTCGTCCTCGGTGTCGACCGGACCTTGGTCGCCGACGAGGACGCCGAGCGCCTCGCGGGCGCGCGCGAGACCGGCGTACCCCGTCTCGACCTGCGCTTGATCGGTCGCCACTTCCTGCTCGGCGCGGACGGCGTCGACGCGGTTTCCGATCCCGCCCGCGAAGCGCGTATGCGCATAGTCGTAGTGCGCTTTGGCGGTGGCGAGGGCACGCTCGCCGACGTCGATCACACGCTTTTGCGAAATGACGGCGAGGTAGGCGCGCGCCACCGCGATCGCCACTTGCCGGCGCACGTCCTCGGCCGCGGCGCGCGCGGTCTTGACGTTGGTCGACGCGTGCGACCACTGGGCCCAGCGCTGCGGAACGATCAGCGGCACGCTCAGGCTGAGGTTGGCGGAAAACTGGTCCCTGGCCGCGACCACGCGCCCGCTGAACTCGCGATCGGCATCGAGGCGCGTGTAAATGGCGTTGCCGGTCAGCGTAGGCAGCGAGGTGGCGCGGGCCTCGCGTACCAGCGCTTCGGCGCGTTGAATTTCTTCGATGGCCACGACGATGCTCACGTTGCGTGCCTGGGCGCGCTGGATGGCCTCCGCCAGGCTCAGCCGTTCGACGTTGGAGGGCGTGCCCTCCAACGGCGGGGCCGTGGTCTCGGTGCGACCGGGCGGCGTCACGACCTCCGTGCGGCCCGCTGCCGTCACCAGGCCAAGCGCCGTGACCAGGGCCGCGGTCGTCGATCTATGCATGGGCAGAGCTGCTTAGCGCGTCCGGTTCGGGTTCATCGTCGTAGGGAGCCTTGCGTTTGGCGAAGCGATCGAAGACCGTGTAGAGGGCGGGCACGAGGAACAGCGTAAAGATCGTGGAAACGGTGAGTCCGCCGATGACCGCGCGCGCCAGCGGGAGGTTCGTCTCGCTCCCTTCCCCGATGCCGAGCGCCATCGGCACCAGGCCGAGCACGGTGGCGATGGTCGTCATCAAGATGGGGCGCAGACGCGTGCGGCCCGCTTCGATGGTCGCTTCGACGATCGATTTGCCGCGGCGCCGCAGCACGTTGGCAAAATCGACGAGCAGGACGCCGTTGGACACGACGATGCCGACCATCATGATGATTCCCATGAAGCTATTCACCGACAGCTTGGTGCCGGTCAAGAAGAGCATCAAAAAGACGCCCGAAATGCCGAGCGGGACGCTGAACATGATGACCAGCGGGTCGACCAGCGATTTGAACTGCGACGCCAGCACCATGTAGACGAGCGCCAGCGCCATCACCGCCGCGAAAACGAGGCCGCGGAAGGCCTTCTGCTGCTCGGCCGTCTGTCCCCCGAGCTGCACGGTAAAGCCCTCCGGCGGCTGCATCTGGTTCACGGCGTCCTGGGCGGCGGCGCTGGCCGCGCCGAGGTCCTTGTTCGGCGCAATGTTGGCGGTCACGTGCACCACGCGTTGCATGTACTTGCGATCGATGACCACCGGGCCGCTCGAGCGTTCGACCTTGGCCACCGTGTCGATGGAGACGACATCCCCGCGCGGCGTGCGCACGAAGAGGTCCCCCAGGTTCGCGGTGTGCGTGCGGTAACGGTCGGCCATCCGCACGTTGATGAAGTACTCGTTGCCCGTCTTCTGATCGGTGAAGGGGATGGGCTGCAATTGGGTGTTGCCGATGAGACTGGTCAACACCGTTTGGGCCACGTCTTGCTCGGAGATCCCGAGAACGCCGGCTTTCTGACGATCGACGACGACGTCGAGCTCGGGGGCATTTTCTTCGCGCTGGATCTGCACGTCGGTGAGCAGTGGCTGCCCCTCGCCGTCGGTGAGCAGGTTCAGCTTCGCCAAGAGCTCGCGCGCAAATCGCGAGCCTGCGTCGAGCTCGTAGCCGAGGACTTCGATGTCGATGGGCGCCGCCGATCCGAAATTCAAGATGCGCTTGACGATGCCACCCGTGAAAAAGAAGACCTGGGTGCCGGGGAGCGCGTCGCGCAGGGCAGCGCGCACTTTTTCAGTCGCTTCGACGTCACTGACGATCCGCTCCGAGCGGCTGACCAGGTTGATCTGGATGTTGGCCGCGTGCGAGCCGGTGTTGGACGAGTAAAGAGCGGTGCGGCCCGCGGGAAGCCCGGTGTCGGCCAGCATGGTGGTGTAGATGGGCGTGTCGACGTTCTTGTCGCGCAGGCCCTGCAACGTCTCGTCGGTGATCTTTTCGATGCGTTCGGTGACGAGCTCCGTCTTTTCGACGCGCGTGCCGATGGGCGTCTTGTAGATGATGCTGAACTGCCCTTCGTCGGTCTCGGGGAAAAACTCGGTGCCGATCCTCTTCTTCAGGAACATGCTGCTCGCGAAAAGTGCGACGATGGTGACCACCGTGACCAGCCGGTGCGAAAGCGTCCATTTCAAGACCTTGGCATAGCCGTGATCGAGAGCGTCGAGCCAGCGGTTGATGGTCCCTGGGATGCCGCGTTGCTCCTCTTCGTGACCACGCCCTTTCAGCCAGTAGAGGCACAAGAGCGGCGTCACCGTGCGCGAGACGAAAAAGCTCGTGGTGAGCGCGAAGGCGATGGTCATGGCGAGCGGCAGGAACAAGAATCGCGCGATGCCGGCCATGAAGAGCACGGGAAAGAAGACGACGATGGTGGTGATGGTGGAAACGAGAATCGGCATCGCCACTTCTTGGGCAGCGGCCAGCACGGCCTGCTTGCGACCTTGTCCGAGCGCCAGATGGCGGTGGATGTTCTCCAGCTCGACGATGGAATCGTCCACCAGTCTTCCTACGCCGAGCGCGAGCCCGCCCAAGGTGAAGACGTTCAGCGTCTGCCCGGTGAAATAGAGCAGCACGAAGGTAGCCACGATGGAAAGAGGGATGGCCACGGCCACGATGCCCGTCGCGCGCAGGCTGGCCAGGAAGAACAGGATGACGCCGATGGCGAGGAGGCCGCCCTGGACCGCTTCGTGCTGGAGCGCGGAGACGGCGGACCGGATGTACTTCGACTGATCGAAGGAGATAGCGAGCTTTACGTTGGAGGGAACGCCGCGCAAGTTTGGCATGGCCGCGCGCACGGCGTCGACGACGCCGATGGTGTTCCCCCCCGGCTGCTTGAGGACGCGGATGTACACGCCGCGATGTCCGTTGACGCGGACGATCTCGCTTTGATCGGCGGTGCCGTCCTCGACCTGGGCCACGTCGGAGACACGAATGGGCACCGTCGCCGTTCCCGCCGTGGCCGTCCCCTGGCGTACGATCACCTCGCTCAAGGGGCGTGCGTGCGCCAGCTGGGTGTTGGAAAAGACGTTGTAGTCGCGGTCACCGGCGCGCAAGCTGCCGCTCGGTAAGAGCAAGTTCGACGATCGCACCGCGCCCACCAGGTCCATGATGCCGAGTCCGCGCGCCCTGAGCGCATCGCGATCGGCCTTGACCGTGATCTCCCGTGTCTTGCCGCCGCCGACGGTGGCGCTGGCCACGCCGGCGATGCGTTCGATCTGGGGCTCGATGGTGTTGTAGGCGATGTCGTAGAGTTGCTTTTCGTCGAGGCTATCGCTGGAGATGGCGATGGAGACGACGGGGATGTTGGTGATGTCGAATTTGTTGATGAACGGCTGCTGAATCCCCGGAGGCAGCGTGTTCAGGACCTGCGCGATGCGCTGCGACACTTCGAACTGCGCATTGTCGAGGTTGGTGCCGAAGTTGAACCAGACGCTTACCAGCGAGACGCCCTGCTTGGACGTGCTCTCCACGCGGTCGACGCCGGGCGCGGCCGACACCGCGCGTTCGAGGGGCTGGGTGATCGACTTCTCGATGTCGGCCGGTCCCGCTCCCGTATAGAAGGTGGCGACTCGGATGACGGGGACGGTGATGTCGGGGAAAAGGTCGACCGAGAGGCGGGTCACCGAGACCCACCCCAGCACAATCACCATCAGCGAGACCATGAGGATCAACACTGGGTTGCGAAGGGCGAGCCGTGTGAGCCACATGCCTTTGCGTTGCCTTCCTCAGTTGCGTACGGGACCGGTCGCGCTTGCGCTCGGCGCGGCCGAAGGTGCGGCGGCGCGCGCGCCGCTGTAAGGATCGATGTCGCGCGTGGCGCGGACGGTGAACCCTTCGGAGAGCCCATCAGCGCCGGCGATGACGACTTCTTCGCCTCCGGCGAGACCCTGCGTCACCTCGAAGTACTGGCTGTCGTCGAGATCGGTGCCGATCTCGACGGGGCGCCGCGTGACCTTGTTGCCCATCAGAATGAACACGTATTTCTGATTTTCGGTGATCTGGAGCGCGTTGACGGAGACGACGGGAACTTGGGGATGCATTTCCAACCGCACCGCGCCGCGCCCGTACATTCCGGGACGTAGCTCGCCCGACGAGTTGTCGAGCTGAATCTCGGCGTCGAGCGTGCGGGTGATGGGATCGAACGACGGAGCGATCCGCACCACCGAGCCGGTGAAGCTCTTGCTCGGGATGGCATCGAGCTCGACGTGCGCGGCTTGTCCCAAGTGGATGCCGCTCGCGTCGCGCTCGTTCACCGTCACGAAGACGCGCAGCCGATCGATGCGCACCACGGTGACGATGGCCCCGCCGCCCGGCGGGCCGACGAGCGCGCCGGGATCGAGGCGACGCTGGGAAATGACGCCGTCGATGGGCGATTCGATACGCGTTTCCCCGAGACGCACGGCGAGCGCGCCGATCTGCGCTTTGGCCGTGGCCTCCGCGGCTTCCGCGGAGGCGAGCGCAGCCGACGCCTGTTGCAGCTCTTGCTGGCTCACCACGCCGGTCGGCGCGAGTTTCTGCGTACGCTCGAAGTTGGTGCGCGCCAGGACGGCCGAGGATGCGACCTGCGTGAGCGAGCTACGCGCGGCCGCGAGCTGGTCGGGCAGGTCGCTCGGGCGTACCAGGGCCACCAGCTGGCCCTTCTTCACGCGGTCACCGCGATCGACGAGGATGGCGTCGATGTAGCCGAGGACCTTGGAGCCAACGTCGGCCTGGGCGAGTGGGCGAAGATCGACCGGCGCACGCACCTCCACCGGAACGTCGCGCCGTTCGACCTTCTGCACGACCACCATGGGAGCCAGTCGCGCCTTGGCCGCCGCGCCGGCGTCGCTCTTGTTGCAGGCGGCGAGCCCCAGGGAAAACGCGAGCATGGTGAGGCTCACCGATGCTCGCCGGGCGTCCCCCCTGCGCAAGTTCGCTGAACCCATGGTTGGTTGGGATACGACCATTTCGTTGCAAGTGCAACCATTGCGATTGTTAAGTTTTGTTGTTAGGTTCCGCCAGTCCAATGCGCGCCAAACCTTTGCCCCATTCATCCGGCCTCGTCGAGGAGCTGGGAATGCTCATTGGTCGCACGCGACGTATCGTGTGGACGAACGTCGCGCGCCGATTGGACGCCTCGGGCGAGACCGTCCTCGCCTGGCAACTCCTTTCGCACCTGGTGCGCGAGGGAAGATCCACCCAGACCGCCCTCGCCGCCGCGGTGGCGCAACATCCGGCCGGTGTATCCCGCCTTCTCGACGATCTCGAGAAGCAGGGATACGTGCTGCGCCGGCGCGACCCGCAAGATCGGCGCCGGATGTACGTGGAAGCCTCGGCGCGCGGCAAACGCCGCTTCCAGGAAGGTCTCCCCGAAATCGTGGCCGCCGTCGATCAAGCGCTCGAGCCGCTCGGGGAATCGGAGCGGCGCCTCCTACGGGATCTCCTACGTAAGGTGACGGCGCCGGTTTCGGAGGTTCGAACTTCGGCCAAGGTTGGATAGGGAGGGTTTCGCGGGCCTCGGGGTTAGGCCAAAGTCGGATAGGCGCGATGCCACTTCCTTCGGTTGACGATGGC